>Ga0182030_10005844_pt1 | contig 26045 bp, 41 predicted proteins | sample 812S3MmetaG_FD_121299 | JGI IMG/M metagenome (GOLD analysis project Ga0182030, IMG submission 121299) | Permafrost microbial communities from Stordalen Mire, Sweden - 812S3M metaG (Illumina Assembly) | ecosystem: Environmental > Terrestrial > Soil > Wetlands > Permafrost | place: Sweden...
CGCCTGAACGGAAGCCGAGTAAGGTGAAATGAATACCACCCCGACAAGCACGCCAATGGCTATAACGGCCAATCCTAGCTGAAGCGCGTTAACAAATGTTCTCATAGCTGTAAATGCCTCCTTTGGTGGCTGCTAATTGCCTATTTGCTAAGTGTCCACAGAATTGAAACGTCGGGCAACGCTACTGGTTAGAGAGACAGGTTGTTTGTAATGAGCAGGCAGTGGATAAAGTGCTGGCGGCTGATGAAGCATTATTGCGTGCCTACGGTTCTTGTGCATGACTTTTTCAATCCACTGCTATCGAGCATGTGCTCATAGCTCAGTTCCACATTATTCCGCTGGTGGCATACAAACAACCTGTCTCTCTAACCAGTAGCGTTGCCCGACGTTTCAATTCTGTGGACACTGCCTTGAAGGTAGCCGGGCCGGTATATACGGTGAGCAGACTTTCCGCTACCTGTTGTGAGCCCATCACAGTTAAGTTAGAAGGAGCAGCTGAGATATTCTCTGGCTGAGCAGGAGTGTACCCCAACGCTTTCAAATCAACATCAATCTGCGCTCTCTGCTCAAGCAACTTAGCAATCGCGGCATTCTTCAAAGTCGTAGCTTGCTGAAATGCAGCAATGGCGGCTTTCACTTCGTCGGATGCAGTCATTTCTTCCCCATCAACCATGCCAAACGCATCATCCCCACACCAGCGCTCACCCAAGCTAGTGGCGGGTACACACCGTATATGCCGTAGCAGGTAACCGCCCCTCCAGCAACCAGCAGCAAGTCCCTAAACGGAATAAGCCAGTTCAGTTCATACCAATGAGACGTAGTTCCTACTGCGACGTTGGCCTTCCTCAAACTAGGGTCAACTTGAATTGGGTCCTGCGGTGTCATGACCTTCGTCGATCCACTTGCGGCTGTTGGATATTTTTCTCAGTCACCCAGAAGCGTGCAGAATGCTCACCCCACAGCTTGCGCCTTTCATAGATGTGCTTGGGAACGGAAACTCCGTCGATCATGTACAGATATTGGATTGTCATGCAACGGCCTCAGCCAGCATTTTGATGCTAGTGTTGACTTCAGACTCCAAGATGTCAAACTTGGCAAACGCAATCTGAGCTGATGTCAGTTCCGCGTCAATTCGACTATTTCCGTCTCGCAAGCTGAGTACCAGACCCGAATTGGAACTACTGATACTCCAAGAACTATTCGGGGTGTCCCACTGCCACGCTGCTAATCTGCTAATCACGTTCGTCATAATCCCTACCTTCACATTTTCCACAGGGTCTTTGAGGAGTCCCTTTTACTGCACCCACCTACCATACTGGTCACGGTTAGCCCCCAACTGACCGGCCCATGCCCCCTTCAATCGTTTACTCTCCTCAGCACATTGCTTATGGTAACGGTTTAGCGCAATGAACATTACGCCCGCTACACCAGCAACTACACCAACCAGTACCCCACAAAGAAATATCATTCCATGCCCCTAGTGAATAAACCCTTCATCAGGAGGAAGACCGCCATTAAAAAAGGAGTAGAATTCACTCTCTACTCTACCCCAATCATCGGCGTATACGCTGAACTCCCGACCATCAATAGTTCTAACCCGGAAAGGATCAGCCAAAAGTAGTATCGTGCTAACTCTCAACTTAACCAGCCCTTCAGAAGTTCGCACTACAATTACGTAGTCAGTCTTCCCCATTCAGACCTTCCTTCGTTTCGATATCTTCTTTACAACGCGATGCAGCCTCTGCTGCGCCCGGTCCATGTGACTGCTACACTTACGAAAGTTCTTACTATCATCAATCCAGACCCATGCTTCGTCGAGCGCCGTCTGAACCCTTTTCATTTCGGCTTCCAGCGCTTTCAGATAAGCAACAGACGCGCTATGGTTGGGTGCCTCGCTGCCACGCTGCCGTGTATTCTTCAGGTCCTCATGTTGCTGCCGCAAAGCTGCACCGCGCTGCGCTGTCACTGGGAAACCCGGCCACGCGACATTATGTCCCGCTCAAATCGAATATTAGAATGCCTTACAGCGGTAGCATACTCATCCTGACGCTGTTGTGTAACGGCTAGATTTCCCTTGGCGTCACGCGGAAGATGGTGAGTGTAGAACTTGATGCCGCCTTCCATGGCATTACGAACACCCGGTTGGTGAATGTAAACCTTGTAGCTCTTGTCACTAGGCTCCACTTCAATCACGGAGTTATAGGGTGCTTCAAGCGGTGCCTCAGAACTCTGCTTCACCAAATCAAACAGATCATCGGGGTGAAGTGATCCACAATAGGAACACACTCGATTACCATTAGTCTTGAACTTGTTCCAGTGATCAAGGTTAGGACCGCTCGTCTCATGTCGCCGCCCACACGTCATCAACTCTGGCAGTTCAACGGTAACGTCAGAAAATTTTGGTTGCTCAGTAATCACCCCGTCACAGCCGGGGGTACGGCACATGCCGCCAAGCACATCATCACTTCGACTGCATAAACATTTTTGACAAGTAAGATCAAACTCCTCAGCACATTGCTTATGGTAATGATTGAACATTACGCCCGCTACACCAGCAACTACACCAACCAGTACCCCACAAAGAAATATCATTCCATGCCTCGTTTTTGCCCTACCCGGTTTTTACGCCGGGTAGAGGATTAAAATATGCTACCGCTGTAAGGTCCTACGCTTCTGCGATCTGAACCCCAGCCGGTCCACCAGCAATCACGTCGATGGGGTCGCCCGTCGCCGTGAAAGGTCCAAGCACGCTAGCGTCGGCATTGGTAACCGTAACCACTGCCGTAATCACAACACCCTTGGACAACGAAGCACCAGGGCTCACAATGGCATTAAGCGCCGCGCTCATTCCATCTGCGCTTCCAACGACGCCAATTTCCGGGTCGCTCGAAGTCCAGGCGGTTGAAACCGTCGCGCCGATCTGGAGCACCGTGGGTTCGCTCAGCGCATCAACAAATGAAAGGGTTGCTGTCGCGGTGCCATTATCCAAAATCGTGAAATCAACTGCTGCTCCTACTGCTTTCTTTGCCATAAGTTTTACTCCTTCTGTAAATGCAATTACCACACCGACGGGTGTGGCGGGTCCTGCAACTGCGTTAAAGATCAGCTGCAAAGTCTGCGTGATCAAGTCTAACTGCGCTTGTTGCGCCGTTTGATTAGCCAAGATTTGCGTTGCTACTTCGAGTACTGTCATTGTTTCCCTCTGCAACAACCACCTAATTATACTGGAAACCAGCCAGCTAATAGCCGCCTTGATCCGGCCCATTGCTCCATCGGCTAAGAAGCGCCGAGGAGCCATCATTCCATTTGGAATGCTCACCAGAGTCGCTTTCAAAGTCACCGCGAGTCACCAAGCCAAGTTCAAACAGATCGTGCTTAGCAATACCGGCCAACTCAGTCAGCCCAAATACCAGCGCATCAACTCTGTTTGGAGAGCCTTCACCAAGGTAGCTGCCATTGATGAAACTCAACATCTCCTCTTCAAGATTAGGCAGGTAACCAACATGATGAACAAGGCCACGCTCGTATAGCGCCGCTACAGGTTCAGCACGCAACACTTTACCTTTGGATGATGTAGTCTCCTTATAGGCATACCCCTTCTTGCCCCACTGGATAACTGCACGCACCATATCCCCACCGTAATTGCGTTCACCAACCACACGGTCAGCCGCAAGCCGGTCGTAAGTATCGCGGACAATCTTACCCCACTGCTCTGGGCTGTATATGCCGGTCAAGTCCTCAAGAACGTAGAAGTGTCCATTCATGCCTTCAGCCACCGGCACAATCCCGATAGCGTCAGCCTTCACATCGTTGACACTCCTGGCTCCCGAAGGATCAACAGGAATCACGATACGCTTGAATGGGGGCAGGTTGTCTTTGGAAATGCGACCTGTTTCAATGTCCTCAATCCGCCACAACTGGCCGGGCAGCTCGCTAACATACTTGCCCTCGTAAAAACGTTGGCGGTAGCGCGTGGGAGCGTTCTTCATGCTCTGCAAGAACTCAGGGGACAGGTTTGCCTTGTTATCCTCCGGGTTCATGTGGGCGAAAGCGTAATTCTCAGGATCAGGCACGCTCTCGTTGTTGTGAGGATATTTCTTCTGCTCAAACAGCTTATAGGTCCAATGAACAGTGGTGGTGGGGTTCAAATCGTAGTAAGCACGCTGAATGATGTGGGGGGATGTCTGGGCCAAACGTGTCAGGCCGGTCAGGACTGACGAGTAGGAAATCTGGCTGCACTCATTGAAGAAAATCGTAGAGTACTGTTTGCCAAGAATGCGCTCCACTCTTTCCTTATCATCTAGCCCGCCCACCCATATCTCTGATCCATTGCTCAGCCGGTGGTAGCAACCTTCACATGGGGTGAACCGGACGCCGCTGAAGAACTTCCGCTCTACCCATGGCAACGTATCCAGCCAGATTGCTTCATGAGCATGGATAGCTTTCAGCCGTAATGCAACGTGCCGCGTCTGCTTAGCCTTCAATGCCCGCATGATCATGGCGCGGATGAACAGAACAGTCTTACCAGAGCGAGCACCGCCCACCAGCTTGGTATGGCGTTGCGGGCCGGATAGCAACGCATTCACTTCACGCTGCCGCTCAGTAAGCAGACTTTCTGTTTCAGGGATTGTGGGCACGGTTAAAGTGTTTCATCCGATTTGGTCAGCTTCAACAGAATGGGCGTGCCATCCTCTGATCCTTCAACCTTCGTAGGTGCGTCAAGGCCCAATAGCTTTCTGCGGCTCTCACCAATCTTCAACAGCCGATCATGCAGGAACAAATCATTTGGAGTGGCGTCTAACCGTTCCCACAGTTTGTTGTGCTGCTTCTCCAACCGCTCCAACTCAATCTGTCTTAGGTGAGGCCGCTTCTCCGCTAGGTTTGTTTCGATATGATCGAGGGCGCGTTGAACCATCTTCATTGCGCCAACATCGCTTACACCCAGCTTATCTCCAATTGCGCGGAACGATAGCCCGGCAATCCTCAACTGCACTGCTTCATCTTCACGCAGTTTGGATTTCACGTCTATCGGGTGCCGGGTGCTTCGCCCTCGCTTATCCTGCCTAACGCTAACGACCTTTGGTTGAACTGAAGAAGAAGGATTTGATTTCTTAAGCTTTGCTGACATAAGGTGCTTAATATGTAGGTTCAGGCAGTGCCCATACTATCGCCTGAAACAAACTATCTTTAATTTGCTGCTCAACAGGTAGTTCACGATAGGGCACCATGCACGGATGCTCCTTCTTAGCCACATCCTTTACCGGCCCATACGTCCAACCGTCAAGCTGTTTCGCCTGTAACCATGCCTCATGCTGAGCAGATGCCGGTGCGTCGATATGATTGAGCGCGTACTCCACACCTTTAATAGCTGATATCACCTGCCAAGGCTCGGCATCCTGCCAGTGCTTTTGTGTATAGTCCCCAATAGACTCACAGTAAGCCTTGTTTGCCTCATGACAGACGTATGCTATAAGCTCAATCCTCATTTTCATTTTTTCTCGTAATGGTCAAATGTGTAAAGATCCGCAGCGAATTTTGTCGGCTGATTTCCGGCGTTAGAGGAACTTCAGCGCCAAGCAATTGATGGTCAGGTGCAACGTGTTGTCAGCGATGATGAGAAGCCACACGGCCATCCACGCCGGGACTCCAGGCGGGTAGCCGGTGCCATTGCACTCTTCCCATCGCGGCTTCAGGTAATCGAAACATCCAATCCAGTTCTTTGCGAACACGACGTACTTCGCCAGCCGGAAGCGGTCGATACAGAAGTGCGTCCACCAGATAACGAACACCGCGAGTGGGCTTCCAATCAAAAGGAACGGAAGCGCGTAGACGGTCGCGTGCATGATCGCCGCTACGTTGCTGTGCATCTTGTTCCGCGCCATCCAGTCGGACTGGGTGATGTAGTCGCCGATCAAGTGGAGGATAAGCTGGATCATTTACAGACCCTACCACAATTGCCCATTGCTGGCTGTTCTGTGGCTCTGGTTGCGTCGAACGGCGCGATTGGCTATATAGCCGGTGGTTTCACGGGGCAGCCGTTACAGGGGTTCTTGCCGCAGGCCAGTAGTTCTTCCCTTCACATACGGGGAACTTATCCCGATAGCTGTGTGAGCCCCAATACTTGATCACTGCCCGGTCATCCCAGTAGCTAAACTGAGCCACTGCTGGTATACGAGTGTCGATTTCCCGAATGAACCGGATGCGCCCTCCGCGAAAGCTGCCTTCATACACACCACTCTTCACCATGAGCAGAGCCTGCCCTGCGCTTAAAATGTGATGGGACTGAAAAGAGTCAGAAGCAAACTTCACAGGAAGTGAAGAAAATTGAAGCGCGGCAATCAGCTCAGAACCGCGAAGGAGGGTTGATTTTATTTTTTTAGACACGGGGGGCAAGGGTGACTAAGGAACCTGGGCACCAATAAGACGCCGTAGCCTGTAGCTAATTTGTTATAGAACATACGAAAAACTATGTCAAGAGCCGGGTAGTTTGTTATAGAGCATACGAAAAACTCATGGAGCTTCAGCGCCGCCTCCAGCTTCAGCCCCTGGGCGCGAGTCGGCGGTAACGCCTGCTAGGTCTTGGCTCATATCGAGCGCCCGATACCTTCCACCATGGCGCTGAACTCTGGCAGATAAAGCCCGTTGTCCTCGTCACATCGGGACCATATGTGAAGGCAATGGCTGTGGATATTTACGTAGTTTTCCTTGGGAGGATAGACCGCATACGCGTACCTGTCTCCGAGGAAGTCCTGCTTGACCTTGCAGGCGTCCTCATGCGATGGGGTCCAATTCTTCCGTGAAAAGCTCACGTGGACCCAGTACGCGCCGTCGGTCTTCTGCTCACAATCAATCAGGACGCGGACTCCGCCACATTGCAATGCGTATCCGTTCCCGTAAGGCTGGATAATTTTCCACCCCTTCGGAGGGAACGGTATCCCGGATGGCTCCACCCCCACTTCCAAAAGTCCTGCATCTAAAGGGCTCCTTTCGCCTCCTCCGCAAGTAGAGCCCGACCTTCCATGCTGTCGTACTTCACCCCTTTCGACCTTGCCATCCGCTCCCAGTATCTTCGCTCCCACTAGCCCGTCTAACAGGTTCTCCATCATATTGATCCGATACTGTTTGACACGATAATAGTCCGTGTCACTGGGGTCGAGCTTGAATTCTGGCTGGGTGAAACATAATTCCGCCATCCGCACAGCCGTCAACTGTTCCGGTTGCAGTACCTTCGTTATCAGCATCGTTTGTTCCTTCACAACGCTATTGGCCCTTTCTTCCCCACAGGCGCGGGAAGCCCCAAACGCTGAGTAATAGCTTGCCCCAGTTCTTTAATAGCGGATAGACTGGCGCTTCCATACTCACCACCTGTTTGCTTTGCCAAATCACGAAGAAATTTTGGTACCGGGTCTGGCCCAACGTAAAACACGTCGATCTTAAGCCCAATAGCCGCCAGCAAAGCTTTTGGCGGGTCATCCGCGCCGCCATCGGTAATCATAACGCAATGAGTGATGCCCGCTTTCTTCAAAGTGTTGAAAGCTAGGGGCTCATTGTTATCCCCGTCTGCGTCCCCAATTTCATCATCTGGCCGAAGTTCCTGAATGTAACCGTTATACTGAAATCGGCGCACACCAGGAAACTGTTTGGATAGCTTACGAAGCTCCTCAATCCTGGTAGATCGGAAGGAACGATCACCAACCGGGCAACACATTGATCCACTTCGGTCGAGTAGCAAACAAGAAGTAGATGGGTAAGACCCAGCACTCCTAGACGGGGCAAACTTATCCAACATGGCACGCCGTAGTTTATCCATCTGGGCTGGGCTAGATGCCCGCGTAGTCAAATCGTCAGTCATCATTTTTCCTCCACAGAAGCTTTGACCGCGTTCATAACATCCTTCAACTGGTCATAGCTGGCCTTAAGTTCCTGAAACTGAACCGTACTGCCGCCCTTATCAGGGTGTAAACTCATTGCTAACGCCTTATAGCCAGCGGTAATTATCTTTTCAGACATCGACAGACTGGCTTCCTTTGCCATAGCACGACGGTCCAGCTCATCCTGGTAGCCTTTGATTTCTTTGAGCTTGGCGTCAATCATCCATTGCAGATACTCTTCATCGGCTTCGCTATATTCCAAGCCTTTATATTTCCCGAATGCAAATATCGGCATTTTAGCTACAAAGCACCAATTTGTACTGCAATTTTAGCCAGCAGTGCGGCCTCCCTGCTTAACTGATTCTTAGCTTGCACCAAGGCTTCCTCCGGGTGATACCCACCAGCGGCAGTAAGCAGCAGACTGCGAACACGTAGCAGGCTGCTAATGATGTGATCAAGGTTTTGAATCTGCTCATGAATTGTCGGAGTGGCGGCTTCTTCGTAGTCGGCACGATGGCTTACACACAACGTCTCCACACGAATGTATGGTTGATCGTTGGGAGCGCATAGGTCACAAACGGTTTCAAGGTTTTCCATGGCTTTATTATACGGATTTTGAAACATCGGCACATGTTGAACTTGCTTAGACGCACACCACCCTCCCCTGTCAATAGGCCCTGCCAGCCCGCTTAAAAGTTAAATCCAATACAAGATAGAGAAAGCAGTTATTTCTATCTTGTATTGGATTTAGAAGCGTTGGGAAAGAGATTCTTAGACAGTTCAGACCAGCCTACGTGGAACATGATCGAAGGATTCTTGCATAAAGCCCCAGACTTAGTATCTATAAGCCTATTGACGTGGACCTGGACGCGGGTGGTGATTGACGCATCGACTAGCGTCTCGTTGCCAGGACTGAAGGGAATGATCCTCCAGTTGTTTTCGTCTGCGGCTAGGTATGCTTCCCTGCCTATGTGGGTAATCCTGTACAGCAACGGGCCGTTGTTTTCACTCGGTAAAGCTGTCCCGTGAAGCAACCGTCGAGAAGCCCTTAAGCCGCTCGATATCATGTTTTCAGCTGGAGCCGCACAGATCCCTAATCGGTGCTCCGCGCAGATCCCTTCCCCATAAGCTCTGTAGAACCCATGGAGGTATGGGTAGTGGGTCACTTTGACCCTTCTGCCAAAACTTCGACAGCACTCCTACCAAGCGCTAAAACATTTAGTGCCGCATTGTGATCACGGTTCAATGACAGGCCGCAGTGTGGGCACTCATGCCAGCGATCTGCAAGCCCCTTTGGTACGATTTCACCGCAGCGGCTACATCTCTGTGTCGTACCCCTTGGGTTTACTGCCACAATATAACGCCCGGCGCATTCTGCCTTGTACGAAAGTTGAAACAGAAGTTGTCCCCAAGCAGCGTCCAAAATACTCTTGGCAAGGTTTCCCTTAACCATATTTGTGATCTTCAAGTCTTCGTGCGCGATCAAGTCGTAGCGCCCAACCAATGCTTTTGAAACGTGGTGGCAGAAGTTCTTGCGGGCATCGGACATACGTTGATATGCACGCCGCGCCTGTTCTTTCGCCCTGATCCGGTTCTTGCTGCCGCGCTTCTTTCGCGCTAGGTTCTTTTGCGCCCGTGCAATCCGTTGCGCGTGCTGCCTTACGAAACGTGGATTCTGGACCTCACTGCCATCCGACAATGTAGCGAACGTGGTCAATCCAAGGTCTATTCCGACTGGACGCGAGACAACGCACTTCTCTGGAGCAGGGCCAATATCGCACACCACGCGCCCAACCCACTTCTTGCCGTTCAGCTTAATTGTCACCTGCTTGGCTGTGCCTGTGATCTCCCGGTGTGCTTTGAATCGCACGTGCCCAAGATTCGGGATTAGAACCGAATCTCCATGAAGTCTAGGCGAGTGCCAAGCGAAAGAAGTATAGCGGTCCCTAGATCTGAAGCGTGGAAATCCGGGCTTATCGCCAGATTTGCAACGGCGGAAGAATGCTTTAAAAGCGCGGTCAACCCGGCGCAGCGGCTCACGTTGGATGTCCACTGCAATCGTGGCGAACTGCACATCCTTGCGTAATTGTGTTAACTCCGCGCACTGATCGTTGTATGTGACGCTCTTATGTTGGAGCTTCCACGCTTCTTTCCGCTCCTGAAGACAGGCGTTATAGGTTTCCTGCGAATCGAGTAGAATCCTTGCGAAGGCTTCCTTTTGCGCTCGCGTCGGCTTCAACCGCAACTCGTAGGACCGCATCATTTTTGCTTCTCAATCGTCGTGAGGGCCAATCGACGCAGCCACTGCGAAACGGTTTCAGGAGCCACACGTCGGGTGACGGGCTCAACTGCGGTAGGAGAGTTTTTGGTTTTGATTTGCTGCGTGTCGGGGAGGCGGGTTAGCTTTTTTGAGTTCACTTTAAGCTACTCAGGGGCGTGTGGCGGGTCAAGCCCTGAGTTGCAGGACCCGCCCTCACAGCTAAGCACCAGGGAGCTACCCCGGTCTGATTGGAATCATAACCCCAATCCGGTATTCATGTCAACATAAGCTTTAGGGAGAGATTTTTAACTTTCGCCGTATAATCTATCCATGACCCACGCCGACCATCGTAAACTCGCCTGTAGCCTGTTGGCAGATATTGTTCCTGCCCGCCTTTGTGGAGAAACGTATCGAGAGATTGGGTCACGATTGGGCATGAGCATTAGTGCAGTTAGAAACCTAATAGTCCAATCCTCGATGAAAGAACTGATTTTGGGCTCTGTCAATGGGAACAGGGAGAAAAATGTGGACACGCGCCTTGCAGATATTTTAGCAATGCGGCGTGACCATCAGACTTTGCAAACCATTGGTGATAAGTACAGCATCTGCCGTGAAAGAGTCCGACAGATTATCAAGCGGGCTCCAGCCGAAATGATTATTGATGTTCCGCGCCAGTCGCGTGTAAAGAAGGCGCGAATCGTAGCTTACCCGCTTAATTCCGCAAAAGTACGGAAATGGCTTGCTGAAATAAATCACGGGTATTGCTCTCGATGCCACCAAGCAGTTCCAGCAATGGCTATGCAAGCCAATAATATAGCTGCACGCCGGTGTCGTGCATGCAATACTAAAGCTCACAAGGAGTATTGCGATAAACATATTGATCACAGTCGTGCCGTTCAGAAAGCTTGGGTAACCGCGCACCCAGACAAGGTGAGGGAATATGCTTCGAGGTGGCAGGCAAAGAACCAGGATAAATTAAAGGAATATCGGCGGGCGTATCAGGAGCGCCAGTTACAGCGGCAGCGTGAGTAGCCTTCCATTCCCAGAATGTTTGGCAAGAGAACAGGATAACAAGATCGGATTCTTGTGTGCTCGATACCAAACGGGTTCCTGCGCGGTAAGGGCGAGAAACTTATAAACGGTATAATCTTACAGTGAACATACGTTTGGAACTGAGAGCTGAGATACGCCAGTGGCACGCGCAGATCAAACAGGCTTTACTTCAGGTGGAGAATCAGCAGCTTGCTGAGAAGAATCTTCCTCCATGGCCTCCCGGCACTATAGTCTACATTCCTGGTGAGTTTGCACAGGAGCGTCCGGGCCAGCAAACCAGCCGCGCAATCCCCGCGCCAGCATTCCAGTTGTACAACCTTAAAGTGTGGTGTGAACGCTACTGTGTTTCACTTACCTTCATTTTGTCTACCTTACTACGCACCTATCGCTTTCAAAGACGGCGCAATCCTCTTGTTATCACCTTGGGTCTGCCAGCTGCTATGATTACGGGGGAAACCGCCCGGCGCAGGCTTGAAGAAGCCATCATTCATGAATTCCCCAACCAGGAGAACTTCCGCGCAGCCCGGCAGCGCCAGCCAGAGCCCCCTATCAAGCACATTGACTATGAAAACCCCGCGCAGTTTGTAGCTCGTTACAATCAGGCTATATTGTTGCGGCGCAAGGCTTACGAATCCGTACCGGAATGCAATCGAAACTTCAGAAAGCTAAAGACGCATATATGAATTATCCTGCATCGCCCATCGAACATAAGCATAATTGGGTGTTCCTGAGAACAGAAAACCGAGGACGTCTATTCAAAGCGGTAGACATATTCTACTGCTCTATATGCTGTGAGCACTTTGAAAAAGTTGTTTGGCAGGGCACGAGATAAATGGAGCCAGCCGAGAGATGGTGGGACGACGAGGAGTTTCAAGACCGTTTGACTACGTTGCTGGTCAGCGACTACAAGACACTTAAGGACTGCGCTGGTCTTCTTACAGCCAATGATTTCAATCCGGTGAGTGGCATGAAAAATGGCCGTTCCCGTCGCATTATTGCAGGGAGGGCTCTGGAATACTATTCCAAGTATCACAAGCCTATCGGGTCGCTGCTCCGTGCTGACACCTTGGAGTACGCCGAGCAAATAAGCTTGGGGGCAAGCCATGTAGGGCAGCTGAAGTTGTACATGGCATACTTGTCTAAAATCGTTCCTGAATCAGCCGACGCATTGGTTGAAAAGGTAGTTCGGTTCAAAGGGCAGCGGCTAATTGCAGCCTCCGTACAGGATCTGGTTGACCTACTGAGCACCGATCAGTTAACCCCGGAGAAGTGGCGGGAGGTTAGCGCCAAGGCACTTTCAGCTACAAATGGTGGTGTTACCACGGTAAGCTTCCTCGAAACAGTTGGGGACCGCAACGCCCGGCGCAAACGGGAAGCGTTGCATACCCGCTCAATTTGGACTTTGATTGACCCGCTCGATTCCATGGTTAAAACTGTCGGCCCCGGAGAATTGGGATTGGTGCTGGCCCCTTGGAAACGTGGCAAAAGCTTCTTCCTGTTATGGCTGGCTGTAGCCTACGCGATTCAGCGCCTGAAAGTTTTGTATGTCACCCTGGAAGACCCTCGTAAGCGTGTTGAGGACCGGCTAGACTCTATCATATCCGGCGTTCCTATCAAGAACCTGCATATCAAACCGGAGACGCTTCGCAAGAAGATTGCTGCGTTTGGTGACATGGCGCAGAACATCGAAATTTACGATGGTACAGAGGGCGGCACTACTTGGTCTAAGATTGAGCAGATATGGCTTACGTTGCGGGATAAGGGGTTCATTCCCGACGCAACCATTGTGGACTACGATGCTGAGATACGCCCGGCCCGGCAGTATAAGGAAAAACGCTTTGAGCTGGATGAGGTCTACCGTGACGGCAGGGCTTTCATGGCGCAATATAACCAGTATGGCTGGACCGCAGCGCAGACCCAACGCGGTACACGTACGGCCAAGATTTTGACTGGGGATCGGATCGGTGAAGACATCACCAAAATTCATAAGGTGTCTTGCGCTCTGTCTCTAGGTAAGGGGGACTGGACGGACAACAGCTATTATCTCTACGTGGCCGCACACAAGAATGACATTATGGACGTGGGTTGTGAGTTGGTGCCAGATTTATCAAGGGCTCTGGTCTACGATAGGGACGCCACTTACGCAGAAGCTAAAAATCATGTTGTGGATGTGATATGAAACCATACTACGACGATGGCAAGGGAATTGTAATCTACAACTGTGACTGCCGAGCAGCTATCCTTACGCTTCCTAAAGTAAACCTGATTTTGACAGACCCGCCGTATGGGATAAATTTTAGGTCTAACTCCCGTACTGCTACTTCCAAGTTTAACAAAATTCAGAATGATGCTGTAATTGACACTGCTTGGATTGGTCAGGCTGTTGATCGTTTGGAAGACGGCTGCGCGGCCTATATTGCAACCCGGTGGGACGTGTGGCCCTATTGGGAGCAAGCTGTGGGGGAGTTATTGCACGTTAAGGACTGTATTGTATGGTTTAAGCCCGGTGGGGGTATGGGTGACTTGAAAAGTGGCTACTCTCCTAGCCATGAGTTTCTCATTTATGCAATAAAAGGTAGGCATAAGCTACGAGGCAAACGAATCGGGAATGTCTGGAGCGTTCCTACAGATCCTCCATCTACATACGAGCATCCGACGCAGAAGCCAGTGGCACTGATGCTGCTGGCAATTCAAAAGTCTACAGACCCTGGAGACTTAGTGTTAGACCCTTACATGGGCTCTGGCACCACTCTGCTAGCTGCTAAGCAAGCTGGTCGCCGGGCCATTGGCATCGAGATTGAGGAAAAATTCTGTGAGCTAGCGGTTCGCCGGTTAAAACAGAAGCAGGTAGCTCTTTTATGAAATTAGGAATTCAACAAGGTGGTTACGCTGGAGTCACTTGGCGCAGCAATCTCCAATTCATTTGGACAGAGATACTCCGTGTTTATTACCGGATGTTTTTGAAATGACATTTGAACAGTCCCTTCTAAAGCGTCATATTCCCTATCGCATATCAGGTGACCGGCTCAAGGTAAGCGTGTGTTGCCCGTTCTGCCCTGGAGGGGACAATAAATTCCGTTTGGCTATCCACGTCAAACTAGGGTGGGGAAAATGCCTTCACTGTAACTGGACTCGCCGCCAAGGGGTATTTGCTGTCCTTCGGCAATTTGGCATTACTGAGGCCGTGGAAGGGTTTGATAAGTATGAGGCCGCGCCGGAAGAACGGGTTGAGCTGCCAACGGACTTCCAAACATTGACTCATGCTACTGACGACTTGGACCGGCAGGCACTTCAGTATATTTTGAAGCGAGGCATCACCAAAGAGCAGATCCGTGACTACCGAATTGGGGTAAGCTACACCGGACGATACGCCTATCGTATCGTGTTTCCGTTATATGCAAAAGGTAAGCTAGTAGGCATCAATTCCCGCGACTTTACTGGGCACGGAGAGCCAAAATACTTAACCAGCCACGGGGACAAGTACCTCTACGGGTTTGACCCACAGGCACACACCGTAATTCTCAGCGAGGGCACCGTCAAAGCACTTCGCATCCAACAGGTCACAAAGCACAACTCAGCGGCGTTGCTAGGGCACAGCCTAACAGAATCTCAGGCAGCGCAGCTGCGTGACAGTAAATGTGAGCGGGTGATCCTGTACCCGGATATAGACAGTGTAGGCCGTAAGGGGTTCGCCAAGATTGCAGAGGACCTGGATATGCCCGTAAGTGTTGTTTGGCCGGTGGATCAGCCTGCTGACGACGCCCCACTGGAGCAGATTCAAAACCTCTTGCTTAGGCCGGTTTCCTGGTCATTCACCATGCGGCAAAATTTAATTGTTGGCAAGCGTGAATTATGATATCATTAAAACCGCTATGGCAACTGCTAAAAAACGAGATGTGGTCAGCCCCATTGCGCGGCTGACAATGGCTCAGGCACGAAAAATCCGTAGCCTGCATCGGCGCGGATGGACGCAGATGGAGCTTTCCTGGGCATACGAAATTTCCCAAACGACTATTTCCAAAATCGTCAACAACCAGATTTACCGGGGTGCGGCATGATGACCAAGGATACAGTTGAAGCTGGTCTGTTTACGCTTTTGGTTGCGTCTGTGCTGCTTCGCTGCCTATGGGGGCATACACCGATTCGACTTCTGGTGATGACCCTCATTTTTGTTGAGTCGGTGATACAACAGGCAATCCAAAGCATCGGGGCCGGGGCTGCACACTACAGGGAAAATTTCACGGCTACCCTTTCGAGGGAACGGCGTACTATCCACGATCCAGATATCAAGATCGTTCGAAGGGCTTGACTCAAAATAAGGAGAGCAAACATTCAATGAGCGATACAGAGCTTCTCGACGCAATGGCTGATGCCGCCGCCAATAGCCCCCATATTCAGCGCAGCGCCGACGCCTTGCTTTTAGAATGGAACATTGTTGCTGAGACACCAGAGCTGCGTCTACGGGCAATTCGGTTTGCCTACCGAGACATTATGACTCAAATGGTTAACGAGGAGACTGCCAACGTCTAGCTCCCCGGTTGTGCTCATTGACGCCATGAACCTTGTGTTCAGGATGCACTTCTCTCATCAGCATCTTAGCGACAGTTACGATAGACCTACTGGTGTCATCCATGGTGTGTTGAACACCATACACAACTTGCGCGAGTCTGTCTCTAAGAAACTGGTAGTGGTGTGGGATCATGGCATCCCGGTTCTTAACGCCGCCAAACCGCACAACTGGCGGGAGAGCTTCCTGGATGGATACAAAGCGACCCGTATCCACAACAACGAGGAATGGCCTAAAATTGTAAGCCAATTGAAGCCACTTCATGACGCTATCAACATGCTTGGGTACAGCAACAGGGCGGTAATGGGACTGGAGGCCGATGACACAATTGGCATTCTGGCGCATGAGATTCCTGGTGACATTTTGATTCTGTCTACCGACAAGGATTTCTACCAGTTGCTTAGCAACCGCGTCAGCATTTTAGCCCCCAAAAAGTCCGGTGGGAAATTCCTTACTATTACTCAATCCGGCGTGGAGAAAGAGTTTGGCATACCCATACAACTGTGGAGCCGCTATCTGGCCCTGGGTGGTGACAAGAGCGACAATATTAAGCCGATGAAAGGCATGGGGCCAAAAACCGCGCTTAAACTGGTGAAGGCCGGTGTCTCCCCATATTTGGAATGGGAGGACCAGCCGGAGGACTTCCGCGCCAAGAATGAAAAGTACAAACCTGTTTGGCGTGCAATTCAGAGGTCCTACATGGCCGCTGACCTACCCCACACTCGTAAAGATTTTCGCTTTGCCGGTGCGTCCCTTGATTTCTCTAGCCTTGATGGTTCGGCAACGCAGGGCTGGCTTGATAAACAGTTAAGCAAGCATAACTTTGAAAAGTTCTGCGCCGTATATGGTTTGAATTCGCTCCTATCCTTGAGTGGGAGCTTCTTTACTGGAGAACAACCGTGCCCCGCCCTGAGAAACGTAATCCCGACACCGCTCCCAGTCAGCAAAATGAGGACGCCGCTTGTCTAGCTCATAAACACTTATCCTGCATCGCTCAGCGTTGCCTGAGCTACTGGAAATGCCTGCCGACTCACGTAAAGTCTTCCTACGATTTGGATGACATGATCAGTGATGTAGTGATGCACGTCTGGAAAGTGCAGGCTAGATATGACCCCAAAAAATCCAAGGAGGTGACTTGGGTGTATTGGGTGGCAGATCGTAAGTGTCAAACTATCACTGCCCGGTTCCGTGTGCAGAAGCGAACTATGGAAATGGTTGAAGGTGACGCCCTAACAGGTGATAGCCAAAAGTCTACGGTATTGGACAGGTACGCCGCTCCCAACAGTAGCGAGGAGCTTCGTGCCGCCAAAGATGCAGTCGAGCACGTGATCGAATTTGGTTCAGATGCAACGCGAGACTTCCTGGATCGGCTGTTCAACGGTAAGCCGGTTAAGACTGTCCCGGCTTATGAGTTACGAGCAACGGCCAAAGCCTGTGGTGCCACCTATCGGGATTTCCAGCTGGTGTATCGCGGGGTGGTGGCATGACGCCTAATTTCCTGGCCCTACGGAGCCCCAGGATCAATTGGAATGGGGTAGCTGGTGTAAAACCATCCCCTCTCTACACCGGATGGTGCTAGCGTGGCTGGTGGAAATAACCCGCAGGCTAAGACGCTCGAATGTCTGCTTTGCGCCGTTCGGTATAGCGAGGAAGACATCCTGCAAGGGGAGTACCAACTGGACACTCTTGTATGCAGTAGTTGCTATCGGAAGATGCAGTTGCAGCCACGGGCTAAATCCTGTTTTGGTAAACCGGAAGAGCTGCATGTGCTAGCCCAGGTAAAGCTGCACGGGTACAATCCAAACGCTCCTGAGTGCAGCCGCTTATGCCCCGACAGACTGCCGTGCCGAAGATTGAATCAGTATAATATTGGTGATCAATGAAAAATGGCTGTGGGTAAGCAAAATAAAGGATGATGAGCGGGGAACATGAAAATATCTATCGAAGAAGCTCGTGCTGCGCTGGCCGTTTGTTCCAACGTAGCCGTTAGCCCTAGTGCCGAGAGTAGTCAGTATGTCCGCTTGCGGGTGAATAAGTCGGAACTCACTATGACGCTGACCGGGCTGATTTGGGCTGAGGCAAGAGTGACCGGAAATGAAGGTGGTGTCTGGACAGCGTTTGCAGAGCGCCGGGCATTTAAGGCATTCCTGGATACGGCAACCGGCAAGGATCTGGAGCTGTTTTACAAAGATAAGCTCGTACTACGATCTGGGCAACGACTTGAAGTTGCGCCACACACTCCGATTACAGGCTACGAGTCATGGGTGCCGAAGAGCGTAATCAGCTTAACGGCAGAGCACAAGATCGCGCTTAAGACTGCGGTCAAATATCTGCCCGACATGGCCGGATCGGATCATGTGAATGCTATTTGGTTTTCCAAAGAACTCGGTGTTGTTTCCACCGATACGCTTTTTATGATGCGCGTGGGAGGGCCGGTTACGTCTGATTTCTTCCTTCCGGCGTCCGTTGCTAGTGTACTGGCAAACGACGGGCAGGTTGGGGTTGATACTAGTGGTATAGGGGCTGTGCTCAATAATGGCGTTGTCTATGAACCATTGGTAGCTGACCTGGACAAGTACCCCAAAGATGGATGCGTCAAAATGTTGACAGCGGGGGGTAAGGTCAAGCCCCTGGCTACGGTCAAAGCCTGCGATCTACTGGAAGTACTGCGAACAGCCAGTATGTTTTTGCTCGACAACAACGCGGTAGTTACTATGGAAACAACCAAAGGGAGGCTGAGCGCCACGGTCAACTTGACTACAGGTAAGTTCCAACGGACCATTGCTGTGATCGGCGCGGGGCCGGGGCTCGACGGGCCTACCAACTGGTTGGCAAAGAAGATTATCCCCTGGTTGGAGTACGTCGTGTTTGCGAACGCCGCCGCAGAAGTCAAGATTGCTAAAATCCCTGGTGCTGGTGTTTTAAGAGCAGACGCCAGCACTCTGGTTTTCTCAGACTTGTAAAATGCCTGCTTTAGTAACAACTATCGCTCGTGCTGCGCAGGGGACCGAACTACGTAAGGGCGTTGTGTACTACGACACCCCAGCGCTATCGCTTAAGAGGCAGGATTTGGTTCGCCTGTTGGCCTGGTACGGGGCTATCCGCGCCAAGAGCGGAAGGCCAAATCCGATGCCACTTGTGAATCGATCCATCCGCTTCTCGAAGGAAGATCGATCCGGCCCAGACTTTCACCACTCAAATCCGAATAGCCAAAAAATGAAAGCAGGAAAGGTTGGACTCGTGTACAACAAAGTGACAAGGCGTAATCAAACCATTGCGCAGAAGGGATTCGACTGCGTTAGTGTCGTTGACGGTATCACGTTTGGAGTCTTGGACGGCAAGAGATTCCATTCAGCGCGGCGAGACTGGTTGGATGAAGACATTAAGGCGTGGGCCGAATCAAACGCTATTTTCTTCGAGAGGCTGGCGAATAATCTTAGAAACTTCGCACATGCTAAGCCAATCAAGCTAGAGGAGGCTCATTGAGCATAATTCCAGGAAGGCTCCTTGGGGAGGCTTCGGTTGCGGTCTAACTTATTCGGCCAGCGCGTCACGCACAGAGGGGAAATTCTTGGTTGTGATGTCTGCCCACTCGATAAATCCCCTGGCATCCGCAAGGTAAAGGGGCTGGTACGGATCAGTAAGCAAAAGGCAATGCTCTGGGCGCAGTGCCCTGGCGACCACGAGAATGCTAAAGGGCTGGAATTGGTGGGGCCTGCCGGGGACTTGTTGTGGCGAACGCTTAGACCTTTCGGGCTAGCGCGTCCAGATTTCGATGTGCAGAACGTTGTACGGTGCAGGCCGACAGATGCGGCTGGTAGAAACCGCGACCCGGAGCCGCGAGAGCTTCAGTGTTGCTCTGTATTTAATGACGACGCACTTAAACTTAATGCTGGCAACGCTCGCGTCCACGTGATCCTTGGTGATATAGCCGCCACGCAGCTTTTAGGGAAGGGTTATAAGAAAGACGCGCCGGTCCAATGGTATGAACCGTGGGACTCCTACGTTGTTCTTAACTGGCATCCAAGCTATATATTACGGCAGGGCGGTGAGAATGCCGGGTGGGATTACCTGACATGGCGTGATCGTTTTCGGGCCGTTCGCGCCATCATTGACTACCCAAGGCGTTGGGGCTACGTCAAGTCACGAGGCTACAAAGCAGTTCGTACCCTAGCTGAGTTTGACGAGATGGAAAAGGCCCTTCGGTTGGAGCAGTCCCGTAAGCGCAGAGTCAGCTTCGACATTGAAGACGGCGTTGTAGACGGCCAGCCGGTCATGCTAATAGCAGGGTTTGGCACCGGCCACTATGAGGACCCGAAGGACTGGAAATCCTGGAAGGGGCAATCCTATTGTGTGGTGCTTGACCATCCCCAAGCTGGATATGAGCCCGCGCATCTGGAGGAGCTAAAACGTCGCACACGAAAACTGGTTGAAGACGAGAGCTTGAAAAAGAGTCTTCAGAATGGTTCTTACGACGGTGTTCAGTGCCAGCAGTTACTGGGGGCTAAGCGGCTGGCAGGCTATGATTACGACACCCAGTATGGGACCTTTATTCGATTTAGCTTCCTGCGTAGTTGTGGCCTGGAGCCGCTGACCTACCGATTTTTCCCTGAGTTTGCCGACTACAAGGACACGGTGATGGAGTGGTCAGGCAACTTCGCCAACGCACCCATTGACCGGCTGGTGCTTCGCAATGGCGGTGACTGCGAAATCACGCAGATGCTGGAGCAGCGGTTTAGCCCGCAGATCAAACAGCCACTGGTTAAGGTTTATGTCCATGCGGGCATGACGCTCGACAAGATGGAGAACCGTGGCCCGATACTCGACTGGGAGAACTGGAAGAAGGCCAAGGCAGTTGTACCCGACATGATTAAGCGGATAGACAGCATGCTGCTAGACATCTGCGGTAACCCCAACTTTCGATGTTCCTCGGACATCGACGTTGCTTGGCTGATTTATGACTATCTAAAGCTGGCTAAGCCGGATGAGAACGGTAAACGGCCAACCGGCAAAGAAATCCTGGAAAATCTGATGGAGAGTACTGGCAATCAGGTGCTGGAGCTGATAATGAAACGCCGGGCTCTGGGTGTCCTGGATTCAACCTCGCTCAATGGGTATGCCAATAGCGCCAGACTGCACAGCGATGAACTGAGAACGATCTGGTGGCTAACAGGGGCTATTACAGGCCGTCTACGCAGTGGTAAGGGGCGTGACTCTGTTGAGGAGGGAATTATCAACTTCCAAAACTTCGGTAAGAACCCCTTGTTGCAAAATCTTTTAGTTAGCGACAGGAACTGGCGGGAGGCAATGAAAGAATGAAAAACAACAAGCTCTACTATGATGATAGCGCTGGCATTCAAATTTATCTAGGCGATTGTAAGGAGATCCTGCCACGCTTACCCGACTCTAGTATAGACTTCATATTTTCTGATCCACCCTACGGCCACAACAACAACAACAACGGAGACTTAATTCAACGGTGGGAATCCGCGCTTGGCCGTGGGCCTCATGGTGAAGCCCGTCCGATAGCTAATGATGGCGTAGACGCCAACGATCTTATTCAATGGTCATTCAAAGAGTGGAAACGCTTGCTTAAGCCAGGATCGTGCTGCTGCTGCTGCGGCGGCGGCGGCGGGCCTGACCCTCAATTTGCCAGATGGTCTTTATGGCTTGATAATGTCATTGGATTTAAGCAGATGGTAGTGTGGGACAAAGGACCGATGGGAATGGGCTGGCACTATAGGCGTTCCTATGAGACGGTACTTGTAGGGGAGAACCCAGGTGCAGCTTGTAAATGGTATGACACGAGCAATAAGATTGAAAACATCATTCGGCGCATCCCCAAAATAATTCCTACTAAGAATGAGCACCCAACTTTGAAGCCAGTAAACCTTGGAGCACATTTTATTAATCTCCACACACAGCCAAGAGAGCTGGTACTTGACCCATTTATGGGATCTGGAACTACTCTAGTTGCTGCTAAATATCTTAACCGAGCTGCCATAGGGATTGAGATGGATGAAGGCTATTGTAAAGAAGCAGTAAAACGACTCAAGGCAACACAGCGGTCATTGCTGGTAGAAGTTACTTCAGTCAAACCATGCAAGTCAAGGCCGCTGATATGAACCCCCTCAACCTTATGGTGTTTCTGACGGCTGACTTCAGCCAAATGGAGATTCGCGTCCTGGCTGAGATATCCGGCGACAAGTTGCTGATCTCCCAGCTTCAATCCGGTCAGGACATACACTGTCTGATTGGCAATACCCTGACCGGCCTGCCTGTAGATCGTATCAAATCCGAAAAGAACCTCCGCAAGATGATTAAGGGTCTTGTATTTGGCATCATCTATGGTAAGGGCCGCAACAACCTGTATCCCTATGTAGTGGCTGGCATCCGCCATGTCGATGGTAAGCACGCCGATCTGACTGGGATCAGCGCTCAGCGGCTGGCTAAACTGTATGATGCTTTCTTTGCTAAGTATCTCGGCGTCAAGGCATACATTGACCGGATGCACCGGATGGCGGTTGATCTTCATTACGTGGAAACCATGTTTGGGTTTCGCCGGGAGATTCGAGAGAATGATGAGCGGGGAACATTTTTCCTTAATCAAGCCGTGAACAGTCCAATCCAGGGATCTGCTCACACCTTTTTGTTAATTGCACTGGCGCTACTAGATATCAAGCCACGCACCTATAGCCTACTGCAAAAGTGTCTCATGGAGGAGCATGATGCTTTGTTTTTCAGTGTCAGACTAGGAGATTTGGTTGCAGCCTTCACACAGCTTAAAGCACTGTTTGCAGACGCCTATCGGTACGCACAGGTTAAGTTCAAAATTACATTGCGTGTTCCCCTGCTAACTGAGGCATCAGCTGGATTCACTATGGGAAGCATGGTGGCTTATGACGGGCAGGCAGTTGAAGAGTTTCTTCCGGCTTGGCGTGCTAAGCAGCGTGAGGTGGAAGCGAAGGATTGGGAAGATTTGATGCCACAGGTGGTGTAACTAATGAAACGAGACGGCGACTGGATGCAAACATTTACAGGGGTTCAATTCTGGCCCCTAGACCCCAAAGTAGATGAGATACGGTTGGAAGATATTGCTCACTCGCTTTCTCTCCAGTGCCGGTTCGCCGGTCACTGCACTGAGTTCTACTCAGTGGCGCAACATTCCGTGTTGGTGAGTCAAAACGTCCCCCCGGCTGACGCTTTGTGGGGGCTGCTGCATGATGCGGCAGAAGCATACTTAGTTGATTTGCCCCGCCCGGTCAAGAGATACAGCACGATGGGGACGCTGTATCGCCAAATTGAGGAACGGGTTATGCTTGTAATTTGTGCCAAGTTTGGCCTTGGGGAAATGATGCCTGATAGTGTACACACTGCCGACGACGTAATTTTGATGACTGAAAAGCGTGACTTGATGCCTAATTGCCCAGCTAAGTGGAGAGAAACCGCCGCCCCACTTGACGCTTGCATTATCCCTTGGCCCCCACGGGTGGCTGAATACAAATTCCTATACTACGCCGAGAGGTTGCTGAAAGGAGAATTGAAAAATGAACATCGTTGAGCCGTATTCCCGACTGATTCACTTCAACGAATTCGGGGATCAAGTAGAGTTCACCAAGCAGACAGGAGTTGGTCTGCTTCGTAAGATTGAATGGAATGCACGCATCAGCCACGGAAGTGAGGATGCACAGACCCCAGACTCCTGGGAGAGATTCATCAAGTTCGTCGTGATGGGGAAAGGGGACTGGTCGGTAGTTGAACACGCGACGGCTACCGTGGACACCTTAGTGGACCGTGGCATCACCCATGAATGGGTTCGGCATCGGCTGTTTTCATTCACACAATCCAGCACCCGGTTTATCAACTATGCCAAAAAGGTTTTGCCGAGTTTCATCAAGCCGACTTTGCCAGATTCTGTCCCACCTCTGTACTGGAATGGGGCAATTGCGGAGTTGGAGAAGCACTATAGCCAGCTAATTGCTTGGGGGTGCACCCCGCAGATTGCAAGGTCACTCTTCCCCAATGCGTTGGCGTCCCGAATTTCAACCACGGGGAATCTTCGCAACTGGCGGCACTTCTTCATCATGCGCACCACCAAAGAAGCGCACCCACAGATGCGGCAAGTAGTAATCCCCCTGTTGGAAGAGTTTAAGTCCAAAATCCCTCTGCTGTACGACGATATCATTCCCCTGTCGCGGCAAATTGACAACATGAGGCTTCCAAGATGAGTATCTCGTATCCAGACTTAGCGGGCAAAAAGCCGCAGAAACAAGTGCATGACCCGGTAACCCCGGCCCACTATAAGGGGGATTATGTCATGCGGATCATTGAAGACTTCAATCTGGATTTTCTTAAGGGGACTGTAGTCAAATACCTGCTCCGCGCCGGGAATAAACCCACCGATGCGGAGGTACAGGATCTGAAGAAGGCGAGATGGTATCTGGATCGTAAGATAAGCAATCTGGAGAAGCCACAATGACCAAAGACGCTTCTGTAATAGCTGGGTGGATTGAACAGATCCAATGCCACGGGCGCGGATTGACTAAGTGGGAGGAAGACTTTTTAGAGTCTATCGCTGATCAGTTTAAGGAGTCGGGCTCAATCAGTGACCGCCAAGAAGAAATCCTTGAGCGTGTCTACTCAAGCAAAACGCCGCTCTAAGAGAAACCAAAACAGTATAATACTGACGTAGGCAAAACGAGGGGCTGAAACCCGAAAGGGAAGTAGGCTCCACCAAAAAGTTTAAGTTGGAGAAAATCAGCCTACGCCATCGTGGTAACTACGAACGATTGCGATAGATCGGTCATCATCCCCATCAACGGCCGGTAAAGTAATAGAGGAATCCATGAAAAACACGAACGGCATCACAATCGAACTCCCCGGAATTTCGAAGGACGAACTTCTGGAAGCGGCACTAGTTGGATTTGGATACCGGCTGTCGGTGATCCAGAACGCCGTGGCGTCGATCCAGGAGCGTCTGGGTCCTGACATCGGCACAGTACCGCCGGATTCAACCAGCGGCCCCAGAATCGCAAAGAAGGGCAAGCGGATCGTCTCCCCGGCAGTCCGAAAGGCGATTTCCAAGGCACAGAAGGCCCGGTGGGCTAAAATCCAGCCATGAATGCCAAATCGGATTCTAGTGTGGTCTACACAGACGAAACAACTATCTGCGAGTGGATGGAGCCGGATGCCCCGAAGGACGGCACCGGAGGGGGAAGGCTGCAAAAGTTAAGTCCGATGGGCTGGTGGCGATACTCCATGCTTTCGTGTTTGTGGAAGCAGCCTGTACTTCACACTTGCCCTAAGATTGAGAAACTTGGCCGCATCTACCTAGTGGAAGAACGACTTACGGACGATCAATGGATTCAGTACTCCGTTTGCTGCTGGAAGTGGTACACCGAAGCGGCCACGGCCAACGACTACGAAATCAGCCATATCAACCGCTGGCGCAAGGTGCTGATGCACCTGACCGCTGACCAGAAGATCAAAGCTCTGGCTGCGACCATCCGGGCAACGAATCCACACTCAGCAAAAGTCGATGGAGATGGCCGTGAATGAGCAAAATACACACTGGGGCGGGGAAGGCTGCGGCTGGGAAGGCTCCAGCGGGGAAGCGGGTGAAGGCGTAGAATCCGGGAGGCGGGGAGTCCCAGTCTTCAAGCCTTGAAGGTTGGGATTCCCCTGATGGCGGAACTCTGGGGTATGCGGAAAGTAGTGTGGAGTTTCGCCCCTTGTTCTCCTGAACTGTTAAAGTATTGAACTTCGGATTATAGTGCTGACAACCACACTGGAATCCGATATCGTGAAGTCATGACAAAGACTGAGAAACGGGAACTCAAGCGGTTGATTTCTTTGCTCGAAAAGGCGGCTGATATCGCAGATCGGCTAGAGATCAACCTTTCCAATGGTGCAGAGATCGGATCTATGGTTGGTGGCATTGCTGATGAGTTGTCACTGCGGATGGGGAGCCCCATGGATCACGGAAAATGTCCGTACTGCGGCTTGATGTGTGGTTGCTCTTTCGATCCAAACAATAGGAACGACTACTGCCCGACACATCGGCCCAAACATTCGGTGGTGAAAAAATGAAAGCAGGAAAGGTTGGACTCGTGTACAACAAAGTGACAGGCGGCGCAGGTGCCGGGGAGGATCGGTAGCATGGCAACACAGTTTGATCGAGACCAGATACGCGCGGCGCTTCGGCGGTCGGATATGCGCCTGAATGCAAAACTGACGGCAAGACTTAATCAGGCGCGGATGGACATCCTCAATTTGATGGCCGAGTTTGATGCCG
>Ga0182030_10005845_pt1 | contig 26044 bp, 20 predicted proteins | sample 812S3MmetaG_FD_121299 | JGI IMG/M metagenome (GOLD analysis project Ga0182030, IMG submission 121299) | Permafrost microbial communities from Stordalen Mire, Sweden - 812S3M metaG (Illumina Assembly) | ecosystem: Environmental > Terrestrial > Soil > Wetlands > Permafrost | place: Sweden...
AGCCCTCCCCCTCGGGGGAGGGCTTCCTGCATCTGCCTCCACCCCCGCGTTCCCATCACTCGCAGAACAATCAACCGTTTTGCCTTCATCCCCGGGTCAGGATCTCTATAGGTCTGACTGCCCTCGCCAACCGAGTGTCTTGACTCACCGGGGCGGGTCTTTACCCTCTCGGACCCTTTTTTCCGATTTGGCGAAAGACCTCAAAGACACATTGCAGTTGCCCAGGACGGACTTCCCGATGCGCGCCGGGCTCGCGCAGCGTGAGCCGGGGCGCGTCGCCCACTGGGAGAAGACCGGCCTGTACGCCGCGATTCTGCGCAGGCGCGCCGGGGCGGCCGCCTTTGTGCTCCACGACGGCCCGCCCTTCACGAACGGCGACGTCCACATCGGCACGGCCCTCAACAAGACCCTCAAGGACATAACGATCCGCTACCGTGCGATGAGAGGGTTCCGCACACCCTACGTCCCGGGCTGGGACTGCCATGGCCTCCCGATCGAGCAGAAGGTCACCCGCGAGCTGCGCGAGGCGAAGCGGCAGGCCTCGACCTCCGAGCTGCGCCAACTCTGCGACGCCTTCTCGGAGTCGTGGATCGCCAAGCAGAGGGTCCAGTTCAAGCGCCTCGGCGTGCTCGCGGACTGGGACGCCGAGTACAAGACCAAGGCGCCGGCATTCGAGGCCGACATCCTGCGGGTCTTCGCCGCGTTCGTCGAGAAGGGGCTCGTCTACCGCAGCAAGAAGCCGGTCTACTGGTCCATACCCTTTGAGACGGCGCTCGCCGAGGCCGAGGTCGAGTACCGGGAGCACGCGTCCCCGTCGATCTGGGTGCGGTTCGCCGTCCCGGCCGTGGAGGCCGCTCGCTTCGGGCTCCCCGCCGACAAGCCGCTCTTCATCGTCATCTGGACGACGACCCCCTGGACCCTTCCCGCGAACCTCGCGATCGCGCTCAACCCGCAGGTCGAGTACGCGGTGGCGGACCTTGGCGCGGAGCGCATCCTGGTCGCCGCGCCGCTCCTGACGCAGGTCGCGGCGGCGGCCGGGCTCAAGGAGTCCCCGGCGGTCGTGAAGACCGCCATCGGCAGCGCGCTCGAGCACCTCGGCGCCCGGCATCCCTTCATCGACCGCGCTTCCCCGGTCGTCCTCGCCGACTATGTGACCGTCGACAGCGGCACCGGGTGCGTGCACACGGCCCCCGGGCACGGCACGGAGGACTACCAGACGGGCCTGAAGTACGGGCTCGAGATCTACTGCCCCGTGGGGGACAACGGGGCCTACCTGGACGACGGGCGCATCCCGGCGGAGCTGGTCGGGGTGACGACGCTCGAGAGCGTCGAGGACCTCGAGAAGAAGAGGACCTCACCAGCCAACGTCGCCGTCCTGCGCAAGCTCGACGCCGCCGGCGCGCTCCTGGCGAAGCACAAGTACACCCACAGCTATCCCCACTGCTGGCGCTCCAAGACGCCGATCATCTTCCGGGCCGTCGACCAATGGTTCGTGTCGCTCGACAAGGCGGGCTCGAGGGACGCGGCACTCGGCGAGATCAGCAAGATCGCCGCCGCGGGCGGCTGGATTCCCGCGTGGGGCGAGGCGCGGATCCGCGGGGCCGTCGAGTCGCGCCCCGACTGGTGCATTAGCCGGCAGCGCTCCTGGGGCGTGCCGATCCCGGCGTTCTACGGGCCGGACAAGCGCCCCTACCTCGACGCGGGGGTGATCCGAGCCGTCGCGGACAAGGTCGAGCGCCGCGGCACGAATCTCTGGTACGAGTCGTCCCCCTCCGAGATCCTCGGGGGCGTGTCTCTTCCGGGCGGATGGCCCGAGCCCTCGGCGCTGTCCAGCGGAAAGGACACGCTCGACGTCTGGCTCGACTCCGGCTCGTCGCACGCGGCCGTCCTCAGGCGCGGGCAGGGCGGCACGCAGTGGCCCGCGGATCTCTACCTTGAGGGGAGCGACCAGCACCGCGGCTGGTTCCAGTCCTCGCTCTGGACCTCCGTGATCGCCTTCGGCCAGGCGCCCTACCGGGCCGTCCTCACCCACGGCTTCATCGTGGACGAGGACCGCAAGAAGATCTCAAAAAGCTCGTCGTATGAGAAGCCCCAGACCAGCGACGCCTACATCGCCGACTACGGCGCGGACGTGATCCGGCTGTGGATCTCCTCGCAGGACTTCAGGGACGACATCCCCATCTCGAAGGAGATCCTCTCCCACATCGGGGAGACCTACCGGCTCATCCGCAACACGCTGCGCTTCCAGATCTCGAACCTGTTCGACTTCGACGCCGCGGGGGACAGCGTGCCCGCGCAGCGGATGGACGCGCTCGACCGGTGGGCGCTCGCCCAGGCGGCCGCGCTCGCGCGCTCGTGCGCCGAGGCCTACGACGCCTACGAGTTCCACCGCGTCTACCAGCTGTGCAACCAGTTCTGCTCCGTCACGCTCTCGGCGACGTACCACGACATCCTGAAGGACCGGCTGTACACGCTCGGGACGGCCCATCCCCTGCGGCGCTCCTCGCAGACGGCGATCCACCTGATCTTCCGAACCCTGGCGAGGATCCTCGCCCCCATCATCCCGTTCACGACCGACGAGGCGTGGTCGTTCGCCGGGTCGGGCGCGGAGTTCGCATCCGACTCGGTCCACCTCCAGGACTGGCCCGCGGCGGAGGCGCCCTGGCTCTCGGACGAGGCCGCGGCCGACTTCGCGGCGCTCCTGAAGCTGCGCGCGAGGGTCAACGAGGCCATCGAGCCGCTGCGCGCGTCGGGGAAGATCGGCAAGTCGCTCGACGCCGCCGTGACGCTGTCGGTGCCCGGGGCCGACCCGGTCGGCAGGATCCTGGAGAGGCACCGCGACCTGCTCCCCGAGATCTTCATCGTCTCCAGCGTCTGTGTGTCGCCGGCGCCCGAGCCGGGCGAGCCCTCCGAACCCGTCGCGGTCGCGGTGCGCCACTCGTCGGAGCTCGGCCACGTGCGCTGCCCGCGGTGCTGGCGCTGGGTGCCCGCGCTGGTTGCGTCGCCGCTTGCCGAGGTGTGCCCGCGGTGCGCCGAAGCCTTGAAAACCTGAGCATTTTCGATTCCGTCAGTAACCCCCCAAAGACTCCCCATGGATAAGACAAAGAAACACACGCCGAAAAAGAAAGCGCCAGGGGCTGTACCGCGAAAGGCACCCGCACCCAAGGCAGCCGCACCCGCGCCCGCCGCCGCTGGCAAACGTCCGACCATGGAAAAGCCATCCAAGAAAACCGCGCTGCGCGACAGCATCCTCGCCCGCAAGGCCGCGACGAAGCCGATCGCCTTCAGCCTCGACGAGGTCCGGGCGATCGCGAAGACCGTTACCGCGAAGGCCGAGTCGTCCGCGAAGACGGGCAAGGTCGCGTCCAAGCAGCCCGCGGCGGCCCTGCACGCGGCACTCGAGAGGCCCGCGAAGCCGAACCACGTCAAGGCGGCGTCGCTCGCCGACATCCTGGGCTTCAACCCGAAGCGGACGAAGGCGGCCACCGTGATCGAGGAGCGCAGCGTGCCCGAGAAGTTCAAGCGCTACCACAAGCTCCTGGTCGACCTGCGCAAGCACCTCACCGAGGGCATCGAGCGCCACTCGGAGGAGACGCTCAAGCGCTCGGTGAAGGACGACGCGGGCGACCTCTCCTCCTACGGCCAGCACATGGCCGACGCCGGCACCGACACCTTTGACCGCGACTTCGCGCTGAGCCTCGTCTCGAACGAGCAGGAGGCGCTCTCCGAGATCGAGGCCGCGATCAAGCGCATCCGCGACGGCACCTATGGCATCTGCGAGATCACGGCGAAGCCCATCTCGAAGGAGCGCCTGCTCGCCGTCCCCTTCACCCGGTACTCCGCCGAGGCCCAGAAGCAGATCGAGCGCAACCGGCACCATTCGCGCACGCAGGCCGGCCTCTTCGGGGAGGCCGGGGAGGAGGGCGGCGCGATACCCCAGGAGGACGGCGCCGAGGAGTGATGACCACGTCGGTCGACCCGGGGCTCTCGCTCACCTGGCGCTTCCTGAAATACTGGCGCCTCACGGCGATAGCCGCCTCGGTCCTCGCCGCCGACCAGGTCACCAAGGCGTGGATCGCGGCGCACCTGCCGTTCAATACCTACGGCGACGGCGCGGGGGCGATCCGGGTGGTGCGGGGCTTCTTCTACATCGTCCACGTCGGCAACACCGGCGCCGCATGGAGCCTGTTCTCCGGGCGCAGCTTAGTCCTGGCCACGCTCGCCGCCGCGACGCTCGTGGCGATCTTCATCGGCAGGAGGGCGCTCGGCCTGGCGGCCCCCCACGCGCAGGGATGCTTCGGCCTCATGTGCGGCGGCATCGCCGGGAACCTGGCGGACCGCCTCGTGCGCGGCCACGTCGTCGATTTCCTTGACTTCCATTTCGGCTCCTACGTGTACCCGACCTTCAACGTCGCCGACTCGGCGATCTGCGTCGGGGTCGTGCTCTACGCCGCCTACTCGCTAAGGCCGCCCAGGTCGGCCGCATAGCCCCTCATTCGACGTTCGCCATCTGCTCGCGGATCCGCTCCAGCTCGTTCTTGAGCTCGATCACGCTCTTCGAGATCGCCAGGTCGTTCGCCTTGCTGCCGATCGTGTTGGCCTCGCGGCCCATCTCCTGGAGGATGAAGTCTGCCTTGCGTCCGATCTCGCCGTCGGACTTGAGGAGCGCCGACAGCTGGTCGGTGTGGCTGCGGAAGCGCGTGATCTCCTCGGTGATGTCGCAGCGGTCGGCGAAGAGCGCGATCTCGCGCAGCACCCGCTCGTCGTCGACGTCGAGCTCGAGGCCGGCGTCTCGCAGGCGCTTTAGGAGCTGCTCACGGTAGGCCGGGGCGACGGCCGGCGCCCGGGCGGCCACGGCGTCCACCTGCCTGCGGCAGGTCCCGATCCGCTCGATGAAGTCGACGAAGAGCGCCTCGCCCTCCCTGGCCCGCATCGCGGCGAAGCCGCGCAGCGCCTCGTCGAGCACGAGCGTGAGCTCCGGGCGCACGCGGTCGGCAGCGGGCGCCAGCGAAGGCGACCGCAGGGCGTTCGCGACCTGCCAGAGAAGCTCGGCCGTCGGCTCGAAGGGGATCCGGCGCGCGTCCGCCAGGGCCGCCAGCCTGTCCAGGGCCGCCCCCACCGCCGCCTCGTTCCAGGAGGGCTCGTCGCGCCCGCCCGCGGGCGCGTACTCGACGACCACATTGACCTTCCCGCGCGCCGCCACGCGGCGAACGCGCTCCCCGATCTCGGCCTCGAGGCTCTCCCATTCGGCGGGGAGATTAATGGCCAAGTCGAGGCTCCGGCGGTTCACGGAGCTCACCTGCACGCTCAGCGTCCCCCCGCCGAGGGCGCAGGCCGCCCGGCCGTATCCCGTCATGCTCCTCATGGCTTCCCCCCGATGAGCTTCGCCACCTCCTGCACGTCCTTGTCGCCCCGCCCGCTCAGGTTCACGATGATCACCTTGTCGGCGGGCAGCGCTCTCGCGCGCTTGAGCGCGTGCACGATTGCGTGGGTGCTCTCGAGCGCCGGGATGATGCCCTCGAGCCGGGAGCAGAGCTGGAACGCCTCGAGCACCTCGTCATCGGTCGCGTACGCGTACTCGATGCGGCCGAGGTCGCGGTAATAGGCGTGCTCGGGCCCGACGGCGGCGTAGTCCAGGCCGGCCGACACCGAATGGGTCGCCTCGATCTGACCGTCGGGATCCTGGAGAATGAAGGTCTTGCACCCCTGGAGGACCCCGAGCTTGCCGCCCGCGAACCGGGCCGCGTGCTCGCCCCTGCGGATCCCCCGGCCGCCCGCCTCGACCCCGGTCATGCGCACGCCGGGCTCCTCAAGGAACTCGAAGAAAAGGCCGATGGCGTTGCTGCCCCCGCCGACGCACGCGACCAGCTCGTCCGGCAACCGGCCCTCGCGGGCGAGGATCTGCTCCCGGGCCTCGATCCCGATCACCCGGTGGAATTCGCGGACCATCTCCGGGTACGGGCGCGCCCCGTAGGCCGTGCCGAGGATGTAGTGGGTTGTCCGCACGTTGGTCACCCAATCGCGCATGGCCTCGTTGATGGCCTCCTTCAGCGTCCTCTGTCCCGCGTCGACACTCCTCACCTGCGCGCCCATCAGGCGCATCCGGAAGACGTTGAGGGCCTGCCGCTCCATGTCGACGGCACCCATGTAGACGACGCACTCAAGGCCGAACTTCGCGCACACCGCCGCCGTCGCGACACCGTGCTGGCCCGCGCCGGTCTCCGCGATGATCCGCTTCTTGCCCATGCGCATGGCGAGCAGCGCCTGGCCGATCGCGTTGTTGATCTTGTGGGCGCCGGTGTGGAGCAGGTCCTCGCGCTTGAAGTAGAGCTTCGCCCCCCCGCAGTGCCGCGTCAGGCGCTCCGCGAAGTAGAGCGGCGTGGGGCGCCCGGCGAACTCGGAGAGGTGCCTCCGGAGCTCGGACTGGAATCCCGGATCCACGCGGGCCGCGGAGTACACGGCATGGAGCTCGTCCAAGGCGGCCATGAGCGTTTCCGGAACAAAGACGCCGCCGTACGGCCCGAAATGGCCGCACGGATCCGGGAGCGAGAAACGGTCGACGGCGGGTGCTCCTTTGGCTGACATGCGCCCTGCACCCTTGGATCACGGAGGCGGCGTGGCAAGTCGCCTTGCGCGGGCTTCTTTCCTTGTACATTCGCGCAATCCCGAGCATTTTTAGGGCACGCCCGGCCAGCTTCCGGGCGTCCGCGCACACCCAAGGCGCGGGACCCAACCCCCCACCCGCAGATGAAATCGAAGATCATTGCCGTCCTTCTCCTCGCCTCCGCCTCGGCGTTCGCCGCCGAGACCAATACCCTGGGAGTCCAGCTCTGGAGCCTGAGGGCCCAGTTGCTGCCCAGCCTGCCCTCCGGCCTGGCGACGACCAAGGCGCTCGGCTTCACCCAGGTCGAGACCGCGGGGACCTACGGGCACACCGCCAAGGAGTTCCGCTCCCTGGCCGACCTGAACGGCCTGAAGATCGTGGGCAGCCACATCGACTACAAGCGCATGCAGACGGACCTTCCGGGCGTCATTGCCGAGCTGAAGGCCCTCGGCGCCTCGTACGCCTGCGTGGCCTGGATCCCTCATGACGGGGACTTCACGGTCGAGATGGCTAAGGAGGCGGCCGCCAACTTCAACGCATTCGGGGCGGCCCTGAAGGCCGAGGGGCTGCGCTTCGGATTCCACACCCACGGCTACGAGTTCAAGCCGCTGGCCGACGGTACCACGGCGTTCGACGTGCTGATGAGCGAGACCAAGCCCGACCTGGTGTTCTGCGAGATGGACGTCTTCTGGGTCGTGAACGCGGGCGTGGACCCGGTGAGGTTGCTCCAGAAGTACCCGACGCGCTTCAAGGCCTTTCACATCAAGGACATGAGGAAGGGGGCGAAGACGGGTTTCTACGAAGGGCGCGCGCCGGTTGAGGACAACGTCGTCGTCGGGCAGGGTCTCATGGATTGGCCCGCGATCGTCGCCGAGGGCCGAAAGGACGGCGTCGAGTTCTACCTGATCGAGGATGAGACCTCGGACCCGGTTCACAACATTCCGCCGAGCATCGCGTACCTCGAAACCCTTGGCCTGAAACCCTGAACGCTACCACCCCATGGACGCAAAGACCCCGACGGGCCCCCTGCCCTTCTACATCACGAGCGCCATTCCGAATCCGGCCAGCAAGCGCGCTCCCTGGTACAAGAACACCGCGCCGACCTACGCCGGCATCTTCCTGTGGTTCGTGTTCTGGCAGGACGCCACCACGACGCAGGCCGGCTTCCTCGGCGGCACCCTGGCGCAGGGCGTCGGCGTGGGCCTTCTCGGCCTGGTCGTCTCGGCGCTCGTCTGCCACTACCTCTTCTATTTGGTGCCGGGACTCCTCGGCATGAAGACGGGCCTGCCGCTCTACATCGTCGGCACGTCCACCTTCGGCGCCACGGGCGGGTTCCTGATGCCCGGCTTCCTCATGGGCGTCCTGCAGTTCGGCTGGCTCGGCGTGAACGTCTACTTCTCGTCCCTGGCGCTGGCCGCGATGATCCCCGTGGATCCGCGGATCATCATGGTGATCTGGGGCCTCTTGGCCGCGTTCGTCGGGCTGAAGGGCATCCAGTACGTCGCCAAGGTCGCCACCTACCTGCCGCTGATCCCGCTGGTGGTGCTGATCTGGCTGTTCCTGAAGACCGTGGGCAGCGTCGGCGCCTTTGACCCCGCCAAGCTTGTCGCCGCTCACCAGGCCATCGCCCCGGACGCCCCCGCCGCGCTCGGCACCCTCGGGGTTGTCGCCGCGATCCTCACCTACGTCGTGGGCTTCTTCGCGACCGCGGGCGCCGCGGGCGCCGATTTCGGCCTGAGCAGCCGCGACAAGAAGGACGTCAGCAGGGGCGGCCTCGTGGGCATTGCCCTGGCGGTCCTCGTGACGGCCGGCCTCTCGATGCTCATCGTGGCGGGCGTCTACGGCTCGCCGGAGATGAGCGCCAAGGCGGCGGCCCTCGGGGCGGACAGGAAGGGCTTCATCCTGGACTCCTTCAACCTGATCCAGGTGGTCCTGGGCGCCGGCACCGCCAAGTGGGTCCTGTTCCTTCTCGCCCTGGCGGCATTCCCCCCGGGCTGCTTCTCCGCCTTCATCGCCGCCAACAGCTTCAAGACCACCCTGCCGAAGGTGAACCCCTTCATCTCAGTCGGGATAGGCGCGGCCGTGAGCATCATCCTCGCGGTGACAGGCTACGTCAGCAAGGCCATCCCGGTCTTCGTCGTCATCGGCGCCTCCTTTGGGCCGATCTGCGGGGCGATGATGGTCGACTACCTGCTCGCGAAGGGCAAATGGTCCGGTCCGCGCGCCGGCTTCAATCCGGCGGGCTGGATCTCGTGGGCGTTCGGCTTCGTGATCGGGATCCTGCCGAACTTGGGCGTCAACGTGCCGGCCGCCCCGGTTCTGGCGTTCGTTGTCGGCGCGGTGGTCTACTTCCTCTGCGCGAAGGTCGGGCTGCTGTCGCCGGTCGTCGCTCTTTCCGGCCCGAAGCCGGAGCCCGCTGCGCCGGGGAATCAGCCTTAGTCGCCTTGGGGAGCCCGCGTGCGGCTGGCGCGGCGGTCCTTTGCGCGGGGCCGCGCCCGGCCCCGCAAAGGACCGCTCACCGCCGGGCCATGGCCCGGCCCGCCTGCCAGCCCGTCGTCCAGGCGGACTGGAAGTTGTAGCCGCCCGTAATCCCGTCGATGTCGAGGACCTCGCCTGCGAGGTGGAGGCCCGGGCAGAGGCGGCTCTCCATGGTCGCCATGTCCACCTGTGCAAGGCTGACGCCCCCGCACGTGACGAACTCCTCCTTGTTCATGCTCTTGCCGGCCACGGAGAACTCCGAGGCCGCCGCCTGAAGGGCGAGTGCCCTCAGGTGGTCGCCCGAGAGGTTCGCCCAGGTCGTCTCGGCGGCGATGCCCGCGGCCCCGACCAGGCGCTCCCACAGGCGGGAGGGTATTGAGAACGGGTTCGCGTTGGACACCTGGCGCTTGGGGTGCCCGGCCCTCTCGGCATCGAGGAGGGCCCTGGCCTGCGCCGGCCCGCGCACGCCCGCCCAGTTGACCGTGAGCGCGAAGCGGTACCCCACGGCGTGCAGCTCCCGGGCCCCCCATGCGGACAGCCTCAGGATGGCGGGGCCGCTGAGCCCCCAGTGGGTCACGAGCACCGGGCCGCTTTCCCTCAGGCGGGTCCCCGGGACCGAGACGGCGGCCGAAGGGGCCGCGACACCCTCGAGGCCCGCCAGACGCGAATCCTCCACATGGAACGTGAAGAGCGAGGGCACCGGGGGCTCGATGCGATGGCCGAGAGAGGCGGCGATCTCGAGCCCGGCGGAGTCCCGGCCGCCCCCGGTCGCGATGAGGACGCGGTCCGCATCGACCCTTCCGCCGTTCGAGAGCCCCGCCGAGAAGCGGCCGCCCCCGGTCCTTTCGAGGCTCCTCAAGCCGCAGCCCGTCACGAGCCTCACGCCCGCCCGCTGGGCGGACTGCATGAGGCAGTCCACAATGGTGGCGGAATCATCCGTGACCGGGAACATCCGGCCGTCCTTCTCCCCCTTCAGCTCGACGCCCCGCTCCCTGAACCATTCGACGGTCTCGGTGGGCCCGAACCGGTGGAAGGGGCCGATCAGCTCCCGCGACCCCCTGGGGTAGCCCCGGGCCAGTTCCATGGCGTCGAAGCACGCGTGCGTGACATTGCACCGTCCCCCTCCCGAGACGCGCACCTTGGCCAGCGGATGCGCCGTGGCCTCGTGGATCGCGACCTCCGCCGAGGGGTCGGCCTCGGCGCACGCGATCGCGCCGAAAAAGCCGGCCGCGCCGCCGCCGGCAACGAGGATTCTCCTGCGCTCGGGCATGGGTGAGCCGCGTCCCTGCCTACGCCCGCTTCACGGTCACCAGCGTCAGGTCGTCGCGCTGAGGGACGTCGCCCGAGAAGCGGCGGACGCTCTCCAGCACGCCGTCATTGATCTCCCGCGCGCTCCGGGTGTGGCGCGCGCGCACCACGTCGGCCAAGCGGGCGCTCGAGAACTCCTTCTCCTCCTCGTTCGGCGCCTCGGTGACGCCGTCCGTGTAGAGGACGAGCGTGTCCCCCACGTCGAAGGCCTCGACCCGGTCCTCGATCGCGGAGGCGAAGAGCTCGTCCGGAACAAGACCGACGGGCATTCCCTCCGAGCGCACCAGGTGGGTGAGGTAGTTGCCGGTCGCGGGGTCCCTGCGCGCAAAAAGGGGCAGCTCGTGGCCGGCGCGGGCGAACGTCACCTGGCTCAACTGGACGTCGATCACGGCGTAGAGCACCGTCACGTAAAGGTCCCCGCGGATGTCGGCGCCCATGGTCCGGTTCAGGTCAACCAGCGTCTGCGCCGGCGAGATGTGCCTCGGCGCGATCTGCCGGAGGTTCGTGCGGCAGACGGCCATGTAGAGCGACGCCGCGATCCCCTTGCCGGAGACGTCGGCCACCGCCACGCCCAGGCGCGTCGGCGAGAGCACGATCACGTCGAAAAGGTCGCCCCCCACCCTCTGGGCCGGGGCGTAGCGCGCGTCCAGGTCGAGCCCCGGGAACACCGTCGAATGGGACGGCAGGAGCATCTGCTGAATCCCGCTCGCGATCGACAGGTCGAGGTCAAGCTGCTTGCGCTCGATCTGCAGGTTGAGGGTCTCCGCGTTGTGGAGCGCGAGCGCCGCCTGCTCGGCGAGGGACTGCATCAGCGTGCACTCCGTCTCGGTGAAGAGGCGGTTGTCGACGGGGTTCGCGACGACAAGGACGCCGAAGAAGCGCTCCCGGAACCTCATCGGCACCGCGATCACCGACCGCACCACGAGGTTCGGGTCCCCGTGCCTCACGATCCTCGGGTCCAGAGTCGCGTCCTCGATCAGCTCGCCGCGGCCCGTCTCGGCGACCCTTCCCACGATCCCCTCGCCCACCGGGAACTCCTCGGAGCGCAGGACCTGCTCGATGAACTTCGCCCGCGTCGTCAGCTTGCCCTTCACGTGGTCGGGCAGCGGCCGGTGCGGCGGGAAGAGCCCCTCGATGGCGACGCCGCGCATCGTGTTTTCCTGGGTCCGCTCGAAGATGCACGCGCTCAGGGCGCCCGTGCACAGGATGGACGCGTGCACGATCCGCTGGTGCAGCTCCTGCCGCGAGAGTCCCTCGCCGAGCGCCTCCGCCATGAGGTGCATGAAGTCGAGGGCCCGTTGGCGGTCGTGCTCGGCCCGCGCCCGCTGCTCCTCGCGCCGCTCGGCCTGCGCCCTCAGCCTGAACAGGGCGAGGCTGAGCGCCGCAACCAGCAGCAGGAGGCACGTGAGAAGAAGGGAGGACATCGAGGGGACTCCGGAGCCGCTTGGCGCGGGTCGGAGAGTGAACACGAGACTTCAGCCCTGCTCAACGCGGTTCTTCATGAAGACCAAGACATCCTGGAACTTGCTCCGGTTCGTCTCGTCAGCCGAGACCAGATTCTCGTGCGCCTCCAGGACGAGCCGCGCGTTCTCGAGCTCGCCGTGCACGCCGGTCTCCAGCACCGTCCGGCACGCGTCGACGTTTGCACCCGCGTCGCTCACGTCGATGGTCAAGAGCTTGTGCAGCCCGAGGTTCCGGATGAGCTCGAGGTTGCGCTGCCCCATCCGCGTAAGGACCAGGCTTCCCTTGGGCGTGCACTTGCGCAGCTCGAGGGCGAAGCCCGCGAGCACCCCGAGGAAGGTGCTGTCCATGCTGGTGCACCGCAGGAAGTCGATGGCGAACCTCGTCTTGCCCGACTTGAGCATCTGGTTGACGAAGTCGCGCAGGCACGCGCTGTTCAGGAAGCTGGCCCTGCCCTCGAGGCGTATGACGACGGGATCCGAGTACGCGTCGACGAGATAGACGGGCTTGGCCGGATCGGGAATCACGAATGTGCGATAATTTGGCGCAGCACGTAGGGCAGGATCCCGCCGTGCTGGTAGTAGTCGATCTCGATGGGGGTGTCTATCCGGCAGCGCACCGGAACGTCAAGGACCTCGCCCGTTCCGCGCGTGACGCGCAGGATGAGGTCCTGCTGGGGCTTAAGCGACCCGCCGAGCCCGAGAACGTCGTAGGTCTCGGAGCCGCCGAGCCGCAGGGTGGCCGCCGTCGTGCCCTCCTTGAACTGGAGCGGCAGAACGCCCATCCCCACGAGGTTGCTGCGGTGGATCCGCTCGAAGCTCTGGGCCACCACGGCCCTCACCCCGAGCAGGTTCGTCCCCTTCGCCGCCCAGTCGCGAGACGAGCCCGTGCCGTATTCCTGGCCCGCGATGATCACGAGCGGGATCCCGCGCTTGCGGTACTCCTGGGCCGCGTCGTAGATGGACAGCTTCGTGCCCTCGGGCTGCAGGAGGGTGCTTCCGCCCTCCTCGCCCCCGAGCATGAGGTTCTTGATCCTCACGTTGGCGAACGTGCCGCGGGTCATCACCCGGTCGTTTCCGCGCCGGGATCCGTAGCTGTTGAAATCCTCGAAGGCGACGCCGCTCTCCACCAGGAACCGCCCCGCGGGCGACGACTTCTTGATCGATCCCGCCGGGGAGATGTGGTCGGTCGTCACGGAGTCGCCGAAGATCCCTAGGGCGCGGGCGCCCCGGATCTCGGCGATGGACCCCGGCTTCATCGAGAAGCCGGCGAAGAACGGGGGCTCCTGGATGTAGGTCGAATCCGGGTCGAACGCATACGTGTCCCCGGCCGACGCCGGGATCTCGTTCCACTTGGGATTCTGCGACGCGAAGTCGGCATAGAGCCTGCGGAACACGTCCGGCTTGAGCGCGGACTCCATCAGCTCCTTCACCTCGGAAAGCGTGGGCCAGATGTCGCTGAGGAAGACGTCCCTGCCGTCCTTCCCCCTGCCGAGCGGCTCGCGGGTCAAGTCGATGTCCACCCGGCCGGCCAGGGCGAACGCGACGACCAGCGGGGGCGACATGAGGAAGTTCGCCTTGATGCTCTGGTGGACCCGCGCCTCGAAATTGCGGTTTCCGGACAGCACCGACGCGGCCACGAGGTCGTTCTTCACGACGGCGTCCTCAATCTGGGTCCGAAGGGGGCCGGAGTTGCCGATGCAGGTCGTGCAGCCATAACCGACCGTCTGGAAGCCGAGCGTGTCGAGGAAGGGCTGGAGCCCGGTCCGGGTCAGATAGTCGGTCACCACGCGGGAGCCCGGGGCGAGCGACGACTTGACGGCCGGCCCCACCTTGAGCCCGCGCTCAACGGCCTTCTTCGCAAGGAGGCCGGCGGCGAGCATGACCGACGGGTTGGAGGTGTTCGTGCAGCTGGTGATCGCGGCGATAAGCACGCTGCCGTGGCCGATCCTCGAGGGCGCCCCCCCGTTGAGCGAAACCTCCGCGCACGCCGTCCCGAATTCCTCCGCCTTCCTCCCGAATCCGTTCTCCGCGACGGGCCGCGAGAAGGAGCCCACGAATTCCTGCTTGAGCCTGGGGAGCTCGATCCTGTCCTGGGGGCGCTTCGGCCCGGCGACGCTCGGCACCACCGCGCCGAGGTCCAGCTCGATGTCCTGCGAGTAGTCGATCTGGCCCTTCTTCGGGATTCCCCAGAGGCCCTGGGCCTTGTAGTAGGCCTCGTACACGGCGACGTGCTCGGGGCTGCGGCCGGTCGCCCGCAGATAGCTCGAGCATTCCGCGTCGATGGGGAAGAACCCCATCGTGGCCCCGTACTCAGGCGCCATGTTTCCGATCGTCGCCCGGTCCACGACGGGGAGCGCCGCTGCGCCCGGCCCGTAGAACTCGACGAACTTCCCGACAACCTTGGCCTTCCTGAGGAGCTGCGTGACCGTCAGCGCGAGGTCCGTCGCCGTCACTCCCTCCCGCAGCGACCCGGTGAGATGGACGCCCACAACGTCGGGGGTCAGGAAGTAGACGGGCTGGCCCAGCATCCCGGCCTCGGCCTCGATGCCGCCGACGCCCCAGCCGACGATCCCGAGTCCGTTGATCATCGTCGTGTGGGAATCCGTGCCCACGAGCGTGTCCGGATAGTAGACGCCGTCCGCGTCCCTGAGGAGGCCCTTCGCGAGGTACTCCAGGTTGACCTGGTGCACGATGCCGATCCCCGGGGGCACGACCTTGAACGTGTCGAAGGCCTGCATGCCCCATTTCAGGAACTGGTAACGCTCGCGGTTTCGCGTGAACTCGATCTCGAGGTTCCGGGCCAGGGCCTCCGCACTCCCCGCGAAGTCCACCTGGACCGAGTGGTCCACCACCAGGTCGACCGGCACCAGCGGCTCGATCACCTTTGGGCTCTTGCCCATCCGCGCCGCGGCGGAGCGCATGGCGGCGAGGTCGACAAGGAGCGGCACCCCCGTGAAATCCTGGAGCACGATCCGGGCGACCACGAAGGGGATCTCCTCGGTGCGGGCGGCCTTGGCCTGCCACGAGGCGAGGGCGCGCACAGCGTGCTCCGTCACGCGCTTGCCGTCACAGTTCCTGAGCAGCGACTCGAGCACCAGCCGGATCGACACCGGCAGGCGGGAGACGTCGAGGCCCCCCTTCGCCAGCGCCGGGAGCGAGTGATACGCCAGTTCGGCCCCGTTCGTAAAGAAGGTCTGGAGGGTGCCGAAGGGATCGCGCGGCTTGGTCATCGTGCGGCCCGCGGGGTCACTTCGCGATCGCCGCCTTGATGGCCGCGAAATTCGGGAGGTCCTTGGGCGTCGCCGTCTGCTCCGCGTATTTCACGACACCGTCCGTGCCGACGACGAAGGCGGCCCGGGCGCTCGTGTCGCCGATGCCGGCGAGCCCGTGGAAAATGACGCCGTAGGCGGCGGCCACCTTCTTGTCGAGGTCGCTCAGCAGCGTCACCCCGATCTTGTTCTGCTTGGCCCACGCGGCCTGCGCGAACGGGCTGTCGACGCTGATCCCGTAGACCGCGGCGTTCAGCCCGGAGTAGTCCCCGAGGCCCGCGCTCACGTCGCACATCTCCTGGGTGCACACGCCGGTGAACGCCAGAGGGAAGAAAAGGATGAGCGTCTGCTTCTTCCCAAAGTTGTCGCTCAGCTTCACATCTTTGAGTCCGTCCGCCGTGGCGGTCTTCAGGTTAAAGTCGGGGGCCTTGGTTCCTATGGCTATGGGCATGGTGGAGGATGGGTTTGCTAACGGACTATGTTCGCGGATCGCCGCCCGATGGGGCGGCCCGATGGAAGGGGTAACGTGGCCCAGGGTCTCTGTCTCGGCAAATCGTTTTTTCCGCCCTCCGGGGGGAGGTCACAAATCCCTTGCCGCCGGGGCCCCCCGGGGGCTTCTTCAGGGGACCCATGACGATCATCGAAGAGCTGAAATGGCGCGGGCTCTTGGCCGACTGCACCGACCTGGAGGCGCTGGCGAAGCGCCTGGCGGGCGGCCCCGCCACGCTGTACTGCGGGTTCGACCCGACCGGGGACTCCCTCCACGTGGGCTCCCTCATGGGCCAGCTCACGCTGCGCCGCTTCCAGCTCCGGGGCCACCACCCCATCACCCTGGCGGGCGGGGCCACCGGGATGATCGGCGACCCTTCGGGCAAGTCCGCCGAGCGCAACCTGCTCTCGCGCGAGCAGCTTGACCACAACCTCGCAAGCATCAAGGCGCAGCTCTCGAGGATCCTGGACTTCGACTCGAAGTCGAACCCGGCGCGCATGGTTGACAACGCGTCGTGGACGGCCGGCGTCGGCTACATGGACTTCCTGCGCGACATCGGGAAATATTTTTCGGTCAACATGATGGTGGCGAAGGACAGCGTCCGTTCGCGCATGGAGGCCGAGGGGGGCATCAGCTACACGGAATTCAGCTACATGCTGCTCCAGGCGCACGATTTCTACCACCTACGCCGGACGCTCGACTGCGAGCTCCAGATCGGGGGCTCCGACCAGTGGGGCAACATCACCGCCGGCACCGAGCTGATCCGCAGGAAGCTCGGCGTGCAGGCCTGGGGCCTCACCTTCCCGCTGATCACGAAGGCGGACGGCACCAAGTTCGGGAAGACCGAGGACGGGGCCGTCTGGCTCGACGCGGCGAAAACGAGCCCCTACCGGTTCTACCAGTTCTTCATCAACACCGAGGACAGCATGGTCTCGGCCTACCTGAGGAAGTTCACACTTCTTGCCCCGGAGGAGATCGCGGCGCTCGAGGCCAAACACCTTGCGAATCCGGCGGCCCGCGAGGCGCACCGGGCGCTCGCCCGCGAGGTGACCTCGATCGTCCACGGAAGAACGGCCTGCGACGACGCGATCAAGGCGAGCGAGATCATGTTCGGGGGCGGTCTGGAGGGCATCACCGAGGCCCTTTTTAGCGACGTCGCCGGCGAGATCCCCACCAAGGCGCTCGAGAGGTCGCGGATTGCCGGCGCAGGCTCCCCGCTGGTGGACCTCCTCGTCCACAGCGGGCTCTGCCCGTCGAAGGGCCAGGCCCGCAAGGACATCGAGGCCGGCGGCATCTACCTGAACAATGTGCGCGTGACCGAGTCCGCGCGCGCCGCCGCGCCTGGCGACCTCCTGTTCGGCCGCTACCTCCTGCTCCGCAAGGGCAAGCGCACCTACGCGCTCCTCAGGGCGGAGTAGGTTAGAAGAACATCGCTTCGCTCAGGGCGGCCTCCGGGGAGAGCACCGCGACCGACGCGGGCATCACGGTGCGGCCCGTCCCGAAATCGGCGTCAAAGGTCGCATGGGCCGTCGCCAGGTCCGCCTTCCAGGAGAAGGACCTCTGGTCGTCGTACGCGAAGCTGAGCGCGAAGGCCCTCGGGGCCATGCCCGCGGGCTGCGCGAGCTCGACCTTCTCGTCGGACGTCCCGCAGGCGCCAATCCGGTCCCCCGCCCAGGCAAGGAGCACGCGCGCCTCCGAGGCGACGTCCGGGCCGTGCGCAAGCGTGACCGACGTGAGCCCCTTCGCCAGGGCGCCGACGGGATAACGGCCGAGGAACTGGCCGACCGACTGGCGGACCGGCAGCAGGCGGGCAAACGCAAGGTCGCGGACCTTCTCCGGCTGCGGCCACGCGTAGCTGAGGGCGTCCGCGGGCGCCGAGGCGCTGTCGATCAGGATGCGCCTGGCGGTATTGAGGAGGTAGCGGTAGTCCGCCAGCTTGGATGACTCGCTGAACCGGTGGGCCCAGTAGTAGACCGGCAGGTCGGTGGAGAGGCAGATCGACACCTGGTTCTCCAAGTGCCCGCGCGCCGAGCGCGGGTAGCTCAGCATCACGAACTCGCAGCAGCGCGTGTCGTCCGCGGACTTCCCGATCGAGCATTCGCCGTAGACCTTGGCGCGCATGTTCGTCACCCCCGCGTCGTCCAGAAGCGGGCAGAGCACCACCACGCGGCTCGGGTAGCTCCTCGAGAACTTGACCGCGGTCCCAAACTGCGCGACCGCGTCCTCGGCGTCCGTCTTGAAGCCGAGGTGCAGGACGAGGTTGATCTGGGTGGCCATCGACTGCTCGCCGGCGGGCGAGGACCTGCCCGCGGTGGCCGCGCCCTCCCACATCTGCTCGAACCCCTTTTGTATTGCGCTCACGGGAACCTCGATCCCGGGCAGCGCCTCGAAAATGCGCGACATGGCTTTTGCCGGTCGGCGTCAGGGCTGCCGCCAGGCATGGCCCCTGGCCGCGATCAGCCTCTCGGCTCCCGGGGGCCCCCACGACCCTGCCGGATATTCCTCCATGCCCTCCCTCCCCATCGAGCGCCAGTAGTCCAGGACGGGGGTGTAGAGCTTCCATGAGGTCTCCGCCTCGTCGCCGCGGATGAAGAGCGTGCCGTCCCCGATCATCGCGTCGAGGACCAGCCGCTCGTACGCCTCGGGCGTGTTCGAGCCGAACGTCGTCGCGTAGCGGAAGCTCATCTTAACGGGCTGGGTCCGGGTCTCCAGGCCGGGCACCTTCGCGTTGAGGATGAGTCCGAGGCCCTCGTCGGGCTGGATCTGGAAGGAGAGCGTGTTGGGCGCAAGGTTGAAGCCGTCCTTGCGCGGGAAGATGGTGCCCGGGGGGCACTTGAACTGGATGGCGATCTCCGAGACGCGCCGGGGCATGCGCTTGCCGCTGCGCAGGTAGAACGGGACGCCATGCCATCTCCAGTTGTTGATGGAGAGGCGAATGGCGGCGAACGTTTCGGTGGCGGACTGCGGGGCGATCCCCTTCTCCTGCAGGTAGCCCGGCACGCTCACGCCGCCCGTCATGCCGGCCGCGTACTGCGCGCGGGCGGTGTCGGCGGCCGCTCCGAGCACGATCGGCTCGACCGCCTTGAGCACCTTGACCTTCTCGTCGCGCAGCGCCTCGGCCTCGAAGGAGCCCGGGGGCTCCATCGCCGTCAGCGCCAGCAGCTGCGTGGTGTGGTTCTGGATCATGTCCCGCAGGCACCCGCTCTGCTCGTAGTAGCCCGCGCGCGTGCCGACGCCCTGGTCCTCCGCCACGGTGATCTGGACGCTGTCGATGTAGTTGCGGTTCCAGATGGGCTCGAAGATCGCGTTGGCGAAGCGCTGCACCAGAAGGTCCTGCACGGTCTCCTTGCCAAGGTAGTGGTCTATTCGATACACCTGGCCCTCCTCGAAGACCGAGCGGAGCTCGGCGTTGAGGGCGCGGGCCGAGTCGAGGTCGCGCCCGAACGGCTTCTCGATGATGACCTTCGAGTGGCGCGGGCTGCCGAGGTACATCCCGCCCAGGCCGCTCGCGCCCAGGTTTTGGATGATCGGGCCGAACACTGACGGGGGCGTCGAGATGTAGAAGAGGGACTGGACCTCGCTGCCCACGCCCTTCTCGATGTCCTTGATATGGGCCCCGAGGCGGTCGAAGCCCGCCTTCTCGTCGTACCCGCCCGCAACGTACGTGGTGTTCGCCGCGACGCGTCCCCAGACCTCGGCGTCGAGCTCGCGCCGGGAGAAATCCCGGATTGCCGACGCGGCCATCGTCCGGAATTCCTCGTCGGCGATCGCCTTACGCCCGTAACCCACCAGGTGGAAGTCGGCCGGCAGCAGGTTGTCGCAGCTCAGGTTGTAGATCGCCGGGATCAGCTTGCGCGCCGTCAGGTCCCCCGATGCGCCGAAAATGACGACGACCGTGGGCGGCGCGCCACGGTGCTTGCTGAGCCCCTGTAGGAATGGGTGTTTTTCTGGGTCGGCCATTGGACGGGGTGATTTTTTGGCAAGTGCCGGTCTAGGCAAGGGAAATGGCGACGTCAGGCCCCGCTTGCGGACGTTTCTCGTTGCGGGAAGGCGGCCTCGATGGCTATTGCTTGGTCAATACCGAGTATGGCAGCCCCCTCCCTAGCGAGCGCCCTCAGGCGCTCCCTGCTGATAAAGATAATTTCGAAGCCCACTCCGAGCAGAGAGGACGTCGCGTCGGTCATCGAGCTCACGGCCTCGAAGGTCGTCGAGGCCCTCCAGGCGCAGTCGATGACCCTGTATTTGGTCGAGGGCAACGACATCGCCTTCAAGCAGATCTACTACTCGCCGTCCCTTTGGAGCGACGACCCGAAGAAGGAGGCCAAATTCAAGGAGATGGAGACCAAGCTCCTCCAGCTGAAGGTCCCGATCGGGACGGGCGTCGTCGGCAAGGTCATCCAGTCCGGGCAGCCGGTCTTCTTCAGGAACACGGAGAGCCAGGCGCCCATGATGGTGACGATGGCGAAGACGACGGGCTTCGAGGTGAGGTCGATGCTGACGGTCCCGCTCAAGACGACGATCGCGCTCGGGGCGATCCAGACGCTCAACAAGGAGTTCTCGGCCGGCACGAACGGGGAGTTCACGGAGGCTGACCTGAAGCTTTTGACCGAGGTCGCCGAGTATTCCTCGGCCCTGATCCACAGGATGATCGACCCGAAGTTCCAGCTGGGCGCCGACGACACGGCCCGCTTCGTCTCGAAGCTCACCGACCTTCCGCTCATCACCAAGATTGAGGAGCTGGAGATCGACCAGAAGCTGGTCGAGATGGTTGGCGACGCGATCATCCGCAGAGAGGGCGTCTTCCCCCACAAGAGCCTCGCGCCCGGGTCCGTGGCGGTCGTCATGACCAACCCGCTCGACTACGCGAAGCGCGAGTCCTTCACGCAGGCGACGGAACTAAGCATCGACGAAGTGCGCGTCGTGTCGGGGACCCTGTTTGAGGCGATGGTCAAGAAGTTCTTCAAGGACTCGAGGGTTGCGCCGGCCGACGACGTCGACATCGGCTCGGTCACGAAGGTGATCAGTGACGCCTACGAGACCGACGCCGAGGGCGGGGAGCTGAAGGCGCTCGACCTCGAGAGCGAGGACTCCGCGCCCATTATCCAGCTCGCGAACCGCATCGTCGAGGACGCCTACATTTCGGGCGCGTCCGATATCCACATCGAGCCGATGGAGAAGGACCTTCTCGTCCGCTACCGCATCGACGGGCTCTGCCAGGAGAAGCTGCGCCTGCCGAAGCAGGTCGCGACCGCTCTGGTCACCCGCCTGAAGATCATGTGCAACCTGGACATCTCCGAGCGGAGGCTGCCGCAGGATGGGCGCATCGTCTTTAAGAAGTTCACAAAGAAGAACATCGACATAGACCTGCGCGTGGCGACCGGGCCGATGAACTTCGGCGAGAAGGTGGTCATGCGCATCCTCGACAAGCAGAAGTCGACGCTCCCCTTGCCCGCGCTCGGCTTCTCGGACGAGAACCTTGCCAGGTACCGCGAGTGCATCCGCCAGCCCTACGGCATGATCCTGCACTGCGGCCCCACCGGCTCGGGCAAGTCGATGACGCTCTACTCGGCGCTCGCCGAGGTGAACACGCCGGACGTGAACATCCAGACGGCCGAGGACCCGATCGAGTACACGCTTCCCGGGCTCAACCAGATGCAGATGAACCGGCAGATCGGGCTCACATTCGCCCGGGCGCTGCGCTGCTACCTGCGCATGGACCCCGACGTGATCCTCGTTGGCGAGATCCGCGACGAGGAGACGGCGGGCATCGCCTCGGAGGCCGCGCTGACCGGGCACCTCCTCGTCTCCACGCTCCACACCAACGACGCCCCGTCGACCGTCACCCGGCTCTCGGAGATGGGGATCGAGCCCTTCAACATCTCGGCCTCGCTCGTGTGCGTGTGCGCGCAGCGCCTGCTCCGGAGGGTCTGCAAGAACTGCAAGATGCCCTACGAGCCCGAGGGCCGCGAGAAGCAGATCATCGAGAAGGCGCTCGGCTGGAGCGGGCAGATCTTCAAGGCCAACCCCCAAGGGTGCCCCGTGTGCAACGGGAACGGCTACAAGGGCCGCGTGGGCATCCACGAGCTCATGGTGAACTGCGAGGCGCTCACCGAGGGCATCAACAAGGAGGTGGAGGTCGCGGAGCTCAAGCGCATCGCCATGAAGACGGGAATGAAGACGCTCCACCAGGACTCGATGCTCAAGGTCAAGATGGGCCTCACGACGATGGAGGAGGCCCTCGCCAACGTCCCGCCGGACCTGATCCTTTGAGCCGGGGCGCGGTTGCGCCCATTGGGAGAAGCGCCGTGTGTATCGCGGCTCCCATCGTCGCGCGGGCGATGGGCTTTAGCAGAAGCTGCCGAATGCCTCCACTGCCCTACCGGATCGCAGTCCTCGTCTTTCTCGAGAACGCCGCGGGCGAGCACCTGCTGCTCCTGCGGGCGAAGGCGCCCAACAAGGGCGCGTGGAGCCCGATCGGCGGCAAGCTCGAGCTGGCGAGCGGCGAGTCCCCCTTTGAATGCGCGGTGCGCGAGACCTTCGAGGAGACGGGCCTCAGGATCGGCGTCGCGGACCTGCACCTGTTCTCGATGATTGCCGAGAAGGCCTACGAGGGCCAGTCGCACTGGCTCATGTTCCTTTTCCGCTGCCGCCGCCCGCTGCCCGGGCTCCCCCCGGACATCTCGGAGGGCCGCTTCGGGTTCTTCTCGCGCAAGGCGGTGGAGGCGCTTGCGATCCCGGAGACCGACCGGGCGGCGCTGTGGCCGACCTACGACCGCTACCGGGAGCGCTTCGTGGCCCTCAGGGCCGACTGCCGGCCCGGGCGCCCCGTGCAGGTCTACGTTGAGGAAATAACGCCGGCACCCGATTGAAAAAAGTGCGCTTGATCTCCAACCTTTCCGTCTGAAAGCTTGCCCGTTCCTCTCACCGTGACCAAGAAACCAAGCGCCGCCACCGAAGGCCATGCCGACCCGCCAGCCGCAAAACTCGGCTTCGCCGGGGCACCGGTGAACGCGATGCTTTCGGCCGAGCAGAAGATCGGCCTGTACCGCATGATGCTTAGGATCAGGAGGTTCGAGGAGCGCAGCCTGAGGGCCTACCAGGCCAAGAAGATCGGCGGCTTCCTGCACCTTTACATCGGCCAGGAGGCGGTGGCCGTCGGCTGCTGCTCGCTCATGGGCAAGGACGACCACGTGATCACGGCGTACCGCGACCACGGCCACGCGATCGCGGTGGGGATGGAGCTGAACCCGCTCATGGCAGAGCTCTACGGGAAGGTGACCGGCTGCTCGAAGGGCAAGGGAGGCTCCATGCATTTCTTCGACCCGTCCCGCAACTACTGGGGCGGGCACGGCATCGTGGGCGGTCAGGTGCCGCTTGGCGTGGGCCTAGCGTACGGGCTCAAGTACAAGGGCCTGAAGGGGGCCTGCATGACCTTCATGGGCGACGGCGCCGTGAACCAGGGAGCGGTCCACGAGGCCTACAACCTCGCGGCCCTCTGGGAGCTGCCGGTCGTCTTCGTCATCGAGAACAACGGCTACTCGATGGGCACGAGCCAGGCCCGCTCCTCGGCAGGGGAGCTTTCGAGGCGGGCCGAGGCCTACGGGATGCCGTGGGGCGAGTGCAACGGCCACGACCTCTACGAGGTGAGGGCCTTCATGGCCCCGTTTCTCGAGCGGGCGCGGGACACCTGCAGGCCCGCGTTGGTCGAGATCGACACGTACCGGTACCGGGGCCACTCGGTGGCGGACCCCGACAACACCTACCGCGCCAAGGCCGAGATCGAGGAGTACCGCAGGAACAAGGACCCGATCCAGGTCTTTCAGAACGAGCTCATCGCCGAGGGGGTCCTGGACGAGGCCCGGGCGGAGAAGATCGACGCCGAGGTCCGCGGGGAGGCCGACCTCTCCGCCGACTTCGCCGAGGCAAGCCCGTTTCCAATCGCCGCGGACCTCCAGAAGGACGTCTACTGGGAGGCCGACAACCCCGGCGAACGCAGGTCGGGCGGCAGGCTCTTCTTCAACTAGGCGATGCCCATCATCCAATACCGCGAGGCCATCCGGCAGGCGCTTGCCGAGGAGCTCACCCGGGACGCGAACGTGGTCGTCCTCGGGGAGGAGGTCGCGCAGTTCAACGGCGCCTACAAGGTCACCGAGGGCCTGCTTGAGCGGTTCGGGCCGAAGCGGATCGTGGACACGCCGATCAGCGAGGCCGGCTTCATCGGACTCGGGATCGGGGCCTCGATGCTCGGCATCCGGCCCGTCATCGAGCTGATGTTCTGGTCCTTCTACTCGGTCGCCTTCGACCAGATCCTCAACAACGCGGCCAACATCCGCTACATGTCCGGCGGGCAGATCCACTGCCCGATCGTCATCCGCGGACCGGCGAACGGGGGCACGAACGTCGGCGCCACCCATTCGCACACGCCCGAGAACGTGCTCGCGAGCCATCCGGGGGTGAAGGTGGTCGTCCCGTGCACGCCGTACGACGCGAAGGGGCTCCTGAAGTCCGCGATTCGCGACAACGACCCGGTCATGTACCTGGAGAACACGATGCTCTACGGCGACCGCGGCGAGGTTCCCGCCGACGACTACCTGATCCCGCTCGGCAAGGCCGACGTGAAACGGGAGGGCAAGGACCTGACGATCGTCACCTACGGGCGCGCCGCGATCCAGTCGCTCGCGGCGGCAGCCGTCCTCCAGCAGGAGCGCGGCATCTCCGCCGAGGTCCTGGACCTGCGCTCCATCCGCCCCCTGGACATAGACGCGGTCCTCGCCTCCGTCCGCAAGACGCACCGCGTCCTCGTCGTCGAGGAGCAGCGGCCCTTCTGCGGCGTGGGCGCCCAGCTCGCCTACATGATCCAGAGCGAGGCGTTTGACGAACTCGACGGGCCCGTCGCCCGCCTGACGACCGTAGACGCCCCCTCGATCTACAGCCCGCCGGTCGAGGTGGAGCAGCTTCCCAATCCGCAGCGTATCCTCAAGGCGGCCGTCGAGGCGATGGCCTAAGCGCACCCCTCCCATGCCCAACATCATCGAGATGCCGAAATTGAGCGACACCATGACCGTCGGCACGCTGGTCAAGTGGCTCAAGAAGGAGGGCGACGCGGTGAAAGCCGGCGACATGCTCGCCGAGATCGAGACCGACAAAGCGACGATGGAGCTTGAGAGCTTCTTCGCCGGGACGCTGCTCGCCGTGTTCGTTAAGGCCGGCTCCCAGGTCCCGCTCGGCGCGGCCCTGTGCGCGATTGGCAAGCCCGGGGAAAAGGTGGAGGCCTCGGCTCCGAGGGCCGCCCCGCACGACGAGGCCCCGGCCCCGGGCCCCGCGCCGGTCCCGGCCGCCCCTGAGCCGGCGCCCACGCACGCGGTGCCGAGCCCCGCTCCGGGCCCGGCCCCGGCCCAGGCGCGGGCGCCGGCGCCCGCGCCCACCCCGGGGCGCGTCCGGATCTCGCCGCTCGCCCGGAAGCTCGCCGCCGAGAAGGGTATCGATCCCTCCACGATCTCCGGAAGCGGCCCCGGTGGACGGATCGTCAGGGCGGACGTCATCGCCGCCGCCACGTCCGGCGCCGCCAGGGCCGCCCAGGTGGGGGCGCCCGGCTTCGCCGCGACCGGGGTCAAGGGACCCGTGCAGGAGGCCCGGCTTGCGCCCGTCTCCAACATCCGCGGCATCATCGCGAAGCGCCTCCTCGAGGCGAAGACGCAGATCCCCCACTTCTACCTGGAGATCGAGATCGACGCGGAGCCGCTCCTGGAGCTCAGGACGCAGCTCAACACGGCGCTCGAGAAGGAGGGCGTGAAGCTGTCGGTCAACGACTTCATCCTGAAGGCCTCCGCCGAGGCCCTTCGCCGCGTGCCCACGGTCAACTGCTCGTGGGAGGGCGCCGCCGTCAGGCACCATTCTGCCGCCCACGTCTCGTTCGCCGTCGCGATCGACGACGGCCTTATCACGCCGGTCATCCGCGACGCGCACCTGAAGACCCTCTTCGCCATCAGCTCCGAGGCGAAGGCGCTCGGGAAGCGGGCCAAGGACAAGAAGCTCACCCCCGCGGAGTTCACGGGAGGGACGTTCTGCGTCTCCAACTTGGGGATGATGGGCATTGAGAGCTTCAGCGCGATCATCAACCCGCCCAACGCCGCGATCCTGGCTGTCGGGACCACGGTGCGGAAGCCCGTCGTCAAGGGCGACCAGATCGTGATCGGCCAGCGGATGACGCTCACCCTATCGGCCGACCATCGCGTGGTCGACGGCGCCGTCGGCGCCGCCTACCTGGCGGCGCTCAGGGACCTGCTCGAGAAGCCGGCCCTCCTGCTGCTCTAGAGCGTTTTAAATAAAACTGTAGCCTTTTTTAAGTAACTGGCTACGGTGAGGGTCATGAAGACCCTCTCGTTGGACCTGCGCGAACGGATCCTGGCGGCCTACGACGCGGAGCAAGGAA
>Ga0182030_10005846_pt1 | contig 26044 bp, 29 predicted proteins | sample 812S3MmetaG_FD_121299 | JGI IMG/M metagenome (GOLD analysis project Ga0182030, IMG submission 121299) | Permafrost microbial communities from Stordalen Mire, Sweden - 812S3M metaG (Illumina Assembly) | ecosystem: Environmental > Terrestrial > Soil > Wetlands > Permafrost | place: Sweden...
CCGCCATCGAAAGGAATAGCTCAGCCCATTTTCCCCGCCGGGTTGAAATTGCGGGCGACATCGGGAGTTCTGAAATTATTGATTTAAATGGTGGGCGCGACAGGACTCGAACCTGTGACCTCCTGCGTGTGAATTGTAGGGATGATCTCCCGACAACTGCCGTGAAGTACCTGCGAATGCTATGCTTTAGGAGGAGTCTGATCGCGTCATAGCAACTCCAAGGAACCATCGGTAATGGCCGGTAAACGCCATCATTCGAACGTCCAGGACACACCCCCGGACACACCCCTAACGAAGTTTCAACTCGCAGTTTTGGAACTGAAGAAACCCCTTCCGCGCGGGTATCAACCTTCACCAAAGAAACGGCTCTCCCTTGCGCGAGAACTTGAGACGGCAGCCAAAACGCTGTTTGTTTCTGCGGCCACTGCGGCGCTCTCTGGTTGTACTGCCTCCAACGTCAGCAATGTTCTCCATGATCGACTCGAAAACACTGTACAGCATGCGAAGGATGCATGGAACCGGTTGGTCAAACACTACCGTTTGGCTTGGGCGATTCGCGATCCAGCGAAGCGCAGGGCTTATCTCAGAACTGCAACGGCTAGCGAGCGTGAATTACCGCCGGTCGACTCTCTCGACATCGGCCAACGAGTGCGTGACGCTCTGCGACCCTTGGCCGACCAGCTTGAATATGCGTTCACAAAGGCTTTGACGCACACCGTCACCGCTGTGACGCATGCCGGACGACTCGCCGAACACGACGAAAGCGATTTTGACTGCCCGGAAACGGAAGTGGCGGATCGCCGGCGAGCTCGCTCATCGTCCCAAACAAGTCCGGCTAGAAATGCTCTGAACGAGTATTTGAAGCGTGTCTTGACCATATACCCCGAGAGCAGGCTCCGAGCGTTGTTTAATCAGGGGAAGGTCACTAATGTGGCGCTTCAAAAGCACTTGGCTATTGACCCTTCCAGGTTCTACAAGGTTCTCCGCGGCGAGATTTCTGGCAGTCGAGAGGCGTCGGATTTGATGAAGTTTTTTAGCGGTGATGACCTGCCAGGGGCGACGTGGAGTACTGGCGAAAAGATTGATCGAAAACGAAGCCCACGCACTGACAAGCTCCCGCTCTGACCCACCGACAAACTTTTCCACTATTCCACTATTGACCATTCCACAGTGGAACCCCCCATCATGCTCATCAGGAGTGATGTTCCCAAATGAAAGTTCCCGAAAAGCTCTACACGCCCAAAGAAGCACCAGCCGTCGTCGGACTTAAGGAGAAGACCCTCGCCGAGTACCGCCGCCTGGGCATTGGTCCCGAATTCATCCGCTGCGGGTCCCGAATCTTCTATCCGGAATCGTCCCTCTTGAAGTTTTTGTCCGAGTGTCCGCGTACGGTAGCACACCGACACCGTTAGCCGTGAAAGGAGAGGCGACGCCATGCTAATAGACGAAGACGTCTTAACTGTAACCGAGCGGTTGCGCGCCGAATATGACGCCAAAAAGACTAAGCTCGAACTTCCCACAATCATCCAGAACCAGCAACTTCGAGTTGTGGCAGGACAGTCAATCAATGCGGTCCTGCAAATGAACGACGCCGTACTTCGGGCAAGAGACCACCGTGCGATATTCCACCGTGACCACACTGTCTGTCGCCTCAGAATAGCGCGGGACGGTCACGTTTCGATCGCACCTGTCACCCCTCGCTTTCTTCAGTTGCACCTCAGCCGAAGCGCGGACTTCTACAAGCAGAGAGGGGACGGGTTGATCCAGACACACCCTGACCTCGCCATTGCGCATGCATTGCTTGCGGCCGCAGATGAGTTGGGACTGCCTCACCTTGAAGGGTTCGTTCGGACGCCAACTTATCGTCCTGATCTCAGCCTAATCCACGAAAGCGGCTACGATCATTCGACCGGCCTGTATTACGTAGTGCCACCCGACCTCAGACAACTCACGATTCCGTCCAGACCAAATGCCTTCGCAATACGCCAGGCAACAGATCGACTCCAGCAGCCCTTCTCTGAGTTCGCGTATAAAGACCGCCCCAGCGCAACGAATCACCTCGCCGCGACGCTGGCGTTGCTATTCATCCATCGTATCGGCCGCGCGCCAATGTATTGCATTAGAGCAGCTCAGCAAGCGGCTGGCAAGACATTATTGAGCCAATCGATTCCGGCAATACACCTTGGCACGGACATACCATCGCACTCTTTGCCGCTACCACACAGTGAGGAGTGGCGAAAGCTGCTTCTAAGCATCGGCATTACAGGCGCGCCGGTCACCCTATTCGATAACTGCACTCACAAGATTGAATCTGCAGTGCTGGCACAACTTCTTACGGGGAATGGCATCGAAGGACGCCTACTGCGGACGAATACAATACAAACGGTCTCAAGTAGGATGCTCCTCATCGCCAATGGAAACAACCTGTCCGTCGGGGCCGATATGAGGCGTCGCACTGTTTGGAGCGTGCTCGAAACAAGTTCCCCAACCCCTCATAAGGGCCAACAGTTTCGATGCCATCCGTTTCTTCAATACCTCAGGCGTAATCGCCGAACGCTTTTCGAAGCAGCATTGACGCTCACTGAGGGATGGGTCGCCGCAGGCTGTCCCCCTCCTACGAACGTTCCGATCATCGCGAACTTTGAATCCTTCTGCGAGACCGTCGGTGGCGTTCTTGAGTTCGCCGGCATTCCGGGCTTCCTTGGCAACTTCGACGAGATGTTCGACGAGGTCGACCCGACCGAAGATGCCTGGGAGTTCTTTTTGACGGCCCTTTTCGAAGTAATGGGATCGCATCTAATGACAAGCAGGGAATTACTGAATACCGTTAGCCAGGTGCCGGCACTCCGCGATGCCGTGCCCGAAGAGATCGAGCCATCTGTGAAGGCAAATTCTCCTCAGCGAGTTGGAACTGAACTAAACAAATTTGAGGGACGCCGTTTTGGAATCAGCCGTGTTCGGATTCTAAGAATCCGCGACACGCACGCAAAGATCTGGCGATGGCAAGTCAGCACGACCTAGCGACCTGAGAAGGCGCGGGGGCTTGCGGGGGCTGCGGGGCTCCTCTACAGTGACCTAATTCAGAAGAAATAGGCTGGGCGACTGGGGATCGTCCAGCCTCAGGAGTATAGCCAATATGGAAGGTTGCACGAAACTCGAACAACGTCGTTGGTGTGCCAAGGATGAAAACGAGAACCGTTATCGCCGGCTGTTTCAGATTGCGATCCAGAGGCAGACGCCTCAGGCCTATCGCGGGATCCATATGAAGGTATCGCCTTATATTCAGGACCAGCCAACTTTCGAGACATCCCTCGGTGAACTGATGGATTCCTTTAACCTAACAGCCAAGACGTTAGGCCCGCAGCTCTTCAGGTGGCTGCGATCGCGTTTGAGTGACGTGGCTTGCCTATACGCAAGGGATATAGATCTCCAGGAATTATCACGCCGTCGACTTGCGAAGGAGCTCTCATGGTATCGAGAACACCCGAAGTCGGAAGGAACAGGACCACTGAACGCGGCGACGCAGTCGGACTCAAGGGACAACGATCACCAGAGTTTCGCTTTTCTCGTTACTTTCTCGAAAACTCGACCGGATGCCGAAATCAAAGAGGAATGGGCGCTCAAATTCAGCGCGAGACTGGAAGGGGAGCTTGCCCAAGCGCGGTCGACCGGAGCCTATGAGCACGTTGCAGTCATCGAGCCCTGGTATTTTGACTGCCTTACGTTGAACATAGTTGAAAGACTGCATTTTCGAGATATTGCTGGGCGCCTTGGCAGGTCTGATGGAGCGGTCCGCAACGCTATGACCACCGCCAGCAACGCCCTCCGGTTACCACGATGTAAATGCGGACCGCTACCAGAATCCGGACCGTGCACGTCTCATGATCCGACCAGCCAGTCCCAGAATCGCACAACTGTCCCATGCGCACGAAAGTGTGTGACGTAATCGGTGCATGGAGCAGAATGATTCTGCTCTTAGGCAGACCGAGTTAAGGGGTGTGGCACGATTAGAGACGTCCAGGGCATTCGAGCATAATCGTACGGCAGTAGCAGAGCTTGTTGCTCACAGTGGCCAGGTCCTGCATAGCGGAGGTGACGACCTTCAGCCCATAATGGGCCCGCATGGGAAGACCGGCCACGGTATCTAACATCGTCGGCGATTCTGCTAGGAAGAATAATTAGCGCGAGAAAGGAGGTGAGCAGCACGTCAAGGCGCTGCTGTCTAATGGGAATCCCGACTGTTATCAACTACAAGCCCGTACAAGAAGAGGAGCAGAGCGCGTGTGTTGAGATCGAGTATCCGCCGGGCTGGAGGAGTTCGAGAATCCAACGACTGGCGGGCGAGCGGAAACAATGTACATTCTTCCGATGTAGTCGATATTCGACATCGAGCCATCGAGAAGAATGAATACGAACGGCAGCAGGGTGGCCGAACTCACAAGGCCAGCTATCACAAACGTTGCTTTCGTCAATCTAATGCGCGAGCGACACGGGGACCAACTAAAGCCGCTTGGCCATGTCATAGTCGCTTCAGGCGGCTCACACAACCTCCGATTCAATTCTGGGTCGGAGTAGTTTCAAAAAGGAGACCAAACAATATGAAACTGCAAGAAACGCCACAGGCATTTGAGTACTGCTACCCAACCAGCGCGGGCGCGGCCATCTGGGTGCCGCCGACCAAACATGGAGTTCTCGATCCAGCAATCACCCTTCTCCGCGCCCGCACTGCTAGTGACCTTGAAGTCCCTAGCGGGCTGGACTTTGAGTTCGATTTCTCTGATCGCAGGACTGGCATTACGTATAGGAACGTAACGGTTCACGTTGACAATGGCGAATGGGGCGAGTTGGACTTCGGCTCGATGGAGCAGCAACTCACTTTTGAACCGGCCATTGCAACAGCCTTCCGGGAGGCGGTTCTCGACGCATTAATGGCGTGGGTTCGTCACTTCTACGGGCGTATGCAGTCTTCGAACACGCTGCTCAGGGATTATGAGAAAATCCAGCGCGAATTGGAGGCCGGCTGTTGACGCCGAGTAAATAACGCAGCCTAAGAACGGCAATAACTCGGGAAAGAGACGCGCCTCCAAATGCCAAGACCTGATGAGCGAAATGCCTCCTGGCTAGACCGCAAATAGCTGTGGCAATCGCCGTTGTTCCGAGGGATAAGAAGAAGGTAGCGATCACGGAGGAGTAACTATTGAGGAATTACTTGATCACGGTTTGATTGAGGCCCGTCGCGGGAACGGCGGGCCTCGGCCGGCAATTCACCAAGAAAGGAGAATCACCATTTTGAGCAACTTAAATCTACCACATACGAGGTGTGCGTTCAATCCATCGGCAACGTTGCCGGTCATTCGATGGGCGCGCACCAACATCTCACCGGTACCCAAAAGAGTTACCTGCCACAATTGCGGTCCGTCGCAAGAGCACCGTTCTCAGCGGAATACTGTTGAGGCTATCCGTCAGACTCTGGGAGGGCACCATGCTGGATAGCGCGATTCAGTTTCTGGTCATCATGGCCATTCGGGTGGGGTTCGCGATCATCCCGATCCGACCCGACAAGCGTCCGGCGATCGCCGGTTGGAAGGAATTCCAGTTCTCTCGGCCCGATCAGGCGCAAGTGGAAATGTGGGGTCGCGACCATCCTGCCGCCTGGGCCATTGTCACTGGCGCTGTAAGCGGCGTCGTGGGGCTCGATTTCGACGGCGAGCGAGGTAACGCCACGATGAGAGCCCTCGGCCTCAGTCCGCACGTTCGCACTGGAAGTGGCGGGCACCATGTATACTTCCGCCATCCCGGCTGGCATGTCCCGACTGTCAATAGCAAGTCGAAAAGGGATCTTGGCGAGAGATATCCAGGTTTGGATATTCGGGCTGATGGTGGCTACGCCATCTTCGCGGGCCGGACAACTTCCGGTGAGTACGTTTGGCTCCGCGAAATGGTGCCGGACTCGTTGGACATCCTGCCGGAGGCTGTTCGGGCCGCCTTGGGTCTGCTTGCACCCCCACCACCGCCAGCTCAGGATACGTTCGGAAGCTACCGATCTGATTCAGGCCCGGCGAGTTCCGGCTGGAATAGTCAAATCCTTGAGTTGGCCCTCCACCGGGTTCATGATCACGGCCGCAACGTTGCTGGATTCTGGCTTGCGTGCCAGTTGCGGGACAATGGCTGCACCCGAGATGAAGCTGAAGTTGTCCTCAAGGAGTACGTCTCTCGGGTTCCGGCAACGAACGCCAAGGGTTCGCCGGAGCCGTACACTATGGATGAAGCGCGTCGAAGCCTCCAGGAGGCCTTCGGCAGACCGCCACGCGAGCCGTGGAGGGGCGCGTCAACGACGACGCAAGCGCCCGGCATTTCGAGGGTTGAACTTCCCACGGTCGTGAGTTCCACTCGAGAATTGCGCGACCTGTCCAACGAATCATTTGCGGCAGTTCGAGCGGGTAACGATCCGCCGTACCTGTTCATCCGCTCAGGCCAGATGGTTCACGTAGTTGTAGATGAGAAGGGCAGGTACAGCATCCGCGAAGTGGCCGTGGACTACCTCAGGGGCTGTCTGACTCGCAGTGCCAACTTTCGAAGGGTATGGCTCGACCGTGGTGGGGAGCGCCACGAAAGTTCCACAAGCCCTCCACTCGACGCCGTCAAGGACATCTTGGTGCAACCTCCCGCGAGTTGGGAACTGCCGCCCCTTGAATCGATCACTGGGGTGCCGTTGATACGTACTGATGGAACGGTAATCACCGCACCTGGGTATGATCCAGCCAGTTGGGTCATTTACACCCCAGCTCCGGGGTTCTCGATTCCTGCCATTCCTGACAAGCCGACCGACGAGCACGTCGAGCGCGCTGTGGGCCGAATTATGGAAATGTACGAGGGCTTCCCCTTTGTCGACCACGCCAGCAAAGCGAATATGTTCGCGCTGCTGTTGACGCCGGTTCTGCGCAGGGCGATCCGAGGCTGTGTGCCACTTGCATTAATTGACGCTCCGGCCGCAGGCACAGGCAAGTCGTTGCTGGCCGAGACTGTCGCGTTGATCATCACTGGCACGAACGCGGTGATGCAACCCGCACCGACGCGCGACGAGGAAGAACTTCGGAAATTATTGACCGCTGTCCTTTCAGCCGGACATCCGCTCACTATTTTGGACAACCTCGGAACCCGCCTGGATTCGCCGAACCTCAGTCGCGCACTCACGGCCGCTGTCTGGTCGGACAGGATCTTGGGCCAGAGCCGGACAATCGACCTGCCGCAACAGACGGTCTGGGTGATTACCGGGAACAATATAACTCTCGGCGGCGATATTCCGCGGAGGGCGTTCTGGACTAGGTTGGACGCGAAGGATGCAAGGCCGTGGCAACGATCGGGCTTCAAGATCCCGAATCTCAAGGAATGGGTTCTTGAGCACCGAGCGGAACTTGTCGCTGCCCTACTAATCGTGGCGCGATCTTGGTACGCGGCGGGTCAACCTAAGGGTAACGGGCCGATCCTGGGAAGCTTTGAAGAGTGGTCCAGAATTGTCGGCGGAATTCTTCACCACGCAGGAGTACTAGGGTTTCTCGAAAACCTCCCGGAGTTGTACGAACAAAGCGATCCCACGGAAGCTCAATGGCAGGCCTTCCTGGAGCACATTTACCGTTGCTACAGCGGTGGTGATTATGGAGTCGTTGACATGGTTCGACTCATGCGGAACGACCCATCCTTCTATCAAATGTTGCCCGACGACCTTGTAGACGACGGCCGGGATGGCAACCTGTTCACGCGAAAGGTCGGCAACGCCTTTCGGCAACGGGTGGATCGTCGGTACGGGCCTTATGGTGTCCATTTATGCAAAGCCGGTCTGGACCGTAGTACAAAGACAATCCGATGGCGGGTTGAATTTCAGAAAGAGCCACCGGCCGACTATTGGCCTCCGCCACCCGCACCGCCGACTCCGACCCCATTTGCTCCACCGCCCGGCGGCGTGCCGTTCACCGTGTCTGGGCTGTAGCATTCCGGAGTCACCGGAGTCGCTGGAGTCGATTCATGTTATGGCCAGGTAGGGTGCCAACCCGATCTCTGAACATGGCTGTCCGGCTCCGGTGACTCCGGTCAATTTGCAGCAGAAACCGCGCTAGCCAGAGGTGTCCCTCAAGGCCAGTGCAAACCCGAAACCAGAGATCTGCCCTGAAATGAGGCAGAAGGAGAGAACACATGGATTACGAAGAACCGTTCGTGCCGTCGCCACCGGCATGCGCCGAGCCGAGCGCTGCCATTCCTGTTGAAAGTCTTGTCAGTCGCTTGGTAGTTGACGGTCCGCAGGCGAAGACCCATTTGGACGACTTTGTTTCGAAGATCGAGTTGCTCCCGTACCTGGACGCAGAGCCTTCTATTCTTGTCACGTGGCCAGGGCACCCGACGTCGATCTGCAAGATCCGCGCTGGTATCTGGCAGACGGAGCCTCTCATTCAGATGGGGGAGGGCCGGCTCATCTTCCCGAATCCGGCCCGCCACTTCGATATTCACTTTGAGTTGCAGGTGCATCAGTGGGTGAAGCGGATGGCCTTGTACCTGCATTATGAGACGAGCCCGTATTTCTCGGGCGTCAAGCTCAAATCTAAGACGGCTCCGTCAGGCCTGGAGCAGTACCTCCTTCGCCGCCAGGAGTTCATCGCTGAAATGACCGCGATTGGCGAGCTTCCTGGATTCAAGATCGCCATTGGCACCGTTCAGATTGGTAAGGCCGTTTACGACTTCAATGGCAGGACCGCGGAGGAAGCCCGTGCTTGGCTCCAGCCGGTGATCGACGAGGTCGCCTGCGCCGTCAACGACGCCCTGAATAGTGTCGATCAGCGGCGACGGCTGGCAGTGAATGATCAAGTCCCGGGCGGCGCGACTTCGTTCAACGCCAGTGTCGGCCCGATCACTGACTCGGTACTGACAGACTCCCAGATTTAGTTCGCCGGAGTCTCCCGGAGTCGGCCGGAGCCACTTCGTCTCCCTCCTGAAGGGTATTCGGCACAACGAAGCCTTTCTTGGGCAAGTCGGATTGACTCCGGTGGCACCGGAGATCCAATTTCTGTGCAAGGACGAAGATTGTCCTCGCGCAAAACCATAACGGAATTCTGGCCGCCTCTTTCGTGAGGCACTGAAGGAGTATTATATGTCGCCCGAAATTCATTCAACGGTAGTCAATTCCGATGTATTCAATCCTGAACTTACGCTGCGGCCCGATGTTGGTTTATTCGCCGATCTTTTCGACGGAAGCGTCATCGACGCCAAGTCGGCGTTCGATGATTTCGTTCACGAGTTGGATATCCTGCCTTATCTGAGGGTGATGCCCACGCGGATTCACTCGTGGGCCGCCCATTGTCCCATGCTGTTGACGAAGATCGGTAACGCAAACTGGACCACCGAGCCGGCGAACAAGACTGGGAAAGGCCGCTTCGAAGTCCCCGACCGGAGCCGATTCTTTGATGTCCATATGGAGATCGGCGTAAAGCTTGGAACGACGAAGTTGGTGGTGCTGGTCCATCACGAGAGCAGTCCGTACATCGTCCAAGCGAAGCTGAATGCCGCAGTCGGTTTCGAGGCCTCGGATCGGTATCAGAGTCGTCGCAAGGACTTCATCGAGGTCTTTCGGCGGGAGTGCCAACTGGCAGACTTCAAGTTCGCGAACCAGTGGATGTTGATCGGCAGCGCCGAGTACGACTTCGCCGGCAGGACCATCAAGGATGTTTCGAGGTGGTTAGCATCCATGATTGATGAAGTCGCCTCTGCGATCAACTGGACTATGAACAAGCTCGACGCGTATGCGTGCTTCGATACCGACTGTGACGCTGCCGTGATCGAACATCCTGCACAGCCGACGTCGCGAGAAGAGGAACCGCAGGTGGCGCCCATCGCCGCGGACGCCACCACCGCCGCCGTTTCCGCACAGGAGAAAGGTGTCGTTCGTGACTGAGGGCTAGTCCGCCGGGGTCCCGGGTCAACCGTGGTCGCTTCCGCCGCCCGCCGCACAGAGGGTAACCCTTGAACCCTTCCGCGTTGACGGCCGCAGTTGACACCGGGGACCACGGCGACCCCGGGCCAGGCACGAGATGGCGGTCGATGAGAGTTTACCCGGGGCTGGTTCTGGGCGGATTGCCGCTGCTGGCATTCGCACTCTCTCCGCCTGATCGTCCTCTCTCCCGGCGCATCGCCGGGAGAGCATAGACGTGGTTTGTAAAGTCGCCCCTTGGCTTGGCGTCGCGGTTGCCCAAGCCAGCGTTGGCGAGGGCCTCCGTGGGGCTCCGAACGCGCAAGGAAACAGGCGTGGAGTGGCCAAAAGCCGTGCCTTAGTCTAACCAGCTACAATTACATTGGCGCCACCGGCATCAGTGGCTTTCTCAAGAACCTTGACAGCTTGTACCAGGAATCCGATCCGGCGCAACTCCAGTGGGAGGCCTTCCTGCTCTCACTGGCGGAAGCGTTCGCAGACCGGTCTTTCTGTTTACCCACGCGGATGGCGCTGCTTTTCCCCTAACTCGCGGTGCAGCGCAGCGGCCTTGTCCAAGTCTCCAGTCTCAAACTCCAATTGCCTTTCGTATCGAACAAGAGCTTTGTTATGGGGGCTAAGCTTCAGCGCCTCCCGCGCAACGCTCATCGAAGCCTCCAAGCCATCCTTGTCGCCACGATACCTCGCTATGGAAAAAACAGCCTGCTCCCAGATGGCCATACCGAGTGCACGAGGGTTCCTGAACACCTCCTCATACCACCGAAGGGCCTCCTCCGAATTGGCCGCGATATCGTAAATCTTCGCAGTCTCGCTTGCCAGTCTCGGATCTCTCGACACGTCGTATGCGTTCTTCAAGAGCGGGAGCACCGTTTCGTGAGAGTACCCCGGTTCCTTCTTGCTCACCGTCACGATCTTCAGCACAATCTCAGACACCAGAACAGGGTCGTCGTGAGCCTTCCCAAGTGCAGTAACATAATCAGCCTGAGCTTCACTTGTGTGAAGCTCTTGCTCAAACGTCTGTCCCCGCAGATAGAAGGCCTTTGCGTTGTGCGGATCACGATCAATAATCTCCTCATCTATGTACTGTCTCGCAGCCGCTCCCAGTTGTCGCGCTACCATGTCCTCAGCGGCACTTAGGAGAACTGGCATAGAGGCCCCGTAGTAGGATTTCAAGCGGCGTCGAGCCTCTCTTTCAAGATCACCCCAATCTCGGAGCATCATCCGTGCAAAAGAAGTCGTAAGTCCAAGCATCCTATAGATGTTTGCACCACTAGTGGGTGACGTCGCGAGCGAAACCAGATTGAAGCCCGTCAGTTCCTCAAGAGCGGCAGTCGTGACATCCCTATCCAACTCCGCGGCCATAGCGACTTCACGAGCCATGGGTGCCCAATGAAACAGAGGAAGTAGAACCAATACCTTGCGGGCGTTTGGCGAAAGAAGATTGTATTCGAAATTAAAGCAAAACTGACAAAGGTTATTTAACTCCGGCTTGCCATGACGGTGATTAACAATCAGTTCCCTTAGGTGACTCTCGTCTTTGCAGCAGCTAATGATCCACTTGATGGCGAGCGGTAGACCACTGCTGATCTCAAGTATAGCGTCCAGGTGACGCTCCAGTACATTCGTTGGCACTCTCTGCACGGCGGCTTCATTGAGCGCAAACACCGCGGCTTCCTGAGACGTGAGGGGGGAGATATCGATCGGCATTGCCGGTAAATCTCTTGGTTGGTGTCGAGCCGTGATGAGCGTTCGGGCACCCGGCGGAAGTTCCTTCAGGAATTTGCTAGTCAGCTTATCTCTGCTCTCAAGCGTTTCATAGTTATCGAGGAATAGCAAAATCTTCTTGTCCAAGATAATCTGACGAACCAGCTTCTCCTTTGAAGTAACGCCAGCCGGAATAGGGCCCTCCCAGGTCGAGTAATTGAGAAATTCTCTCAGAAAGTCGTCATGACAGATAATGTCTGGCTGAATGTGGCCCCAGGTATAAGGAGTAAGCTCTTGATCCTTGCAGGACACGGAGAAGATGCCCCCGAAGGCTTGCCTATAGTTCTCGTAAAGAAGTCGCGTTGTTTCGATGGCCACCGCGGTCTTGCCGATACCCCCAACTCCGGAAAGCAGGACGATATCCCATTTGTCGTACACTAAAGCATCGATTGTCTCGTGTACCTTTGGTATTCGAGTTTCTTGTCCGAGCAACTCCTTATAATCACCAAGGAACAGCTTGTACCCGGGTGCCGCCCATCGGTGCTCAAGTTGATGTGCGCCTACGGTCAGTTCCGGCCGAGCTGGACTAAACAAGAAGGCCATCTCGTCGTCAGTCTCTGCACGTTTCTTCTGGTCGTTCACTCTTAGGAATAGTTGGCCTTTAGCGAAGAGGGGGTCAGGGCCGGCTGCATTGCGTCCGATCGGTATGGCCGTCCCTTTTCTCGGCGGTATGAGGATTATGGCGAAGGTCTTCCGAGTCCCGCCCACGGCGGGGTTTGGCACAGCGTAGATGCAATGAAACGTTGCGCCGATGTACCCGCGAAGTTTGTCATTTAGTGTGCCCGAGTCGATTCCGAGTGCTAGTTCGGGATGGACGCCGATCGGGACAAAATCGTTGGTTATTCCGCATATTATGTAGCCACCTCTTGTATTGTGAAAGGCCAACACGTCGGCCGCAAGCTCGGCAACTACCTTAGCGTCGGCCAGGTTAAAGAGGTCGCGCTTGTAGTCCCAGTACTCGCATTCGAACTTCTGCGTGACCTGACCGCTGTCGAAGTCGATGAAGTGACTGAGAAGGGTGTCGTCCAGCAGTCCTTTGGTGATCAGTTCTTGTATGGCCAGTATGCTCATGTGTAGTATTCCTTGTCGGCAGGGTTTTCATCAGGGTTCTGCCCGACATGCGCGGTAGTTCCAGGAAGGTCGTCGTCTTCTACGACAAGATGTCGTGCGTGAGTCGCGACGAGGAGGGCTCGAGATTCCCGGATATCGGTCTGCTGATTCACTGGTGAGGGCCGAGCGATGAAACCGCGCAAGAGGGCAACGGACGGGTTCTCAGGGCCGATGATGGCGCCAGTCCCGTTTCGCGGCTCGGTGCTGGCTGAATCGATAGTACAACTGCCCGAGATTGAATAGAAATGCTGCACCGTCCGCCGGCTCTCAACTTTGCGGCTGTTCGCGGAATCTAGACTTGCGGAGACCACTGTAATTCATTGATCTGCCAAGGTCAAGGCTGATCGCGGTCCAGGCTGATTGCGGTCCAGTTTGCACTGGACTCGACCCGGAGGCGGCATCATAATATTCCGAGTCAGTCTTGGTTACGACTTAAACTGAACCCTCAAGGAGCACCACGGCCCGTGGAAGTTTCTTCGAGGGGCCCAGGGCAAGTTGTAGCGCACCGGGCTCTTTTGAATCCGGGCCTGCAGGTCGCAATTCAGTTCCGACCCGTCGAGTCGAGCCGCTGGCATACTACCGGACGCGTGGTCTATGATGCTCCGTCCAAAACGGGACTCGCTTCAGCGCCCCGGTGAATTCCCTCCAAGAAGGCGGGCAAGGCATCAGACATCAGACCTCTTGCCGACGAGGCAGGTGCGCTAGTAAGCAGTCCTCTGCGCATGGTTCCTGGTGACAAATCCCTTCCCACCAGCAAAGGCCCCCAGGTTCCCTTCTGGGAGATTAGATCGGGCTGCCATCGCTGACAATTGGAACATACCGGTTAGGGCCGGCATCGACAGCGCCGATCCCGCCAACCGATAGAGTTGCTCCTTTGCTTACCCTTGCCCTGGCCTGACTCCGCGGTCGCCGGCGGCGCCTTGAGCGTGCGAACGGCGGGAATCGGCATTTTTTGCTTGGGGTCGAGGGCGGCCTGGTGCGGGGTGGAGCGACTGGAGCTGAACCATGCGCCGAAACCCCCCTGGATACGAGGAACAGTCGACAAAATCCTGAAGTCGTTGCGGGGTCGCGGGTCGTTGCGGGGTCAGTTCTCCGTCGTTATTGAGGTGGTAGCGGTGCAGTTCTCCCGCGCTAGCGCCCGCGCGTTGGCCTGAAATTGACCCCGCGGAACCCCGCAACCCCGCGCTATTCGCGGTAAACCAACAACGCCGCCCAAGATTTCGTTTTAGTGAACGGTCGGCTTGAATTCGTTGTCACCGCCCCATTCCTTCCCAGATCGCAGATCCCACTCCGCCGCCAGAGCATCAGCCGTGACGTCCAGAAGGTCCAGCACCGCATCGAGGCGGCGCACGAAACTACGCACAGCGGTTGTCAGATCGCCTGCCGGAGCATCCGGCTCTACCCCGGCGACAGGGCATCGGAACGCTTGGAAGTCAGGATCAATGGCGTTCACGTCCTCGAGCACGGATTTGAAATCGGCTAGGCTCCCGACTCCCTCGCACCTGAATTCCTCTTCCCAGTTCAATAGTGGTGATGATCTGGCACACGAACTGGGCCAGCCAGGACACGGACCTGGTCTTGTGAACCGAGATCGAGTCCGGCTTGGTCGGCAGGAAGTTGCTGCCTTCGCCGAGCACGACGACCTTCAGGCTGAGTTCAACGGCCTTCCGATACGCCGAAAGCACTGGGCAAAGGTCGAGCGCCGTGAGAGAAGTGGAGTCGAGCATCCCGGCCAGCCTCTTGGCCGCCGCATGATATGACCGGGCGTAGACATGGATGTCCTGCTCAGGGACGTTCCGCCACTTCAGAGTCTTCATCGGTGATCGCCTACTTCAGTTTAGCGGTAGCCGCTATTCGTCGGTTCGTCGGGCTCCGGATCACGCTGCCCTACTTGTCAATACGCGTAGGCGTCCTTAGGAGCTCGTCCAGCATGGATTTCCCGCTTAACCTCCCGGCTGCGCTTTATGGCGATCCGCGGGGCGCATGGAGAGGCCAATTACGTGTAGAGCGTCATTCTCCGATAGTTGAGTAGGTCGGACCGTCACAACCGCCAGGTGGACACTGGCGACGGTCACCAGGCGCTGACCAGCCTGGTCAAAGAGCCATGGTTCCCCGGTAAATGGGACTCCGGGGGGCAGGAGTGGCGGGACGGCCTGCTCTGTTGATGGACGGCTCAGCCGTAGCGCCCCTAGAGAGCCTCAGAGAGCTCCCCCTGCTGCTGGCGCAGCAGGGGACGTGGACCAAGGGGGAACTGCTGCCTTCTTCCTGGCCGACATCCTCGAAACAAACCCGCCCGAACCCGACCAGCCTCCACCTCGATATCCTCCCTGCCGATCCTGAGCTAAAGTACGATTCTGTTCCGGGTGGTTCCGGCCCTTGACAGAACGATCAAGGCAACTCAGGTGTAGTATGGATCACAGCATCATCTTTACGATGGGAGGATCGAGATAAATCGAGCAACATGCCACCGAAACTCACTCCCGAAATAATCGTCGCAGCCATCGACGGGTTCGAGGCGCAAAAGACTAGAATCGACGGCCAGATAGCCGAACTCCGTGCCATGCTTCCCGGTGGCTCTACTGAGACCGCCACAACGCCAGAAGCGTCCACACGTAAACGACGGAAGATGAGCGCCGCCGCCAGGAAGCGCATTGGTGATGCCCAACGGAAACGATGGGCAGCTTCCAAGAAACAAGCTGCACCGCCGAAGAAGAACGCACCAAAGAGGAAGCTGTCGCCCGCACGGAAGGCCGCATTGGTGGCGAATCTGGCGAAAGCACGAGCGGCCAGGACAGCGAAGCGGGCGGTGAAAGCGTCATAGATCGCAGCCAAGAAACCGATGGGGCCAGATCGCTATCTCCCGTTCCTGCCCACGATACTGAATTGGATTCAGCAGACGTTTGACGGCCATGCTCACGAAAGGCGGGCCGTGGCGTCATTCAAGTTCCCACGGTTGCCCCGCTACTTCTCCGAACGGCTCCTGACCACGAAACCGCCTTCGAGTATCCCCGCACGAAACGCGTCACACGATCCTGCGCCTCTTCAGCTCGTTTGACGCACGGCGGGCAGGCCAATAGATGCTCCTCAAGTGGCGCGAGTTCCGACTCGTCCGTCACCATGCCGAGGTAGTACCTCTCAAGGTCCTCGTCGGAGATATGCTGCCAGGCCATCTGAATTGTGATTGTATCGCAAGCGGCCCGCCCGATCTGGCGGCGACACGTTGCCGGCAACCACGGCCGAACAAACTGACCGCGGGAGTCAGAACCTCAGCAACGTTGGCCCTGGCCGCGACCAGAGTCCCGCCGAACGCCAACTCCCAAGGATTCACAGGTCCCGCTCCAGTCGCTCCACGGCAGCCCTGATCTGGTAGGCTGTCTTCCGGCCGACGTAGAAGAGGCCAATGAGTTGCTGGATGGACAGCCAACGCAGGTCACCCAGGCATTGGTACCCAGCACCGAGAAGGGATCGGACAACTATTGGCCGGAGCCGAAGGCCACGTGTGGCCATGGCCGCTTTGTCGTCGAGCCTGATATCCATCCACGAGGGCCTGTCAGCGCTTCCAGGGCGAGTGCTCGCACGGAGGTTCGTTTCCTGACCAGCCAAGAAGCCGATCGAGTACGCCTCCTGGACCGCGGCAAGAACCGCCGCTTTCAGCGCCCGTCGCGTGCAGAGAATCTTGTCGCTGGGTAATGCCCACACTCTGCTAACGGCGGTCATCACCAGACCGTCCGCTATCTTGGAATCAAGTTCACTCGGCATGTGGAACGGTATTGCTCCCGTTCTGCAAGAATACCGGATTCGGTCAATGCAGGCTACGAAGCCTCGCGGGTTCGCTGAGGGTTGCCGTCGCCAGGCCACAAGCAAGGCCAAAGCACCTTGAGCCTTTAAGCGCCGGGAAGCAGGCTCGCCGCATCGTGGTTTGCCTTTCACGCGCCGACTCAGAGTCGCCGGCTAAGAGTGCACCGCCGGTACCGTCTGCCAGGTCAGCCGCCACCCTCGGACGGAGGTTTCGCCGGTTTTGCCGGTTTCGCCGGTGGGGTCTAAGCACGATTTGTGTGAACGGCTTGCACAAATCACTAACTGCTACGATTCGCCGGGCTAGTGCGCCCCTTCTCCATTCCGTTATGGAAGACTTGGCCAATGGCCACTTCCTGCGGTACTTCCGGCCCGCGCGGCGACCGCCACATCCGCGAAATGGCCGTTTCCCGTCAAGTTGACGTGGCGGGGACTTAGTGAGCAGGACCAATCCGTAAAATCAGGTGGTGGCCTTGGTTCTCTCAGGGGGCTGCAACAGCCCAGACCTTTCCAAAGGCTTTGTCAGCTCGAATTTTTCCATCACTGAGTCCACGACGCCGAAAAGGAACTCGTCGGCGCGGGGACCAATATAAACGGCGCTGATCAGCTCGTTCAGGTCAAACTCGATCGTGCAACCTGTGCATTCTGGACGTGGGTCCTGATACAGGGCCGCCCGCCACTCCCGCTCGTACTCATAGCACTTGCGCTTGTGAAAGGCGACCGGTAGAAGCCTCTCCCACACGCCAAAGCCAGGTGCGGGGATGGCCCCCTCCGCGAAATCAAACCTCAGTGCTGGGTTCAATCGTGGGTCAGCGTCATATGTGACCTTGCTAAAGGCGTACTGCTCTTCCCGCACGTTGAACTTAGCGGCCCGACGATACTGGCCAACGGACGATCTCAACGCAATTCCACGCCCATCCGAACCATAGATCTGCCACATCGCCATCGACTCATCCGCTAGGCACCACGAATTCACGTACAGATGCTCGCGCGCGTTCTCAAAGTACTTGGCTGACAGCTTACTCACCTCCACGATCGCTTGCGTCACGGAGATTACTGCCGTCTTGCCCTCCGCGGTTGTCCGCATAATACACCTCGCAAATGGATCGTCCGACGGCATCTCGCGTGGTGACACCTGGCAGAAGCCCTCGTATCCATCTTCAAAGCGGGCTGCCTTGGCGAACCACTGGGTCTTCGATGCAAGCATCGCCACAAACTTTGGTAGATCCATATACCGCCATATTGGAGTTTCGTCTGGGGTTTCGTCGTTGCTCTTGGGCATGGCGCTTATCATCCTGGGCTACTCAGTGGACGATGATAACGCGTTACGGTCCCCGCAACGTTCACGTCCGGCCAATCGAATGCGCTGACCTCCGGGCACGCCACATTCTATGAAACGCCGTCCACGAAAACCACGTGACCGTAAAGTTTCCGACTCGCACACTGGCCGAAACGATCATCTGGGAGATCACTCCCGCCACGTCAACGGCGCTTGCGATCGCTGTCGCCTCTGCCTTGGGTGCCTTTGTGCCTTTAGCGCCAGCCGGCGAAACCGGCAAAACCGGCGGAACTGAATCACGGAGGTTCTTCCGGGACCGGCATCGGCTTGATGGGAGTGGTGCCGGTTGCCACTTCTGTTCTGGAAGTCAATCCGGCCCCCCGCTCGTCACCCAACTTTCCGGATCGACTCGACCTCCCACAACTCGGCGGACATCTCGTGCCGCAGCAGGTACAAGCCGTGGTGGTCGGCACGTACCTTGTAGAAGCTGGCATCCGGTCCGTACCACTCCTCAACAATCTCCTCCACCAGGTGGTCGCGATCGACGATCCAGGAGCGGACCGGGCGCTCGTCCGCCTTGCGGCCGGCGTAGCATTGAACCTCGACGGTCATTCCTAATCCACCATCAAACACTCTATTCAAGCATAGTCGGAGGAAGGTCAAGCTCTGTGACAATGTCAATCCAGGTCGCCGCCCCGAGAAAATGCGACAGAACTTCGGCAGATGTCCCAGATTCGACGAGGTGAGGAAGCGAGGCCGAGACGATTTCTTCTTTCACCGCTCGGTCACCGATCCTCAAACGATCCTTTGTAGTGACCAGAAGTGAGTAGTAGTCGCAGCTGCGCTGGTGTGCGCACCAACGTGCGCAGTCGAGATTCCTGAGCAACTGATTTCTGTATGGGTACCAACTGATTTCAGCGGATGCAGAGCGTTCGGTGCGTTTGCCTTCGATAAAGACAACCGCCCGTTTAGTGAAGAGCGCGCAGTCGATCTTAGAGGAACCTTCCAAGAGCCACCACTTTATTCTCTCCTTGGGTGGTGTTCTTATGGCTTCCAGGAATTCTTGCCGGACCGCGGCATCTCCCGCCAGGAGTTTCTGGCGCTTCTCACGGGCCTTCTCGCTCTTGATTTCGTAGTTCTTGGGCCAACTGAGATCGGCGGGATGCATGACAAGCCATGCGAGAAAATCAGAAGGCGACTTGGCCGGAAACTCGAATGAAGGAGGCTGCTGAACTACTCCCAGGTCGAGTCCTGGGGGACAGCGATTGGCGAGGCTCAGTAGCTTCGGTAGCCAAGTTACGCCCGTTTGGTCGCGTTCGTAAAGCGCTCGGAAGATCGGCCGGACGAAAGTGCGGGAGCTATCAAGCAGTCCCATTTCACTAGTATACGAGGGCCTACTTTCGGATGCCCGCGATTTCTGTGGCGATTGTTTCAGAAACGAGCGATAACTAATTCCGTCACGGTCCCGCCGGCAGAAAGCAGCTCTTGGCTTCGGCAGGACAACGGCTCCAATCCATTCTTCAAAGGAGAACAGGGATGTCGGATAGCGTTCTAATCGCTCACATCGATACCAGCAAGATCACTCGGCAGGATTTGGCACTGTTGCCCACTCCGGCCGGAACCGAAACGCACCAAGTCATTCCCCATATCGACGTGGTCAATGCCATCGTCGAATGCCTGGGATTCCGTCACATTGCCGTCCACCGGGACGAATACGCCGTCTCCCGTGATGGCAACAAGATGTTTGGCCTGATGGAACTCGACCAGACCTTCGCAGGTTGCCGATTCGCTCTCGGCTTGAGGAACAGCCACGACAAGTCGATGCGGCTGGCCCTCACGGTCGGCTACCGCGTGTTCGTATGCGACAACATGGCATTCAATGGCGATTTCAGCCCGCTGTTGGCGAAGCACACCAAGAATTTCCAGCTCAACCGGTCACTCTCTGCCGGCGTCGATGACATGCAGCGGAACTTCGAGCCTATGGTGAAGGCTGTTGAGTTGTGGCGCGGGAGCCAGATCTCCGACGTAACGGCGAAGACGGTCATTTACCGCGCCTTCGTGGAGGGTGCACTGGATGCGCCGCGGCACCTCGATCGGCGCGTCCACGAGTTGTACTTCAACCCGTCTCATGAGGAATTTGCTCCCAGGACGATGTGGTCGCTGTCGAATGCGTTCACATCGGCCTTCAAAGAGTTGGCGCCCATCTCGCAATTCTGGGCGACTGCGAGTCTGGCGAAATTCCTCCAGCCTCTTGGCAGACTCTTGGAGCCTGCTCAATGAAGGCTCCGAGATTCGATCTCGGCAGGGTCGTCGCAACTCCCGGTGCCCTTGAAGCATTGATTCTCGTCAGAGATAGCCCGGCAACGTTTCTGGCGAGGCATGCAGTCGGGGATTGGGGCGATCTCGACGAGGATGACCGTCGCGAGAACGATCGATCTCTCGAATATGGATGCCGGCTTCTTTCCGCGTACCAACTACCGGACGGGTCGAAGATCTGGATTATCACCGAGGCTGACCGGTCCTCGACAACGATTCTACTGCCTGGTGAATACTGACGGCCAAAGGCTACTGCAGTAGTCGGTTTGAATTAGCACGTGGGACAAAGACGGAGAAAAGAGAAAGGACAACATTATGGCTACGAAGAAAGTTTGGGTTTCATTTCCGCTGATTACGTGGCGTGAGACGAGCGATGCCTCGGTCGTCGCGTTTCTAAAGGGAGGACTGAAAAAGGAACTGGAGGTCGAGACGGCCGCGTTCGTCACGAAATGGTTGATGGACAAGCAAATTCCCTTCAGTGTGGACTTTGATTCGTCAACCTTGGATCGGAACCTGGTGATGCAGACTCTGCCACGCCCTCTCCAGAAATCCTTGGGGAATCCGGCTGGCGCTCCTTCCGTACCCCAGACTGAGCCCCCACCTCCCGTCGAGACTTCTGCGGCTGAGCTGCCAACAATGGTGGAGCTTGCTCCGATTGAGATTCCAGCGGCCGAGCCAGCGACCACGGCAGAGCCTGCCCAGGTTGAGCCACCGGTCGAACCAGCGACCACGGCGGAGCCTGCTCCGATTGACGCTCCGGCCGCTGAGCCGACCACATTGACGGAGCCCGCATCGGTTGAGATCCCGGCGGCCGAACCGCCGGCAATGACTGAGCCTGCCGCACCGGCTGCTACCGGGGAGCCTGCCGTGCCCGAGGGACAGGAAGCCGGGTCCAAGCGAGCCAGCCGACTACGTGTGAAGCGGCCCAAAGCGGGACCTCCGGAAGCGGTTTAAGGCCCCTGTTGGCTTGGGCCTCAGCGGGGCAAGGGGCTCAGGCACCCACAGGCCTTCCTGAGCCCTGAAGGGCCGAACGAGGCGGGTTCGAGGCTGTTGGCGGGGCTGCCGGTGCTCGCGCTCGCCGCATCAGCCGTGTGGCTAGTCGCGGGACTTATCGGATCTGGCATTTGTAGCGCCGTCCCCTGCCGGACGCGCCGCCCGTTTTTCCAGGCCCGATAGCATCTCGGAGAGGGTGACACCCAGAGCGGTCGAAATCTTCACCAGGTTGGAGAAGCTGATGTTGGACTCGCCGCGTTCGACTGTCCCCATGAAAGTGCGGTGGACGCCGCAGAGATCGGCGAAGGCCTCCTGGGAGTACCCACGCTTGAGCCGGAGCTCTCGAATTCGCTTCCCCAGTACTCCAAGGATATCTTGCACCTCCACGAGTCTGGAAGTACGCTCGTGTATACGTCTACAGCGTTACCATAGACACTGTTTGCGTAGAGTTATCTTTGGTAAATCAAAGCGTTGTATTCGAATGGGAAGTCGTTGTTTTTGTAACGCCATTCGACGATGGAAGAGAGGACCTAGACTATGAATGCCAATCCGGCCACCCAGACTGAGGGTCGGCCAAAGGATCCTACGCAGCCTGCTCACCCCTGCGTGGACGACGGGCTAAGATCGCCCTTCTGCGGCCAGTGTGGCGAGTCGCTTCCTGTCGGATCAAAGTTCTGCAACAAGTGCGGTGCCATCGTCATGCGAGCAGTCGGGCTCGACACCAACGTTCCTACAGGTATCGATACCGCGGTACCCGGTTTTGCCAACGTTCCGACCAGAAGGCCTGGTCGAATGAGTTGGAAACTATTTTGGCTCGCACCTGTAGTCGCGTTCGTGGGGTGGAGTATTTACCCAGAGTCGAAAGAGGTGATATTTGGAGCGCCAACGCCAGTCCCTGTTTCGCGTTCGGCCTCTGTTCCAACAAATGCGCCAGATGACTCCACCCCGAGTAACGAATTGCGACAACCAAAGATCGAATCTACAAGTGCGCAAATCGAACCGGCTTTCGCAAGCGTTGATCTCAAGGCGTACGATCTAATGAAGAACCCTTTCGCTTACAAGTCGAAGCTGGTTATGCTCGACACAACCTCATATCCCCGAATCGTCAACGATAATGTGTTTGATTTCTTTGAACCGCCGAATCCGGAGAGTGCCAAGCTGTTGGGCCTGTATGGTTTAAAGTTTAATCGCATGATGGCCGAAGATCTCGCACTTTACGACATTCGTGGCGTAGTGATGCCGATGGGCAACGCGAGCGATTATATGGTTGATTTGGGGCAATTACTTCTATCTAACATACACGCCACCCATCTCCCCAAACTGGATGATCGCTCCTGGATGGTCGAGTGTCTCGGCACAACAGAAGCGACCAACTTGATGGGTGCACCGATTTCCATCCCTACCGCCAAGTATTGGGGTGGTGTCAATATTGTGGAATATTACATGGAGCGTAATATTCCTCCTATAAGTAATACTGCGGAGGGTATCCAATCCAATGCCAAATACATGTGCAGGTCATGGCAGACACGATATGACACTGCAATCAAAGAAACAGACACTGATGCAGCTAAGGTGATATTAGGAACATTTACATCACATCAATGTTCTGCCAAGCAGTGACTCTTGCCGCTCCCTCTGATGCAATCTCAATTTCTCGAAGCAGGCGAGGGGTTTCTCACTATGCTCCGCCGACTCAGAGCTAGATCATAGATTAACGGCTCATTCGAAATCCCCGAATGGGGCAACGTTGCCTGCCCCCGCCCGCGCAGGAGCCCACGGTGAGCCTGTGAGCAGCAAGGAACCAGGCTTTCGGGAGTGGCACTCGCCCGTGGTCCGGTCCCGCCAGTCCCCCGGCTGCCGGCCTACCCGTTGTCGTCGTGCCTGGCCCGGGGTCGCCGGGGCCACCGGTGTCAACTTCCTTCGCAACGCGGGAAGGGTCAAAGAATTCTCTTTAACCCGGCGCGGAAAGCGGCGGGAAGCGACCCCGTTGACCACCTTGACCCCGGCGGATGGGGACCGGACGACGCCAACCCAGCTCGGCCCTTGGCTGACCGTCACGGCGGCACCCGGCGGACAGCGCGGAACCCAACAAGGAGCTGCGAGGGCACTGCGAAGCTGCGTTTCTAGGTTTCGCCGTGGTGCCGAACGGGTATCACTCTCGCATCGTTATTACCGGGGCAACCTTCACGGATCGGGTAGCCAAAAGGTAGCAGGTTATTTTCGTAGTTCGGGCCGATTTGAGTATCCGCCTGCCAGAATCGGGTTCTTGTATGCGGAGGCGCGGGACCGGGTGTGGGCAGAATCGGAGGAGATGGGCGCGCTGTATTGAACTATTGCAGACTGGGGCGCATCATCGCCAAAAGATCTTCCTGGGCTCCATTGGGGAGTTTGGCAATCTCGGCGCTCACGGACTGAATGCCGCTACCCATCGTCAGGGTGAACAGGACTTTAAATGCAGCAAGCTTTTGCCCGGTGCTGAGGTCGTTTGCCTCCGTATAGGCCAGATAGCACCGCGTCAGCCGTTCCCACCACACGACTTCAGACTCCGGGTTCGCATCTCGCCGAAATTCGTCAAGCCATTTCTCGATCGGTTGCGGGTAAACCTCATCAAGAGCCTGTTGAAGGTAGCTGATCCGGGCTGTAAGGGACAACGAGAGCTGCTCATGGCGGATGGGCCCGCGTTTGAGTTGGGAAATTGGAATTTGTTTGCGGATCATGTTTGAGAACCTACGCTTTTACGGTTGTCTTCGTGGCCGAGCCAATATTATATTCAGTTAAATCAGGGCCATCCTTCGCGCCGAGCAGCCGAATGACGAATCTTCCTTGCTTCTTCTGGATGACAATATGCCAATAGTCCCGATCCTCCGTCTTCGTCACGCTGATGGAGTCGAGAATGCTAAGAATCACCGGTAAGGGGACCAAGAGCGTGGTTTCTGATGAGGCGCATCCGAAGCAAACATAGGGAGACTGCGCGGTATCGAGAAAGTCAACTTGCGCGCGATGAAGCGCGAACCAGAAGTAAGGCACATCGCCGGATTCCTTGTGCGTTGCCGAAACCGCGCACATGAGGCGGATATGGCCGTCTCCAGACTCATACCGGGTCTGCGACAGCTTTGACAAGTGCGTACCTAAATGTTGCTGAGCCACCTTGATGCAATCGCCGTGGAATGCCGCCGGAGCCCCTTTGTCCGCTACCGCTGGCGCTTCGACGATCGAGATTTCCGGTCGCGGCCAAAGCTGGATCGCGATCTTGAACAAGCCCCTCGCGCGCGCCTCGATGTCTGGCACCGTCCAGCCTTCGTGATCTCCGAAGTGCCGGTTCAGTTCGAAATGGCTCGTCGCGAACAACATCCTCTTCTCGGCGTATGACCGGTTGCTAAGCTCAGGGTTGTAACCAGTCAGGGTCAGGTTACCCATGGTGTGCAGCCACTCGGCGTGGACCTCTGCAGCGTCCGCTCCGAGCATTTCATACCATTCGGGAGTGAGCGTCTGCGGCATGATGTGCTCAATGCTGGATTCTTCGAAACTCACGATTTCGTGGTGTCCGTAAGAGTGTTCGAGGCATTCGAGAATTACCTGGCATACACGGCTGCCATAAACGCCGGCGCGTACCCACCGGTCCTCGAACTCTGTGTCCGTGGGCCAGCGGCGGTTTTTGCTCTCACGCGCCAGCGAGGTCGATAACCATGCGGAAGGCGTTTCCGTTACCGGCTTAGACTTACAAGAAGCGATGAACAGGCCAGACAATGAATTCGAGGGCACTCCTACGACCATCCGGCGCAGGATGAACGAAAGAAGTATGCCCATACTGGCTACGAACTCCGATAACGCAAACTGGCCGTCTTCGTAATCCTCATAAAGCGCAAGCAGGAGGGGATAGACGCTTCCGAAATCGAGTCGTCGAAAATAGTCGAAGTATTGATTCAGCTCCGGGTTCGGCTCAGCGGCGACACCCGAGAGCCTGCTATACAGGGTGGAAAGTCGCTCCATCCTGGTCATCAGAATCCGCACGGATGCCGAGTCCGAATCGATCACCAGCCTTCTCACGGCGGTGTAGACGTCGCCCTTGCGCACGTCCTCGCCTTCAGCTCCCAGAAAATGACGCATAAATTCCGTCAGGCCCTGTCCCAGCCGGTTCTGCATGGGCAGCCACAATCCGTCGTAGACGCCCTGCTGGTCGGACACGGAGAAGCGCATCAGAAAGTAGTTGCGCACCAGATCAGACTGCTCCAGGGGCGAGCCCTTGAAGTTGAGGCTTTCGAAGATCAGGTAAGGATCGTCGGTGTCGCTGAGATTAATCATTACGACCATCAGCCGCTTCTCGATGATGTCGAGTAGTCGCTTGGGCTCGATCTTTTCGCCCTCGTCGCTTTCGCCACGCAACCGGCGCTTGAAATAGGGTTCTTCGCTGTTTCACGTGGGTTGACATGCCAGATCGAGTTTGCCTGCGATGAGGTAGATGATGGTGACGAGGTTGGGTAGTGGGGTCATTTCGTTTTCCACAGGCTTGACGCCACCGCCCCACCTGCGATACTTGGGACATGCCCAAGCGCACGCGTAAGGAATCTCAGGACATCAACCAGTTCGCCGCCTCAGCCGTGCAACGGACCATCCAGGCGAGCGAGCGAGCCGCCGAACCCGACCGCGCGACCATCTCCCAAGTCATGGCCGCCATGGGGCGGCGCGGAGGACTCAAGGGCGCGGCGACCTTGAACGCTAGGCTGACACCGGCCCAGCGGAAGAGGTCGGCGCAACGAGCTGCCAAGGCGCGGTGGGCAAACCCAGCGGACAAGGCGGCAAAATGAGCGAAGAAC
>Ga0182030_10005847_pt1 | contig 26036 bp, 23 predicted proteins | sample 812S3MmetaG_FD_121299 | JGI IMG/M metagenome (GOLD analysis project Ga0182030, IMG submission 121299) | Permafrost microbial communities from Stordalen Mire, Sweden - 812S3M metaG (Illumina Assembly) | ecosystem: Environmental > Terrestrial > Soil > Wetlands > Permafrost | place: Sweden...
AATACACCTACAACAAAGCAGGACAACGCACCAAAACCACTCCAACAACCGGCCAAGCCACCACCTACGGCTACGACCAGGTCGGTAACCTCACGAGCGTGGAACGCCCCAAAGAAGAAAAAGCCGCCGAAATCAAAGACAGCTACACCTACGACGCACAACACCTACGCGCCTCCCAAACCATCAACAGTACCACCACCTACATGGCATGGGACTACGCCGAAGAACTACCGCTCCTACTAGCTGACGGCACGAACGGCTACATCTACGGGCCGGGAGGGCTCCCTGTCGAGCAAATCAACACCGCAGGCAGACCCACCTACCTCCACCACGACCAAGCCGGGTCAGCCAGGCTCCTCACCAGCAAAACGGGCGCCGTGGAAGGAAAATGCAGCTACGCTGCCTACGGAACCCCCACCTGCGAAGGCACCACCACCACACCACTCGGCTACGACTCCCAATACACCAGCGCTGACACCGGACTCATCTATCTCCGCAACCGGGTATATGACCCCAGCACCGGACAGTTCCTCAGCGTTGACCCGCTGAAGGCTCTCACACGAGCGCCATACAACTACGCCGCAGACAATCCGCTCAACTGGAGCGACCCCACTGGGCTGCTGTTCGGCATCAGCCTTCCGTGGCAGGCCATCGGGGAAGGGGTCGGCGTCGGTGCGTCTTGCCTTCTCGGTCCGGAGGTCTGTGTGCCCGTCGGCCTGGGCGTCCTGGACGGGCATGTTATAGCGGCAGACATCAACAGCGCGAAAACTGGGTGTAGCCCGTGGTCTCAAATTGTGCCGGCGGCTGTTGGCGCGGGCGTGAGCTTCCTGCCGTTCGGCGGTGGCTTCGTCGCCAAAGATGTATGGGAAGCTTCGACCCTTGGTTTTAGGGTCGGTGCGACCGCGGGAAACGTTGCTGGCGCTGCAGCGAGCGCGGCATCCTCAGGCGCGTCTGGGGGCTGCGGATGCCAGTGAGGAAGCAGGTCGGTGTCAACGAGATATGCATCTTCCGAGCGCATAGCTGGATTGTGCGGTTGGCTGCTGCCGGGATCGCTGCAATGGTCATTTCGCCGCTGTTTGGGCGGTCGAGCCACGGTTCATCGTGGGTGCTGATTACGCTTCTTCTTGGTTTGGGATTGTTGATACCCGTCGCGCTTCTTGTTTGGGATCGTCAGCGCGGAGTCCACGTGCGTGAGGATGGCATCCGGAGCGTAGGCGCGAATGGGTCGACGTTTGTCCCTTGGTCGGAGATCGCAGAGTTCAACATCGGCCGATATGTCGCCGGCACGATCGCGGTGTTTGCGGTGCGTCAGGACGGCACTCGCGCAGCGCTTGGCGACACTGCGCGGTGGCCATATCAGCGAAGTGGGGTTGAGCAGATCAGAGACCAGCTCGCCAGCTACCGAGAGCGATGGGGTGAAACCTTGAAGCCGACGGTTGACGTTTGAGTGCAACCGAGGAGGACGTGAGATGGAGCCCAAAATCGCTCAGCCCGCCAGCCGGGCGCACAGGCCCGAGGCACCACGCCATCTGCCCTATCGCTATTCCGCCAACCGAGCCGCTGGGGTGCAGCGCAGCCTCGTCACCCATCAGCTAGTCCGCGCCGGTTTGTAGATGGACCGAGGCTTCGACCCGCAGGGCTGGGCCGGTCCCGATATTCTGGACCGGCAGTTCGATGTAGCCTTGATTGCCTATCCGGGGCTGGTTGTTATTCGGCATATCGACCATCGGTACGACAACTGGTCTATGAGCTTCTTCCACCTCGTGACGGGAGAGAGCTAGCAAGCGAACCGGAAGGTCGCCGACCTTGAATCGCTCGGAGACTTCCAAGACGTCATCCGTAGCCCGCACGGTCGGGGTGGACGCGACAGCGGCGAGACGGAGACGTGTCTGCGGGGGACGACGCCTTCTTTGCTGCGTGTGGGAACCGAAGATGGCCGGTTGAAACGGGGCTTGATCTCCTCACACCGGCTTGACGGTAGCAGTGATCCCGAGCGTCTGCAGGCACTCAGAGAGTCGATCGGCCACATCGCCGCCGACAACTAGCTGGAGTGTGCCGTGGCCGTACGAGATCGTGCGCTCGTCGAGCGCCTGGTACACGGCCTTGAACAGCGCGGCGAGATCGTCGGCGGTCGCATCATCGCCGAGCAGGTTCTTCGTGAACGAGAACGCCACCTTCTGCTCCTGCGTCGGAGTGGGCGTCGGGCTGCCGCTTCCGTCGCGAGCTCGCGAGCTCCGAGGGCTTGCGTGTATGGCTTGATGCCGGTGTGTGTCCTGCGGACGTAGTCGAGGTCCTCGGAGTAGCGCAGCGGGGTGGGGAGGTGGAGCTTGTGCAGGCAGGTGCCGCCGCGCATCGCGAGCTCGGGGCCGAGCACGTCGTCGCGGGCGATCTCGATCATGAGGCGGGAGAGCAGTAGGTCCTGCTCGATCTGGACGGGGTTCGGCCAGGGGGCCTTGGAGCGCCACGCGATGAGGGCGGGGCGGTCGATCACAGGTCTGCTTCCACGTCGCTGTTGACCTGGAGGTTCCAGCGTGCGTCGATCGGGCCTCGTGCGGGGAGCGCTCGCACGAGGCGTGTCGGGTAGCCATCGCCGGCATGTGCGGCTTCGCGTAGTGGCTCGAGGTCGAGATCGTCGCGGTGTTGGTCGAGCAGCCATCCGAGGCGTCTGGCGACTGAGCGAGAACGAATCGCTGCGAGCCGGGCCAGCTGTGGCACGTCCAGGGCGCCGATCTCGAGGATCACGGTAGCCACGTTGCTCAGCCCGCCCGCGTCGTCGGGGTGGATGACGAGGTCTACGAGGGTCGTCTCGCGGGTGGCGAGCTGGATTCGCCCGGTGTCCACCTGGCGTTCTTCGGTCGTCATCTCGCTGAGGTGTTCGTTGGTGTAGAAGCGAAGACGTACCCGCTCGATATCGCGCCCGGCGACGTGGCGGTCCACCATCACCTGAAAGACCTGCGGCGCTTGATGTGCCGCTCCGTGCATCGCCGCCGCAGTCAGCAGGCTCACGTAGTAGGAGCGTCCGAGCGCTCTCATCATCCCGTCGATGAACAGCTCGCCCGGCAGAACACCCCACGCCCGGTACTCGGCCGGGATCACGACATGAAACCCACGCGCCGGCGAGAACATCGCACCCCGACGACGAAGGCGCTGCAAGCCGGGATAGACATGAGCCGTCGGGATACCCGCAAACAGGGCGGCTTCCTCAGAGGTCACCCAATAGCGCCCTTCGGCTACCAGCGAATCAGAGAGATCAGCCATAGACGGCATATCGACCAGTCTACCGTATGCCGTTAGTTAGCCCAAAATACCGACAAGCACCGCCCTCCGGCTCTCAAACGGCTTCGTAACGCTGGGGTACTTGCATTCGCTGGCTCTCCCAAGGCGGGGTTCTATCGCCGTCAGCAAGCTCACTCCGCCAAATAGCTCCGTACACCGCCAAATAGCGCCGTACACCGCCAATCACCGCCAATCACCGCCACACACCGCCAACGCCATGGGAACCTCCCTTGAAGCGACGCTGCCCAACAGAGAACGTATCCAGCTGATGAGCCCACGCGACCGCCCCGTTGCGTCGCCCACTTGCTCATGGGGCGGTTTACCCAGAGCTGGCACATCTGCCGCGCTCCGCTCTATGGTGTCGGCCGTCTAAGGGTGTAGAGAAGGGGAGCACTTTGTGAAGTCAATAAGGGGGAGTATCTCGTGTCCTATCCCGTTACGTTCGAAGCCGACTATGTAGAACGACGCAGCCGGCTGAGCGCCTTCTTCAGGCTGATCCTTGCGATTCCACTCGCGATCTGGCTGTACGTGTACGCGATCGTGACGTACATAGCAATCGTGATCGCGTGGTTTGCGATCGTCATCACCGACGCCTACCCGCGCGGGCTTTACAACTTCGTCGCGGGGTTCACACGCTTCCTTGCGCGCGCGACCGCCTATACGTCCCTGCTGTGTGACTCCTACCCCTCCTTCGGCGGCTCCGACGACCCCTCTTACCCGGTACGGATGCAGTTCGAGGGGCCGCTTCAGGGCTACAGTCGCCTGAAGACGTTGTTCCGCATCATCATCGCAATCCCAATCATGATCCTGCGCTATGTCATGAACCTGATGCTGGAGATCGCGGCGATCGCGGCTTGGTTCGTGATCGTGATAACCGGCAAGATGCCGCGAGGCCTGTTCGACCTGATGGTCCTCGCCAACTCCTACACCGCACGCTCAGATGCCTATCTCGCGCTGCTGACCGAGACATATCCCCCGTTCCAAGACGCGCAGACGCGTGCGGCAGGGACACCGGACCTGCCCGCCGTATAGACGCTGTCGACCCGATATACCAACCGATGAGCAACAGGCTGGTTCGCTTGAGCAACAAGTTGTACGGCACACCGCCAGGCAGCGGCGCCCCGCACGTTGACCGGTTACGTTGGGTGCGGAGGATTGGCGCCCGGTCGACGGCCTTCTATGTGCCGGTTATCGCAGCGGCTGGCATTGGCACCCGCTGGCCCACATGGCTGTGCCTCGTGTTGGCGGTAGGCGTGCTCTCTGGTGCCGCGAACATTGCGTCCCTGACACTCAAGATCCGCCGCGAGGAACACGCAACGGAGCGTTGACGCGGGATATTGTGTTGCCGTTCGGTAACGAAAGGTCGGGAGGTCGTTGCTCATGCTGAGGATAAAAGCGATCTCCGGTGGTGCGGGTTGTTGAGCGATATTGCAGGGGTAACATGTATCGTCGTCGGGCTTGCCACGGTTGTGTTCGCGCTGCCACTTGCACGCTCGCGTGTTTCGTTGCATTTTTCACCCACCGACATGGAACAACGCGAAGGTTTGCGGCGCCGACGCATAGTGGGCACGCTCATTGCCGCCACGGTGGTTAATACTGTGGTTGGTGCGGCGTTGCTCTACAGTGGCGCGCGCCTCCTGCTCAGTTAAGGGCGACGGGTGTCAAACTCTCTACGACGGTCGCCTTGCTGTGGCTTCGTCGCCAAAAATGTATGGGAGGCATCGACCGTTGATTTAGGGTGGGTGCGACTGCTGGAACGCTGCCTGTGGCTTCGCGAGGCGTAATCGAGTTCGTTGGGCGTCGCAGAGGCTTTTGTCGCCGTAAGTGAGCACTCTGCCACACTCTGCCAATCACCGCCACACTCTGCCGAAAGTTAACTCGTCCCCGGCGCGGAGGCGGGTAGCGCGAGGCCGAGCCGGTTCCCGCGCTCGATGCTGTCAGCCTCAACGTCGATCAGATCGTCTTCTACGGGGCTCAACGCTCAGATGCCTACTTCGCGCTGCTGACCGAGACATATCCCCCGTTCCAAGACGCGCAGACGCGTGCGGCAGGGACACCGGACCTGCCCGCCGGATAGACGCCTGGGAGGGCACGGGTCCCGCGATTCAGGTGCGCTGCAGCAGCGCGCTCAGATGCGCGTACTCCTCGGAGTTCCGGCCAAGGATCCTGTCGATCCAGCCGAGCGCCTGGGGCGCGTCGACCGCGGTGCCCCACGCGATCATCTCTTCTATGTCCAGCCAGTCCTTCGGCCGGTCGAACACGGCCTTGCACACGATCAGGTGCTCGGGGCTGAGTATCGGGATCTGCACGGGTCCGAAGCTGACGTTGCGTGCTTGCTCCGCCATCTCCTGGTGCAGATCGAGCGTGGCGAAGAAGAGATCGAGATAGGACCCGTCCCAGTCCAGCCTGGCCTGGCCGTCCCGCTTGATCGCGGCTCGATCCGTGGGGGTCACGCTCACGCCGAGATGTGTGAGGGCCCCGAGCACGGGGTCCGCGTCCTCGGGGGCGACGGTGACGTTCAGGTCGATGTCGGTCGTGGCTCGCGGGTTGCGATACCAGGCCAGTGCGATGGCTCCGCCGAACTGGTGTGGCACGGCCAACGAATCGAGCATCTCGTGCGCTGCCACGATTCTTCCCGCAAGACCGCCCAGGTTGCCCGTGGCGCTCATCGCGGGTCGGTGGCTGCGGGTACGCGACGGCGGGTGAGGTGCGCCAGCACTGGAAACTCGAGCGGGACCGGCGGCCGGGCTGGCTGGCTGCTCCTGACGGCGTCAGCGAAGCCCAGCAGATCGATCAGCGCCGCTCCGGCGTCCAACGACCTGGTGGCCGGCGGGCGTTGCAGAGACATCGCCATTCGGCGGGAGGCCTCCACAAACCGGCTGCGGGCGCCGCTCTCGCTGCCTTTCCGGACAACGCCCGCCGTGCTCGCCCCAGCGCGCCGCCCCGAGGCGAGCACCGCCTCCAAGTCGAAGGGCCGCTGTGCCCGCCGCTCGGCCTTGGCGAGCACCTCGTCGGTCAGGACACCGAACCCTGCGAGGCTGCGCGCCCGCGGGCCGGCCGGCGTGTGGATCGACTCCCGGATCTCAAATCGCCCCCCCGGACGGGCCACTACATATGCCATACCCACTATCGTACCGCTACACCCACTAGTCGCAGCGACAGTCAGCCAGACAAAATCCCTGGTGGTGTCGATTTACCTCAACCTCGTTCGACGTACGGGTAGTGACCACCCACCACATCCACCACAAGGAGACACTTATGCGTTTCATGGTTCTGGTTCCCGGCAGCCCCGAGTCGGAGGCTGGCGAGATGCCCAGCACGGAGATCCTGGGGTCGATGACGAAGTACAACGAAGAACTCGTCAAGTCGGGTGTGATGCTCGCCGGCGAGGGGCTGCACCCGACTTCCAGGGGCGCAAAGGTCCGCTTTGACGGCAGCGAGCGTACCGTCATCGACGGGCCGTTCACGGAGGCCAAGGAGATCGTCGCGGGCTACTGGGTGTGGGAGTGCTCCTCGCGCGAGGAGGCAATCGAGTGGCTCAAGCGAGCGCCCTTCGGCGGCGGTGTTGAGATCGAGCTGCGCGAGATCTTCGGCGCTGAGGACTTCGGCGAGCAGCTGACTCCGGAGTTGCGCGAGGCGAACGAGCGGCTGCGCGAGCAGACGGCCCAGAATTAGGCGCGTGAGCCCGACGGCCACCCACAGCGCGATCGATGCCGTATGGCGGATCGAGTCGGCCCGGTTGATAGCCGGGCTGACTCGCATCGTGCGCGACGTGACCGTGGCGGAGGACTTGGCCCAGGATGCGTTTGTCGCTGCTCTTGAGCAGTGGCCCACGTCCGGCATCCCCGACAAGCCTGGCGCCTGGCTGATGGCCACCGCCAAGCACCGCGGCATCGACGCGCTGCGCCGGCGCGTCACGCTCGAGCGCAAGCGGGAGCTGATCGGCCGCGAGCTTGAAATCCTCCAGCAGCTCGATCGCCCCGACTTCGCAGCCGATGTGGAAGACGTGCAGGACGATGTGCTGCGCCTGATCTTCATGACGTGCCATCCCGTGTTGTCGCGAGAGGCGCGCGTCGCCCTGACTCTGAGGCTGCTCGGCGGCCTCTCAACGCCAGAGATCGCGCGAGCGTTCCTCGTCTCCGAGGGCACCGTCGCGCAGCGCATCGTTCGCGCAAAGCGCACGCTCTCCGAGGCGCACGTCCCATTCGATCTCCCCGGTCGCGACGAGCTGGCCGAGCGGCTGGCTGCCGTTCTGGAGGTGATCTATCTGGTGTTCAACGAGGGCTACACGGCGACGGCAGGCGCGCAGTGGACCCGGCCGGCGCTGTGCGCCGACGCCCTGCGGCTCGGGCGGATCCTCGCGGCGCTGATGCCCCGCGAGCCCGAGGTGCATGGTCTGCTGGCCCTGATCGAGCTGCAGGCCTCGCGCTTGCGAGCGCGCGTGGGGCCGCACGGGGAGCCGGTGCTGCTCGCCGACCAGGACCGCGCGCGCTGGGACCACCTGCTCGTCCAGCGTGGTGTGGCTGGGCTGCGGCGCGCCGAGGAGCTCAGCGGCGCGCTGGGGCCTTACGCGCTGCAGGCCGCCATCGCCGCCTGCCACGCGCAGGCTCCAAGCGTCGAGAACACCGACTGGCCGCGGATCGTCGCGCTGTATGACGCCCTCGCAGCGCTCACCGGCTCCCCCGTCGTGGAGCTCAATCGCGCTGTGGCGGTGACGATGGCATTCGGCCCCGAGGCGGGACTCGAACTCATCGATTCGCTCGCCGATGAGCCCGCGTTGCGTGGCTACCATCTGCTGCCCGGAGTACGCGGCGACATCCTCGTGCGACTCGGGCGGCTGGAGGAGGCGCGCGCGGAGTTCGAGCGCGCAGCCGACATGTGCAACAACGAGCGGGAGTGCGAGCTGCTGCTCGCTCGCGCCGCCACTTGCCGTGGCGCGATCTAGAAACTCGCGGCGCTCTCCCCTACGGCTTACCGCCGCCAGCCAGCGTCGCCTGCCCGAGTGACACAGTCCCGAGGATCACCTCTTCCGGAGGACCCACGGCCAGTGCACCCAGGCGCTTCTGGTAGCTGACCTGGAACTTCTCAGTAGATGCGCATGAGGGCGCGTAGACGAACCGCCCGAGCGAGTCCGTCTTCACCAGTTCGTGAGCCTTGACGTCGCGATCCAGCGACCAGGCCGTTTCGACGCGACCGCCGATCTTGCACCGGGCGATGCCTTCGATGTTGTAGTCGCTGTCGGTTGAGTTCACCGCGTAAGGGGCGGTGAACTCAACCTGGCCCTTGTAGCAGGGGAACTTCAGGAAGGCCGCGTTGCAGGCCGTCTGTGACTGAATCAGCAGCGTGAGGTGAATGGGCTCGTCCAAGTGCCGTACACGCGGGCGGCGAGGCGCGCTGATCTTGCGCATCGGGCAGGGTCTCGCGATCGGGGCGTCGGCGCCTTGGGAGCACAGCTGGCTTCCAAACCGGAACGTCGCCGCAGCGATCAACGTGGCCAGACCTGGGCGGTCTGAGAGCCCCACGTCGACCGAGCTCCGCTCCGCCAAACCTCCGACCGAGCCTCCGATCGTGTCCTCGCTCTTGATGTAGCCGGCCGGCTCCACGATCAGGAATCCGCCATCGGGCCGGCTCACGGGGATCGTCCTCATGCCCGCGGGGGTCCTGTAGGTGACACTGACGGCATGCGGGCCCAGCACGCCGTACGCGAGCGCGCGCAGGTCGCCGACCGGCGGTACCCCAGTCGGATGGAGTTCGCCGGGATGCTTCGGAGGAGGCCCGCTGGACTCCCCCGGCAGCAGGCGCACAGCGCTGCGATCCGCGTTGAGGTCTTCAAAGATCACCGTCTGCCCGTCGGGAAGGCATTCGACCTGGCCGGCCGAGCCGCCGTAGCCGGGTGGCAGCACGGTTGCGGGCAGCGCGTGGAACCGCCCGTCGTCGCCGAAGGCGCTGTCCAGCCCAAGCTCACCGAGCTGAGTGCCGTCTACACGGCCGACCTGCACGCAGAGCTGGCCGCGGGTGGTGCGCTCGATCCGCAGACCCCAGGGCAGGCCGCCACTGGGATCGGCTGCGACCAGCGCGAGATGGACAGGTGTGCCCGCTACAGGCAGCCCATTCCCCGCCGCTGCGTTCAGCGGGACTTCCGGCTTGACAGCGCCGCCGCTCAACACGCCGGTGGCGGCCAGCGCGACGGTGCCTCCGCCGAGCACGAGGGCGGCTGCCACCGCGAAGGCGTGCAAGCGGTTGGAGAACCAGCGCCGGCGATCTTCAGGCGCGCCCGAGTCCAGGCGCCGCGCTGCTGCCGCCAACTGCGCGCCGAGGGTCTTGTACGGATCTCTCATGCCTTCTCCTTCACTTCTCGTCTCAGCGTCGCCAGGCCGCGCGACACACGCTTGCGGACCACCTGCTCCGAGCATCCGATGCCGGCCGCGATCGCCTCGTAGGGCTCCTCCTCGAGGATGCGCTGTTCGATTGCCTCCCGCTGCTGGGCGGGAAGTCGTGCCAAAGACCGCTCAAGCTCTGAGGAACTGTCGCGCTCGATCAACTCGAGCTCCTGCCGCTCGAAAGAGATCCGCTCCATGCCCAGACGGCGGCGGGAAGCGTCATCGACTCGACCTCTGCGAACCGCGTCCAGCAGCAGGTGCCGGGCGATCCCGATCAGCCATCCCGCCGCAGAGCCGCGATCTCCGTCGAACTGTCCGCGGCGCTCCAGCGCCCGCGCGAAGGTCTCCGCTACGAGATCCAGCACCAGATCGGGGTGCCCGCCGAGACGCCGGCGCAGATACCCGCGGATCAGCGGGTGGTGGCGCTCGTATAGCGCCGCGAACCCGTTGGCATCGCCGCGGGTCAGCAGCTCCTCGTCGCTTGGAGAACTCATCATCCTGCGGTGTATACGGCTCAGTCCGGCAGTTTGTGACCAGTTCCCGCAGCGGTCACCACATGGAGGCTGTGAGAGGCGCTTGATGCGATGGCTAACCTCCCGCGTGTGTCCGCCACCGCCGTCGCAGCCGTGCCTTTCCTGACCGCGCGTCTGCGTTTGCGTGCTCTACGCGAAGAGGACTTCGAGAATCTCTGGCGTCTGTACACAGACCCGCGTGTCGCAGCGTTCATTGGGGCCCATACGCGCGAGGAGGTGCAGGCCGAGCTGCGCTTCGAGATTGCCCACCAGGCACAGTACGGCTGGGCGCTGTGGGGCCTTGAGGAGCGCTCGACGGGACGTTTCCTCGGCGACTGCGGCCTGAGGCCGCTCGAGATGCGAGGTCCCGAGGTGGAGCTCGGCTATGACCTGCACCCCGACGTTTGGGGGCGCGGTCTCGCAACCGAGGCGGCACGGGCGACTGTCGCCCTCGCCCTCGGCACGCTCGGCCTCGACCGCGTGGTCGCTGTGGTCAAACCGAGCCACGTGGCTTCGCAGCGAGTCCTCGAGAATGCGGGTCTCACCCACACCGGCGAGCGGGAAGCCTACGGAGAGCGGTTGCTGCTCTACGAGATCGCACGCTGCCGGTGTCGATGAAGGAAATACTACGTCTGGCGAAGCCGCTAAACCCTAGAGCTGCGCCAAGTCTGCCGTCAGCGCCTCCAGGTCAAAGCCCGCGGCCGTGTCTCCGTTGGCCTCGATGAAGTCCTGGCTGAGCACCGCATATGCCTCGTCCGCGTACGCTTCGTAGAAGCCCCAGCTCATCGACTTCAACTCACCCCAAGTCACCACATAGAGGTTCTCAGCGTCATAGCCAACCGCTGGGATGCAGTGACCGTTTTGAGGATTGGGCGCCGCGTCTCCAACCGCGCCGCCCGCCGGCACCACCCAGGGGATCGACAACATTTCCCCGTGTACCGCAAAGTTGGGGAGCGCCACCCCTATGTAGAGACTTCCCAGCAGGTACACCGCGTTCTTGGCCGCAGCCGTGTCTTTGATCTGCACCGCAGCAAACCCCGTGACCCTGTGGGCGTCCAGTCCCGTTTTGCGCCAGTACTTCAGCACCTGCAACATGTTGCAGCCGGCGTCTTCCGGCGGCGGCGTGCCCACGAAGTGCTCATAGAAGCTCAGCACCGAAGGTTCCGGCGGCGTCACCTCAGTACCGGCATCGGCAGTCCAGTTCTGGATCATGTGTCCTGCCGCTGCGCACGTGCAGTCGCCGTACTGGTCGTTGTAGTACATCGGCCACTTCGGTACTTTCTCGCCGTAGTTCTCCGCTGGCGGAGCTGGAGGCAAACCACTCTTGACGTAGTCGGCGAACTTCAACGTGCGCGTGTCGAATACAGGCGGATGCTTGCCGAGCTTGAGTCCCATTACAGGGCTCCTTTCTATGTGAGGGAGTGAACCGAACTTACACCGAGGGACGGGGAGGGTCGAGATTACTCCAATATGCAAGATGTCACCACAGGCGGGCGCAAAGACCGCTCAGCTCGCAATCTGCAACACGAATCGCAATGCTCAGTCCGCGGGCGCCGAGAGAACGCGCCCGCTGAGGACCGACTGCGGCTGTTCCGCGGTCACGTCCGAGCCGGGCCGCGCGAACTCGTCACGGCGCTTGATCAGCAGCCACCGGGGCTTAGCGCCATCGCCGGTGCGCTGAAGCGCGAAGCCCCCGCGGAGCTTCTCTCCGTGCAGCACGAACACCGCGTGCCCACGCGTAAGTGCCTGCGGCCACGCCACCCGCCCGCCCTGCTCGTAGCTGCCGCGATCCCACACGATCGCCTCGCCGTCGCCAAGCGGTCCCTCGAAGGAGTTGTGCGCTGTTTGGTGGTCGGGCACCTGTACCGCAAAGCGCTTAACTGCCGGGTCGAGCGAGGGACCCTTCGGCACCGCCCACGAGCGCATCACCCCACCCACCTCCAAACGCAAGTCGAAGTGGTGCGCGCGCGCTGCGTGCTCCTGCACGACGAATACACCTGCGCTCACCCCGCGCATCGCAAACTGCTCGTGCCCCTCCACCGCCACCAGCTCGATACCAGCATCGGCCACGCGCGCCGCCAGCGGACCTTTATGGAGAAATGCAGCGAAGGCATCGACTGCATCCCGCTGTCCCTCGGCGTGCGCGAGCACGGTGCCGTCGTCCTCGTTGCGTACCCAGCCTGTCACGCCCAGCTCACCGGCGCGTGTCACTGCCGCCTCGCGGAAGCCAACTCCCTGAACTTCACCACGCACGACCGCGCGAATCGCAGCCTTCGCGGGATGCTCGAGAGATTCATCTTCAGTGATACGAGCCACAGCGTTCGAGGATACGCGCCACGCGTGAGATCGCCGCCGTTCTCCACTCTGGCTGAGCTTGGCTACTTCAACTGCGCGCGTGGCTGAGGTGCAGCGAGTTCGATCGCTCGCTCACGATCCTGCAGAAGATCTCCACCAGCTTCGGGTCGAACTGCGAGCCGCCGCAGCGCCGCAGCTCCGCGATCGCGTCTTCGAGCGACATCGCCTCCGTGTAGGCGCGCGTCGTCATCATCACCGAGAACGAATCGCAGATCGCGATGATGCGGGCGCCCAGCGGTATTTCCTCGCCTGCCAGCCCGTCCGGGTAGCCGGTGCCGTCCCAGCGCTCGTGGCTGCCCCGCACCAGCGGGCAGACCGGCTCCAGCGACGGCCCCGCTGCCGCGATGATCTGCTCGCCCATCACCGTGTGCTGCTTCATGAACTCCCACTCCTGGTTGTTCAGCGGCCCCGGCTTGCTGATGATCTCGTCCGGGATGCCCAGCTTGCCGATGTCGTGCAGATCTCCGGCTTTCATCACCACGTCGACGTCCGACTCGTTCAGCCCCACCGTGCGCGCAAGTTTCTCCACCACGCCCACCACGTCGTTGGAGTGCTCATCCAGATCCGGGTGGCGCTGTGCGAGGGCCGCGTGCAGCGCTGCCGTGATCAGCTCCGCTGCGCCGCGCTTGCTCGTGCCCTTCTGGCGATACATGCGCTGGTCGGCGAGCCGCAGCGCCTGCGTCGGGTCGCTTGCTTCGCGTGGAATCTCAACCGCACCCGCCGAAGCGGTCACCGCGAACGCGCCGCCACGTTCTGAGAGCGCCTCGCGAGCTGTCAGGAACAGCGCATGGGGATCGTCCACGGGGCCCGACAGCAGTGCGCAGAACTCGTCTCCGCCCAACCTGTAGCAACTGCCATGGCGGCCGATCGCTTCCGCCATGCGGCTGCCCAGCCGCGCCAGCAGCGCGTCGCCGGCCACATGCCCAAACGAGTCGTTGTAGCGCTTGAAGCCGTTGAGATCGAAGTACCACAGGAACGCCGGGTGCGACTCGTCCGCGCTCTCGCACGCTCGTGGCAGATCTTCCATCAGCGCGCGCCTGTTGCGCAGCCCCGTCAGTGAGTCCGTCGAGAGCTCGCGCTCCAGCACGCGGTTGGACACCACCAGGCCCGTCACCGATCCCGCCAGCACCAGCAGCGCAAGCCCCAGCACCGTCAGCAGGCCGGAGGTCCAGGCGTTGAAGAAGTCCGGGTTCGCCGCCGACGCCGACGCCAGCACCGCGATTGCCTGATGCGAGCGGCCGATCGTCATCGGCAGAGAGGCGATCAGGGAGCGGTGCCCGCGCACCACGAGGTCGATCGAGTGCGATCCCAGGTGCTGGATGCCGATCGGGACTTCGCTCGGCCCCGCCAGGCTGCCGCTGTCGCCTTCCACCGATGGCACGTTCAGCGACAGCGTCCCGCCTGCGTAGCTGCCGAGCTCGATCTTCACACCCGGTGTCTGGTTCAGGACGAGACTTCCGCCGCGCGTGGCCGCCACATTGATGTCCAGATGCACGAAGCCGAACAGCCTCCCGCGACTGCGATAGGGAGCGAGGAACGCCACCGACAGTTCGTGGCTGACAGGCGAGATGAACGTGCCGCTGGCGGCGCCCACCGCGAGGTAGTTGGCCATCGCGCTGAACTGCCGCCCAAGGCGTGTCGGGAACACCACGGGCCGTGCCGTGGGCGCGCACACAAGCTGTTCGCCCGCGCCGTTGTCGAGGCATGCTGCAGACAGCGAGAGGAACGCCGTCCGCTTGATCGCCGCCAGCGTCAGCGAGGCGTTCTGGAGATCGGCTGTGCGCTGAGCGGGTGAGAGGCGACCCCCGTCCAGCAGCGCGCGCACCGACGGGTTCACCAGCATCACCGACAGCGCCGTCGTCGTCTGCCGCTCGCCGCCTGCTATCAACCCTATCTCGCTGCTCGTCGCCGCCTCCAGCGTGCGGTCCTGCTCGTTGCGACTGGCGCGCACGTTGTCGTTTGTCACCGAGACCGCGATCGCGCCCAGCAGCATCGCGATCACGAGCCCGAGGAGCGAAAGTCGCCGCATAGCGTCTTTTCGACCCGTTGCCTCTCAGCGCTTGAGCATCTCTGTCAACCGTCGGCGGACGTCTGCTACTGCAGGCACTTGACGAGGCCGGCGCGGCGGAAGTGTTCGTCGATCTGCTTGCGCAGCGTCTCGCTCTGCGTCTCCACCGTGGTAAAGGTCGACAGTTCCACGATGCCTTCGCGGAGGTCGTGCAGGAAGCTCGACAACACCGCTGCGAGCTTGCGCGAACTTGCCAGGCCAGCCGCCAGTTCGGCGGTCACAGGTGGCCGTGTGTGCAGCGTTGAGAGCCGGGATGCCACCCCACGCATCGAGCTGAGGGCTACCGGCAGGTAGCTGACCGACTGCTCCGGCGTGGTCGGCTCCGGCATGCTCGCCAGGTGCGCCAGCTGCTTGGTGCAGATGGCGTTCGCCGTTGCCACATAGGCGGGCACCGCGGCCGTCCTGGCCTTTTCCGGCGTGCTGCTGCCGCACCCTGAGTAGATAACGCAGGTAGCCACGAGCACGGCGGTTGTAAACATCTTCATCACCACTCATCCATCGACATCACCGTCACACGTCATTAGCGCGGCGCTCCCCACACGCCGGTTGGCGTGCCCCGTCGATGGCTCGGCTCACGCGCGGATGCGCTCGCCCTTCGGGTCGAACAGAGGCTCGCGCGCGACTTCGCCGGCGACCCATCGGCCGAAGATATCAACGTCCACTGACGTTTCTATCTCCACGTCGGCGGGCAGGTACGCATAGGCGATCGAGCGCTCCACCGTGTAGCCGTAGCCGCCGCTCGTCACCCGTCCCACCACCTCGCCGTCGATGCGTACAGGCTCGTTGCCCAGCGCCACCGACCGCGGGTCCGAAAGCACCAGGCAGCGCAAGCGCTTCTCCGGTTTGCGCGGGCCGTCCTGCTCACCGAGCCCGAGCGCCGTGGAGCCCACGAACATGCCCTCCTTCTTCACGCAGAAACCGAGGCCCGCCTCGTAAGGCGTCTCATCCGGCGTGATGTCTGCCGCCCACACCCGGTAGCCCTTCTCCAACCGCAACGAGTCGATTGCGCGGTAGCCGCACGGCAGCAGCCCATGCTCTGCGCCCGCCTCCCACAGCGTCCGCCACAACCCCGCGCCGTACTCCGTCGGGCAGTACAGCTCCCAGCCCAGCTCGCCCACGAACGTCACCCGCAGCGCGCGCACCGGCACGTCGCCGATGGCGAGCTCGCGCATGTGCATGTAGGGGAAGTCCAGCGGGTCGTCCGTCAGCGGCGCGAGGATGTCCCGCGCGCGGGGACCCCACAGCGCAAAGCACGCCCAGCGTGCCGTCACATCGGCGCAGCGCACGCTCCCATCCGCCGGCGCGTGCCTGCGTATCCAGCTGAGGTCGTGGTTGCCGAACGCCGTGCCGGTGACTATCGAGAACAGCTCCTCCTCCACGCGCGTCACGGTGAAATCGCACTCGATGCCACCGCGGCGGTTGAGCATCTGCGTGTACACGATCGCGCCCACCTCCTGCGCCACGCGGTTGTCGCACAGCGCTTCCAGGAAGTCCGCGGCGCCCGGTCCAGCGACCTCGAGCTTGGCGAAGGACGACTCGTCGAACAGGCCAGCTCGCTCGCGCGCAGCGCGATGCTCCGCGCCGATCGCCGGCGACCAGTGCATCCCCGCCCACCCCCGCGGTCGCAGCGACTCCTCGCCCGCCGCCGCGTTGCTCATGTACCAGTTCACACGCTCCCAGCCCGACTTCTCGCCGAACGCCGCGCCGTGCTCCGCATGCCAAGGGTAGGCGCTCGACGTGCGCAGCGGCCTGCCCGCCATGCGCTCGTGGCCGGGGTAGCGAATGTCGTAGTAGGTCTCATATACCTCCTTCGTGCGCTTCAGCGTGTAGCTCGGCGAGCGAAAGTGCGGCCCGAAGCGTCGGATGTCCATCTCCCACACGTCCATCGCAGGCTCGCCCTCCACGATCCAGTTCGCCATCACGCGCCCGATGCCACCCGCTCCCGCCAGCCCGTGGGCGCAGAAACCCGCCGCCACGAAGAAACCTCGCACCTCGCTCTCCCCCAGGCAGAACTCGTTGTCGGGAGTGAACGCCTCTGGACCGTTGATGAGCTTTGTCACCTTTATCTCATCCATCACCGGAACGCGTTTGGACGAGTTGCGGGCGATCTCCTCAAAGCGCGGCCAGTCCTCTTCCAGCAGGCGTCCGTTGAAGTCGGCGGGGATCGCGTCAACCAGATGCTCGTCCAAGGCCCACGGCGCCGACTGCCGCTCGTAGCCTCCCATCACCAGTCCGCCGCCCTCCTCGCGAAAGTAGATCAGCAGGTCGGGGTCGCGCAGCGTGGGCAGGTGTTCGCCCGCAACGCGCTCGCGAAACGGCTGCGTGACCAGATACTCGTGCGCAAACGGCACGATCGGTACGCGCACGCCCGCCAGTCGTCCGATCTCCGCTGCGAACATGCCGCCCGCATTCACCACCACCTCCGCCTCGATCGGTCCCCACTCGGTCTGCACCCCACGCACGCGCGGACGGCCATGACCCTCATCCACATCGATCGCCGTCACCCGCGTATGTGTGAAAACCCTGCACCCGCCCGCCCGTGCGCTGTCCACCAGTGCGGTCGTCAGCAGCGACGGATCGAGGTAACCGTCGCTGGGTAGATAGGAGGCGCAGCGTACGCCGTGGGTGCTCATCAGCGGGAACAGCTCGCGCGCCTGCTCGGCGGAGATCAGCTCCAGCGGCAGCCCGAACGTCTTCGCCCACGCCACCTGGCGCATCACCTCCTGCTCGCGCTCAGGTGTGCACGCCAGCCGGATCCCACCGCACTGCACCCAGCCGCAGTCCAGCGTGCGATACAGCTCCACCGAGTCCATCATCATGCGCGTCAGCGAGACGCTGGAGCGCAGTTGGCCCACCAGGCCCGCCGAGTGAAACGTGGAGCCGCTGGTCAGCTCATTGCGGTCCAGCAGCACCACATCGCGCTCCCCCAGCTTCGCCAGATGGTGAGCGATCGACGCACCGCCAACTCCGCCGCCGACGATCACCACGCGGGCCCGCTGCGGTAGCTCACGCGGTCTTGCCATGGTGTGGGTCCTTTCTCGTTGTGTGCTCTATGTGGGACAGCCATTCGTCGAACTCCAGGCGAGCGGTGGTGCTCTGAAGCCGCTCGAAGTGCTTGTCTGCGTATCCCGCGAAGTCGAAGTCCAGTTGCGACAGGCGCGCCTGCACAACCGCCCACGCGCCCTCGCGCGCATCTGAGAGCACGCGCATCACTTTCAACGTCGCGCGCTGCACGTCCGTCGGCGTGGCCTCGTAGTAGGCCACCAGCAGGCGCTCTTCCGCCTGCTCCCCCAGCTCGTTGTTGACCGCGAGGTTGCCCAGATCGAACAGGGGGTGTCCCATGCCCGCGTACTCCCAGTCGACGATCATCAGACGCCCGTCGCCCTGCGCGCGGATCAGGTTGGCGCTCAGCAGATCGTTGTGGCAGGGTTGCGGCTCTGTCAGTGGCAGCGCCACCTCGATCCGCTCCGCCACCAGCTGCGCCGCCTTGTAGCTCGGGTCCAGCAGCGCGCCACGGCGTTCGGCCACCTCCGCATAGTGCGCCAGCAGGTCCGGCACCCAGAAGTGCGCCGACAGACGCACACCGCTCTCGTGGAAGGTGTGCAGCGCCCGTGCGATCTCCTCAACCGATCGCGCCACGTCCTCCTGCTCCACCGTTTTACAGGCAACGAACTCCGTGACGAGGCAGTCCTCCATCCATCCCGCCACCGCCGGTGCCAGACCGTACATCGCCGCCGTGCCGTTGGCCACACGCTCGGCCTCGCGGTCGATGCCCAGCAGCTCGGTGTCCTTGCCGGGCATCCGAATCACATAGTCCTTGCCGCCGAGCGTGGCACGATAGTTGCGGTTGGTGATACCGCCGTGGAGTGCGACCGGCTCCCCACTCAGCGGGCCGAGCGAGGCTTCAAGGCGCTCCAGTATGTCGTTCAACTCCCCCACACCGCTCCCCGTCACAGTTGCGGGATAAGGCACGAAGCCTATACCTTCAGGATATGACTCTGGTCAAGCTCACAAACGACGACTCACGCGTGTGAGCGAGTCCTCGCCCAGATCCTCGCAGGACCCTCCCACAGCTGCGCAGCTGATCGCCGCCGCCGACCTGGACGGCGCGCAGCGCGCAGTCTCGGGCGTGGCGCGTCGAACCCCGATGTTGGAGTGCGAAGAGCTCGCCACGCTGGCCGGTACGGCGGTGGCGCTGAAGGCGGAGTCGCTGCAGCGGACGGGGTCCTTCAAGCTGCGCGGTGCGCTCGCCAAGGTCGCTGCGCTCGGCGAGCGAGCCTCCGGCGGGCTGGTGACGGCCAGCGCCGGCAACCACGGGCGCGCCGTCGCGCAGGCGGCGCGCGTGCGGGGCCTTGCCTGTCAGGTGTACATGCCGCGCGACGCCGCCGTCTCGAAGGTGGCGGCCGTCGAGCGCCTCGGCGCGCAGGTGCACCTCGAGGGCGCATCCGTGGAGGAGGCGCTGACGCTTGCCCGCGCCCGAGCTGAGCAGAGCGGCGCCGCGCTCGTGCATCCCTTCGACGACCTCGACGTGATCGCCGGGCAGGGCTCCCTGGGCGCGGAGCTGCTGCAGGACGCTCCCGGCCTCGCGCGCGTGATCGTCCCCGTCGGCGGCGGCGGACTCGCCAGCGGCATCGGTATCGCGCTACGCCGAGCCGGCAAGCACGTCGAGCTGGTGGGAGTGCAGGCGCAGGCATGCGCGCCCTACGTCCGACTGCTGGGCGCGGGTGCGCCCGAGGATGCGTTGGCCCCCGCCAGCACGATCGCCGACGGCATCGCCATCAAGCACCCCGGCGAGCTCACGATGCCGCTGCTGCGCGAGCTGCTGGACAGCGTTCACATGGTCACCGAGGATGAGATCGCCGACGCGATGGTGTTCCTCGCCGATCGCGCAAAGCTCGTGGCCGAGGGTGCAGGAGCGGTCGCTGTGGCGCTGCTCATGAGCGCTCGGCTCGCCCCCGTGGACGGCGTCACCGTCGCGATCGTGTCGGGTGGCAACGTCGACAGTGGCCTGCTTTCGGGGCTGCTGCGCCGCCGCGAAACGGAGGAGGGGCGCCGCGTACGTCTGTTCACGCGCGTGCCCGATCGTCCGGGCGGGCTGGCGGAGCTGCTCGCGCTGGTGGCGGACGCTCGCGCGAACCTCGTGAGCCTCGAGCACGTGCGCGAGGCCGTGTCTCTGCACGTGCGCGAAACCGGCGTGGAGCTGACGCTCGAGACGCGCGGTCCCCAGCACACCGACGCCGTACTCGCAGCTCTTGCAGACGCCGGCTACGCAGTTACACCCGTCTAGAGCACCCCGCACCGATGGCCGGCGCCCCCCGTCCGCCTACAGCTCGCCGCTGAGCGCCACGAACCGTCGCCAGCGCTCGCGCTGCGCCTCGCGCTCGTGCGGGCCCATCTGCGGTTGCACGAGGCGTCCAGGCGCCAGCCGCTGCGATGCGCTCTCCACGCTTGCAAACACTCCTGCGCCCACGCCCGCGAGCATCGCCGCGCCCAGCACCGTCACGTCCACGCTGTTGACCGTCAGCGGCAGTCCCAGCAGGTCCGCCTGGATCGCGAGCAGTGTTGGGTCGTTGGTGAGGCCGCCGTCCACCCGCACGCTGCTCACAGGCGTTGCGCGCTGCATCGCCTCCACGATGTCCACCACGCACGAGGCGATCCCCTCCAGCGCGGCGCGCGCCAAGTGCGCTGCGCCGGCGCCACCGTGCAGGCCCGCCACCACCCCGTGGGCGTCCGGCCTCCACCAGGGCGCGCCGAGTCCGAAGAGCGCTGGCAGCACCATCACCCCGGCGCCGTCCTGCACCTCCGCCGCCAAGCTCGCCAGCGCCGCCGCATCGGTTGCCAACCCCAGCGAGCCCGCCATCCAGTCCAGCAGCGCGCCGGCCGCAAACACTCCTCCATCGAGCGCGTGACGCACCCCGCCTGCCGCGCCGTCGCCATCCCCATCCGCCCACGCAACCGTCGGCAGCAGCCCCGGCGCCTCGCGGAGACCGTCGGTGAGCCCGAGCACGAACACACCCGTGCCGTATGTCGCCTTCACCTCTCCCGGCTGCACCGCCCCCGAGCCGGCGAGCGCCGCCTGCTGGTCGACGAGCTGGGCTGAGAGCGGGACGTCCACGGGCCAGCGCTTGTGCCGCAGCGTGCCCAGCTCTCCAAACGTGGGGCCGATCCGCGGCAGCCAGCTGCGCTGCAGTCCGAACGCCGACAGCAGCTCCTCGTCCCAGTCTCGCCCGCCGAGCGCCAGCAGCTGGGTGCGCGATGCGGTTGAGAGATCGGTGGCGAAGCGGCCCGCCAGCCGATCGAGCAGGAACGCGTCCACCGTCCCCAGCCGCAGCGATCCAGCGTCGCGCGCGCTCTGCACGGCACCGTCGTTGGCGAGCAGCCATGCGAGCTTGCCGGCGGAGAAGTAGGGGTCGAGCGGCAGCCCCGAGCGCGCCGCCGCGCCGTCTGGGAGCGCCGCGAGCAGGCCTTCCTGGCGCTTGTCCTGCCACACCACGATCTTCGTCAGCGCCCTGCCGTCGCGCGCATCCCAGGCGATCACCGACTCACCCTGGTGGTCCAGCCCCGCGGCCACGACGTCATGGCCGTCGCGCTGCCGAAGAACCTCTGCGACGGCGTCCACCACCGCCTCCAGCACCTCCTGCGGGTCCTGCTCCACCCAGCCGGCGTGAGGATGCGTCACCCCCACCGCGCGCCGCGCGCTGGCAAGCGGGCGCAGGGCGCTGTCGAACAAGGCGGCCTTCACCGCGGTGGTGCCCTCGTCGATGCCGAGCAGCAGCGGCTCGCTCATCGCCGCCGGTGCGCCGCGGCGCGCTCCCACCAGCGTCCCGGCGGCACCGCCTGTGTCGCCGCCGTGAGGCTGCGCGGCGGGCCGAGCGTCACGGTTTCATCCTCGGCGAGCATCGCCGCCACATGCTCGCCGATCGCCAGCGACGCCGACAGTCCGGTCGAGCGGATCGCCGCCACGTGCACAACGCCGGGCATCGTGCGCGAGCGCGCGATCACGTAGTTCGCGCTCCGCCCCGCCGGGCGCAGCCCCGCGTAGGCGCCCACGTACTGCGCGTGCTCAAGCGCCGGGTACATGCGCGCCGCGCTCGCCAGAATCAGCTCGCGCGCGTCGCCCTCCACCGACCAGTCGTGCTTGTCCTCGCGCTCGCGCGCCGTCGGTCCCGCGATCACGTGGCTGCGGTCGAGCGTGGGAAACACCAGCACACCCTTGCCCAGCGCGGAGGGCACCGGCAGCAGGATCTCCTCCAGCGGCTCCTGGGCTGGCATCGCGAACACGAGGAACTCGCCCTTGCGCGGGTAGATCTCCACGACCCGCTCGCCTGTCATCGCCGCCACCTCGTCGGCGAACAGCCCAGCACAGTTGACGGCCGCGCGCGCCTGCACGCGCTCGCCGCTGGCCAACTCGAGCTCGACCCCAGCGGCGGGCGTGTGCGTCAGCGCCGTCACACGAGCGTCAAGTCTCACCGTCGCCCCGCCCTGCTGTGCCGCTGCGGCCAGTAGATACAGGAACGCCACCGGGTCGCTGACCGTCTCTCCCGGCACCACCAGCGAGCCATCCGCCTGCACGTGGCGCTCCACGCCGTTGCGCTGCGCGCCCGCCGCCAACCGCGCGACCGCGTCGGCCTCCTCATCGCTGCGCGGCGTCAGCCGCGCTCCGCAGCGCCATGTGTGCACGCCCAGCTCGCCGAGCAGCTCCTCGCGAAGCTCTGCCGCGCGCAGGATCAGTCGCGTCTCAAGCTCCCCCGGCGTGGAATCGAAACCCGTGTGCAGGATGCCCGAGTTCGTCGCGCTCGCTCCCAGCGCGAGCGCCGGTTCGGCCTCCAGCACCAGCACCTGCACCCCGCATCGCGCCAGCGCGTGCGCCACCGCGCATCCAACGATCCCACCGCCAACGATCGCCACCTCTGCGCTGCACTCGGCCATCAGCGCTGGCGCCGGTCGCTTCCGCTTCGCTCAGCGAGGAAGTGCGTGCTCGATGCCCTGATCCTGCTCCTGGTCCTGCTTCTCCTCCGCGTCCTCCTCCTCGGAGTCGCGCTTTTTGCGTCGCAGGAACAGCAGGATCGTGGTGAACAGCCCGTAGAGGAGGGCGAGGCCGATGCCCGCGATCTTCCACCACGAGGTTCCACCACCGGAGCCGGTGGGCTTCACGTTCGAGTAGCGGCCCTGAATCACAGCCTGGCGGTGCCCGAAGGTGACGGTCGTGTCGAGGCGCGCGATGCCGTCGTGGTAGCGCATCCAGGCCACGATGCGGTAGACCGTGCCTTCCGTAGGTGTCTGACCGGCGGCGTTCACCGGGTAGGCGATCCTCGTGTTCGTCACGTACGTGCCCGGTTCGATCGGGCGTGAGAGTACCGTGTGGCCGCCGCGCGTGATCGTCACGTGCCCGTGTACGTTTGGCGAGATCACGTTGCCGATGTTGTGGGAGTCGAGGAAGAAGGTGAGGCCCGATGGCTCGCGTTCCACGGTTGCGCCGGTGAATTGGATCAGGGGGTGTCGAGCGCCTGGGACGAGTACCTCCACGCCCAGGACATAGCGCTCAACGCTCGCGATCGACACGCCCTTCTTGGCAAGTCCCTGCGCAGTCTGGCCGAGCGCCTCGATGCTGATGCCGCTGAGATAGTCCCCCGCCACGGCCGACGTCGGCACCTCCACGGTCACGGGGACGTTGATGCCGGACTGCGCCGGGATAGTCTCTTTGAAGGCGCCCAGTTTCACCCACAGCGTGGGGCCGTGCTTGACCGAGCCGGGAGGTGCATAGCCGGAGCCGAGCGTGCTGAGCGTTTCGCCGTCCACCGTGTGCAGCACGACGCCGATCGGCTCCCTGGTGGGATTTTGCAGTTCCACAGTGCCTGCGGACACTGTCGTGCCGGGGCTTGCGTGGAGCTTGAAGTAGCTGAGGCCGAGGCCGTTGGCGAGGTGAGGGATCACCGCGAGGCTGCGCGCTGAGCTGCTGGCGCTCGCAACCGCCGGCGTGGCGAAGAGGAGCGCGGCACAGGCGGCCGGCAGGCAGAGGAGTGTGGTCAGTGAGCGGTTGCGCATTGTGTGAGGGCGTGCAAAGAGAAGAATGGGCGAGGACACCTCCCTCGCCCATTCTTCGTTGCCGGTGAATCTCCTGCGTGTTTGTCAGTCGACGACCCGACTTACGGGCCGGTGCTGAGGGTCCACATCAGGTTGACGCGGTACACCTCTTTGGCGGGGAGCACTTTCAACGTCGAAGGCGTTGAGAGAGCGAGGCTCGTTTTGCTGAATTCCTTCGTGAGCCATGTACCCATGCCGGTTTCTTTGGCCGCGTCGATGATCTTGACGGGCGTTTTGCTGTCTACGTTGCAGGCTGCGGCGCACTGCAGCAGCGGCGCCGTGCCGGTCGTGCCACCCTGACCTTCGAGGCTTGCGCCCGTGCTGGTCAGCGTCAGCGAGTTGGCTGCCAGCGAGGGACCGCCGGCGATGTAGCCTTCCGCTTCTGTACCGCATTTTGCTTCTGGGCAGTAGGCAGCGAACACGTTGCTCTTGCCCGCGCCGGTCTGACCTTCGACCGTGACGTTCCAGCCCGCACCGCTTCCGGTGGCGTCTGACACGCCGACATTGGTCATGGTGGCGTTGGTGGTCTGAGCGGCTCCCGTCAGCGTGACGGTGCCCAGCGTCGGCAGCGCGGGCGCTGTCGAGAATGCGAGCGAGCCTGCTGTGACGGAGAACTGCGTTTTGTCTTCCTGGGTGGCTGCGGATGCCATGGCGGGCAGCAGCGCTGCCATGCACATGAGAGCGAGCGCCATCAGCGTGAAGCTGGTCAGGCGACGCCGCCCACGGACGGCTTTAACAGCCTCCGTTCCGGGAGTTGTCAGGGACATTCGATTCCTTTCGAGGTGAGTGCGGGTATGCGGCGAGTCAATCGAGGGGCCGCATACCCGTATCGGCTACCGCCGGTTTAACTAAAGGTAGACCGCAGAGAACTTCAGCGTTTCGGCCTGCTGCTGCGTAGGTTCGGACAGCCTTGGTGCGCTTTGACGGCACGCCTGAACGTTCTCTGGCAGAGTCCAGCGCATGGCCAGCTACGACTTGGGCGGCAAGGTCGCACTCATCACCGGCGGCGCGCGCGGCATCGGCTTTGCCACCGCCAGGGCGCTATCGGCGCGCGGAGCGTCGGTGGCGATCGTCGACCTCGACGCCGGGTCCGCTCGTGCGGCGGCCGCACAGATACACGACTCGCGCGCCCTGGGCCTGGCGGCGGACGTGACCGACAGGGCCGCCATGCAGCGCGCCGTAGCGGAGACTGTGGAGCGCTTTGGGGGACTGGACGTGGTGGTCGCCAACGCTGGTATTGCCTCGCGCGTGGCTTCATTCCGCGCGATCCCCTCGGAGACCTTCGAGCGCGTGCTCGAGGTGAACCTGATGGGGGTGTGCAGGACGGTGGACGCGGCGCTGCCGGAAGTGGTGGCGCGCAGGGGGCACGTGGTGGTGATCTCCTCGATCTACGCGTTCATGAACGGCGTGGGCGCCACTCCCTATGCGATGAGCAAGGCCGCCGTGGAGCAGTTCGGGCGCGCGCTGCGCGTGGAGCTCGTCCGGCACGGCGCCAGCGCCAGCGTGGCCTACTTCGGCTTCATCGACACGGAGATGGTGCATCGCTCGATCGACGCCGATCCGCTGGCCAGCACGATGCTGACGATCCTGCCCAAGCCGTTCCACAAGCGCCTGCAGCCGGCCGTGGCGGGCGAGGCGATCGCGCGCGGCATCGAACGGCGCAGCCCGCGCATCGTCAGGCCTCGCCGCTGGACGCTGCTGTCGATCCTGCGCGGCGCGATCAACCCGATCGGGGATCGGCAGATGGAGCGCGACACGAAGACTCAGCAGGCGGTGCTCGACCTCGACGCCCGCGCCGGCGAGGACCAGCCCACCACCGCCTGACCCACCACCGCCTGAGACGGACGGGCACGCGTCCGCCCGCCCGCGGGGCCGCCGAGTCCTAGGATCGCCGTATGCACATCGCCCCCTTCGAGATCGAGCGTTTCTACGACCGCTGGGAGTTCACAGCAGAACTGATGCTCTCCAGCAGCGACTGCGAGTCGCTGGCTGTGAGCGACCTGCTCGCACTCGAGCCGGACGCGCAGCAGCGGCTCTCCCAGCTCACGCTCGGCTATACGGAGGTGGCGGGGTCGCTGGAGCTGAGAGAGGCGGTGGCCTCGCGCTACGAGCACACCGCCCCGCAGGATGTGCTCACGCTGGCGGCCGCAGAGGAGGGCATCTTTCTCGCCTACCATGCGCTGCTGGAGTCGGGCGACCACGTGGTGGTGGAGTCTCCCTGCTACGGCTCGGCGGTTGAGGTTGCCCGCAGCACGGGCGCCACCGTGAGCCTTTGGGAGCGCTCGCACGAGCAGGGCTGGCGCTATGACGTGGAGGCGCTCGAGGCGCTGCTGAGCGAGCGCACGAAGCTGATCTACATCA
>Ga0182030_10005848_pt1 | contig 26032 bp, 20 predicted proteins | sample 812S3MmetaG_FD_121299 | JGI IMG/M metagenome (GOLD analysis project Ga0182030, IMG submission 121299) | Permafrost microbial communities from Stordalen Mire, Sweden - 812S3M metaG (Illumina Assembly) | ecosystem: Environmental > Terrestrial > Soil > Wetlands > Permafrost | place: Sweden...
CGAGCAGGGCCACACGCCCGCCGAAAGCCAAGTGAAAATCGAGAAGGCCTTCCAGCAGCTCTTCCACGGCGACGGCCAGGAACAGCGCATCTACTTCGAGGCCGACGCCAATGCCAATGGCGCGCTCGCCTACATCACCGACTGGGCCAACAACGATGCGCGCACTGAGGGCATGAGCTACGGCATGATGATCGCCGTCCAGTTGAACAAGAAGCGCGAGTTTGACGCCCTCTGGAACTGGGCCAACACCTACATGCTCGTCACCGATCCCAACAATCCATCGGTTGGATACTTTGCGTGGTCCATGGCCACCGATGGCTCGCCGCGCTCAACCGGCGCCGCGCCCGACGGCGAAGAGTACTTCACCATGGCGCTCTACTTCGCCGCGCACCGCTGGGGCAACGGCGCGGGCATCTATAACTACCAGGCGCAGGCCGATAAGATTCTGCGCGGCATGCGTCATCACCCCGTACTCAGCGGCACCGGCCCATTCGGCATTCATCCCGGCGACGCGCCCTTCATCTATCCTGACCATCCCTTCCCCAGCCCCAACAACACCAACCTCGCGCGCGAAGCAGCAGCAAGCGGCAAGCGCTGGCCGCCCGTCTTTCGCTTCAACCGTGGACCGCAGAAAGAGGCCATCGGCCCCATGGTCGATGAGCCGCACTTCATGATCAAATTTGTTCCCAATGCTCCGGACGGCAACACCGATGCGTCTTATCATCTGCCCGCGTTCTACGAACTGTGGTCGCGCTGGGGCCCCATTGAAGACCGCGCCTTCTGGGCTGAGGCGGCCGATGTGAGCCGCAACCTCTTCAGCAAAGTCGCCGGCCCCGAGACCGGCCTCACGCCCGATCGCAGCAACTTCGATGGCACTGAAGTCATGGGCTGGGACGGCCAGCCCACGCCCTTCAGTTACGACTCATGGCGCAGTGTCAGCAACTGGTCCGTGGACTACAACTGGTGGCACAAAGACGATCGCGAAGTCGTGCTCAGCGACCGCATCCAGAAATTTCTCTCCAGCCAGGGCATCGATAAATTCGTCGATCGCTATACGCTCGATGGCAAGCCGCTCTCGACGCGCCACTCAGTCGGGATGACAGCCACAACCGCGGTGGGCAGCTTTGCCGCAACGCCCGGCGATGGGTCAAAGGGATTTGTCGAAGCTCTCTGGAACACACCCATCCCCAGCGGCGAGCAGCGTTACTATGATGGCCTGCTTTACCTGATGAGCATGATGCACTGCAGCGGCAACTTCCGCATCATCGATGCAAAATGAATAGCTGCAACCGGCAGCCTAACCGCACCGTGGCACCGATTTCCGAATAATGGCGCCGATCTCCAGATCGGCTGTCGTGCGGGCGTCCTCGCCCGCATCAAGCGCCCCTCAGACCTACGCAGTTGTAATCGCCGCCTCAACAAGCGCAGCTTTGCTCTTCGCCGCGCAAATCAGCTGCAGCCAGTTTCCGTACATGCTTGCCGCCGACGGCAGCCACGAATTCGCGATCTCTGCATCGTCGGTGAGCGCAGCCACAGCGCTTGATAACTCCGTGCCGCGCATCGACCCAGCCCGTGCGCGCAGCGCCGTCAAAGCCATCTCGGTCTCCGCGCTAAAATATCGCGAAGGCAACTGAGGATAAGTCTCCGACTCCCCGCGCACAAACCGGATCACATCTCTGCGATACTCCCGCATCAGCGTTGCCGTCTCGTATTCCAGATGGCCTTGAAAAAAAACAAAAAGGCTTTGCTCCTGCTTGATGAATGTATCCACGCCGTTGCCGGCAATGCGCGACAAAACCTCGTATCCGTGTGAAAGCAAGTCGTCCTGCGCCACCCCATTCCAGCGCGAGTGCGGCACATGAAAACGCTGCGGCATCTCTTTCATCAGCGAATGCTCATTGACCTGCGCGCATTCAAACACGCCAAAGTTTTTTACCTCGCTCTTCCGCCGCCCAATGCCGTCCATGTGCAGAACGGCAGCATGCGCCGCCAGGCACGACCACACCGTGGAATGCGTATGCGTGCGCGCCCACTCCAGCACTTCCGTAAAGCTCTGCCAGTAAGGCTCGTCGCGCAGGTCCGCCATCTTCGGCTCTCTGCCCGTCACAATCAACCCATCAAGCTGTTCGCCATACAGCCCCTCCACACTCGTATAGTGCCTGGCAAAGTGCTGCCCTCCAGCTTCGGTGCGCGACAATCCCGGCAGCGTGTAGAACGACACATGAATGGGAATCCCGTCAGAAGCCGCATCCAGCAGAGAAACAAACTGGCGCTCCGTAGCTTGGAAAGCCGCGCCCGCCATGTTGTTGAGAAGCCCAATGGTCACGCATTCGATTGCATGTTTCGGCCGCTGCTGGCTTGTCGAGCGGCGCGCTTTGGCTGGCGCGAAATCATCGCTCAAGCGGCTCGCATCAATGTTCACTACCATCTGCTTCTCCTTTCTCTGAGCTCAGCTTCAACCCGCTTCACCTTCATACTGCCGCTCTAAGCGCCTGCTCCAAGTCTTCGATGATGTCATCAATATGCTCAATGCCGATGCTGAGCCGGATCATCTCCGGCAGCACGCCTGCATTGCGTTGCTCCTCAGGCGACATTTGCCGGTGCGTCGTCGAAGCCGGATGGCAAGCCAGCGACTTCGCATCGCCCAGATTCACAAGCCGCGTCACCAGCTTCAACGCATCATGAAATTTGACGGCAGCCGCATAGCCGCCTTTGATCCCCACCGACATCAGCGAGCACGCTCGGCCCTGAAAATACTTTTGCGCCAGCGCATGGTACGGACTCTCCGCGAAGCCTGCGTACTTGACCCATTCCACGCGGGCATCGCCGCGCAAAAACTCCGCAGCTTTCCTTCCGTTCTCCACATGCCGCTCCACGCGCAGCGCCACCGTCTCAATCCCTTGCAGCAGCAGGAACGCGCTCAGCGGCGACAGCACCGCGCCGCCGGTGCGCAGATACACGCTGCGGCAGCGCGCAATATACGCCGCGCGCCCAAAGTGACTGGTGTACACCATCCCGTGATACGAAGCGTCCGGCTGCGTAAAAGCCGTAAAGCGCGATGCGTGTTGCGTCCAGTCAAAGTTGCCGCTGTCGACGATCACCCCGCCCAGCGTGGTGCCGTGCCCTCCCAGAAACTTGGTCAGCGAGTTCACCACAATGTCCGCGCCATGGTCAATGGGCCGCAGCAATATCGGCGAGGCCACGGTATTATCCACGATGAGCGGAACGCCATGTTCATGCGCCACACGCGCAAGGCCTTCAATGTCGCAGATGTTGCCCGCAGGATTCCCAACGCTCTCGCAAAACACAGCGCGTGTATTTTCGTCGATGAGTTTTGCAATCGACTCCGGCGCATCGCTCTCAGCAAAGCGAACCGTAACGCCCTGCCCTGGGAGAATGTGCGCGAACAGCGTGTGCGTCGTTCCGTAAAGCTGCGGAACAGAGATGATATTGCAACCCATCTGCGCTACGTTGAGCACCGCGTAGTTCACCGCGGCCTGGCCGCTGGCTACGCACATCGCCTCCAGCCCGCCCTCAAGCGCTGCCACGCGCCGCTCCAGCACAGCTGTCGTCGGATTTTGAATGCGCGTGTAGCGAAACCCTTCGGCCTCAAGATTGAACAGCGCCGCGGCATGGTCGGCGCTGTCAAAGGCATAGGCAACCGTCTGGTAGATCGGCACAGCCACGGCCTTCGTCGTCGGGTCGACATCGTAGCCGCCGTGGATTGCCATCGTCTCAGGTTTCATCGCTCTGCCCATTCCTCAATCTCTTCGTCGCTTGCCTTCTTCGTTGCTCAAACTTCCTGCGCAGCTTCACGCAGTCTTTCGTCGCGGCACGCTGGAGACAATCGCATTCATCTCACGCACCACCCACTCAACGTCCTTCTCTGTCGTCTTGAAACTCGTGACGCACGCGCGTACGGCAGGCTCCCCTGCAATCTGCACGTCAGACATCCACGCTATCTGCCGCTCTCGCAACTCCGCAATCAACTCCGCCACATCAATGCCATCGCGCGTAAAACAAACCACAGGCAGCGGCGTCTTGTTCACAATGCGCCAGCCTGTTGCAACAAGTTCCGCACGCAGCAGATCCGCCATCTTCGCTTGCTGCTCCACCATCGCCGCGTATCCTGCCTCGCCGCGCTCCGCCAGCGCCATGAACAGCTTGAGCCCGATAAAGCGCCGCGACCACTGCGCCGAATGCTCGAGCGGATTGAAAGTCGATTCATCCTCGGTCATCGGTTTCGCAGGCATGTATGTTACGTCCGAGCGAAACGCCTGCGCCACTGGGTCGCGATGCCGGCAGAAAAACATCCCGCAGCCCATTGGCACAGAGAGACCCTTGTGCGCATCGCACGTAACGGAATCCGCATGCTCAATGCCGGCAAGGAAGGGCCTCAGCTTCGGCGAAACCACAACCGAGCCGCCATACGCAGCATCCGCGTGAAACCAAAGCCGCTCCTGCTTGCAGACGCGCGCAATCTCCATCAGCGGATCGATGATTCCAGCAGCAGTCGTTCCCGCCGTGCCCACAACCATGAAAGGCAAGATTCCGTTGGCGCGATCTTCCGCGATCCGCGTTTGCAAATCATCGACATCCATCTTCAAATCCGCGCCTGTCGCAACCATCCGCAGGCTGCGTCGCCCCAACCCCGCCATGTGCGCAATCTTGTTGAAGCCGTGATGCGCTTCTTCGGTGAGATAGATCACCGGGTCGCCAGAAAGATGCCGTAGGCCGTGCTTGCCGTATTCAGGAAAGGCCCACGTCAGCGCCACTACCACCGCGGAAAGATTCGCTTCCGATCCGCCGCTGGTGAACGTGGCAATCGTCTCCGCAGGCTGACCCAACCTCTCCGTAATCCACGCCAGCGTATGCCGCTCCATCTCGTTGGCAGCCGGCGATGTGCGCCAATTCGCAAGCTGCGAATTGAACATCGCTGCCATGGTATCCGCAACCACAGACGCCAGAGTAACGCTCGGGTTGTAGAGCCCGAAGTAGCGTGGGTGCGTGACCTGCACCTGCCAGTTGTGCAGCATCTTCTCCACTTCGGCAACCACATCGTCCAGCGGAATTGCCTGCTTGAAGTCAAAACGCGAAGCAAGAAAAGTACGCACCTCTCCAGCCGTCACATTCGCAACAATAGGTCCGCCATCAATCGCGGCTTCCACCGTCGCAAATTCATTCCGGATTTGATCGATGTGCATCTTCTCGGCGTCTCCATTGAACCGTGGTGTAGATCCCGCAAAAAATCCTACAGTCGAAACTCGCCGCTCTGAATCCGCTGATACAGCGCACGATTCATCGGCACAAACGCATCTGCTTCGGCGCTGTCGAAGTAGAGCGGATCGCTGCACAAGTCAGGCTCAAAGCCTTCGCGCAGCATTGCCATCTTTGAATACTTGAACGTTCCCGTCAAATCAGCATGCGTGCGAAGCCGCACAAACACGGGCCTCGCATACGACGGAAGATTCGCCGCCATGTGCTGCCGCAACGCGCTCAGATCCAGTTCCCCATCCACCGCCAATGCGGCCATTCCCACGCGGCCTTCAACGCCATTCATCGTCACGCCATAAACATTGGCATGCGCAACGCCTGGGAACCTGCAAAGGATCTCAGCCACTTCAGAAGTCGCTACGTTCTCGCCTTTGCGCCGGAACGTATCGCCGATGCGATCGACAAAGTAGAAGTAGCCCTTCGCGTCTCGCCGCATCAGGTCGCCGGTCCGGAACCACGCATCCCCCGCCTCGAAGACTCCGCGCACAATCTTCTTCTCAGAGGCTTCAGCAGAAGTGTACCCCTCAAAGCGCGTTCCCATGCTGGCCTGGCTCTCGACAATCTTGCCCAGAGCTTCTCCAGCCTCGCCCTGTGCGCAGCGTATGCAAAGCCCCTGCTCGTTGCGCATCGGGCCGCCCGTTTCTATATCGATCGCAACCAGCGCCGGCGAAAATCGATGCGTGAGATAGGCAGGAATGTGCCCGATCGCTCCTGGCTTTCCCTGCACATTGAAAAGTGAAACGCTGCCCTCGGTGGCCGCGTAGAACTCGAGGATCTGCGGAATGCGAAAGCGCTCCTTGAACGCCTCCCACACTTCGCTCGCGAGCCCGTTGCCGCAGGCGAGCCTTATGCGATGTTCACCTTCGCCAGCAGTCTTCGCCGTATGCAGCAGGTAGCGGCATAACTCGCCGATGTACTCAAACAGCGTGCAGTCCCAACGGACAACGTCGCCCCAAAACTGGCTTGCGGAAAACTTCTCGCGCAGCACCACACTGCCGCCTGCCACCAGCATGGCGCCAATCGCCTGCACGCCGCCCACGCTGTGATACATCGGCAGGCAGTTGTACATGCGGTCAATGGGCGTGACATCCATCATGCCGGCGAACCAGTGGCTCCACTGCATGGTTCGCGCATGGCTCACTCGCGCCGCCTTGGGAAGGCCCGTCGTGCCGGAGGTGTAAATGTAAAGCGCCAGGTCGTTGATCGAAGGCCGATTGCTTGCCTGACGAATGAAAGCTTCATCGCGGTAGCTATCGATGAGGCTGTCGATGCGCGGGAACGACGCCCTCGCGCAGCCGTGCGTCCACAGCGTCAGAGATGATTCCAGGTGCGGCAGAGTGTCCGCAATCGTCTCGACGAATTCTTCAGATACGATGATGTGTTTCGGTTGCACAATCCGGATGCAGTGCGCCAGCGATGAGCCGGCGATGTTCGTATTGAGCAGTGAAACCACCGCGCCAATACTGGTGATGCCAAGCCACGCCGCAAAATACTCCGGACGATTGGGCATCAGCAGGCAGACCACATCGCCCTTGGCCAGCTTCTGGTCGAGCGCCCAGCGCGCGTATTGATTTGCGCGCTTCGCCAGCGCAGCATACGAGAAGGTCTCGCGGTCAGAGAGCAGCGCCGGCGCATCGGCCATGCGCGCCGCAACCTCCTCGATCACTGTCGAGAGCACGCGATGAGGATTCTGCGGAATCGGCGCAGTTAGTTCCAACGCGCGCAGCCACGCCTTCGCGGGCGATATACCGGTGTGAATCTTCTCTCCATCCACGGCGGCGCTCATGCTGTATTTCCTGCGTCCACCGTAATCACGGTGCCGGTAATGTTCTTTGACCGCTCGCTCATCAGAAACTCGACAACATTCGCCACGTCGTCCACATCCACCATGCGCTTGAGTGCGCTGCGCCGCGCAATCTGTTGCTTGTGCTCTTCTGTAAGCGACTGCGTCATGTCGGTTGCCACAAATCCCGGCGCCACCGCGTTGACATTCACGGCCGCGCGGCCCACCTCGCGGGCCAATGACCGCGTGAAGCCGAGCAGCGAAGCCTTGGTGGCCGCATAAACAGAAAGCCCGCTGTAGCCCGTCGACGCAACGATTGACGAGATGTTCACGATGCGCCCGCCACCATCCGCCATCATCGTCCGCACCACGTACTTCGTCAGCACCATCGGCGAAGTGGTGTTCAAGCGCACCACCTGCTCAATCTGTTGAATCGACGTCATCGCCAACACGCCATCGGCGCTCATGCCGGCGTTGTTGACCAGACCGTAAAGCTGTCCGTGCTCTTTGCGCAGTTTCTTCACCAGCTCGGGAATAGCTTCAATCTGCGCCAGGTCTGCGGCGATGAAATGCAACGCGCCGGGATGCGTCTGTTCCACTTCATCCATGGCAGCCGTGAACTCTTCGCTCTGCTTGCGCGCAACAGCCAGAACGCAAAACCCCGCATCGATGAGCTTGCGCGCAATGCCCAGGCCCAGTCCGCGGCTGCCTCCGGTCACAATCACGTTACGCACGGCGCACCAGCTTTCCTGATTCACCAATGGGCAGTGTTGCCACAATGTTGATCGTTGCGGGAACCTTGTGATGATCAAGCTGTGCACGGCAAAACTGCAAAATGTCCCTCTGCGGTTCGCTGCTGCTGCTCGCGGCGCATTCAGCATTTAGCACCACATCGGCAACTACCAGTGAACCGGTAATCGGATTCTTCTTCGCCTTCACCAGCGACATGGCCACCACAGGATGGCGATTGATCACTGCTTCCACTTCTTCCGGATGCACCTTGTAGCCGCCCACGTTGATGGTTCCGTCGCGCCGCCCCGTAAAGTAATAGCGCCCGTTGCGCAACTCAACTGTGTCCCCCGTGTCGACAAAGCCATCCGCATCCTTCAGCACCGGAGCAGCTTCGCCCAAATAGCGCGTAGCCGTGCGCATGGAGCGGATGCGCAGCGTTTCATCTTCGATCTTCATCTCGATGAGCGGATTGCTTTCAAGAATCTCCGCGGGAAAACCCATCAGCCCATCGTTCACATTGAAGCCCACGCCAGCTTCTGTCGATGCAAAAGTATGAGCGACGCGCGCGTTGGGGTATTGCGCCTGCACCTGGTTAAGAATCGCCTGGTCGACAATTTCGCCGGACATGCGGATGTACTCCGGCGCAATGCGGTTGGCCGCAGAGCTCATCAATGCGCGCCGCCAGTGCGAAGGTGTTCCGGAAATATTTGTGACTCCGTTTTCACCCGCGCGCCAAAGAAAATCAGCCACCGGCTCATGCGCGTGTGACACCACGAGCGATGTGCCGGTGAGAGCGGCGTGCAAAAAAATGTGCAGTCCGCCATAGCGGCGCATGTCGTAGAACGTGCTCCATACCAGCGATGCCGAAGCAGGGTCTGTATGCCACGCCGAACCCGCCAGGCTGACGAGCGTGTGTACGGCGAGCTTCGGAAGTCCTGTCGTCCCGGAGGTAAGCAGTATCCACTCGGTCTCAATTGTGCTCGGTTCTTCGTCGGCCCCATCAACCGGCATCAGATTGCGGACGCAGCGTATCACGCGTCCCATCCCATGCGGCGCAGTAGCAGCGGCATCGTGATCCGTGATCAGCACATCGGCTTCAGCCGTCTTCGCCACATACGCAAGGTGCTCAACCGCTACGTCGGGAGGGAAGAGAACAATGCGGCGCGCAATGCCATCAAGCTCAACAAGCGCGGCCGCAGCGCGGAACTGGTCGATGGTCGCCAGCACAATGGACTTGCCGCGAAGCTCCGCCGCAACACTCTTCGCCCGCAAGGCTGCTCCGCCCGCGTTTTCGAGAATGGTCCCATTCACAAGCTCGGCCCAGGTAGCCCGCGCGTCAACGCCCGCCAGCACGCGGGAAGACAAGCTGCCGGCTGCAATCGTAGACGACTTGATCGTTGCCGGATTAGCTTTTGGCATTTTCATAAAATAGAACGAAGTCTCCGAATGTCACCGGGAAGCGCGCGTCTTCGTCTTCGCTGAAGGGGTCCGTTCCAAGCGCACTCTCCAGCCTTGCAACCACGATTGCAAAGCACAGCGAGTCCAGGCCTGAATCCAGAAGGGCAACATTGTCGGTCAGCGGCGCCAGGCGCTTGTCCTGCTCCTTGGCCACTTGCTTGAACTGCGCGGTGATCTCTGCTTTGATGTCCATGATGCGTATTTACCTGCCTTCCAGCGCGCAATACCTAGCGACAGGCGCGGCCATTTGTTTGTTTGCATCGAGCTTGACGTCGTTGCTGCGTGGCGCCTGCGCGTCTCCAGCGCTCACGTCAAAACGCGGCAAAGGAAAGTTTGCAGCCAGCCATTGTTCGATGTGCCGTTCCACCTCATCGCGGCCCTTGCGATTGGCAAAGGAGTGATCGGCGCCTTCCACAAATTCAGCGGCCACGCGACTCTTCTTTCCCGCCAGTTCCACGATGTAATCCATGTAGTCGAACTCGCCCACGCGCGGCTTCGCTCCCTGCGCCTTGATGCCGGGCGCTTTCAGCAGCAGCGCCGGCATTCCTGCACTGGCCACCTGTTTCCATCGCGCCAGCAATTGCGCGTTCGCATTCGGCGGCGGCGCATTGCCGCGCGCCAGCAGGGCGAGACTGCGCACATGATCGTACGCGTTGCTCAGCAGCCTGCCCAGCTTGCTGCGGCGCGCCCAGTCGCTCAACTCTTCGCGCAGCTTTGGCCGCTTGGCCTGCGGAAGATGAAAATACGGGTCAAGCAAAATGAGCCCTCTGCACTCCGGACTGGCAGCGCCCGCATAGAGCGCCGATACGGAGCCCGCGCAATGGCCGAACAGAATGACGCCGGAGAGACTGAAGCGCTGCACCAGCTGCTTCACCACCGCTGCGGCAACACTTGTGAAGCCGCCCGCATTGATAAAGTCCAGCAGGTCGGTGGTCGCGTGTCCTTCGGAGTCGCCCAGGCCCGGCAGGTCCACCCGAAACGACGGATAGCCAAATGCCGCAATGGCATCGGCCCAGTGCACGGCAGAGTCGCCGCTGGCCGCCCTGGGCAGCGAGAGCGAGTTGACGAACAGCACGCCCACCCGATCCTGCATGGCTGCACGCTGCGGCGCGCGATGATAGGTGCCTCGCAAACGAACGCCCAGCCCATCGAGCTCAATCAGCTCGCGCGTGCCGATTTCACACGTCATCTGCGGATCACGCATAGGCAGCCTTCTTGCTCAACTGCGAAGCCGTCGATGCGATCCATTCGCGATTCGGTTCAAACAGCCACGTGAAGTCCTTCAAATCGTCGTAGCCCACCAGCCCGCCCTTGGCCAGCGGAGCGGCATCGCGCGTAAGCTTCATCATCTTTACCGGACGCTCGTAGGCCCGAGCCGCCTCTGCTTCACTGCTCAACGCGGCAGGCATCGCAAACTGAAATGAATCGCGCCATAACTCCGGCGACCAGCGATAGCCATCCACATCCAGCGCGGAGCCTTGCTCAAGCTCACGAATGTAATCGGACGCGGACTTGCGGTCGTCGCCGAATTTGAAGATCTGCTCCAGGCCCACCCAGCGCAGCAAGGTCGCGCGCAAAGCCTGGTTGGCGTTGGCGGGCGGTGACCAGAGCAGCAACCCGTCGCCTGTGCCTGCATCAAATGCGCGACCGGCAAGAATGGCCCCCAGACCCAGCCCATGCAGCAGTAGGGGCGCGTGCGGAGCGCGCTGCTGAAGACATGCCGCAAGCAGCCGCACGTCCTCTGCCCAATCGGCAAAAGTCATCTTTTCAAAATCGCCGGTGCTCTCGCCAATGCCGCGATAGTCATAGCGAAGCACTTCAATGTTTCCCGCCGCCAAGTGGCGCGCCCAGCGCACCCACGGCAGGTAAGAGTTATGCCGCTCCGACGCGAAGGGACCGACCAGCAGAACCCGCGCCACTGGATTTTTAACCTCATGCAGCACAGTGTAAAGATGCGCGCCGGATACCTGAAAGTATCCGGCGCGCTCGTTGCTTTCACTCGCAAGCTGCCCGTCTGGCTGGTTCTCGATGTGCACCGCAACACCCTGCTTCAGCAATTGAGGTTGATTGCTTGATGGTACGCCGACCGGTGGCGATGGAGCAGCGCGGCCGCCCTGTAGTCATCCTGCAAGATCTTATGCAGCCGCGCTGGGTCCGTTGACGATTGAGATAATCAGCGTCCGCAGCAGGTCCACGCCTTCAAACAGATCGGCGTCGGCACTGATCGGGTTGATGGTCATCTCCAGTTGCAGCGCGCGGAAGAGCTCCGCCGTATGCGTGATGTCGCACACGCCGTGAACGTCTGTGTACACACGCTCATCAGAGCCAAGCACACCGGCCAGATCGGCCAGGAAGCCCATGAATCGCTGAATCCAGCACTCGAAAAACGCCATCGTCAGCACGGATTGCACGCCCTGCAGCTTGCCCAGGAACAGGCGGACGTTGTTCAGGTCCGTATCCACGGCGAGCGCGTCCACATCGGTGGGAAACGCATGCGCCGCAATCGCAAACCGGCGCAGCATAACCGGATGCACGTCGCGCACTTCCTCAAACAGATTCTCTTCCAGAATGGGGCGCACTTCCGCAGCCTTGGCGGCCAGGCACGCGGCGGTCATCCAATAAATAAAATTGCCTTCCAAAACCGCGGTGTAACGGGCAACGATGCCGCGCGCCTGGCCGGTGGTGAGCTGGGAGGGGTTGGGAAGTTGGGCGATAAGATCGTCCACGATGATGGCGACTTGCTGCTGAATCGCGGCTGCGAGCGATTCACCCTGCAACTGCGGAGCGAGTGTGATGGAGCTCATGTTTCACCTTCCAGGCAATGAAGTGGGACAGCGGAATGGGTACTGCTGGATGAAGCATCCAGTCGAGCATAATGGGCACATCATGCTTGCCCGAGCCGTAAAGAAAAGTCGGCTATAAGACAGTGGAGCCAGCCGGCCGCGAATGCGTATCTCAGATTCCAGCGACCTGGCGATTCCTTGGCTGTGGCCATCGAGCGGGTCCGCGAGCCTGAAGAATCATCGTGCCACCAACGTCTGGGACGTGCCACCGATTCCCGCTCAGCGAAATCCCCCACCAGACGAAGGGTTTGCTTCGATGTGGAGTACAGAATACAGGATGTCGCGGAAGAGTCAGGCAGCAACACGTTCATCTTCACCCCCCAAAGCGGTGATGACCATGCCCCTTTTCTGGGATGGGCATGGGCCGTTGGTACTCCGCCAGCGCGGTTACTTATAGGAGCAGTTGAGGTTACGGGCGGATAACTCTCTCTTGAACAGGGCTCTTCCTGGAACTGTGCCGGTTACCCCGGCTGCCTTAAGAAATGCGAACCAGGTCCAGTTCCGCCGTATTCTGCATCAGCTCTTTGCTGATCCGCGCGGCCAGCGGGATGGAAAGCATCTGCGCCAGCGCCACAATCGGCAACGCGTACCGGAGCGCTGCAATCCCCGAACCCCAGTGCACGATTGCCAGAAACAAGACGCAGCCCGCAAAGCGTCCCGCGAAAAGGCCAAACTCATGATTGAAGAAATAGGCATACTCGCTACGGCCCTCCACCGCAGCCACCGTATCCACCACCTGGAGCTCGATCGGGTTGTAAGCCAGGTCCAGCAGCGGCTTTGAAACCACCAGGCAGCCCATGAAGGCAAACACTCCCGCTGCGTTGAACAGCACCGCATTCAAAATCGCGCCGGCAAAAAACAGAACAATCGCGAAACTTAGCAGCCCTTCGCGGTGTCTGGGGGCCGCTGCCCGGCCGACCGCGTAAAGCATGCATGCGGAGAGAATGCCTCCGGCGGCCTGCATCGCGCCCAGCGTGCCCTCCTTACCCACCAGCAGCAGCACCAGCAGAGCCGGCGCAGTCAGTATGTATACGTGCGTCAGTCCTTTGAGCGCGGCCAACTGCAGCATCCTGCGCCACAACGGGTCAAAATGAAAAAACACAAACCGTGTGTGGGCGGGATTGCGAAAACTGCCCCGCTGCAGAATGCCGGCAGAAACTGCGGTCAGTGCAAACACCGTGATGGCGATAACCCGGTATGCGTGGTTGGCTATGCCCCCCAGCCATCCGTAGCGGACTGTGCCCGCAATGAACCACCCGATCGCCGCAGGAACCACCACCGCCGTCAACGTGCCGCTGAACATCTCCAGCCCGTAAAAATAATTGCGATTCTCATTGCGCGTAGTAGCCAGCGCTAGAAATCCCCGATTAGCCCAGAACAGCCCGGTGGCGAAGCCCATCGCCACGCCCGCCCCCGCAATCCCCGCGGAGGTAAGCACGCCAGACCGCATCAGCATCATCATTGCCGCGCCGGAGAGCACCATGCCCGCCGCGTACATGCGCTTTACACCGATCCGCCCCAGCAGCAGGCCGTTCACGAAGAAGGCCACAGGCGTGGCCGCGTATACAGCCAGCTGATAGGTGACCACTTTGCCCACATCATGCGAGTTGCGCATCACGTAAGCCGCAACAAAGATCTCTATCACCGGCAGCACCAGCGCGTAGATCATGTTGGAGACCAGCAGCACCCGCATGGACGGGGGACAGCTCTTGAATGTCTCAATCTCCCTGCGAATGCGATACATGGCAAACCCCGCTAGGAGTTTACATCCAGGCCATAGCCCATGGCCTCCCAGGAAATTAATGACAGGAAGCGCCTGGAGTCCGGCGCCGCTCTCCAGGATTTTCATAAAGCTCGTCAGGAGACGAAGCAAGCGTCAAGGCCCGCCACTGCCCGTGACGGAATCCCGCCAAACCACCGCCGAGACTTCCGTCTTGAAAGGACGTCACTCGGACCTTTTGATACTGCGGTGCCGGTTCTCCACGGTACAGGTGAGGCCCAGGCCATGGCCACGAGTAACGGTACAGGCGTCGATTTTGGGGGGTACCACTGGCGGCAGCAACTTGGCGCGAAAGTAGTATTTGCATTTTCGTAGCTGCGCCTGATCATAGGATCTGACGCTGGCAAGAACGAACGACAGCCTGTCCCTGGCAAACTCGCAATCTCCGTTGATCGGCTTCGTCTTATCCCTTAGGAACGAAGCTTAATCGGCGCAGTAAGCGAAACCAGCAGTCGTACTTCGACCAGTCGCAATTAACCTTCGGGAGCGGAAAGATGATCAACGAAGCGATGAATTCGGTTGCAATTCGTGTCCACATGGCTGGCGAAGCCCTGATTGCGCAGTTTGCGCGCATGGTGAAAGAAGAGGGCGGCCAGGACCTGGTGGAATACGCGCTCGTTGTGGCGTTGATCGCCTTTGGCGCGGCCGCCGGAATGAAGGCGCTGGGAACCGGTGTCAACACCATGTTCTCGCACATCAGCACCACGCTCGCCGCACAGTAAACGGCTGCTCCCCCGCAGCGTTTCTGTGTACTTTCTACGAACGCATTGCGCTTGAAGCAAGCGCAATGCCCCGCACCCGCTTAGGCCTCAGACGGCGCGTCCGCGTGGCCGACCTGCCAGTGAGTGTCCCACCAGACGTTCCATACCTCGTCTTCCCATAGCACGCTCTTCGCCTCATTGCGGCGCGGTGCTCCCTTCCAATCTCACATCCAGCGCGGCCCGGTCCCAGTGCGCGCACCCGGCGGCCGCGTCGTAAGTCGTCTGCAGAAACCCTCGCAGCGCCGCGTCCGGGTCAATCGACTGGCGCATGGCCTCATAGGGAAGCACAAACTCACCAAAGTCCGCATTGAAAGAGGCCGCCGCCGGCGCTACCGGGAACTCCCGATAACCGGGGGGTTCCGGGTAAGCATAGCTGTAGAAGAATGGCTCTGTTCCCGGTGCTCCGGGCCAGAATCCGCAGCTGCTGACCTCGTGCGAGTAGGCGTCCCGCGTCACCCGGTCCGGCAGCCCCGCCATGCTGGGATGCTCCGGCGCTGTGCGGCCGGAGAAGCGCGTGCAGGCCAGGTCCATGGCTCCCCAGAACAGATGCACCGGGCTCACCTTGCCTTGAAAGCCGGCGCGAAACTCCGTGATCACCCGTGAAGCCTGTAGCAGCACCCGCCAGAAGCGCTGGGCGAATTCAGGATCGTACGCCTGGTGTACCTCGTCCTGATCGAAGGCGATCGGGTTGGCAATCTCCATCGGCATCGTCCAGATCTTCACCGGCGCGCCCACCCCCGCCAGCATGATCAGCACCCGGCTGTAGAATTCGGCCACGGTTCTCGGCTTCAGCGAGAGCGTCCGCCGCTCGCCCTGACTGGTTTCGACGACCAGCACATGCTCGAGGAAGTCGAAATGAATCTCCACCATCAGCGCGCCATGCGGCATGGGCCCGGTGGTGAGGCCGCGCACGGTGGGATAGAGGGTTACGCTCCAGCAGTGATTCAGGTGCGGCATCAGCGCCAGGCGCACCTTGCCCACCACCTGCATCCACAACTGTAGCGTGGCGCAGGTGTCGCTCCAAGCGGCCTGCGGCAGAGCCGGCCAGGTCTCGGCGGATTCCGGATTCGCGCTCGGTTCAGTCGGCAGCTTCGACCCTCGTTGCACCATCATACCTCGCTTTCTGCTTGAGTTCGATGCGGAGTAACGCTCCCTGGGTCGCCACCAGCGCGGCAGGCACAGCGGCAGACGGGCCCGCGCTTCAGGGTGGGTTGGATTAACGGAACGAACAGGCCATTCTGAAGCCGGTAGGGACGGCGCGCGGCCCTTTCCGGTACGCTTTCCTGATGAGCGTATTCGATGAAAACCGTTCCGAGCTGGAGCGTTACGAGTTCATGATGGGCGTAGAGCGTGGCCGCCTCGCCGTGGCTCTTGATCTGCTTACCGACTCCCTGATCATGGTCGGCCAGCACGGCGTCTACTGCGCCTCCACCCGCAACCCCTCCAAGCCCGCCCTCGACCTGCAGGCCGTGCTATCCGGAATGGAAGGCGCCAAAGCGCTGATCCAGTCGGTGATGGAAGAGATCCGCCGGCAGCGCGAAGCCGACCGCGGTGACCCTCCGGAGCGTTAGGTCGGATTTTGTAGAGCATCGTCGGGTTCGCTATGCAGCGGTGATAGAACCATGGCTATTGTTTACGTTGTTCGGATCAGAACGACTCGGCGCCAATCTACCCATGCCATCGGCAATCTGGAAGTTCGCCTTGGTCAACATAACTCCCATCTTAGTTTCTCGATGAAGAATCGCGGTCCGTGGGACTTCGTGCATCACGAGGACTTCCCCACGTTGGCTTAAGCTCTGCGACGCGAGAAATTCCTGAAGGCGGGTGCAGGGGGACGGGAAAAGCTCCGCCTTGCCGCAGGACCGGCGAGAGACTACGATTGAGGTTGGAGAAGATTGCTTTCGAATGACAACAACTGACACGCACCAGCAAACCCGCATTCTCGTACAAGCGGCCGCTCAGGCCTGTGAAGATAAGAAGGGCGAAGACACCCGCATCCTGGAGCTCGACCCGATCGACGCCGGCTTGTCTGATTTCTTCCTCGTTACCTCCGCCACCAACGACCGCCAGGCCGTCGCCATCGCCGACGAGATCGAGCACAAGCTGAAGAAGGAGTTCGGCGTCATGCCGAACTCCGTCGAAGGCCGCCGCCAGGGTGGCTGGGTCCTGCTTGATTATGTTGATTTCGTAGTCCACGTGTTTCTCGCCGAGCGGCGCGCGTTCTACGACATTGAGCGCCTGCGCAAGTCCGCGCGGCCCATCACCCCGGCCGAATTCGATGCCGAGCTGAAGGCGGACTTGACCGCCAAGACCCAGGCTGTCCGCGAGAAAGCTGCCGCGAAGAAGAAGTCCGCCGCTGTGAAAACAGCGCCTGCCGCAAAGACCAGGGAAACGGCCGCTCCCAAGGCTCCCGCCAAGGCGCCGGCTGCGAAAAAGGCCGTGAAGCGTACGGTCGTGAAGAAGACAGCGGTGAAGAAGACCGAATTGAAGAAAGCGTCGAAAAAGGCGGTCGCAACAGGAGTCTGAGCTGGTCTGCGCGACTTAGCCGCACTCAATCTCGTGGTTCAGAAGCCAGCACATGCACAAAGGGCGTCCGCCGAAGCGGACGCCCTTTGAGTATGGGAGAGAACCAGGTTAGAATTCGAACTTTGCGTTCAACTGGATGAGGCGGCCATCGGCATTACCGCCGAGGAAAGCGCCCAGAATTGAGGTTGGCGTGTTCACATCGCTGGTGATTTTGCCGTAGTTTCCTGCGGCAACATTGCCGCCGGGCTGCCCAAAGTTGGGGTGGTTAAAGAGGTTGAAGAACTGGGCGCCAACCTTCATCTTGCCCGATTCCCAGTGGGGCAAGCTAACGCCCTTGGAGACCGAGAAGTCGGTGTCAGTGTAGTTGGGTCCAAAGATCTGGTTGCGGCCCGATTGGCCGAAATCGGTAGCCGACGTGTAATCGGCTGCGAACGCGCATGTACCACCTTCCGCGATGGAGAGCCCGCCGCAGTGGTTGTTCTTGGCGAGGCCTGCAGTTTGCTTCGCGTACAGCGGGCCGCCATAGTTAGTGATGTCTCCGGCGGTGCCAGTGTCCGTTGCCGAAAGGGGCAAGCCGGTGCTGTGGAACACATCTCCGGCAAACGTCCAGTTGTCAACCAATGCCTTGGGTCCCCAGTAATGCGGGATGGTGTAGACATACGCTCCGCTTACGTATTGGCGGGTATCATAGTCCGCATTTCCGTAATTCTTGCGAAGATCGAACGGATCGTCTGGGCTTTCGCTGTTGCCGGTGAATCCATCGAAGCCGCCGTTGGAGATCTGATCCAGTGCATGGCTGTACTGGTAGTTCACGGTAAGGGTCAGGCTGCGGGCGCGATGGGTAAGGGAAGCAACCACGCCGTTGAAGTTGGAGGATGCCGAGCTCGAGACTTCAGTTACAGCGGCGAAGTTGGGGTTGATCGGGCCCGTGGTGGAAAGCTCAGGGAAGCCTGCCGCACCCCCTGCGTTCCAGGCATTCACGCCGTTGTTAAGTTCCGGCTCGTGGTAGCTATGGTTGCCAACGTACATCAATGCAATGCTATCCAGCTTGCCAACTTGCTGTTCGAGAGCCAGGCTCCACTCCGCGTAGGCGGGGTTGTAAATTTCGTGGGTGGCGGTGCTGATGTTCGGCGCGCTGCCCAGCGTGGATTCAGAACCGCCTGACGCAAAGCCGGTCTGGAACGCGGTGTTGGCGGCGGATGCCACGGCGTAGCCGCTTCCCGGAGCGACGGGAACCAGTGCCAGCGTCGGTGAGCCACCAAAAGCCGGTCCGTACTCTGTGACCGGGTAGCTGGTGGGAGCATTGTTAAGGAACGAGTCGGCAATCTGGCCGGGGAAGGTATCGGCAAACATGCCGAATCCGCCACGGACGGTCGTCTTGCTCTCGGGTCCAAAGGGAAGGAGCGAGAATCCAACGCGGGGCTCCCAGCCGATCATTTGCAGCTTTTTCAGAGCCTGAGTCTGGTTGAAAGCGATCAGTTGGTTGTAGGGAGTGGTGGTGTCAGTGCTGGCCGTGGAGAAATCCGTGCTCAACCGGGCAAAGCAGTCAGTGCGGCAGATGGGGTTGGAGTTGTGCTCCATGCGCAGGCCGAAGGTCAGGGTCAGATTCGGCATGGCCTTCCACTGGTCCTGGCCGTACCAGCCCATGGTGTAGAGTGCCACCGGCTGCGAAGAGCGCTGGGGAAACTGCTCGTACCATAGATCGACATAGCCCTGCTGGAAGCTGCCATTGGTGGTATAGGCTTCCGGCGAGGAGTTGTATTCGCCCGGGCTGAAGTCGGTGATGTCGTCGCGCCGCATGGTCCATCCAGCGCTGAGAGTGTGCTTGCCGCGGGTCCAGCTGATGTCGTCCTGGAACTGGTAGCCGGTCACCATGCGACCCTGCGGCCACACAATGTTGAGGCCGCCAGGCAATGCTCCGTTTACGTTGCCGGCCAGGTCGCCATCAGCAAAGATCAGGCTGAAAGGAACCAACTGTTCCGATGCTGCCTCGCTCGTGTTGTCGAACAGCGCGCGGTAATAGATGGTGGAGAAGAGGAACGAGTTGGTGACCGACGGCGAGAACACATGCTGCTCGCCGAGCTGGCCTTCATAGGCGGGCTGCGGGCTGTCTGCATCGAAGATCGGGTTCAGGAGGCTGGTAAACGTCGCCTGGACGCCCTTATCCACCGTCGCGTGGCCGAAGAGGTGGTCACGGTCGCTGAAGGTGTGGTCGATGCGGCCATTGAACAGATATTCATGCGTGTAGTTGCCGGCCGTGCCATTGAATTGAACTGTGCCGTAGCCGCCTGCCGCTGAATCGGGAGTCGAAACGGTTGCGGTGGAGTAGCCCTTGGCGCCAGCATACAAATTAAAGATGTTCTGATAGACCGGGATCTCGGATGCCAGGCCGTTGGCGGCCAGGTTGGCCAGGGTCAGAGCCTGATAGCTGGCGTCGGGGGCATAGATCGTCGACCGGGTGGGAAGCACAACGTCCAGGCCTTCATAGTTGGCGAAGAAGAAGGTCTTGTCACGCTTGATAGGACCGCCGATGCCAGCTGCCCACTGATTGACATTGTCAAACGAGCGCGGCTGACCTGCCTGCTTATTGAAGAAGTCATCGGCGTTCATCACCCGGCCATTCCACCAGTAAGCGGCGTTGCCGTGAAACTTGTTGCCGCCTGACTTGGAGATCTCCGAGACCTGAGCGCCGCCGAGGCCGCCGAAGGACGCGTTGTAAGCATTCGATGTGACAGTTACGGTGGAGATGTCGTTTGCGCCCAGCGACAGGTTGGTTGCGCCGGAGTTGTTCACGTTCAGGAACGGGTCATTGTAGTATCCGCCGTTCACTGTAAACGTGTTGGCTGTCCCCGGAAGGCCGAAGGAAGAGAAGTTTCCGTAGCCGCCCTGGGTATTCATCACGCTGCCCGGAGCAGTCTGGGCCACGAAGGTGATGTCGTTGCCAGGGTTCGGAAGGGAAGCCAGTTGCTCCTGAGAGAACGTGGTGGAGATCTGCGCATCGTCGGTGTGCAGCAGCGGCACTTCGCCGGCAGAGACCTCAACGGTCTCGTTGGCCTTGCCCACTGTAAGCACCAGGTTGGCCTGGGTCACGGAGTTGGGGTTCGTCTCATAAGTGGCTTTGGTCTTCTCAAACCCGCTGGCGGCGATGGTCACCGTGTAACGGCCCGGGGCCAACTGGGAGACGCGGTACTCGCCCGCCGCTCCCGTGGTGGCGACGCGTATCGCGCCGGTTGCAAGGTTCGTAACGCTCACGGTGGCGTTGGCGATCGCCGCGCCCGATGAATCCGAGACGACACCAGCTATATCGCCGGTGGTGTTGGTCTGACCGTAAGCAAGCGGCGCCATCGAACTGGCCGCAAACCCTGAAAAGGTAAGCAGGCTCAAGCCCATGACCGCATTCTGCAACCGAAAAAATCGCATCGAACTCCTCCAATGTGAGTGGGGAGCAAAAGACCCAATCCTTGCCGAGCCTTCTGATCCGCTTAATGTACTGCTGCGCCGCGGTTAGGGATGACCGTGCCGCACGTGAATTGAAACAGACTTATTTCTCTTAAAAGACAGAATTGAATGGATCCGCATCCCCGCGGGCCGCTTGGAAAAAGGTAGTCCCCAGAAAGGGTAGGGGCTACTTCCCGTAGAACTACTTGCATGAGGAGTGCCACTCTCACCAGAAGCGCAGATTTTTATGTATATATATGAACACAAATACGTTAGTGAGGCGGAAGCTGCTTACCACTTTTGGGTTAGATATGGATTTTTGTAGATTGTCGACGATGCATCCCGAAAACAGCATTCTGTTCCCGCACCTTCCTGGTTTTCGCGTCCAACATCTTGCCTCTCACCAATATGCGATATGCTCCTCGGCATGGATCTGACGCTTTGCCACATCGGCGCTCGCTTCGCTTCGAAGGATGCATTCGACGCTCTGACGCAGGTTTACCTCGAACGCTGTTCGCCTTTCGCGCGTTGCGAGGCAAGCGCCTTTCGCAGCGAGGATGCGTTGTTTGACTGGGCGTCCCGGCGTCAGGGCAGGACCCAGCCCGTCCTGGTGCTGCTCGACAGCCGCGGCCGATCCATGACTTCAGAGGCTTTCGCCGCCTGGCTGGGCGCGCGGCGGGACGAGGGCGCACAGCAGGTGGTGTTTGCCATCGGGCCGGCCAGCGGATGGTCAGAGAGCGCCCGGGCGCGCGCCGGGCTGCTGCTGTCTCTGGGGCCCATGACCATGGCGCACGCGCTGGCCCGGCTGGTGCTTGCCGAGCAGGTTTACCGCGCCTTTACGATTCTCGCCGGCCATCCGTACCACGGCGGACACTGACAGGTGGGCAGGTGCTCAGGAGGACAGGGGATCGGTGGGCCGGTGCGCGATCAGGGATCACTTGTTCACTCGGTCCACTTGTTCCCCAGCCCACCTGCCACTGTAATCTGGCTTCATGACTGACTCACGGCGTGGACTGATCCTGATCAATACCGGCCCCGGCAAGGGCAAGACAACGGCAGCCATGGGCACGGCGCTACGCGCGGTGGGCAATGGGATGCGGGTGTTGATGCTGCAGTTTCTCAAGGGTTCATGGCACTACGGCGAGCTGGATGCGGTGAAATCGTTCGGCGACAACTTCATCCTCAAGCAGATGGGCCGCGGCTTTGTGAAGGTGGGCGGCGCGGAGACCGATCCGGAAGACATACGCCTGGTGGAAGCTGCCTGGGCCGAGGCGCGCGAAGCCATCTACTCCGGCGACTGGGACATGGTGGTGCTCGACGAGATCAACTACGCAATCGGCTACGGGATGCTTGACCCGGCAGTCGTTGCGGATGCTCTGCGCGGGCGCCCGGAGATGGTCCATGTCATCCTGACCGGGCGGAACGCGCACCCGCTGCTGGTGGAGCTGGCCGATACCGTCACCGAAATGCGGGAAGTGAAACATGCTTACCAGAAGGGCATTCTGGCCCAACGCGGAATAGAATACTAAGAGCAGCTGGAGGCTGACAGCTAACAGTTAAAGTTGCGATGCGGTGATTGCTGCCCGGCCACTCACTGGCAACTGTTTGCTGCCCGTTGTCAGCTGGTTCAAGAGAGGTTTTCGGATGTCCTGGTTCAAGCGTGAAGAGGGTGAGTACGAGTCTGGCCCCGGCGGCAACGGGAACGGCGCCGACGCCGGCGAAAGAAAAGTACGCACCGAAGGCTTGTGGACCAAGTGCCTGGGCTGCCGCCAGACCATCTGGAAAGCCGACCTTGAAGCCAACCAGAACGTGTGCCCCAAGTGCCAGCATCACTTCAAAATTGGCGCCCGGCACCGGATCGCGCTGCTGCTTGAGCCCGGCTTTGAAATGGTGGATGGTGGTTTGCGCTCCACTGACCCGCTCAACTTCACCGACGTCAAGCCCTACAAGAAGCGCCTGGCCGCTGCGCAGGAAGCCACAGGCCTGGATGACGCCATTCTGAATGCCGTTGGCAAGCTGGGCAATCACGACGTAGTCGTCAGCGCCATGGAATACGCCTTCATTGGCGGCTCCATGGGGGCCGTCGTGGGCGAGACGATCGCCCGCGCCGTGGATCGTGCCCGAATCGGACGCAAGCCGCTCATCATCGTGGCTGCCTCCGGCGGCGCGCGCATGATGGAAGGCGTCGTCAGCCTGATGCAGATGGCCAAGATCTCGACCGCCCTGGGGCAGCTCGACGACGCCAAAGTCCCCTACATCTGCGTCCTGACCGACCCCACCACCGGCGGCGTTACGGCCAGCTTCGCCATGCTGGGCGATCTCAACATCGCCGAGCCCGGTGCGCTCATCGGTTTCGCCGGACCCAGGGTGATCGAACAGACCATCCGCCAGAAGCTTCCTGAAGGCTTCCAGCGCGCCGAGTTCCTGCTCGAAAAAGGGTTCCTGGACGCGGTGATTCATCGCCACCAGCTCAAGGCTTACCTAGCCCGCGCACTTGATTTCATGAAGGTCTAGCCCGGGATTCGATACCGCGGCGCCGCGACCAGCGACGATGGGCTAGACTGTTGCCTTCGAGAAGAACGCAGAGGACAACACCATGCGCCCTATACTTTCTTGCTTTCGCAGGCTCGGGATTCCGGCTCTGCTCTTTGCTTTCCCTTCCGCAATCCTCATTTCGGCGATCCTCCCTTCGGCAATTCAGGCCCAGACCTTTCACTCCATCCCGGCAATTCCGTTCGAGACGGCCGGACCGGTGATCCGCGCACACACAGAAGCCCTCAAGCCATTCAGCGTGGCCGGCGAGCGAGGCGTCGTGCTTGGCCAACAGGACGGCGCCTTCGAGGCATGGGTGCTGCCGGTGAAACTGCTCTCGCACATGACCATCGAGGCCAACGTCGAAGGCTACTCGGTGCCGATCAACGTGAACGATCAGTCGGCGGAGATTGAGGTCCGCCCCGATCGCACCGTCATCACCTATTCGCATATCGCGTTCACCGTGCGGCAGATCATGTTTTCTCCCAACGATGCCGCGTCAGGAACCGGGCCCATGGTGCTGTTCGAGTTTGATTGCCTGCATCCCACCGACTTTGTCTTCCGGTTTACGCCGGAACTGCGCTGGATGTGGCCGGAGCGCAATGAAGGCGTGCCGGGCGCAGAATGGGTGCCCGGCAAACCCGCCGCCACAAGCAACGAAGGCTCCAGCGGCTTCTACGTCCTGCATGCGGATTACCCCGACCTGGCCGGAGCGCTCACCATTCCCGGAGCCGAGCCAGGCATTCTCCCTCCCTATCAGGAGCGGCCGCAGGAATATCCGGTTGAACTCAAGCTGCACATTGATCCGGTGCGCGATCATGGCAAGCTGTTTCCGCTGCTGATGGCCGTCGGAATGGACACGGCTGCCGCAAACACACGCGCGCTGGGCGAGACGCTTGCACAGCTCAATGCCAACATCGCTGCCAGCTACGCCGCACATGCCGAGACCTACAAGAAACTGCTGGCCAACTCGACGACCATTGAGACGCCCGACAAGTCACTTGACGAAGCGTTCCAATGGGCGACGATTTCTATCGAGCAACTGCGCACCAAAACGCAGGGCACCGGCGAGACAGCGCTCGTCGCCGGCTACTATGCATCGGGCGATTCCGCGCGTCCCGGCTTTGGCTGGTTCTTCGGCCGTGACGCGCTCTACACGCTCTACGCCGTAAACGGCTTCGGCGACTTTGCGCTCTCCAAAGACGAGCTTGAGTTCCTCATCCATCGCCAGCGCGCCGACGGCAAGATCATGCACGAGTACTCGCAGACGGCCGCAGCGATCGACTGGCAGGCGTTCCCCTACATGTACGCGGCTGCCGATGCGACGCCGCTGTTTCTGCTGGCTGTTGAAGACTACGTGAAGGCCAGCGGCGATACTGCGTTTCTCACAACCAATCGCGATGCCATCGAGAAGGGATGGGCGTTTGAGACCGATCCCGCGCACGACACCGACCACGACGGCATCTACGACAACTCGCAGGGGACAGGATGGGTAGAGAGCTGGCCCGGCGGCATGCCACACCAGGAGATCTATCTGGCCCTGCTAGATCAACAAGCGTCGGGTGCGATGGCTGAGCTTGAAAAGCTGTTGGGCGATTCGACGAAGGCGGCGTCGGCACAGCAACGCGCCGATACAATCGCCAAGACCATTGAGCGCGAGTACTACGACCCTTCGAAATCGTGCTACGCATTCAGCCACAACGCCGATGGCTCACAGGACCAGACCAGCACCGTCTATCCCGCCATGGCGTGGTGGAGCGACCTGGCCGGCGCCAAGCCTGTGCTCGAGCACCCCGAGGGCTGCCTGCAGCAATTTGCCGCACACACGCTGGCCACCGACTGGGGCCTGCGGGACGTAGCGAACGACGAGAAGATCTACGACGGCATGAGCTACCACCAGGGCTCGGTGTGGCCGCTCTTCACCGGCTGGGCCGCACTGGCCGAGTACCGCGCCGGGCAGCCGCTGGCCGGCTATCAGATGCTCAAAGAGAACGCCAACCTCACCTGGGCCCAAGACCTGGGCGCAGACACCGAACTGCTCAGCGGGGATTTCTACATCCCCTACGGCCGCAGCACCAGCCACCAACTGTGGTCGAGCGCGATGGTGATTACGCCGACGCTGCGTGGCTTGTTCGGCATCAGCATCGATGCGCAGACGAAGACGATTACGGTGAATCCGCATCTGCCGGCGCAGTGGCACGATGCTCAGGTAAAGAGCCTCTCGTTGCCTGGCGGTCGGGAAGACATTGTTTTTGCCAGGACAGATGATTTCTTGACGGTGCGAATCGATAGCCTAAAACGCTCGGGGTGGAAGATTCGCTCCGACATTCCAGGTACGGAGAGCCGTGGGAACCCCCTTTCCAGCGAGGGGATGATGATCGCAATTCCAATTCCAGATGTGGAGGTATCAACTCCGCAATCCGTATCACCTTCCCCTGGTGACCGCACCCAAGGGGTTCGCGTGTTAAGTGAAGAAGTTGGGAATAGAAGAATCAAGCTGACTGTGGAAGGTTTGGCTGATAACAACGTCGAAAAAGCGTCCGACAGTAACGGCCAGAGGCATGCACGTGTTTATCCGATTACCCTCATTCGGCGAAAGCTGGTTGATATCAAGATTGAACGTCCGCCAGACGTCGGCGACGGCCCAAAGTCAGAAGGATCCTTTGTGCGGGCCATGGATATTGACACCGCCCACCACGATCCCAAGATTCCGCTGACACTGTACTTCCACTTCGGGCCAGGCGAAGGCTGGAAGACGATCACCGTCACGCTGACCTGGTAGGCATGGGACCAAGATGCGCCGTGGTTGGCGTGCCACATCGCCACGATTGACAGGAAGCATGCTTGTGCCTACGCTCATAGCATGGAACTGCGTCTAGAACCCGAACTTGCCGCCAAGGTGGAG
>Ga0182030_10005849_pt1 | contig 26026 bp, 24 predicted proteins | sample 812S3MmetaG_FD_121299 | JGI IMG/M metagenome (GOLD analysis project Ga0182030, IMG submission 121299) | Permafrost microbial communities from Stordalen Mire, Sweden - 812S3M metaG (Illumina Assembly) | ecosystem: Environmental > Terrestrial > Soil > Wetlands > Permafrost | place: Sweden...
AAGTCACTGGGATGGAAAGCTCCGGCAGAACTGTTCCTGCCAAAAGGAGCTTTCGATTTCAAGAAACATTGGTCAGCTACAATCAACTTTGTTGCACTTGGAACTTGAAAGCGCCCTGCCTTTCGGCTGAGCAACGACAGCAAATACCAGTTCCACCTCCTCGTCGTCCTCACCAATATCTGTCATCAACACGACAGCGCCCGGCTGTGGGTATGCGGAGTCTTTCGTTTTATTCGACCAACGCGCTCCCCATCCGACGTCCTTCTTCAAATAAATGGTTGTGAATATCGTAGCGGCCTCACACTCCCAGCAATCGTAGTAAGTTATGGCTAGTTCGTCCTGGGACGCTCCAATCCAGTCAATGAGTCTTACGCCGTAGCCGCTGACCAATACCTGGCTCATACCCGTCTTAAGCGAGACGTTGTAAATGGACCAACGGTCATAGTCCGGAGTAGGCGCCCCGGATTCACGAGAAGCTGCCATTACGAGTGCAAAACCGTCTTCGACGCCTACTTCACGAATGGCCGTAATTGACGGGTCATGTAACGCATGGCGAACTGCCGTCATTGTCGTTTTGTCGGACTCGATATTCACCCAGGAAAAGCCAGCTGGTACATCAGCCCATCCAAACTGTATAGCCAACATGAGCATCGTAGAAACCAGAATAGAATTTCTTTTCATCACGTTCCTTCTTAAACCAATTGAGCCTCATTATCGCTCACAAGACGTGCGTGACCACCTACACCGGAGTCACGGTCGGATCGTCGCCAATCCGGAAACTACGCCATAACAGAGGTTTCTACGGTTTGTGCTCTCCGAAGACGACTGCGGTAAACGAAAAAATATCCGTATTTTCATCCTTCCAGCAGTCGAAGTTCATGCCTGCCTTGGCGCAGGTTTCTTCCAAGAACTTCTGTCGATCCCATTTTTCTTCCACCGGCACCTGCGGCAGCAAGAGGCCCTCGTGCGTGCCATTCTTCATCAGCAGGCCATGCTCACCGACCTTGATCTGCTGAATGTCCACAACGCGCCGCAGCGGCGAGAGCACGGAGATTTCATAGTCGAGCCGCGGCAACTCAGAAGTGGAGACCGGCTTGAATCGGGGATCCTGCAGGGCGGCATAGGTCGCCATATCGCGCACGGTCAGATACAGCGGTTTCATCGCCGAGGTGTAGCCGATACATCCCCGGAGCGCGCCCGATTCTTTCAGTGTTACAAATGCGCCGCGCTCCTGATTGAGCGCATCGTCGGCGCTCCCGGAGGGTTCGTACGCCTTCTTCTCGGTGACCGCAAACTCTGCCGACTTGCGCGCCAGGGCCAGCAGCTCGCTCTTCTCGGGGTCGCTCAACGAGAACGGAGTTTCCTCGGCCTTTTTGCTTGGCGCTTTCACGAAAACGTCGGCACTGTATCCGACCACGCGCGAGTGATCGCCCGTAGTATCGCCGGAATTTGCATACTTGAGCACCATGGCCTGGTTGGCTCCCATGCGCTCGGCGTAAATCATGGCGGCGACGATGGGCGCGCCGCCGCAGGCTTCCCATACTTGGGTCTGAAAGTTCTGCGCCATGCTGAAGTAGTCCCACGCCTCCAGCGCGTGAAGCGTCTTGTGGTCCATCTTCACAGCCTCGTCATAGGTGTGATAGTGGGATAAGTCGGAGCTGGCCAGCACCAGCGTATCGCCGTCCTTGCCTTCAGCCTGGATCAGCTTGGCCAGTGCCACGCCCAGCGCGCGGCTGTTCTCGTAGCTCTGATCTCCCATGACGATGGGCACCAGTTTGAAATCGCCCAGCACCCGTTGCAGCCACGGCAATTCGACCTCGATGGCATGTTCGGCGCCGGCCGCGGTGGCCTCGTGTCCCTGGCTGGAGAGCTGCATTGTCGAGCTCTTTTTGACCAGTTTCCTGGCAAAATCCTTGTCCACCTCGACGGTTCCCAGCGGCGTCGCGTAAGCATCTCCGTCATAAACCGAAGTGAAGTCGAAGGCCACGTAATGCGAGGGAGCAATCACCACTACACGCGAATATTTGCGTCCCTTGAGCGCCGCGTAGGTGTAGGCAGCCACGGGGCCGGAGTACGGATAGCCGGCGTGCGGCGCCACGACTGCGAGAATCGGGTCTTTGATCGGCGGCGGCGATGCATGAACCAGCAGGTCGTTGATCATCGCCGACAATGCCTTTGGATCGGCGGGATAGAAGCTGCCGGCAACTCCGGCTTGTCTAACATTGGGCTGATTGGGAGCACAAGCGATCGGCAATGCGGCAATCGCCAGGATCGCAATCAGTTGAACTGCCGGCCAACAGTTTCTGGCTTTCATTCTGACATTCATGGGCCAAATCTCCTTGAGCATCATATGGAACCTCTTCTCAAGTTCATGTTTTGAAAGGGCACGGCTTCAGCCGTGCCACCAGACAAGCAAAAGGAAATTGGGCTTTAGCCCCTGAGGAATGTATTTTCGCAATATGCCTTCCCTCAGTGGCTAAAGCCGGTTCTTTTTCTTCTCCATTTTCGGCACGACTAAAGTCGCGCCCTTTCAAAACAAAACCGCAAACTTTGTGCAGAGGTTTGTTATGTGTGCCAAATGCCCGGTATCTGCTGCCGGCAGAATGGGCATCTATCCTTGCGGATCAGCATCTGGCTGGCCGTGAATCCCACCCGCTCCACCAATAGCTTGCGGCACTTCGGACAGTAAGTGTGTTGCGCGGCATGACCCGGCACATTGCCGATGTAGACGTAGTGCAGCCCCTCGGCGTCGGCGATTGCCTTGGCGCGCTCCAATGTCGGCACCGGCGTGATGGGCAGATTCTTCAGCAGATATTCGGGATGGAACTGCGTGAAGTGCAGCGGCACATCCACGCCCAGGTTCGCCTTGATCCATTGTGCAAGGCCGCGGAATTCGGCATCGTCGTCGTTGAGGGTGGGTATTACAAGATAAACGATCTCCGTCCACTTGCCCATCTTGCGCAGCGTGACCAGCGACTCCAGCACCTCTTTCAATTGGCCGGTAACAATATCCTTGTAATACGATTCGGAGAAGGCCTTCAGATCGATCTTGACCGCATCCATCTTTCCGTATGCGGCCTTCAGCGCTTCCGCCTGCATAAAGCCATTGGAAACGGCAACGCTGCGGATGCCGGCTTCGTGGCCCGCATCGGCGGCATCCATCAGGAACTCGCTGAAAACCACCGGCTCGCTGTAGGTGTAGGCAATGGTCGGACAGCCGTACTGGCGGGCCAGCGCGGCAATCCGTTGCGGCGGAAGGTAATCGGCAGGGATCTGCTCCGGGCGCGATTGCGAGATTTCCCAGTTCTGGCAGAATTTGCAATTGACGTTGCAGCCGGCCGTGGCCAAGGAGAATGCATTGGTTCCCGGCAGGTAATGGAAGAGCGGCTTCTTCTCGACAGGATCGACGTGCGCCGCGCAGACTCGCGAATGCACCAGCGTGTAATAGGTTCCTCCGCGATTCTCGCGCACGCCGCAATAGCCGCGTTCGCGATCTCCCACCGTGCAGGAGCGCGGACAGAGCTTGCATTTGACCTTCCGGCTGCCAATCTTATCGTAGAACTTCGCCTCAACGATGAACCGCGCATCGTCCCCGGTTTGCTGCTTATCTCCGAGCAGGCTGCCGGCGGCGGCGAACTCGCTCAAGCCGAGAGCCGCTCCCGATGCCAGAGCGCACTTCAGAAACGAGCGGCGATCCAAAGCTTGTGCGTCCCATTCGCGATCCATATGAACCTCGATTAAATTCAGTGTGAGTGTGAATGTGCGAGTGTGAATAACGATCGCTCACGCTCGCACTCACACTCTGTTCTTCACGCTTCAACCACCGCGATCTTCTTTGGGTCATCCGTGCCCAATCGATGCGCGGCATCGGCTGCCGTGGCAATATAGCTAGGCGCCCGTTTCTCGGCTTGCAGCGTTTTCAATCCTTTTTCGGCTCGCTTGCGCTCGATGATCTGCCAGCCGGTATAGTCGAGCGCGACGGGATCCTGCGAAACCAGCAGTGCATTTTCTTTCCAGCAGTGTTCCGGTTTGTATGCCGGTCCGCCTTCGTACATTGCCGTGGTCGCATCGCAGACGGTCAGCCGCATCCGCGATCGGATCTCCGGCAGCATGTTCAAGTCCGCGATATATGGATCGCAGCCATTGGGGTGGTACTTGTTCGGATTATGAATGACGCCATACATATTTTTCATGCCGATGGTTACGCCGGCGCCGTCATGGTCTTTCAGCACCGGCAGATTGATCAGCAGATTCGAGCGCTGGGTCAGAATCTTCGACAAGCGGCTGCCAACGCTTCCGTAGGTAACCAGATCCTGCTCGTAATCGACGCGATCCGTACCGTAGCATTGAACGCTGTTTCCGCCCATCGAACCGTGGAATCCGGCACGTTCCAGTTCGTCCGTGCCGCGATCCCACACGACGATGTCGCTGGCCTTGACGCCAGCCTCCTGCAGCCGCTCGCAGATGGCTTCGACGAGCTGAAGATTGGTGGAGATTCCGCGTCCTCCAAGAGCATTGACTTTCAGTCCAACCGATTCACCCGGACGAACCAGCTTTTTCCATGCCTCGACGGGACGATCCCGGTCGAAGATAGCCTGCATGGCGCGATCCAGCAGGCTCAGCATCCGGCTTGCATCCACGGTGGCGCCGGTACCGCGCAGCAGCGCATCGCGAGCGATCACCACCTTGGATTTCGCCAGCGCCGCTCCCGGTTCCGTTGCTGCCAGCAGTCTTGTCCCGCCGCCGGCACTGAGAGCCATGGCGCCCGTAAGAGCTGTTTTCAGAAAATCCCGTCGGCTGGCGTTGCGCATGGTGTTCATAAAGCCTTCCTTGCGTCCGCTTCTCGTTGCGAAGTTCAGCGGCAGATCTAGGTCTGTGACCGGATGAAGAAGTTTCATTGAGTTCGTGCTTTCCCAGGTCTCAAAATCGAGACCTGGGGCACCCAATGGTGGTACAAAATCAAGCGGGCAGAAACCTAGAGCATCTCTCCTCTTGCTTTGGAGTGATTCGCCTATATCCCACCCTAGCCGCAAAAAAAACGCGGCGAGGGTGGGGCACCCAGGCATTAAACCCTCAGGAGAATTGCTCTGAACGGTTGGGGTCGTTTCGTCCTTCCCTTCAAAGCAAGACAGCGATTCGACCGGCCTCATGCACCGGGCGGTCGAATCGACCTCCAATAACGCATAGGTCCTCTCACGCGCTTTTTCAGTGATGACCGGCACCTCTGGCTCTTGCCGCTCGGAACTGCGGCTCCAAAGCCGTGATGGGGCGGGTTGCGCTCTGTAGGGATCGCGGTCTACGCTTGTACGGTGAACCCGCTGCCTGGCCGGTGTCAAGCGGGAAGGAGAGCGTCCATGGAACCGTTTCATCGCCATATCTTCGTCTGCACACAGGAAAAGCCCGAAGGAGTCGAGTCATGCTCAAGCCATGGCTCTCAACAGATTTTACGGGCTCTGGAGCGAGAGCTTGATTCCCAGGGAATGAACGATCGGGTCCAGGTAACTTCATGCGGCTGCCTCGGCCTGTGCGGGAACGGCCCGGTCCTTATCGTTTATCCCGAGGGAGTCTGGTACAGGAAGGTGAAGGAAGAAGACGTTGCGGAGATCGTTGGCTCCCACTTACGCTCCGGCAATCCCGTCGCGCGCCTGGTGTGGAGCGATTCACCGGCCATGAAAGCGGAAATCACGGCGAAGCGCAATCATGATCGGGCCGTGGTTCAGGCCCAGGACGAAGCCGGAATCCTCCCCGACGATCTCAACGAGTATACCCGTTCGTTCTGGACCAGCCGGGCGGTATGCACCGCGCTCGAACTGGACTTGTTCACGGCCGTGGCCGGCGGCGCTTCTGCCCAACAGGTGGCGGACAAGATCAAAACCGATCCTCGCGCCACCGGGATGCTGCTGAATGCGATGGCAAGCCTGAAATTGCTCGACAAGAAGGAAGAGGTTTTCTTCAACTCACCCGCGGCGGCTCGATACTTCTGCGCGGACTCGCGCGACAATGCCCGCCCCGGCCTGATGCACATGGTTCAGCTGTGGCCCCGGTGGAGCACACTGACCGATTGCGTGCGGGTTGGGAGGGCAGTCGTGTCCGGCGCCAGTCATGAAACCCAGGTTGGCGACTTCATTCGAGCCATGGACCGCAATGCTCAGGAACGCGCCAACGCCTTGGTCCAGGCGGCCGGAATCAAGAACATTAGCCGCATGCTCGATCTCGGCGGCGGGTCGGGAGCTTATTCGATCGCCTTTGCGCGGGCTCTGCCCGGGCTGAAATCGGAGATTCTGGACCGCGGGGAAGTCGTCTCTCTCACGCAGGAATATATCCGCGAGGCAGGGCTTGCCGATCGTATCTCCACACGCTCCGGCGATATGCTGCGCGACCCGCTGGGAAAGGATTACGACCTTATCCTGCTCTCGCAGATCTGTCATATGTTTTCTGCTGAAGAAAACCTCAATCTCTTCCGGCGGGTCCGCCAGGCGCTTGGGCCAAAAGGAAAATTCGTCGTGCAGGACTTTATCCTCGAGCCGGATAAGACGGCTCCCCAATTTGCCGCGATGTTCTCGCTGAACATGCTGGTGGGAACGCCGGCCGGCAGCAGCTACAGTGAATCGGAATATGCAAATTGGCTGCGCGCGGCGGGCTTCTCGGATCTGCGGCGGGTACGCATGACGGGGCCTGCCGGGCTGATGATCGCCACCAATGCTTAGCAGCATCTCTCCTGTTGCTGTAGAGTGGTCCGTCTGTATCCCATTCTTAGAGCAAAAGCCGCGCAAACATCACCTATTCTTTCCTCTCTCAATCCGGCATGATTATAGCCGCTCGACCCTTCGGGGAAGCCTGTTTTCAGGTTATGGAAGGTGGTTCACTCACGCCTTCCACTTCATATTGCAGCCGATGGAGGGACGTTGATCGGCGAGCGGGAGCTTGCCGTCGAGCACGGCATCGAGAGCGGCGCGCAGATCCTCGCCAGTGACGGGAATGCCATTGCCGGGGCGGCTTGAATCGAACTGGCCGCGATAGATCAGGCGGAGATCGCCGTCGAAGAGAAAGAGATCCGGCGTGCAGGCAGCCTTGTAGGCGTGGGCCGCGGCCTGGCTCTGGTCATACAAATAGGGAAAGCTGAAGCCGTCGATCTCGGCCTGCCGCTTGAGTCCGGCAGGGCTGTCTTCGGGGTGGGTAGCGGCATCGTTGCTGCTGATGGCCACGATGCCCAGAGGCTTGCCCGCGTAATCCACGGCCAGCGCGGAAAAACTTTTTTCGATATGCTTGACGTAGGGGCAGTGGGCGCAGATAAAGACGATCAGCAACGCCTTCTGTCCGGAAAAATCGTCGCGGCGAACAGTCTTTCCCGAGACGACGTCGGGGAGCGCAAAATCGGGGGCCGTGGTGCCCAGTTCCAGCATGGTGGATTCGGTCAGCGCCATGGACAATTCCTTTCTCCAAACTACCTTCTAGCAACGCGACGCGACAAAGTTCAAAGTGTGAGTGTGAGTGTGAGTTTGCGTAGGTTTTCCATACTCACACTTTCACACTCACACTTCAAAACAGCGGCGCTTGTCTTCCCGGCATCGACAGGCCAAAGTGCTCGTATGCCAGACGCGTGGCCACGCGGCCGCGCGGCGTGCGGTCGAGAAATCCTATCTGAATGAGAAACGGCTCGTAGACCTCTTCGAGGGCGTCCTGCTCCTCGGCCAGGGTAGCGGCCAGGGTGCTGAGGCCGACCGGGCCGCCATCGTATTTCTGGATGATGGCCAACAGCAGCTTGCGGTCGATCTCGTCGAAACCGTGCGCATCCACTTCGAGCATGGTGAGGGCGGCGTTGGCCGTGGGGCGGTCAATCACGCCCGAGCCGCGCACCTGGGCATAGTCGCGCACGCGGCGCAGCAGGCGATTGGCGATGCGTGGGGTGCCGCGCGAGCGCAGCGCGATCTCGGATGCTCCATCCTGGTCGATGGGAATCTGCATCACCTCGGCGGAGCGGGTGACGATGAAGCGCAATTCATCTTCGGTATAGAACTCCAGGCGCAGCAGAATACCGAAGCGCGAGCGGAGCGGAGAACTGAGCAGGCCAGGCCGCGTAGTCGCGCCGATGAAGGTGAAGGGACGAATCTCCATCACGTGGGTGCGCGCCGCCGGACCCTGGCCGATAATGATGTCCAGCTTGTAGTCTTCGAGAGCGGTGTAGAGCTTCTCTTCGAGCACCGGCTGCATGCGGTGAATCTCGTCGAGGAAGAGCACCTGGCGCTCGCGCAGGTTGGTGAGGATGGCGGTCAGGTCGCCCTGAATCTGCAGCGCCGGCCCCGAGGTCTGCTGAAAGCCGACGTCGAGTTCATTGGCGATGATGGTGGCCAGCGTCGTCTTGCCCAGCCCTGGAGGACCGAAGAGCAGCACGTGATCGAGGGCCTCGCCGCGCGATTTGGCGGCTTCGAGCGCGATGGCCAACTGCTCTTTGGCTTTCGATTGGCCGATGAACTCGCCCAGCCAGCGGGGACGCAGTTTCAGCTCAAAACCCTGCTCTTCGTCGGCGCGCGAGGCGCTGACCAGCCGTTCCGGAGTATTGTCGCGGGCGATAGCCATGCTGAGGAGAAGTGTAGCCGGTGCAGGCCGTGAGAGCAACGTGCTCATGCGGCGGTTCAGCACCGCCAATCTGAAATGCGTTAAAATGTTGAGCCGGCGGGCCAGCGTCTCTATTTACCTTATTGATCCCCCAAAAGGGCTATTTCGTGGAGTTTGCCGTGCAATTACCATATGGCTCGGAACTCAAGGTAGTAGACTGAACTCGAATTAGGTGCGTGAGGATGTGTCCGAATCCGCCGATACGCTGGGAGATTTCTATGATCGATCGTTTTTGCTTGAGAGCACTGCTGCTGGCCGTTCTTACGCTGCCCATCGCCAGTTGCACCACCACCGGTTCACTGACTTCCATCGTGATCAGTCCCAGCACAGTTTCAGTGGGGCTCGCCGGATTTGGTTACGCACAGGGACAACAACAATACACGGCCATCGGGTACTATGGCCACTCCGGTCACCAGGTCACCAAAGACATAACCAAAGACGTAACTTGGTCTTCCAGCTTCGACCAGGTGGCAACCATCGTCACAGGTGGAACCAATGCCGGCTTAGCTACGACTACCGGCTGGGTGAATAACGAGGCATGGTATGGGGCTTCAACCATTACGGCAAATGCGCCGGGGTTCAATGGCGACATCGTAAGCAATACGGCAACTTACACTGTCACGGTTTCAAGTTCGACCTCCGCCGCTGATGTAATATCGATTACAGTTACGCCCAACCCTTTTACCTTCACGTCGACAGGTGCAACCCAGCAGTTTGTAGCGACCGGCACAACCTCGGGCGGAATGAATGAGACTCTGACAACGACAAGTGGGATCGCATGGACATCAAGTAACCCGAGTGTTGTCACCGTTGGTGCAAATTCCGGAATAGTCACATCAGTAGGCAGCGGTACAGCGACGGTCACTGCCACATTCACGAATTCCGATAATACCAAGACAGCAGGAAACGCATCTGTTACCGTTCAATAGTGAATAGCCTAGCGGAAAAGCCGCCCACAGGGGCGGCTTTCTTGCGTTTGCGGCAGAAATAAAGGCGCTGCTGAATCTAAGCAGGCAGGGCCACCACGCCGGCTACCAGCTGATAAAACCACCTGGATAGCGTGGCGGCGCAGAAGAGCGAGCCAGAGTTCGAGGTCATGGCTGGAGTGGCCGAGAGTGAAGAACTGGCTCATGCGTGGAACTCTTGCCAGCGAGAATAGCACTGGAAGGGGTGAGAGACGGCGAACTTCGTTGGCCACCGTTTAGACTGGTGGAGTCCTCTCGACGATGAAGACTCACCGCTTTGGCCGCATTCGCCGTTTTCACTTCAACTTGCCGCAGCGCGTTGCCGCAGGGTTGCTGGCGCTCTTTCTCGCCCAGGGGTTATGGCTGGCCGGTCATCAGACGATGAACGACCGCGACTATCAATACGCGCGCTGTGGGCGCGAATTGTGGGAGCGAACGCCCCCTCTGGCGGGTAGCCTTACCCGTCGCGGAAATATCCGCGACGGGGTTTTGGCCTACCGTCTGGCAGGGCTGCCGCTCACGCTGAATCTGCTGGTCGAGCAGGGGCTGGATCGCTTCCGCAAGCCCGAGAACCGGGTGGTGCAGACGACCGGTGAGCTGAGCACCTGGGAACTTCGCCACCAGCTTACCCACATTCTGCTGCTGCTGCGGTTGCCGTTTCTGGCTGCCGGAGTGCTGCTGGGCGGGGCGCTGTGGTGGGTCACGAGGCGGCTCTATGGCAATCTGGGCGGGTATACGGCTCTGGCGCTTTACTGCTTTTCTCCGGCAGCGCTCAAGGCCTGCGGGTCGCCGAACCCTGAAATTCTGGCCGCGCTGGGAGTCTATGGCGGCATTTATACCGGCATCGGCGTGGCCCATGCGATGCAGGGACCAAAGCGCAAATGGCGGCCGCGGATCATGCTGCTGACGGCGATCTTTGCCGTGGCCGCGGCCTCGCACAGTGCCGCGCTGGCGGTAGTGGCCGGGCTGGGCCTGGTCTTCATGCTATGGGTGGCCGAGGGGAGAAGAAGCCTGTTGCTGCCGGTGCTGCTCCTCGCCGTGGCCGGCGCGCTGGCGGTGGTCTTTGTTTGCTACGGATTTTCGCCCCTGGCCTTTTGTAACCTCTTCCGCTCCGGCGCTCTCAAGATGAGCCTCTCGCTGGAGCCCGCCGCGCGTTTCTTCGCATCAACGGCCAACGCCGGAGTTGCGCTGGCCGCTGCCGTTGCCGCGGTGCTCTATCTGGGCGTGAAGAGGTCGCGGTATTTTGGCAATACGGCTCCGCTGCTCTGCGTTGTGGCCTTGATCCTGCTCATCCTGACCGGCACGCAAGGCACTCCGTGGCTCTGGGCGCTGCCGTTTCTGCTGACCTTCATCGGCGGAGTCTTTGCCGATGCCTACGAAGGACCCAGGGGACGGCTGGCAATGGCCGCGGCCGGGGCCATCGTGCTGCTGCAAGCTGTCTGCTGTGTGCTGAGCTTGCCGGGGCTGCCGTAGGGAGCGCGATATTCAAGAAAAATGCACTTGACGACATAAGGCATTCCGTAGCATATTATTGATGTGGTGCCTTTTTCTCTCCAACCGCGCTTCGCTCGAAAGTGAGGTGCGCAATCGCACATAGGGCAATAAGTAACAACGCGCACCACAGCTGATACCATCGGCATGACCAAGGCAGGGCTCAGGCACGCGGCGCCGATGCGCGGCGGATATATCACCCATTAACGATCGCGGGTTACGCCTTGGGAGAGAAATCAAATGCCTGCACCTATGTCGCATCAAAATCTTGGAGCAAGGTGCTCTACGTCCGGAAGCGAAATGCAGTGGGAGGTGATCTTCCACGACGATTTTGTACCTGAATTCAATGATCTTTCGAAGAGCGTTCAACGCGAATTGATTGCACTGGCATTGAACATTTGCGAGAAGGGACCACTGTTGGGACGGCCACAGGTCGATACTCTGAAGGGTTCGCGCCACGCCAACATGAAGGAATTGCGCTTTGATGCCGATGGAGGCGTATGGCGCGTAGCTTTTGCCTTTGACCCGGAACGCAAGGCCATTTTGTTGGTGGCCGGGGACAAGGGCGGTGTTTCAAAGGGACGCTTTTATCAAAACCTCATTCGTGTAGCGGATGGACGGTTTGACCAACATTTGAACGCACTTCGTTCTCTGAAAAGGAAACAGTGATGCCAGTTACCTTGGAAACAATACTTAATGAGATGTCCGAGGAGCGTCGCGCCGACATCTACCTGCGTGCCCAAGAGATACGGGAAGAACTCAACCTGTGCCAGGTGCGCCGTCTGCGCAAACTTACCCAGGCTAGCCTCTCGAAGAAGCTCAAGATTGGCCAGGAGGGCGTCTCGCGCATTGAGAAGCGCTCGGACCTCTACATTTCCACGCTGCGCAGCTACGTGGAAGGCGTGGGAGGCAAGCTGAAGCTGGTGGTCGAATTGCCAGACCAGCCGCCCGTGATTCTGTCGGGCTTGGGCGAGGATCAAGCTCAAAAACGCACCAGAAGCACGCTGCGCGGCGGCACCAAGTCCAAGCCCGGAACGAGTCGGGCCGCATGAACCTCTTGGGCGCATGGCGGCGCGCTGAAAACAGTCTATAAAATGAAGCATAATAAGGACTTATTTACCAATATTCGCCTTGCTGAAACGCCCCTTCAGCGCGTAAAATAAAAGCATAGCCCGCAGAAACCGGCCCCACTCCTCCCGGAACTCTTCCCGATTGATTTTGGCGCCTTTCAGCGGGCTGAAGAAAACCACTATGGCAGACGATCGTAACCCTCAGCTCCCTCTCGAAAGCGGATTGCCGCCCAACAGCGGCACGAATCTCATCCCCATCAACATCGAAGAGGAGATGCGCCGCTCCTATCTCGCCTACACGATGTCGGTGATCGTCGGGCGCGCGTTGCCCGATGTCCGCGACGGGTTGAAGCCCGTGCATCGCCGCATTCTTACCGCCATGGACCGCGAGGGACTGCAGCACAACAAGCGCTACTCCAAGTGCGCCGGCGTGGTGGGTGAGTGCCTGAAGAAGTACCACCCCCACGGCGACTCGTCTGTTTACGATGCCCTGGTGCGCATGGCGCAGCCCTGGTCGTTGCGCTATCCGCTGGTCGACGGGCAGGGTAACTTCGGCTCAGTCGATGGCGATCCGCCGGCGGCCTACCGTTATACCGAGTGCCGCATGGAGCGCATCGCCGAAGAGATGATGGCCGACATCGATATGGAGACCGTCGATATGACGCCCAACTTCGATGAGACGACCGAAGAGCCCACGGTGCTGCCCACGCGCATCCCCACGCTGATCGTCAACGGCTCGAACGGCATCGCGGTGGGCATGGCCACCAACATTCCGCCGCACAATCTCACCGAGGTGCTCAACGCGACCATCGAACTGGTCGAGCACCCCGAGGCTGGCCTTGAAGCGGTTCTGCGCCACGTGCAGGGGCCGGACTTTCCCACCGGCGGCTTCCTTTACGGCAAAGCCGGCATCCCGCAGGCATACAAAACCGGCCGCGGCCGCTTCATGATGCGCGCCAAGGTGGCCGTCGAAAACCTGACCAAGGAAAAGCAGGCGCTCATCGTCACCGAGATTCCCTATCAGGTGAACAAGTCCAAGCTGATCGAGCGCATTGCCGAGCTGGTGAACGAAAAGATCGTCGACGAGATCAGCGACGTGAACGATCACAGCGATCGCGACGGAATGCGCATCGTCATCGAACTGAAGCGCGGCGCGCAGCCGGAGATTGTGCTCAACCAGCTCTACAAGCACACCTCGATGCAAGAAAGCTTTTCGATGATCTTTCTCGCCGTGGTCAATGGCCAGCCGCGGGAGCTGGGCCTCGATCAGGCGATCCACTGTTTTATCGATCACCGCATCAATGTGGTGCAGCGCCGCACTGTCTTCCTCTTGCGCAAGGCCCGCGAGCGCGAGCACATTCTCGAGGGCTACAAGATTGCGCTCGACAATCTCGATACCGTCATCCGCATCATCCGCGCATCGGGTTCGAGGGTCGAAGCGCGCGAGAATCTCTATGCCTGGGGCAAGGGCCGCGAGATCGTCGTCAACCTTGGACGCGAGCGGATGGCGCACGAGGAAAAGGGCCTGACGCTCCGCCAGGTCGATGCCATCCTCGAATTGCAGCTCTACCGCCTGACGCAGCTTTCTGTCGACGATATTCTGAAAGAATTGCAGCAGAAGCGCGACGAGATTGCCGAATACGAATCGATCCTGGCCAGCGAAAAAAAGCTGCGCGCGGTGATCGTCAAGGAACTGACCGAGGTGCGCGACCGCTACGGCGATGCCCGCCGCACGCAAATCATCGACGAGAGCGCCGAGCTTCAGCTTGAAGACCTCATCGCCGACGAGCAGGTCGCGGTCACGGTGAGCCATCAGGGCTACCTGAAGCGCACGCCCATCAGCATCTATCGCCAGCAGCGCCGCGGCGGCACCGGCCGCATGGGCATGAAGACCCGCGAGGAGGATTTCGTCTCGCAGTTGATTGTGAACTCGACGCACGCCTACCTGCTCTACTTCACCAACACCGGGCGCGTCTACTGGCTCAAGGTCTACGAGATTCCCGACGTGGGCGCGGCGGGCAAGGGCAAGAGCATGCAGAGCCTGCTCAACCTGCAGGCCGGTGAAAACGTGCGCGCCATCCTGCCCGTGCGCGACCTCGAAGAAGAGGGAAAGTTCATCTTCTTCGCCACCCGCAACGGCACGGTGAAGAAGACGCCGCTCAAGGACTTTTCCAACGTGATGTCTCGCGGCATCATCGCCATCGGCATCGACAAAGAGGATGAACTGGTCGCGGCGCGCATCACCGACGGATCGGAGATCGTCTTTCTGGCCACGCATCTTGGTATGGCCATCCGCTTCGACGAGGCCAATGTGCGCTCGATGGGCCGCCCGGCCTACGGCGTGCGCGGCATCGATCTGGCTAAAAACGATTACGTCGTCGGCGTGGCGATTACCCCCAAGGAGCATGAGCCGGGCGAGTACAGGATTCTTGCCATCACCGAAAACGGCTTCGGCAAGCGCACCGACGTCGATGCCTACCGGCTGCAAACCCGCGGCGGCAAGGGCGTCAAAAACATGGCCGTCACGCCGCGCATCGGCCGCGTCAACTGCATTCAACTGGTGGACGATACCTCGGAGCTGATGGTCATCAGCCAGTATGGCAAGATGATCCGCATCGATACCAAGACCATCCGCGCCGCCGGCCGCGCCACGCAAGGCGTCCGCCTGCTGAACCTCGATGCCGAAGACAAGGTCGCCGCCGCGGTCATCATTCCGCCCGAAGAGCTGAAGGACGACGAGCCGACGCTGTTGATGTGAGTGAAATTATGGACAAGACAATTCGCCGCGTAACTGACATTGATGAGCAACAGGCCGAGACCTATCGCTATTGGCAAAGCCAATCCATCGGCGCGCGTCTTATTGCCGTCTCGGAATTGAGCCAGCAAGCCTACGCATTCGCCGCCGCCTTCAAAGGAGTGCCTGCCCATGACTACACCCTAGGAACTGATCCGCAAGGACGACGAGCCAATATTGCTGATGTAGTGGACGAAGCAGAGCCTCGCGTATAATTCGGGCGGGAGACGAAGGAGTAAGAAAATGAAGCTCAAATCTTCGATCTATATCTCGAAAGAGGATTCAAATCCAAGGTTTGTCAATCAGGACGGCATACAGAAAGAACTAGTAGCCATTTGCAAGAAGTGGAAGAAATATCTTCAACTCTACGTTAATCGGACTGGAGAGTTTCTCGCAAATCCTGAATGCCCTTGGGAAAACACTGAGCGTGCTATAGTCAGCACGCTTTCAGCGGCTATTTCCAGGTATTATCGAGAGTCTATTGTTCTCGAAGAATCGCGCGTGCTTAAACCTGGGAATAATTGGAAATCCGAAGCGAAAAGACCCAGGAGTTGGGGCCGGTGTGACTTGTGGGTCTCGATGCGAGGGATTTCAGCAGGGCCTTCTTCATTCAACTTCTATTTGGAAGCTAAGACCTCACACAGGAGAAGCGCAGATGGTCTAGGCGACTTTCTCCGAAGAAGATACGGCATAAGCAAGATTTTTCGAGACTATCTCAAGTCTAATAAAAAAGGACGATTAGATCAGCGGAGTTCGTACCGGAAAGCGCGCAAACACGAGCACTATGTGATTGGACTTCTGGTCACGCCACTGCATGGCAAAGAGATTGAGTTCAAAGAAGTTAAAGCTGAGCTTCGTGATGCGTTTGAATCGCGTCTGCAATTAGACTTGAGACGACGTGTGACTGAAGCAGAAAAGAAAAACGCGCGACGGATGCAGCGATTTCCAACCGTTGCATTGATTCTGAGAGATCAGGACGGAGCACACCCGGGGATGGTCGCCAGCTTCACAGTTCTTGGTGCCTCAAAAGGTCTTGGGAAACGCAAGAACGGAATCGCAGAAGCACTTGTCTAAGTTTCAGAATTGGAGGTTTCGATGTGGCTTCTAACTTCCATCGGGTTCTTTAGCGTTGTGGAGAAGCCTGGAGATAAGGTCTCTTGTACGTTGACAGTGCGGGCACGCATTCAAGCTGATCTGGAATCGCTCCGTGATCAATACCTCCCGTCGTTGAGCCCGATTCTGAAGGATATGGGAACTGATTACCAGTTTCGCGCGACAGCACCAAAGGAAGATGTGGCGAAGGCGATTTCTCAAATCGTCTCTTCAATTGATTATTCCAACTTCAAAAATGAGGTTGCGGCGAAACAGGGGAAGAAGCGCGAAGGCTTGTACCATCGCGTTTGGGATGTGCTCGCCGGCCTATGAATTGGCCGAAAACCGCCGAGTGTCTCAAGTCTGGATTTTCATTCCTGGGAGTACGGCAGACTTACCAATCAAATCTTTTCAAGGCTACGAACCCGCCGGGTGCCCCATCCTTTCCGCATCTTTCTGCGGAAAGGGTGGGAGACCATAAATCTCACGCCGTGCTCATCGCAGCCGGTGCCAAGGCATCCTACACCGTCCAATCTTCCACCACCAGTCCCTTCACTCTGTCGAACTCCCGCGTATTGGCAGTGACTAAAATGAGGTTCCTGCAGAAGACTTGTCCGGCAATCAGCGTGTCGTACTCGCCGATGCGCAGGCCCTGTCTTTCAAGCTCGGTGCGAATCTCTCCTGCGGCATGTGCATCTTGCTCGGTGTAGTCCAGCACAGCAACAGCGCTCGTGAGAAATGCAGTCAGCCGGTTTGCGTTCTGAGCAACGCGGCCGCTCTTGGCCACGCCATACCAGAGTTCATGGGCAACGATTGAAGAGGTTTGAGGGATGATCTGATGGGCTGTGGCCTGGAAGTAACGCCGTCGAGCCATGCTCGAAGTCCCATTGATCAGCGCGATGCAGATGTTCGTGTCGAGCAGGTAGTTCACTTGAAGTACTCACGAATGGGAGCGAGGTTCTGTTTGCGGCCTTCCGGGAAGATCGGATCACCGCCCATAGCATCCATCCGCGCAAACAGCTCTTCCGGCGATTCCTTCACGACCACCGCAACAGGCTCAAGCAAAATGCCGGCGCCCATGCGGGTCACGCGCACCCGGTCGCCCTCAAATCGGAACTCTTTGGGCAGGCGCACGGCCTGACTGCGGCCGTTCCAGAACAGTCTGGCATCCTTTTGCTTCGGATTTTTCGCTGCTTTTACGGCCATCGCTTCACCTCAAAATAGTATCCATAAAAAGTATAGACCATAGATGCGCATCTCCGCTCGCATCGCATCTTTTTCAATCTCACCGAGGTTCGGAATGAATGCGGGTTCGGAATCAAGCTGCCAATCGGCACGGCTTCCGATTATCGGACGAGCCCGCATCCAGATAGGCACTCGTGAGCGGGGTCGAATTGGCCTACACTGGAATTGCTCTGGATTCTCCGCGGACTTCTTGATGCGGCGAACCACAATCATCCTCTTGTTTCTGGCCGTTCTCTTCGGAACGGCCGCCTACGGCTCGCCGGCGCATCCGGCCAAGAGCCGCAAGAGCGGTGGTTCTGCGGCAGCTCCCCACAAGAAGCAGCGCACCGCGGCGACCCCTGCCGGCAGGCAGCCGCGCGCAACCGAAGGCAAACAAGCGGCAAGCACACCATCGCTGGGATCAACGCGCAGGCATCGCTCCGGCTCTCGTCGGGCAGTCGTTCGCCACGCCGCCGTTCGTCCGGCGGTGGTTCAAACGGAATTTCTCAATCAAGGCCGAAGGCAAACGCCGCTCGCGATGCGCGGAGATCAACTTCCTGAGCCGCCACCGCTGCGCGGCTCCTACGAATCTCTGGTGCGGCAAAACGAGAAAACGGAGACCGACAATCTGGAACGGATCGAAGACGAGGACGATCTGGCGGATCGTATCGCCCGCGGGATGCTGGTGCCGGTGCCGGTTTCATCCGCGCTGGCCGTGAATGGGAAGCTGCCCGAGAACCACCGCTACTGCCGGTCGTGGACGGCAGAGTTTCTGGCCGATTTAGCGCGGGCTCATGCCCGAAAATTTCACGGCCCCGTCTTGGTCAGCTCGGCCGTGCGGACGGTCGAGTATCAAAAACAACTGATGAAGATCAACGGCAATGCGGCCGAGGCCGAGGGCGACATCGCCAGCCCCCACCTGACCGGGGCGACCATCGACATTGCCAAGCAGGGCCTCAGCCGCCAGGAGATCAGCTGGATGCGAGCCTTCCTGCGGCCGCTCGAAGAGGCCGGGAAGATCGACGTGGAGGAGGAGTTCAAGCAGGCCTGCTTCCACATCACGGTCTACAAAAGCTATCTGTCGCCGCCGCCGACCCGAGTCGCAAGCCCGCGGCGGCAGAGCTCCGAGCCGCAGGCCGGAAACGCCGTGCAGGGACTTTAGGTCCGCGCTCCGTAGAGCTTGTTTCAAAAATGGTTTTGCAGGCGCCGGCTGCAATCCCTCCAGGGCTAAAGCCCCGCTGTTTTTACCGCCATTTCCGGCACCCTTCGGCTGCGCTCAGGGCCGACTTTAAAGTCGTGCCCTGATACAAGGCCGGTTTATGAAACCTGGTATAAAAATACAATTATTTACTGAATAACTTCCAATCGGAAAATTGCCTGCACATCTTCGTTTGTTGGAGTTACAATCGCGGTCAAACGCGGATTCCGTACTTTCCGTGAAATTGTCCCTTCCATGGTTTTCGTCTTCACGGAAAAGGCGCTGCGTGACTCATCAGGTTTTTGAAAGGCAGAATCATGAGCGATCTCGAAGTGCATTCGGTAACCGAAGCAGCCACTGCGCGCCTCGGCCTTTCCCAGTGGCAGCGCATAGCAAACATTTTTTCCGCGCCGTCGAAGACCTTTGAAGATATCAAGCGCGGCAACAAGAGCTGGTGGCTGCCTTTTATTCTCATTGCAGTAGTTACTTATGCTCTCTTCGCGGTCGTCACAGTCAAAATCGGCATGCAGCAGGTGGTGCAGAACCAGATCCATCTCAATCCGCAGGCGGAAGAGAGGCTGGCGCAGTTGCCGGCCGAGCAGCGGGAATCCTCCAGCAAGATTGCGTTGTACTCCACAGAAGGCGCATTCATTGCCAACCCCATTCTCACCCTTGCCGGTTTTGCGCTTCTGTCGCTGGGCCTTTGGGGCACCATCAACTTCGTCTTCGGAGGCAAAGCCGGTTACGGAAGCATCCTGGCCGTGTGGTTCTATGCAATGCTGCCTTCGATCGTCAAAACGCTGCTGGGGATGGTAGTGATCTTTGCCGGGATGGCCCCGGAATCGTTCAACATCAAGAACTTTGCGCCCACAAATATCGGCGCCTTTCTCGACCCTCTGGAGACCAACAAGGCGCTCTATGCGCTGGCCACTTCGCTCGATTTGGTGCAGATATGGAATCTGGCGCTCTTGGGAATTGGAACGGCGATTGTGGCAGGGGTGAAGCGCAGTTCCGGCTATATAGCGGTCTTCGGATGGTGGGCGATCTTTGTTCTGATCGGCGTCGGCTGGGCGGCGGCCTTCAGTTGAGATCGTATCCTGCTCTCAAAAACCAAAGGGCGCTCATCCAGAGGATGCGCGCCCTTTGCATTAGTACCGTGAAAAGCTAACGGCTAAAAGCGGCTTTTACTCCGTCCAGCGCCGCATGATGAGCGTGGCATTGATGCCGCCGAAGCCGAAGGAATTCGAGAGGGCCACATCGAAGCTGTGCGCAATGGCCTTGTTGGGCACGTAGTCCAGACGGCACTCGGGATCGATGTTCTCCAGATTGATCGTCGGCGGAAGCATCTGGTTTTGCAGCGCCAGCATCGTGATGCCCGCTTCGAGCCCGCCGGCGCCGCCCAGCAGGTGGCCGTGCATGGACTTGGTGCCGGAGATCTTGAGCTTATGGCTGAGGGCATGCTCGCCAAAAACCAATTCGATGGCCCGCGACTCGTTGCCGTCGCCCGCCGGAGTCGAGGTGGCGTGAGCATTCACGTAGCCGACCGTCTCGGGCGCAATGCCGGCGTCCTTGAGGGCGGCTCTCATGCTGCGCTGTGCGCCTTGCCCCTCGGGGGCGATGCCGGTCATGTGATAGGCGTCGGCGCTCATGCCGTAGCCGATGATTTCGCCAAGAATTTTGGCTCCGCGCGCTCGGGCAAACTCCAGTTCCTCAAGGATGAGCACGCCGGCGCCTTCGCCGATGACGAATCCATCGCGGTCCTTGTCGAAGGGGCGGCTGGCGCGGGTGGGTTCGTCGTTGCGGGTAGAGAGCGCCCGCATGGCAGCGAATCCGCCCACTGAAAGCGGGGTAACCGCGGCCTCGGCGCCGCCGGCAATCATCGCATCGGCGTCGCCATGCATGATCATGCGCACCGAGTCGCCGATGGAGTTGGCGCTGGTGGCGCAGGCCGTGGCCGTCGCCGAGATCGGTCCCTTGGCGCCGTAGCGAATGCTCAAATGGCCGGAAGCCATATTGACGATGGCCGCGGGTATGAAGAAGGGCGAGATCTTGCGCGGCCCGCCCTGCAAGAGGTTGGAGTGCTCCCGCTCGATGATCTCGAAGCCGCCGATGCCTGAGCCGATAAAGACGCCCACCCGGTCGGCGATCTCCGGGGTAATTTCGAGACCCGATTGAGTGATCGCTTCGTGCGCTGCGGCAAAGGCGAAGTGAGTGAAGCGCCCCATCTTGCGCGCTTCCTTTTTATCGATGAAATCGAGAGGGTCGAAGTTCTTGACCTCGGCAGCGAAGGTAACCGAGAAGCCAGTGGTATCGAAGCCCTGAATGGGCGCCATGCCGCTGGCGCCAGCCAGGGCCTGCCGCCAGATCTCGGGAGCAGTGTTGCCCAGACCGCAAACCAGCCCCAGGCCGGTAATGACGACTCGACGGGGCACCGGCTACTTGCCGCCTTTCACATGCTTCTCGATATATTCGACCGCATCCTTGACGGTCTTGATCTTTTCGGCGTCTTCGTCGGGGATCTCGATATCGAAGGCCTCTTCGAACTGCATCACCAGCTCGACCACATCCAGCGAATCCGCGCCCAGATCTTCCTGGAAGCTGGCGCCAGGAGTAACCTCGGCTTCATCCACCTGCAACTGCTCGACGATAATCTGTTTGACTTTCTCTTCCACGGCCATGCGTGTTTCTCCTCGTGATCTTCGGAACTTGGGAATCCCTCCGGGGGTTCAGTCCACTTGCGCTCCGCCAGCCTACAATAACGGCTCGTGGCGGGGGAAGACAACCGTCATGCCAAATAAATTTCGCATGGCCCCGAAACTCAAGTCTATCGGGCCGGTGAGGGTGTGTAAAGGCTCGGAGGGCGTAAAAGGGATCGGAGGCCGGAGATCAGGGGTCAGGGTGCCGAAAACAGGCTGAAATTGGCAGGGAAATGTGCAGCTCGAAGGCGTATATTGGGCGAAACAGGGAAAGGATGAATCGATGCAGTCTTTGATCGCTGGAATCGTGGCGGCCCTTGCGGGAATTATTTTGGGTTTTTGGCTGAGGGCTTCGTCTGCCAAAGCTGAGAAAGCGCAATGGGAACGGCGCGCCGCGGAATTGGCGGATGAGTTGACCGCTGTGCGCAGCGAACTGGTGCGGGTTCAGGCTGAGTCTGCCGCCAGGGCGGGGTTTGAATCGCTGGCTGCCGAGCGAGAGAAAACTATCGCCGGTTTAGCCGCCGAGCGCGATGGTTTGCGCGACGAGTTGCAGGCCAAGTCCGCAGTGGAGCGCAGTCAGACCGCACGTATCAGCCAACTGGATGAGCAACTCAAGAATGAGCGCCAGAATTTGGCGGAGAAGCTGGCTCTGCTGGAAAGCGCCAAGCAAACTCTCGCCAATCAGTTCGAGGCGCTGGCCGCAGGGATTCTGGAGCAGAAGAGCAAAAGCTTTGCCGAGGGCAGCCAAAAAGAGTTGGGAACCCTGCTGAACCCGCTGCGCGAGCAGATCAACGACTTCCGCAAGAAGGTCGAAGAGGCGCAGAGCGACTCTAAAACCGGCGTGACCAAGCTGGAGACGTTGATCGGCACGCTGGGCGGGCTGAATCAGCAGTTGAGCGCGGAGGCCAAAAATCTGACCACGGCGCTGCGCGGCTCCTCGAAGGCGCAGGGAGACTGGGGCGAACTGATTGTGCGCAATCTGCTGGAGAAGGCGGGGCTGCGCGAAGGCGAGCAGTTCCGGGTGCAGGAGACCTTCGATGCGGCCTCGGGAGACAGTGACGACCGGCAGAGGAAAGTACGACCGGACGTGATTGTGAACCTGCCCGGCAACCGTCATCTGGTGATCGACTCCAAGGTTTCGCTGAACGCTTATACCGACTCGGTGAACGCGGAGACCGAAGAAGATCGCAAGGCTGCCGTCAAGCGCCATCTGGCCAGTGTGCGCGGTCATGTGGACGAGTTGGCCGCCCGTAACTACCACAAGCTGGAGGCCCTCGACTCTCCCGACTTTGTCGTGATGTTTGTGCCCATCGAACCGGCATTTCTGGTGGCGCTGCACGAAGACGAGGGTTTATGGCGCTACGGGTACGGAAAAGAGGTTCTGCTGGTGGGGCCGACCACGCTGCTGTTCGTGATCCGCATCGTGGATAATCTGTGGCAGCAGGAGTTGCAGGCGCGCAGCGTGCAGGACGTGATGAATCGTGGAACCGAGTTATACGATAAATTTGTGGGCTTTGTCAGCGACCTGGAAGCAGTGGGCAAGAGTCTGCGCGGAGCCGATCAGAGTTATAGCAATGCGATGAAGAAGCTGAGCGAAGGCCGCGGCAATCTGATTCGGCAGGTCGAAATGCTGAAGGAGTTGGGCGTACGGACGGGCAAATCCCTCCCGCGTAATCTGCTGGACAGCGCCGGAGCCGAGGAGTCGGGGTTGGCGCTGGCGGCAGCGGCGGAGGATCGCGGCGGGGCTGAGTAAGGACGTTTTCTTGAAGGGGTCGTGGTTTCCCACCGTTGCGACAGAAATATGTCATAAGGATGGGGCACCCGCACAAATGCATCTAGATCTAAAGAAATTGTTGATCCAGGAAGAAATAAGCGTGGATCGGGAGGTCCACGCTACAGCCGGCCGGGAGGCCGGCGCTACAGTGTGGGACTCCGTGGGTCGGCAACGCCGGTGGGGATCTAAAAGAGGATTGCATCTTGGTACAAGCGACAGAACTACACACGGAATTGCTTTTCAACGCGGAAATTCCCGTGGAGGCAACGGTCAATCTGGGGCCGAGTCCGCTGGGAGAGCTACGGTTTGTGCCGATCCTGCCGGGGCCGTTTGAAGGGCCGCGGATCAAAGGCGAAATTCTGCCCGGGGGTATCGACTGGCAGTTGGTGCGGACAGACCGGGTGACGGAGATCGAAGCGCGCTACACGCTAAAGACCGACGACGGAGTGCTGATCCGGGTCATCAACAAGGGCTTCCGGCATGGACCGGTAGAGGTGATGCAGCGGTTGGCAAAGGGCGAGCCGGTCGATCCGTGCGAGTATTACTTTCGCGCCGCGCCGATCTTCGCGGCTCCCAGCGGGCGGTATGAATGGCTCAACCGAAGCCTCTTCATCAGTAGTGGAGAGCGATACCCCGGCAAAGTTGTGCTGCGAGTCTTCCAGGTTCTCTAAGATTGCAGCTCCGCGAAGGCCGCCCGCATCCGCTTCCACGTCGTTTCCAGGTCTTCGGGCAGGATTCGGGTTTCAGCCACAGTCGTCATGAAATTGGTATCGCCGACCCAGCGGGGCAGGGCGTGCAGGTGTAGGTGGCCGGCGACGCCCGCGCCGGCGGCCTTGCCCAGATTCATCCCCAAGTTGAGGCCGTTGGGGCGGTAGAGCTTCTCGATGGCTCTCTCGCTGAGTTGGGCCAAATCGATCAATTCATGGGCAGCCTCGGTGGGCAGCGCGGCCAGGCGGTCCAGGTGCGCATAGGGCATCGCCATCACGTGGCCCGAGGTATAAGGAAAGGCATTCAGGCAGACAAAACAGTGCCTGCCGCGGTAGATGAGCTTGCCGGCGGCTTCGGCCTCCTCTCGACTCATGCCCTTCGATAGGCCAAAGTCGATCGAGGCGATCAGGTTGCAAAAGACGCACCCAAAGTCTCCGGGCCAGGCGGCGAGGCTGGCCGGCACGCCGGGGCGAGGGGCGGTCTCCGCCGTCGTGATGTAGGCATAGCGCCAGGGAGTCCAGAGAAGATCCATCGGTAGGGTTCCGTCTGCACCAGTATAGTGCGAGCGCGAGTGTGAGTGCGAGTATGGAGTCCCGTCGTTTTACACACTCACACTTTCACACTCACACTTTCACACTCACACTTTCACAGGGCGCCGGACGGTTGCTGGCTTTCGGCCGGTCTTCGGTAGTGGTTGAGCGCTGCCCTTGGGAATAACGTCGAGATCAACCTTGCCTTCCGCCAACTGAATGAGGAAATCCTGGCAGGCGAAGGGCTTGGCGTCCTTGAGCGCCTTGCTGGCGCGCACGTAGTTGCCATCGGGTTGCTGCAGGCGGGCATGGACCGTATCGGCCAGCAGGGCAGGCAGAATTTCGTCGTGGATGCGGGCGCGGGCTGCCGGGTCGCGGACCGGGAAGACCACCTCACAGCGCTCGAAGAGATTGCGCGGCATCCAGTCGGCCGAGCCAAGGTAAATCGCACTGTCGCCGTCGTTGGCAAAGTGGAAGATCCGCGAGTGCTCGAGGAAGCGGCCCACGATCGAGCGCACCCTGATTCTCTCCGAGAGGCCTTTCACGCCCGGACGCAGGGTGCAGAGTCCGCGAACGATGAGGTCCACCTCGACGCCGGCCTGCGAGGCGGCATAAAGCGCCTCGATGACGCTGGGTTCGAGCAGCGAGTTCATCTTGGCGACGATGTGCGCGGGTCGTCCGGCCTGGGCGTGCTCGGTCTCGCGGCGGATCAGGCCGAGGAAGCTCTCGGCCATGGTGAGGGGCGCAACCAGCAGCGGTAGGTAATCGGGAATCTCGGCGTGGGCGGTCAGGTAATTGAAGACCATATGCACCCGTTCGGTGATCTGCGGGTCGCAGGTGAGCAGGCTGAGATCGGTATAGAAGCGAGCGGTTACCGGGTTGTAGTTGCCGGTGCCCAGGTGGCAGTAGCGGCGGGTTTGGCCGTCCTCGTCCCGGCGAACCAGCATGGCCAGCTTGCAGTGCGTCTTGAGGCCGACTACGCCGTGGAAGACCTGTACGCCGGCGTCCTCCATGCTGCGCGCCCAGCGAATGTTCGAGGCTTCGTCGAAGCGGGCCATCAACTCGACCACCAGTGTGGCCTCCTTGGTAGCGGCAGCCTCGATAAGCGCGGCAAAGACCGGCGAGTCGTTGCTGGTGCGATAGAGTGTCTGCTTCATCGAGACGACAGCGGGGTCTTCGGCGCCCTGCTGAATGAAGTTGACGACCGGGTCGTAGGAGTCATAGGGGTGGTGGAGCAAAATATCGTGCAGGCGCAGTTCGTCGAAGATATTGGCAGCCTTGCGGCTGAGCAGGAGAGGCTTGGGGGTAAAGGGCGGAAACTTGAGGGCGGGGCGGTCCACATCGTCGTACAAAAACATGAGTCTCGACAGGTTGATCGGGCCATCGTTGCGGAGAACCTGATTTTCTTCGAGTTCGAAGTTGACCCGCAGCCGCTCGACGATCTCCGCGTCGGCGCCGGTCTCAATCTCCAGTCGAACGGCATCGCCCTTGCGGCGGTTATGCAGCTCCACGCGGATGGTATCCAGCAGCGAGCGCGCCTCTTCTTCCTCAAAGTAGAGGTTGGAGTTGCGGGTGACGCGGAAGGCAGTGTGAGCCAGCAATTCATAACCGCGGTACATGCCGGCCAGGTTCCGGGCAATCAGATCCTGCAGCAGGAGATAGTCGAGAGTGCCGCCGTCAGAGGGCAAACGGACGAAGCGCGGCAGGGCGCGAGGCACGGTGACCACGCCCAGCACCTGCGGACCCGAGCTGCGGCGCTTGCGGCGCAGCAGCAGCGCCAGGCAGAGGGCTTTGTTCAGAACGCGGGGAAAGGGGTGAGCTGGATCGATGGCGATGGGGGTCAGCAGCGGATCGACCTCGCGCTGAAA
>Ga0182030_10005851_pt1 | contig 26024 bp, 23 predicted proteins | sample 812S3MmetaG_FD_121299 | JGI IMG/M metagenome (GOLD analysis project Ga0182030, IMG submission 121299) | Permafrost microbial communities from Stordalen Mire, Sweden - 812S3M metaG (Illumina Assembly) | ecosystem: Environmental > Terrestrial > Soil > Wetlands > Permafrost | place: Sweden...
ATTGAAGTCGGAGAAGAAGCCCAGGCCGCAGTTGTAGGCTTCAATACCGCGCACCACCGTGTTCATGCTGCCGAAAATGCGAATGCAAGCCGAGAAGACGCCCCAGGCCGTGCCCGCCGCGCCCGCCGGCGTGGTGTAGCTCGCCGGAGGCTTGGCATTCTGGATCTTGAGGCCCTCCACAATCAGATACTGCGAGCCGGTCCAGGTTCCCGTGTACACGCCTGCCCAACCCGGAGTGCCGATGCCCACGGCCGCGTATCCGGCCGAATAGACGCTCACTGTCGAGCTCCCCACGGCGTTGCTGGCGTCGATCACCGGCAGGTTGCCCCGCGAGTCCGGTACGCCGCAGACGCGGACAGGCTGTGTGCGCGTGGCTTTGGTGGCGAGCTGGAAGTACTCGTAATACGTGGTAGGGTTGGCCCCGGTTGTGTCTTCATTGTGGATGCGCACCGTCGAGCCCGCTGCGAGCGTTGTCCACGGCACAGAGCGGATGGTCTTGTAACCCTGCGATGGACCCACGTCGTAGGTCTTGCCGGTCAGCGCCGGGTCAACCGAGCAGTCCACCGGTTCGGTCTCAGAAGGGGTAACCTCATAGGCCATGCTGTGCCCGGTCACGTAGACAGTGGCCGTGTTGGTCTTGGTCCCGTCGGCTGCGCTGGTTGCCGTCAAGGTATAGCGGCCGGCCACCGTTGCGGAAAAGACCGCATCCTGATTCGTCGAGTCAGTCAGAACGCCATCGCCTCCGTTGGGCTCGGCGGTAATGGCCCAGGTTACGTTGTGATTAACCGCGCCCCACACAAACGCCTGGACATCGGCCTTCTGGCCCACGTAAAGAGTGGTGTAGAAAGGGACCACGTTGATCTGCACGGCCGGATTGCAGACACTGATGGTGATCGCAGCTGTCTGCTTCGGGTTCTCCTGCGATTGCGCCGTCAGGGTCAGCTGCCGGGCTGAGGTGATGGTGTAGCTGCCCGTGCCTTGGATTGAGCAACTGCTGCCCGTGCTGGGCGCAGTAACGTCCACCCAGTTTCCCGACGAGGTGGACAGCGACGCCCCGCCGGTCACTGACCAGTTAACGCCGTTGGTGATGCCGTTGGCTACCGTGGCATAGATGCGGCGCACGCTGCCCGGCAGCACGTTGAATCCATAGGCAGGCTGGGTGATGGCGATGGAGATGGGGCCTGGAATCCGCAGCTGCAGGGTAGCTGTGCTCTGCATCGAACCCGAAGTTCCGGTCACAGTCACCGTATAAGTCCCGGGAACCGCGCCGCTGCCGGCGGCCAGTGTCAGCGAGGTGCCGGTGCTGGTGCTGGCGTGAGCAAAGGCGGCCGTCACCGAGGACGGCAGTCCGCTGGCCGCAAACGCAACGGAGCTGCTGAAACCGTCGACGGCGGCAACACTGATGGTCGTGTTGGCTCCCACTCCCCCCGCCACCGCCGTCAGCGTGCTGGCTACTGGCGTAATGCTGAAACTCGGCGCCGGAATGGTGATCACCACGGTCGTTGCGCTGGCCGCCGCTCCCGCGGTGCCGGTTACGGTCACCGTGTAGGTCCCCGGCGCCGCCGCGTTGCTGGCCGTGAGCGTAATGGAACTGGCACTACTCGTGACAGCGGGGCTGAAGGCCGCAGTCACCCCGGCCGGGCATCCGGACGCAGTGAGCGAAACGCTGCTGCTGGAGCCGTTGCTGCCCGCCACGTGGATAGCGGCCGACGCGCTGGAGCCCACCACCAGCGTGACCGGACTGGACGACGCGCTGACCGTGAAGCTGGGCTGTGGAATCGTGAGCGCGATCGTCGCGCTGCTCGTCAGGCTTCCCGAGGTGCCGGTCACCGTCACTGTATACGTGCCGGGAACCGGAGTTGTGCCAGGCTTCAGCGTCAGCGTGGTCTTTGCCGCGCTGCTTGCCGAACTGAACGAGGGCGTCACGCCGCTGGGCGCGCCGGACACCGAAAAGGCCACGTTGCCGGTAAAGCCATTCTGATCGTTCACCGTGATGGTGCTGCTCGCGCTCGCTCCTCCCACCACGACTGTGAGGGCGCTGGATGAGGACGACAGCCTGAAGGTGGGATTGGCAATAGTCAGTTCGATCGTGGTGCTGCTTGTCGCCTCTCCGGAAGTGCCGGTCACCCGCACCGGGTACATCCCTGAAGCGGTCCCGGAAGCCACCTTGAACGTCAGTCCTTCGGTCGTTGCGTTCACCGCGGCAAACGCCGACGTGACCCCAACTGGAAGTCCGGACACCGCAAGGCTGACTCGGGCAGTTAGGGCGACCGGGTTGGCAACACTGATGTCGATGGGCAGGTTCCATCCGTCCTCACCTACATTGAGCGTGAGCGCATTGGCCGAGGCCGCAAGGCTGAAACTGGGCTTGGGAATGGTGAGCGCGATCGTTGTCGCATTGGTTGCACTGCCGGAGGTGCCAGTAATCGTGATCGGATAGGTTCCCGGCGTGACCGTGGCGCCCGCCGCGGCGGTCAGGGTCACCGTCGACGTCAGGCCAACCGTGAGCCAGTTCAGCCTCGCCGTCACGCCTGCCGGGGCGCCGGAAACCACCAGGCTCACATCGCTATTGCTCAGTCCAACTTCATTGCCCACGCTAATCACGCTGTTGACGCCGCTACCCCCGGCCAGTGCGGTGAGGCTGCTGGGCGAAGCCGCAAGCTTGAAGCTGGGCTGCGGAATGCTGAGCGCGATCGTCGAGCTGCTGGTCAGCGTGCCCGAAGTTCCGGTCACCGTCACCTTGTAGGTCCCGGGAACAGCGCTCGCGCCGGGCTTCAGCGTCAGCGTCGTCTTGTAGGCACTGCTCGTCGTGCTGAACGAGGGCGTGATGCCGCTCGGCACACCGGATACAGAGAAGGCCACGCTGCCGGCAAAACCATTCAGATCACTCACCGCAACGGTACTGCTGGCGCTCGAACCGCCCGCCAGTAAGGTGAGGCTATTGGACGGCAAGCTCAAATTAAACCCCGGCGTAGTTTTCGCCGCAGCCGACGCCGCCAGCGAGAGACCCAGGCAGGCGGCAAGAAGAATTCTGCTCCAGGATGATAGGAGAGCGAAAGTAATTCCCTTAATCTGAGCCGATGAGGGCATATCCATCTTTTTTTCTCCGTAAATCTGAAGTCGGAAGCGTTCCAGGTGCCTTCTCTACCCACCTGTATCGGTGGCTTGACGGCCGAAACTTAGTAAGTTCTTATGTATAGTAACTATCTTGAGTACACTTTAGTTACCACTTTAATTGGGAACAACTAACACTTTTGAGTAGATTACTCCCTAGCGCCGGAGCATGGGCGAGGGATCGATACGATCCGCGGCGCGCGTGTATCTTCCTGAATCAATAAGAGAAATGGAAATGACGCGCAATGCGGGAAGGCCGGAGCCGTCCTGGTTACCGCATGTCTTGGGAGAAGATGCGCTTCGGGGGAAAGGGCGCGAGTTAAGAGCTTCTCATTGGAATTAGCGCATGTTGTCTCGGAGGAGCCGCGCTGGGAGCTGCCGCATCGGCCCCCAGCCCATCTCTCCAACTGCACGCGCCCCTCGATAAGCTCCGATGGAAAATGCCCCGCTGTAGCTATGCAATAAGTTGCACATACCACTTTCTATCTCTATCTAAGTGACTGAATCTACAGTTACACTCAATGGACCTTGAGTTGCTTAATAGGAGATACGAGCAGGATTGCCCGATCTTGGGCACTCCCATCTTGGGTGCTTCTGACAGTCGCACAAACCCCGCAGATCCGACTATTGTCTTTTCCCATTGCACCGTCATTCACTTGGTTTCATTTTTGTGAGGAGAGTTTGCTATGAGTTTCGCCACAACAAAAGCATTTGCACTTCCCCTGCTCGCGACGCTGGCCCTTGCCGGCACCGCGGTCGCATTCGCTGATCCAATCCAAAACGGCAATTTCTCCGGGGCCGGCAGCGGTTATACGTATGACCCCGGCACAGTAGCGGGTTGGAGTTTCAGTGGCGGCGCGGGCGTCCAGGCAAACGGCTCCGCCTGGGGCTTCACCAATGCTCCGGGGGGCGCAGCTCAAACCGCCTTCCTGCAGAGCTATATCGGTTCGATCAACGTGCCCACCGGCAACCCTTCAACGATCCAGCAGAATGTCAGCGGCTTGACCTCGGGCGATTCTTACGCTCTCTCCTTCTATCTGGAGGCTCGGCCCGGCTATGGCCTGGATCCGGTAACCGTGACCATTGACGGCGTGAATGTCACGATTACCCCCGCCAGCGACAGCACCTGGACCAAGTACACCGAGTACTTCACCGCCGGCGCATCCAACACGCTCACCTTCTCGGTATCCGGCAGCGGCAATGGCCCCTACGACAACGACACCGGCCTGGCGGACGTCTCGATCGGGGCGACTCCCGAGCCGGGAACCCTCCTGCTGCTCGGCACCGGCCTGCTCGGATTCGCCGGCTTTGCCCGCCGCAAGTTCGGCGCCAGGAACCTCTAACCTGTAATTCCGAACCCGCTCTCAAGCGAAAAAGCCCTGGCGATGCGCCAGGGCTTTTTCGCTGGCCGGGCGCGCCTTCGCCCGCCCTGCGGCCTTCGGCCATCCATCTTCACCCCCCTCTGCGATAGACTGATCAAGATCTGGCCTTCCCGCGGAGAATCTCGACCTCCAGGCCGCACGTCGGCTCGATCGGTAATCGCCTATCACGAGGCAGTCGAACCATGCAGTGGAAGCACCTGCGCATCGCCACTTTTTACGCTCTTCTGCTCCCTTATTCGAAACGAGCCCGTAACAAGCGCATGCGCCTGTTTGCCGCGCTGATGGGCGTCCGCGAGGGTATGCGGATTCTCGATCTGGGCGGCCAGCCCATGATCTGGGAGAGCGTTCCGGTGCGGCTGAACCTGACCATCGTCAACTTGCCGGGCATTGCCCAGCAAAACGCTCCCTCGCATCACGCGATCCGCTACGTCGAAGGCGACGCCTGTGCGCTGGAGGGGCTGGGGGAGCCGACCTTCGACGCCGTGTTCAGCAACAGTGTGATCGAACATGTGGGGGCAGCCGAGAGGCGCCAGGCCTTCGCCGCGGCGGCCCGGCGGCTGGGAGCGTCCTATTGGGTGCAGACGCCCTCGGCCTGGTTTCCGATTGAGGCCCATTGCGGCATGCCTTTCTGGTGGCTCTACCCTGCCCGGGTGCGGCAGTTCTTCCTGGCCCGCTGGCGCAAGAACCTCCCCAACTGGACGCGCATGGTGGAAGAAACGACAGTGCTCGGCAAGGCCGAACTCCAACAGCTGTTTCCCGAGGCGACCATCCTGACAGAAAAATCGCTGGGCATTGCGAAGTCCTACATCGCCTGGTTTCCCGGAGAGTGATGGAACTTTTCAACTGCAACTGGCGCCGCTAACAGGCCTTCTTCTGCGCATTCACATAGTCGCGGAGAGCCGCGTTGATGCGACTCTGGTAGCGGCGGCCGGTGGCGCGGAAGAACTCGATGACATCGGCATCGAGGCGCAACGTAATTTGCTCCTTGTTTTCCGCCGGAACCAGATCGGAAACCCGCCGCCAGCCCCTCCGCGGCAGGGGCAGAATGTCGCTGTAGTCGATGTCTTCGTCACGCAGATCGCGCAATGCCTGCATCTGCTCCTCTGTCATGATGGGAGGATTCGATGGATCAAGACGAAAATAAACGGTGTCAGTGCCAGTAGATTTCGTTTTCACTGCGGACTGCCTTTCGGGCGGAGATGAGCCGGATCCTCGATCCACGAAGCGTGTATATAACGACCAAAATCCATTCGTCGACCCGTCCAAGCACAATCCAGCGGTCTTCGCCATACTCCTCGCGGGTATCGAGCTGCTGCTGCCGATGAGGGTCAAGAAAAACCCTGGTTGCGTAACGGAACGAGATCCGATGATCGCGGAGATTCGACGCCGCCTTGGAGACACTCCACTCGAACTCCTCGCCACTTGGCGCTTGCCAATGCACTGTTTGCGATTTCATTCATCATCGCTTTCTCTCCCATTTGGCGCAGTGGTCTTCGACACGCCTGACGGTCTCCCGCCGTCAAGGTCATATTACCACAAATGAAGCAACAAATGTAGCTACAAGTTTGGCGAGCCTCGCGAGTGTCCAGGTCAAGCCCCGTCGCGCCCAACTTCTGTGGATAGACGGTGAAGGCCTGCGCTCAAGAGTAGCGTTTCTGGTGCCAGATCCACGCCGTGCGCACAATGTCGTCGAGCTGTGTGTACCTGGGCTCCCAGCCCAGCTGCCGGATGGCCTTGGCGGAGCTCGCCACCAGCACCGCCGGGTCACCCGGGCGGCGCGGGTGTATCTGGGCGGGAATGGCATGGCCGGTCACGCGGCGGGCCGAGTCAATCACCTGGCGCACACTGAAGCCCTGGCCGTTGCCCAGGTTGAAGATCAGCCGGTGCTTGGCGCCGTCCTCGTTCTCCAGAGCTGCAAGCGCAAGCAGATGGGCGTCGGCCAGGTCGGAGACGTGGATGTAATCGCGGATGCAGGTTCCGTCCGGCGTGGGGTAGTCGTCGCCGAAGATCTTGATCGAGGCGCGGCGACCCAGGGCCACGTCCAGAATCAGCGGTATCAGGTGCGACTCCGGCTCGTGCGCCTCGCCGCGCGTCACTCCGTCCGGGCCCTCCGGCGCGCCGGCCACGTTGAAGTAGCGCAACGAGGCGGAGCGCAGCCCGTGAATGCGGTGCATCCAGCCCAGCATGTGCTCCACCAGCAGCTTCGATTCGCCATAGGCGTTGGTTGGCTGGAGGCGCGCATCTTCTTCAATCGGCGTTACTTCCGGCTCACCGTAGACGGCTGCCGTGGAGGAGAACACCAGCCGCCGCGGCCCCTCGGCCAGCATCGCCTCCAGCAGGGTCAGAGTCGAAGCCGTATTGTTGCGGAAGAACGTCTCGGGCCGCACCATGGATTCACCGGCCTCAATGAGGGCGGCGAAGTGGAGGACGCCATCGAAGGGCTGCCCTTGCTGTCTGGCAGCAATGAAAAGGTTTTCAAGCGCAGCCCGGTCGGCCAGTTCCCCTTCGACGAAGTCCACTCCTGCCGGAAGCAGGTCGCGGCGACCATGGCTCAGGTTGTCGAAAACCACCGCCTGGTGGCCCTTGGAGGCCAGCAATCCAGCCACTGTACCACCTATATACCCCGCTCCCCCGGTGACCAAGATCTTCATAAAAAAACTGCCCTTCGCCGAGCACTTTGATTTACCTTGAGTCTAATACAGTAGGGCAGGTTGGCAGTCGACTGCGACCACCGGCCTTCGACCGTCGCAAAGGCGGCTCGCCCTCACCGATTCTTGTATGCTGCTTGCTTGCTGCGCAGGGCTTTATCCTGTGGACTCCTTGGTGCAAAAATACCCCAGCTGAGGCTCCCCTGACCAAAAAGGGGGATTGCAGATTACCGCCGAATAGCCTTGGATGTTACCTAGGAGCAGCAGAATGTACAGAATCGGTACAATCGTACAATCGGACCGCGCGGAGCAGGCAAATCGCTTCCTGCCCGCAGATTTGTCTGCTTGCTCCGCTGTCAATTCAACCAGGATGAGGATGCAACTCAGGATTCCCTGCATCAGATACTCAGGTGGCCAAACGCAGTTGCACCCGCTGGCGGGGTGCACTGCGGCGCCACCCGCTGGGCTCGGCTTCACAGCGTCTCCGCTGGCGAAATTCCAGTACTTCCAGACCCTTGGGACCGAACTTAGACCGCTGCGTTCCGCTCGAGGACGAAATCAAATTGAAATGCTTCACGGGGGGATTGAACTGCATTCCGATTCAGCCGATATTCTTTCTGACAGCAACTCGGATCTCCAATCTCAATTGAACACTTGCGAGGACTGACAAATGCCCGTGCTTTCTACCCCAGGCGCGCCATACACCCCCGGACGGACCAACTTCGGTTTGCTGCCCGAACCCGAGCGGAGCCCTGCCTCGTTTTTCACTGCCTTCGTGATCAACGGGCTGATCGTGCTGATTGCGATCTACTTAGGGAGTCAGGTCAAGAATCTGGTCCAGCACAAGTACGAGGAGACGGTGCTGATCGTCCCCACTACGCCTCCGCCTTTACCCAAGATCAAGCTACCCGAACCGCCCAAGATCAACCTGCCGGAGCCGCCCAAGATCGAAGTCAAGATGGAGCAGCCCAAGATCGTGATGCCCAAGCCCGAGCCCAAGCCCGAGCCCAAGCCGATCCAGATGGAAGCCAAGGTGAACATGCCGGTGATCAAGGCCGCCAAGCCGGCCGTGGTGCTGGCGCCGCAGCCCAAGGCAGCCATGACCGCAGCCATGCCGGCGCAAAATAACTTGGCCAAGCCCTCCACCGCGCCGGTGCATCTGGGCGACACGTTTGGTGTGACTCCCAATCCTAACGCCACTCGTCCGGCAACTGTGGCCGCCATCGGCAATCCCTACGGCGGCCTGCAAGGTCCGGCCGTGGCGCCGCACGGCGTCGTCGGTTCCACCGGCATCGGCAACGGCCTCAAATCCGGTTCCAACGCCGGCGTCGTAGGCAAGGTAGCCCAGGCGGGCGTCCCTGGCGGCACGGGAATGGCAACCACAGGCGTGGTCGGCGGCAAAGTGGCCTCGGCGGGCATTCCCAAGGCTGTCTCCGTTGCTCAGGTGCAGCAGGCAGCCGCGGCGCCAACGACAACCAGCATTGAGGTACTGTCCAAGCCCCCCGTGCAATACACCAGCGAGGCGCGGCAGTTGCGGGTTCAGGGCGACGTGGTGCTGCGGGTAACCTTCACCGCCTCCGGACAGGTGGTGGTGCAGGGCGTGATGCGCAGTCTAGGCCATGGCCTGGATGAAGAAGCGCGCCGCGTCGCACAGCAGATCCGTTTCCGCCCCGCCACGCGAAATGGGCAGGCAGTGGACTCGACGACCACAATCACGATTTCCTTCCAGTTGGCGTAGTAGCATCAAAGCTGGAGCAGAAATGCCGCCAGCGATCCGGCCGCGCCGGACCTCTCATGGTCCTCGCGGAGCAAGACCGAGCAAGACATCAAGCCAGGAGCTTTCCATGACGTTTCGGAAGATCGCCCTTTCCTTCCTCATGCTTACCGTGAGCGCGGCCTGCCTGGGCGCGAAGAAGGAACCCAAGTACGAGGCAGCGCGTCCCCTGACGCCGGAGCAATCGGCGCTCGTGGACCGGGCCATTGCGCAGGAAAAGGTGCTGATCCAGGCCATCCGCAAGCGCACGCCGCTTGTCGAGACTTACATCCAGAACACCAAGCCAGACGTCAAACTCTACATGGTCCCGGTCGAAGACCAGTACATGCTCAGCCGCGTGGACTTTGCCAAGGGCTTTGTCGATAAGAGCTTCACGGATCGCGCCACCAAGCAGGCAAAGGGCGCCAAGGGCTTCTTCAAGGGTTCGCTCGACGCCATGCTGGGCCTGAGCAAGGCTCTGGGCCTCGAAAAGTTCACCTACAATCCCAACGGCTTCATGCAGATGATGTTCCTCGACCCCACCGGGTTCGACAAGAACCACTACGTGTTCAGCTATGTCCGCGCGGAGTTTCTCGGCTCGGTCCGCACCGCTGTCTTTGACGTGCATCCCAAGGTCAAAGGCATGGGCCGCTTCTTCGGCCGCATCTGGGTCGAAGATCAGGACGGCAACGTGGTCCGCTTCAACGGCACCTACACCGGCCCCAATGAAGAAGACTCCAGCAAGTATTACTTCCACTTCGACTCCTGGCGCATGAACGTGCAGCCGGGCGAGTGGCTTCCGGTCGCGGTTTACGTGGAAGAAACCACCCGCATCGAAGGCGAAAAGACCGTGGGCCTGAAGGCGCAGACGCACTTCTGGGGCTACAGCCTCAAGCTGCCCACCCGCGACAGCGAAAACGTCAGCGTCAAGGTCGATGACGCCGTCGATAGCAGCCAGGACTCGCAGGATGTGGGTCCACTGCAAGCCTCCCGCGCCTGGGTCACGCAGGCCGAGAACAACGTCATTGATCGCCTGGTCGAAGCCGGCCTCGTTGCCCCGCTCAACCCCGATCCAAATGGCTACGAGCACAAGTTCCTCGATCAGATCGTGGTCAACCTCCAGGTGCCCAACAACCTGGCCTTCACGGACCAGATCCACACCCGCGTGCTGCTGACCGATACGATCGAAACCACCACCGTCGGCAACACCATCCTCATCAGCAAGGGCATGCTCGACAGCATGCCCAACGAAGCGGCCTTCGCTTCCGTCATCGCGATGGAGCTGGCGCACATCGCCATGGGCCACCACATCGACACGCGCTACGCCTTCAACGATCGCCTCATGTTCCCCGATACGGCGACCTTCCAGAAGATCGACATGTACCACTCCGACCATGACAACGTCGAAGCGGCCAAGCGGGCCATGGAGTACCTCAACAACTCGCTCTACAAGGACCAGCTTGCCGACGCGGGCCTCTATTACGCGCAGCTGGTAGACCGCGAAAAGCCCCTCAAGCAGCTCAACACGCCCAAGCTCGGCGACTCGCTGCTCAAGCAGGACGGCACGCCGTGGATGGCGGACCTGCAGCACATGGCGCCCAAGCTGAACTGGGACGACCTGGCCCAGCGCCCGGCCAATCCCCTCGGCTTCTGGCTCAAGACCGATCCGTGGGACGACAAGGTGCACCAGCTGAACGCCAAGATCTATGCATACATGAACCCGCGCGACAAGATGCCGTTCGAGGTGACGCCGATCTTCTACAAGCTGCAGCGCTATGACGCGGCGGCCACGGCCGGAGTTGGGCCCATGGTAGCGCCTGCGTCCGCCACGCCCTCGGCCGGACCTCCGCCCGCCGCGCCGCCGGCAGCCGATCCCAATGCTGCGCCCCAGACCCCGCCTGCCACGGCGCCGAGTCCCCAATAGCAGTCAATCACGGACGCGGGCAGGCATCATTCTGAAGCCGGCCCGCATCTTGCCGATAAGGTGCATTGGATCCCCGAACCCTCCCGGATTGGACCTGGTTAGTGCCCATGCAGATTTCGACAATCAGACTCTCTGCTGCCCTCATGCTCCTGTTCATGCTTGCGTGGGAAGCCTTGTGTGCGCGCGCCCAGGTTGTACCCTCCGCCTATGCCCGTGGCATGTCCATCGCGGCCGGCGGCGAGGTCTCCGGCTTTCAGCCCGATTACGCCGGAAACGGCGTTCCCCAGGCCGCTCCCCTCTCCGGCTACATGGCCGGCATCGGCACCTATGTGGACGTGAAGTTCACGCCCTGGGTGCAGATTGAAGGCGAGGGCCGCTGGATGCGCTTCAACCAGCCCGATAAAGGCATCTACGAAGACAACTACCTGGTGGGTCCGCGCCTGCCCATCTACAAGCTGCACTTCTGGCACGCCACGCCTTATGCCAAGGTGCTGATCGGTTATGGCAAGCTCAATTTCGAGGATGGCAACGGCTGGGGCCGCTATACGGCCCTCGCCTATGGCGGCGGCCTGGACATGAAGCTCAGCCGACGCCTGACCATGCGGCTGCCGGACTTCGAGTATCAGCAGTGGCTCAAATGGTCTGAAGGCACAGGAAAGACCACCAACCTGTTCCCTTATGGCCTCAGCGTCGGCGTCTCCTACAGAATCTTCGGACTGCGCTGACACCTTGGGGTCGCTCGCTCAGGCACAAGCGTAGGGTTGAATGTGTTGTAACAGTCCCCCACCTGCTTCGCCGACCCGCGGAGGTATGAAACCTGCCGTAATCATTGCTCCCGCTAACTCGCTAACTTGCTATGCCCGCGAAGCGGGCGCCAACTTGCGAAATTTGTCCCTGGAATTTACGTTCTACTCGCATTCGATGGCCCAATCTCCAGCCCACCGCAACCCCGTTTCTTTTTAGCCTTCCACCGGCTTCACCGACCCACGGGAGATGAAACTGTGCCCCATCCATCGAGCGCCTTTAGCTCGATGGGTGGGAGACCACAACAGCCAGCCATCGAGCATTTTCCGTCCAGTTTCTTTTTAGGGCATTCCTTTAACAGGGCATGCCTTTATTGACATCTGCATAAGTAATGTCCTCACAATCGCGCCGGAGGCGCAGCGTATGTTAGCCTCGCGCTTCAGCGTGGGGAAAGCGAATTCTGCTGATTGACTCCGGAGTCCCGTAGGGACGACGCAAGGACATTTCTCTTGCGAGAACCAATAGCCATGCCGCAAACGCCACAAAATTGACGTGGGCTTTAGGGCCTGTCATCTAATTCCCAGGGGGTAGCGACGGGAGCCAATTTTCCCGAGTTCTAGGAGTGAGGAGTGCACTGTAATCAATTACTGAAACGACGATTGACAACGAAATCGGGAAAATTGGCCCCGTCCCTTCGGGTTGCGGGTAAAATCGGGCCATACTTCGTTGTCGCCCTCGACCCTGGAACCACCAAAGCCTTCGCGCTCCGCCTCGTCTGGCCCGATTTTCCCTCGCAACGCTACCCCCTCGGAATTAAATGACAGGCCCTAGCCCCTGGGGGGAAATCCCTCCCTCAGGGGCACTCCCTTCCATCAGGACCCCATAAATTCCGAAAGTGCTCTGGACTGCAAGTTACATGTAGCTCCCTATTTCTTGAAACCTGTATCTATATCCCACTTATCCTTCCAATAAACCGCCAGCGATCTCGGACCGGTGAAGGTGATCGGCAGGAAGATATCCATCGTTTGATCCAGCGGCTCTTTCCAGCGGTCGCCAACGAAGATATAGTCGTCCTTCTTTCCCCGCACCTTCACGACTTCTGTAACCTGGGTAGAAAAAGTGTTCGCGGAGTTAGGTCCCTGGGCAAGCAATCCGTGGTCGGTCCACTTCCCCAGCATCGAGTCAGCGGTCGCATATTTATTGTCGTTAAAGCCAAAGCCGGAGCACTCCGACCGAAGCAGAAAATAGACGCCGTTGCGCTTGAAGATGGTGGGCGCCTCGCATACCAGGCCCACATCGATGGAATGGCCGCTGGGCCGCAGATAGTCGCTGGTCATCTCCGAGATGACCAACCCGTTGTTCTTATGCGAAGAGAAGATATGGTAGGCGTTGCCATCATCGTCCTTGAAGATGGATTGGTCGCGGTTGTCATCGTTGAAAGGACCGCCGCCATCCGGACCTCGATCGTGAAAGATGCCGCTCAAGGAAAATGGACCTGTGGGCGAGTCGGAGACAAACACTCCTGTAAGTCCCAAGTTATATTCCTGGTTCTCCGGGTGCACCCACATGACATACTTCTTTGTCTTGTCGTTATAAATAACGTGCGGCCGCTCCACGCTGACAAAGCGCGCCAACTCCCCCTCGTGCAGTCCTGGCACGATACTGCCCTGATACTTCCAATTGAGAAGGTCCTTGCTTGTGTAGACGACAATCGCCGCAGTGGGGAAGGTGATGTTCTTGAACTCGCCATACCAGTAATAAGTGCCGTTGAAGTAAGAAATGCCCCCGGCGAATGCCTTGATCGGATTGCCATCTGTATCGTGTATCGTTTGCCCGGGAGTAAAGGATGTGATCTGGCCGTTGCCCTGGGCCACACAGGCCAGAAACAGCACAGCAATGCTCGACCAGGAAAGAAGGTTCCTTGCAGTCATGAACGTCTCCGGTTCTTGAATTCAGTGGGGAATCTCCCGGTTCTGCCGTGGAGACAGTAAAAGTATTACATCTCGGAGCGCACCGCCGGATCCCCACACCAAAAGGATGGAGCGGAACAATCTACCGGTCTCCATCTTTCCGGAGTGACGCCTGCAGTTCGAGCACCTGCAACTGCACCTGCTTCACTTCCTTCAGCAGATCAACCTTGCTGCGGCTGATCCAATACCCCAGCAACATGAGAGCGCCCGCAAAGAACAGCACTACCGATAGCGTGTCAAGGAGGACGGTTCCATAGGTGTTGAGCTTCGGACCCCAGGTTGGGTTGTTCGTAAACATAAAGAGGCCGATACCCAGCCACGATACCGTTCTGGCCGTCACGTTCTCCCAGTACAACGCCCGTTCATGTCGCGCCAGCAGCGATTCTGTCTCTTCGCGATAGCCCGCAACATTCTCCGCCTGCGGCAACCGCGCCAGCAACCGCTCACGCAAACCGTCACTTCCCTTTTCCATAATCCCCTCCACTCAAAATTTCCTTCATCGCCCGCTTTGCGTAATGCATGCGGGATTTCACCGTACCTTCCGAGCAGCCAACAACTCTTGCGATCTCAGCGATCGAGAGGTCCTCAAGAAAATGCAGCACCAGCACCTCGCGATGCCTGAGGCCAATCTCGCCCAATGCCTCATGGATGGCCGCCGCATCCTCGGCGGCAAACGACGGCTCTTCGGCCTCCTGAAAGTCTTCGAGCTCGACCTCTTCGGCCTTCTCCCGCGATCGGTTGCGGCGAATCCGATCGACCGCGACTCCGTGCGTGATGGAGTACAGCCACGACCGCAGCGCGCCTGGATCTTTCAGCTTGCTGATCCCGCGGAACACCCGCAGCCACACTTCCTGCAACACATCCAGGCCACTGTCGGAGCTGCCGGTCAGGCTGGTCGCGTAATAGAGCAGCGGCCGCTCCATGGCCGCGATCAGGTCCTCGAATGCGCCCGCCTCGCCCGACTGGCAGCGCAGCGCGATCCACTCGTACAAGGCGCGGTCGTGGTTATCCATCTGCATTCGTATATATGTCGAAGGAGGGGCCGTCCCGGTTCAACCCGGGCGGCAGAATTCAGATTGTCCAGCGCATCAGACGACTACATCTTCAATCGGTCTGCGCGGGCTGGTTCTGGCCGTCAGAGTTGGAAAGCCCATGTAGAAGACGAAGGTGGGTTGCCACGACGTGTCACCCAATACTTCGGCAAGCATGCCCGCCCGCAGCGGCGGCCGGTCGTGCGCCCTCTCGTAGTCGATCATTTCCACTGCCTCGTTGCAGGGGCGCGCGGCCAACCCGCGAGCGGTCGCCAGCAGATGGGCTCGCTGCCAGATTCGACCCGCGCGCATGCAATCCTGCCGGTCATAGCGGTCGCGCACGGCGACAATGCCGATCAGAGGCGCACTCAGCATCAAGTCGGAATACCCGTTTTTCGGTCCCCTTGACGCGGCCCACTTCAGCATTCTCAACGGCATCATTTTGGCAATATCGATGGCGATGGGGGGTTGCCCGGACGCATCGATGGTGAGGCCGTCGCGATACTTCTCAACGGCACTCCATCTGGTCCGCATCCACCGTTGAGTGCCGCGAATTACCTCGGGGTCGACATAGATTTCTCTGTTAGCCGCGGAGCTTATTTCCGCAACTTTCTTTCGGTCCGCGTCGGCCGTGAAGAGAAATATCCTTACCTCAGGATTGTCGCCCGGCAGCCGGCCGAGAGCGTCGATGAATGGAACGGGGATTGAGTTCTGAGGAAGAAACGGGCCTCGATTGGTATGGCGTCGCGGTATTGCATCGTATAGCTCGCTTTGTAGGCGAGTTCCCGCGGCGAGGTCGACGCGTGCAAGCAACTGCGGCCCGGACCCGGAAGGGATCGGCTCGAGCTTGCCCGGGTAAAGTGTCGTGGATGCCTGATAGCCATTGGCTGCCGCAGCCAGCATCAGGTTCTCGAGCGCGCAACCCACGCCGATGTGCTCTTCTCGAAGATAGGGGTCGAGCGCGCCGACATTTCTTCCGGTGTCGATTGACACCTCGATCGACGAGGGAGTTACCTTGAAGAGCCAGGGCTGCGTGTTATGCGGGCTCGCCGCCAGAATCGCCGCGCGAACCAGCGCCAGTGCACCATCGTTGGAATGCGTGCGCCAGTCTTTCCAGGGCTCATAAGCCAGACCTTGCCCGACGCTGAATACGCCCTGATCACAAGCGCGCCACACACCACCGGCCACAGCGACAACGGTGGCGCCCCCCGCACTCTTCAGAAAAAATCTGCGTTGCATTCAACTGCCGCCTGTTCTCTCGCATGGATGCCCAAGCCTTCGGAGGCTCTTGCGCGGATAGATTTTAATCAGCCGGCAAGAACATGTCCGAGCTGTTTTGTGCACCCGGAGGGGCTACACGCCGAAACGCGGGCTGGGCGATGGCTCCCAGCCCGCAAATCGCGAATTGCGTCAACTGCTTTCTAAGCTGCTGTCCACCGTGTGATTGCCGTACAAGGGAGGCAGCGTTCCTTCTGGCCAAAGACTAGGTCAAAGAAAAGGGCCATCCGACATTGCGGATGACCCTTTTTACGTTCGCGATCTGCTTGCGGCGTTTGGCGGCGAAGCCGTCCGCCGCGGTGGACCCCACCGCAGGTGGTTATGCGGGCGAAGGCGAGCCTTCCGGGAAGCCCGGGCCGCCGCGTGTCTCCGGCTTGAGCACCTGCTGCGGGCTGCCGCCGCCGGTATCGGAGGGCGAAGCCAGGATGGAGCGCATGGGGGGCAGTTCCAGCCCCTCGATGAGCATCCTCACCTCTTCGGCGTCGATCGTCTCGCGCTCCAGCAGCGCCGCGGCAATGCGGTGCATCGCGTCGCCGTGCGACTCCACAATCGAGTGCGCCGACTGGTAGGCCTCGTCGATCAGGCGCCGCACTTCCAGGTCGATCTGCCGCGCCGTCTCCTCGCTGAAGTCGCGGTGCTGCGCAATCTCGCGGCCGAGGAAGATCTGCTCCTCCTTCTTGCCAAAGGTGAGCGGTCCCAGGCGGCTCATGCCGTACTCGCAGACCATGGCGCGGGCCAGTTCCGTGGCGCGCTCAATGTCGTTGCCGGCGCCGGTCGACATCTGGTTCAGGAAGACCTCTTCCGACACCCTGCCGCCGTAAAGCGTCGCCAGGCGGGTTTCAAGGTACTCGCGGGTGTAGTTGTGCCGGTCGCCGGGCAGGTAAACCGTGACGCCCAGGGCCATGCCGCGGGGAATGATGGTGACCTTGTGGATGGGGTCCGAGTCGCCGCGCAGGTACGACACCAGCGCGTGCCCGGCCTCGTGATAGGCGGTCACCCGCTTCTCTTCCTCGGTCAACAGCATCGACTTCCGCTCGGCGCCCATCAGGACCTTGTCCTTGGCCAGCTCAAAGTCGTACATGGTGACCTGCTTGCGGTTCATGCGCGCGGCGCTGAGCGCGGCCTCGTTGACCATGTTGGCCAGGTCGGCGCCGCTGAAGCCCGGTGTTCCGCGCGCCAGCACGTTGAGGTTGGTGTCGTCGGAGACGGGAACCTTCTTCACATGCACGCGGAGGATTTCCTCGCGCCCGCGCACGTCGGGCAGGCCCACCACCACGCGGCGGTCGAAGCGGCCGGGGCGCAGCAGCGCGGGGTCCAGTACGTCGGGCCGGTTGGTGGCCGCGACCAGGATCACGCCGTCATTCGATTCAAAGCCGTCCATCTCCACCAGCAGCTGATTCAGCGTCTGCTCGCGCTCGTCGTGTCCGCCGCCCAGGCCAGCGCCGCGATGGCGCCCCACGGCGTCAATCTCGTCGATGAAGATGATGCAGGGAGCGTTCTTCTTGCCCTGTTCGAAGAGGTCGCGCACGCGGCTTGCGCCCACGCCGACGAACATCTCAACAAAGTCGGAACCTGAGATCGAGAAGAACGGCACGTTGGCCTCGCCGGCCACGGCGCGCGCCAACAGCGTTTTGCCGGTTCCCGGAGGGCCCACCAGCAGCACGCCCTTGGGAATGCGCCCGCCCAACTTTTGGAACTTCTGCGGCTCGCGCAGATACTCGATGATCTCCTTGAGCTCTTCCTTGGCCTCGTCCACGCCGGCCACGTCTTTGAAACTAACCTTCTTCTGCTGCATCGAGAGCAGCCGCGCGCGGCTCTTGCCAAAGCTCAGCGCCTTGTTGCCTCCCGACTGCATCTGCCGCAGCATAAAGAACCAGATCGCGCCCAGCAGCACAAACGGGCCCACGTTGAAGAGCACCTGCAAGAGGATGCCGTTGTTCTGCGGCGGCTTGATGTTGGTGGTGACCTTGGCCGCGCGCAGTTCCTTGGTCAGGCTGTCGACCAGGTTGCTCGATATGGTGGTGTGGAACTCGTCCTTGGCGCCCTTCAGGTGGCCATGCACCTCGTCGCCCTGGATGGTGGCATCCTGCACCTGTCCTGCTTCGATCTTGTCCAGCAGGTCGGAGTAACCGACGTCCGCCGTCTTGCCCATCGTGGAGCTTCTCTCCACCACGGTCCACAGCAGCAGAAGGCAGACCAGGATAAACACCCAGAACATGATCGTTTTAACGGTCGAATTCACCAGGATTCCTCTTTCCCGGCGGGGGGAAATCCAGCACTGGACCTCCGTCTCCGCCCACATCACCCTTAGACGCGTGAAACACCCTCAAAGTCGCGCACTGTTCACCGCGCCCGGGCAGCAGACACAGATGCCCCGCCGCCGGGATGAGCAGTATTTCAAATTGTACTCCCCAGCCGGGTGAACGGGAACCGGGAAACGCCGATTGTGCCCTCGCAATCGGGGCAGCCGGTTGACGCGAAAGTATCATCGCCGAACTGGCCCTCGAGCCTGTACAAGCGCCGAGCTAGTCAGCGCCGGGCTAGCCGAGCGGCTGGGCGGCAACCACGATTCCCGCCTCCGGGTCCACGTCCACGAACTTCATCCAGACGATCCGCCCATCGAGCTCCAGCACCGGCCAGACGGCCCGGGCGGTTCCGGTCACGCGCAGCCGCTCCAGCACCTCTTTCACCTTGCGCGGGCCGCTCGAGTGGCGCAGGCGGACCCGGTCGCCCGGCCTCCAGTTGCGCAGCAGAGCGGTGCGGACTGGGCTGCCTTGAGTCTGCGCTGCACCGTTTTCGGCACGAGCCGGGCCGGCCTCTGTGGTTTCCACCCGTAGCCGCAGCGCGAAGGCGGGAGCATCAATCTCGCCCGGAACCGGGACGATGTACTCGGGAAAGCTGGCCTCCGAGCCGCCGGGAGCGGCTGGCTCAGTGTCCAGGCGCAGCTCGCGCGGGGTGCGCTCGGCGCGCAAGCCGCCGGCCAGTTCGCGGCGCTGCCCGGCACGGCCTTCGAGCGCCAGCGTCCGCAGGGTTTCGGTCGCCTGAAAATCGAGCGACGCGCCCAGCTGCCGTGCCGCATGCCGCAGCAGGCGCCGCTGCAGGGCCGGCGCCAGGCCGGCGAGCCGGATCACGTCCATGCCCAGGCCCTCCCCGGAGGCTCGCCCACCCCCGCGGACCGGCTTGCCGGCCAGCAGCACCTGCGGCGCGATGCGCTCAAGCTCGGCCTGCCACCAGGCCTCTTCATCGCGGGCCAGCGCGGCAATCTGCGCCAGGTGCTCGTGCAGGCGGGGATTCCATCCCTCCAGCACCGGCAGCAGCTCATGGCGGATGCGATTGCGGGTGAAGGCTGGGTCGCGGTTCGACGCGTCCTCGCGCCAGCTCTGGCCGAGCGCCTTCAGATAGGCCTCAACTTCGGCCCGGGTCGCCCCCAGCAGTGGCCGCAGAATACGTCCCTCCGGAAATTCAACCACGGGATGAATGCCGCCCAGACCCTCGGTCCACGCTCCGCGCAGAAACTTGGCGCACACCGTCTCTGCCTGGTCGTCGCGGGTGTGAGCCGTAGCGATTGCATCGAGCGGGACTTTCAACAGCAGCTCTCGGAACCATGAATAGCGCACCCGGCGCGCGGCCTCCTCGATCGACTCGCCGGACTTTTCCGATTCGGCTCCAATATCGACGCGCGCTTCATGAAACGGCAAACCCAGCTCCGCCGCCAGCGCCCGCACAGACTCGCGGTCGCCGTCGGCCTCCGCGCCACGCAGGCCGTGGTGCAAGTGCGCAACGTGCAACACCAGGCCCAGGTCGCGGCTTCGGTCGTGAAGTGCGCGCAGCAAGGCCACCGAGTCCGCACCGCCGGAGACGCCGACCGCCGCGCGCAGCCCAGGCTTGAGCAGCGCGGTCTCCAGGGGAAGCGGGTTGGGTCCAGGCGCATGCATCAGGAAGATCATACGGCGCGCCGGCCGCAAACCGTGTCCGCCGCAGTCGGTTGGGTGCCCCATCCTTCGCTTCCTTCTAGCTAGCGAAGGGTGGGAAACCACGAACCCCCTGCCGCGCAAGCGGCATCTGCCCCACCGCAGGTGGCTGCAGGTGGCCTATACTTCCCACCATGCTGGAGACCCGCATAGCCACCGTTGCCGATGCCCCGCTGATCACCGCTCATCGCCGCGCCATGTTTGCCGCCATGGGAAGCACCCCGGCCTCCATCCTGGACGCCATGAGCCGCAACTTCGAGCCCTGGGTGGCGCGCATGATCACCGAAGGCAAGTACACCGGCTGGATCACCCAGGACGGCGCCCGCCCCGTGGCCTCAGCCGGGTTGCTGGTGCTCGACTGGCCGCCGCACCCGCTGGACCTGGCCGGTGAGCATCGCGGCTACCTGCTCAACGTCTACGTCGACCCCGACTACCGCCGCCGCGGACTGGCCCACGCCGTGGTCGACCGCTGCCTGGCCGAAGCCCACCGCCGCGCCCTGCGCGTGGTGGCCCTGCACAGCTCTGACGCCGCCCGCAGCATCTATGAAGCGCTCGGTTTCCGCGCCACCAACGAGATGTTCTACGTGGAGCCGGTGGAAGGCTGACAATCGGCGGTTTGCCCAAGTCTGACGAGTAGAAAATGTGGGTGCCCCATGTCTCGCCTTTGAGACATGGGAGAGCAAGCTCCATCGACTCTCCGGAAACTCCGCTCCATACACCGCCGATGTATACTTCAAGCCGTTATGCAAGTATTTGTCATTCTTCCCGCAGCCGGGCTGGGCACCCGCATGGCCGGGCCCCAGCCCAAGCAGTTTCTGGCCCTCAACGGCCTGCCCATCCTCATCCACTCGCTGCGCGCCTTTGCCGCGGTCGAGCGAGTCACTGCCATCTACGTCGCCGTGCGCGCCACGGAGATTGATCGCGTCGAAGCGCAGGTAGCCGAGTACGGACTCTCCGATCGCGTGAAGGTCGTCGAAGGCGGCGACAACCGCCAGGAGTCGGTCTCGCACGCCCTGGCCGCGCTTTCCGCTGAGCCCGACGACATCGTCCTGGTGCACGACGCCGTGCGTCCGCTGATCGACGCCGCCACCATCGATCGCACCATCGACGCGGTCGTCGAATTCGGCGCTGCCATCGTCGGCCTGCCCGCCGTGGACACCATCAAGCACGTGGAACGCACCGCTCACGGCGCCCTGATCACAGCGACCATTCCGCGCGAGTTTGTGGTGCTGGCGCAGACCCCGCAGGGCTTCCGCTACGGTCTGCTCGAAAAGTCCTTTGCCGAGGCCACCGCAGATGGATTTGTGGGCACCGACGAAGCCTCGGTCGTCGAGCGGGCCGGCCATCCCGTTGCCGTGGTTCACGGCTCTCAGGTTAATCTGAAGATTACCCAGCCCGGCGACCTGGAGCTGGCCGAGTTCTACCTGCGGCAGCGCGGGCGGTGAGCAGACGAGCTGTCATCCTGAGCGGAGGTCGCCGCAGCGGCCGGAGTCGAAGGACCTGGGGTTAGTTTTCTTGCTGCTTAACGGGACTGCCACAAAGTAATTCGATCCAAATCGGCTCTCAAGAACAGGCACGGTACACCATGGACACACGAATCGGATTTGGCTGGGACTCGCACGCATTCAAGCTCGGCGTCCCGCTGCGCATTGGCGGGCTGACGCTCGACCACCCCGAAGGCCTGGCCGGCCACTCCGACGGCGACGTGCTGCTGCACGCCATCACCGACGCCCTGCTCGGCTCCATCGCTGCCGGCGACATCGGCAGCTTCTTCCCGCCCGGCGACCCGCGCTGGAAAGACGCCGACTCCGCCATCTTCCTCAGCCTGGCCATGGAGGAGCTGCAGAACGCCGGCTACCGCATCGTCAACATCGACACCACGCTGGTGCTGGCCGCGCCCAAAATCTTCCCCATCGCCGGCGAGATGCGCGCCCGCGTCGCCGACCTGCTCTGCATCGAGATCGACCAGGTCAGCATCAAGGCCAAGACCCCGGAAGGCCTGGGCCTGGACCACGTGGCCCAGTGCCACGCCGTCGCCCTGGTCGAGCGCGTCCTCGATCCCGAAGAGCTGAAAAGCATGTCCGCCGTGATCGAAACCCAGCGCCAGCTCGAAGACGTAGTCGAAGACCTGCTCAGCTCCGTCCACGGCGTGCCCAAAAAGCGCCCCATCGCCCCCGTCTACGACACGGAAGACATTACGTAAGACAGGAGTCAGACATCAGGGGTCAGGGGTCAGAAAGACCAGACTGGGCAGTTCTAGCCCGGTTGCACCGGTCTTTCTGTCGTATTTCTATTCTGCGTCCTGCCTGACCGATACCTCCCTACAGCAGACTTCCAGAACGTCGCCACTTTGCATCTCAAGAGAAAGAAGTCTTCCATTCGCGACTTGCTCCAATTTCACCTCGTTGACTGAGTCGCTCGGCCCCCAGGGAAAGACCCGCGGACACACAGCGCGGAGTACTCCAGACGCTTCAAGAATGACTACGCCAGCTCCATTCATGTCGGTGCTGAGCCTTACATGCACTACTCCCTCTCCCCAATGGAGTGTACGGGATTCGAGTGTCGCATCGTGCAGCTTGGGAACTGTGTCCACGGGGTGTCCATCTTTAATTGGGATACGTGCTCCTTCTGAGTGTGACGTTCCGGAGATGACTTGAGGTCTGGAATTCCACGCGCCATTCTCTCCAAACTACAGATGCGGAACCTGATAGCGCAGGATCAGCTCATCGGCGCTGACCAGGGTTAATCCTTCGAGTTGCGCTTGTGCCACAAGGAGACGGTCGAACGGATCGCGATGTAACTGTGGAAGCGAGCCTGCCCACTCCGCGTGCTCGACGGTGATTGGCAAGGAAAGAAATCCGTAGTCCCCGATCGCCTTTGCGGCCGACGCCTGAAAGACCAATTTACCCGAGGCACGCTTGATGGCAATCTCCCAAACCGTCACAGCGCTGACAAAAACCTGATTCTGCGGTGACGCAATCGCCGAACGATGCCCATCCGGCAATCGGGCATCCTTTGAATCCCACCAGAGAAAAGCATGCGTGTCCAGCAGCAATCGCATGCGCTATAGCCCAAAGTCCTGAAGAATCTCCTCTGGCAGCGGGGCATCAAAGTCGTCGGAGAGGAAGGTAATCCCCAGCAGGTTTTGCCCGAATTTGCGCAAAGGCTTCAACCCCTCGACACCCGCTTCCATCGAGATGAGTTTTGCCATTGGCTTGCCGGCTTTCGCGATGACGATCTCTTCGCCCTTCGCCGCGCGCTCCACCAGGCTGGAAAGCTGGGTCTTCGCCTGATAGATGTTGACCTGCGTCGGTTTGTTGAGTTTCTCATTCGGCGGCGGAATTGGATTTGCGGCCATAGTTACCCTCCGATGCTCCAAATGTGATCCGAACCTGATATGACCCTGCACTTGGTCTAGTTGGTCAACCACTCTCCAATTTTGCTTCGTTTTGGCGAATTGGTCAAGTTGGTCAACCCAAATGACTCCTGAGCGGATTCGCGCTCCGTCCAACCCTCGGCAATCAGCGCCCAGGATTGGGTGATTTCCATTGCAGTTTTCCCCTTTTGGCCTTACCTTGGCTGCAACCCGAAATCCCATCTCCGGAGCCACTTCTATGAACGACCCACAACAGATCCACGGCATCATCGCCGCAGTCGTCGGCGTTTACCTGATCTTTCTGGTGGTCATCATGGCTATCATCATCATCCCCTTCTGGTTCATCCTCAAGAAGGCCGGATTTTCCTCCTGGCTTTCGCTGATCAACCTGGTCCCCTTCGGTACGCTCATCCTGCTCTACATCCTGGCCTTTGCCGAGTGGAAGGTGATCCCCGCGCCGCAGGCCGCCTGGCAGCCGCCACCACCCTATCCGCCCCAGGCCTGAGGCGAAAGCCCTCAACTGGGTAATTCACAAGACGGCGTGTCCTTCGCCAGCGTGGCGGACGAGGAAGTCATCTGGCATTGGATGGCTGCTCACCCGGGCAATGCTACGATGGCGCCAGCAACACATCCCGCGCAGGAGGCCCACATGGGAGATCTGCTTCAGCCCTGGCATCTGATCGTGCTTCTGGTTGTTTTCTCCTTCATCGTTGTCCCGTTCCGGGTTTTGCCGTTCTGGTTCATCTGCGCCAAGGCCGGGTTCTCGCCGTGGCTCTCGCTGCTCTATCTGGTTCCATTTGGCGGAGTGGTCCTGAACTTTGTACTCGCCTTTGGGCAGTGGCGAGTGGTTCCCATTCCGCAGGCTGGATGGCCGCAGCATCCGTCCTATCCTCCACAGACATAAGCTCAAAGCTGGTAGCATCGAAGAGGAAAACTCTTCACGATGCCTGAATCAGACAGCTCCGCAGCAAAAGCTCCGCGCGTCCGTTTTGCCCCCTCACCCACCGGCTTTCTCCACGTCGGCAGTGCTCGCACCTTCATCTTCAACTGGCTCTATGCCCGCCACAACCAGAGCGCCCCCAATCGCGGGACAGTGGTCCTGCGCCTCGACGACACCGACCTCGAGCGCAACACCGAGGCCAGCGTGCAATCCATCTCTGAGGGGCTGCGCTGGCTCGGCCTCGACTGGGACGAAGAGTACAAGCAATCCGAGCGGCTCCATCTTCACCGCGCCGCCGCGCAACAGATCTTCGAAAAGAACCTGGCCTACCGCGACTTCACCCCGGCTCACGCGGCGGAAGGCGAACAATCTTCAGCGCAAGGCGCATGGCTCTTCAATCCCGGCATGTCCGAACTTTCCCGCGAGGAAAGCGACCGCCGCGCCGCCGCCGGCGAGCCCTTCGCCCTCCGCTATCGCGTCCCCCGCGGACTCGACCGGACTCTCCACTTCAATGATGCGGTCTACGGCGCACAAGCCAAACTGGCCGACGAGGTCGAGGACTTTGCGCTCCTCCGCTCGGATGGCATGCCCACCTACCACTTGGCCTCCTGCGTGGACGACGCCGACCTGCGCATCAGCCACATCATCCGCGGCCAGGATCACCTGACCAACACCTTCAAGCACCTGCTCCTCTTCGAGGCCCTCGGCGTCCCTGCCCCGCAGTTCGCGCATCTGCCCCTGCTGGTCGCGCCCGACGGCGCCAAGCTCTCCAAGCGCAAGCACGGGCCCGTGGTCAGCGTCACCACCTATCGCGACGCCGGCTTTCTGCCCCAGGCTTTCATCAACTTTCTCTGCCTCCTGGGCTGGTCGCCCAAGAACGACCGCGAGGTCATGCCTCTCGACGAACTGGCCGCCGCCTTCACGCTCGACGGCGTCAACCGCGCCAACGCCGTAGTCAATTTTTCCGACGAGACCCCGTTCGATGCCAAGGCCGTCCATCTCAATGCCGAACACATCCGCGCCCTGCCTGTGAACGAGCTCAGCCAGCGCCTTGAGCCTTTCTTCGCACAGGCCGGCCTTGCCGCCTCGCCGGAAAAACTCCTCGCCATCACCCCGCTCATCCGCGAGCGCATCAAGTTGCTCAAAGACGCCGTCTCCGCCGCCGATTTTTTCTTCGTGAAAGACCTCGTTCCCTACGACCCCGCCGAATTGATCCCGCCGAAGGGAGATGCAGCCCTCGCCCTGCGCATCCTTGAGCACGCGCAGCAAGTGTTGGCCACATGCTCCTTCGATCACGACTCGCTCGACCAGGCTCTTCGAGCAGCAGCCGCTGATCTGGGCCTCAAAGCCGGCCCCATGTTCCAGCCCATAAGGGTCGCCGTCTGCGGACGCAAGAACGCCCCGCCGCTCTTTGAAACCATGGCCATCCTCGGTCGCGACCTCTGCCTCACCCGCATCCGCCAAGCCCACGCAAACCTTCAATCGCTCGGTTGAGTAGATACCAGCCGTGTTGAAGCTCGTTTTATTGCTTGACGACTTGTAATCGAATGATTACACTTTGACCATGTTTTCCGTCAGGCCGCTTCCCGAGTTCACCACATGGCTTGATGGCTTGAAAGACTTGAGGGTACGCGGCGCGGTGGTGGAGCGAATCAAGCGCCTCACCTTCGGCTTGCTGGGCGACTTCAAGGCGATTGGCGATGGCGTCATCGAGCTGCGCATCGACTTCGGCGCAGGTTGGCGCCTCTATTACATACAGTTTGGCGCGCAGACCGTCGTCCTGCTCGCCGGCGGTTCCAAGCGCACACAGAAGAAAGACATCAAGCGGGCTAAGGCTCTGGCCGCACTGCTCAAAAGCGAAAAGGACTCGAAATGAGAAAAACCATCAACGTG
>Ga0182030_10005852_pt1 | contig 26024 bp, 20 predicted proteins | sample 812S3MmetaG_FD_121299 | JGI IMG/M metagenome (GOLD analysis project Ga0182030, IMG submission 121299) | Permafrost microbial communities from Stordalen Mire, Sweden - 812S3M metaG (Illumina Assembly) | ecosystem: Environmental > Terrestrial > Soil > Wetlands > Permafrost | place: Sweden...
AGCAAGTCCCGCAGGACATCGGGCGTAACGCGGGACAGGCGAACCAACACGGCGCTGTAGTTGAGATAGTGGTCGGTCACGTAGTAAACATCGGGAGCCGCTGCAAGCAGTTCGGCGCGGTCGTCGAAACCGACGCGAACGGCAAGCGAACCCGGTTCAGCCGAACGATTAACAGGCACACTTGCCAAGAGTTTTCCGTGAACCTTGAGCGCGGGTGACCCGTAGGCCGTACTCTCCTCCACGCCGGGCAGCGCCAAGCCGATCTTCCGCACAGTGTCAAAGTTAATTGCGGTTCTTGGCATAGGTGCAATTATCCGCAAGAACGGGAGCCTTTTCAATCTCGACTGCCGCGATGTACCTCGATCACCACAAGTATGCCCCACGCACACCTTTCGCCTCGTCGACGAGCGTATGACCGAAGGCGAACGCCACAACCCCGATCAGCGCCACAACGATTCATCGGTGGTGGTGAAACTTGTCAGCGTCCTTTGTCTGAGACTCGCCTGTACAACGCAACCTGGTAAAACACAACGGCTGTCAAAATCACACCGAGGGTTTGCCCGTAAATGAGCACAGGATCGTGCCGAAGCAACGATGTCTCCGTGGCAAACGAGGTAGACTTCGGGGGCGGGATGGGAATCATCGGCAGCAAATACGATTGCAGACGGTCACCGTGGAAAACTCTGATTTCCCCGAGATCCACGACGATGATCCGGATTGAGCAATGATGATTCTCTTAGACTAGCCCTGAAGAGCGCACCGGCTGATGCAGAACGTGGTTATCATCGAGACCTTCAAGGTCAAGTCGGCTGAGTAGTAAACTATCGGAGTCGGCTCGATCAAAAAGTGTTTCGGAAACTTGGTCCAACCATACAATCCACAGAGCGCATACAACGTCCGCGAAAAAGTTGAGAACAAATCGATGAAGATGTTCGCCAAACTTTGCATGATTGGAATGCTTGTGTTTGCAGTCCTGCACTTTGTGCGACCGAACATTCCCGTTGGGCCCGGAACGGCCGAACTATTCGTGCCCCCGGATTCTTGAGAAAGACTGCTATAGCTGCCACTCGGACCAGCGACTACTACCCAAATCCGATTCTCCTCATCCTTAAGGGGTACTCTGTGGTAGAGTCTCGGGCATTCGATTTTTTCTCCAACCGGAATCATGCCATGCTCCGAACCGAGCTCTTCCTCGCCGCACTTCTGACTATTCGCTCTCCCGCGTTCGGCCAACAAGATGTCGCTCAACAGCCCCCGCAATCCCAGTCCCAGACCGCACCCACCACTCCCCAAAATCGCGTCGCCCTCCCGCCGCAAGAATTGGCAAAGCTTACCGCCCGCACGAATTTGGTTCTAGTGCCCGTCATCGTGACGGATAAATCCGGTAAACACGTTTCCGGCCTGCCGAAAAGTGCGTTCCGCATCGAGGAAAACGGCAATCTCCGCAGTGCCTCCGTCTTCGAAGAAACGAAGACCGAGAAACTGGTTGCCCGAGCCAAGGGCACCGTATTGGAGGGCTACTCCAACTTCATCCCCGGTGAGGAGGAACGTCCTTGGCGACTGACCACCATTGTCATCGACACAATCAATACGCCTTGGATAAGACAGTTGGAAGCGAAGAGACAGCTCGTCGACTACCTGCTGCGCAGCGCCTCACACGACGAACCCTTAGCGCTCTTCGGCCTCAACGGCAGTGGCCTTCACCAACTGCATCCGTTTACCCGGGACACGAGAGTATTGGTCGACGCTCTGCAAAAACTGAAGCTGTCGTTGAGTTCAGAGGAGGCAACTCAGCCGCCAGAAATCTTCACGGACGACCCATCCGAAGAACAACAAGGCTCGGACGAGGAGGAACTTATAGGCACTTTCATGCAGGATTTCACCGACTCGCTTTCTGCTAACTACCAACGCATCGCGACCCGCGAAACCCTGCTTGCCATGACACAACTTGCGCATGCGTTCCAGGCGATTCCCGGCCGCAAAACGCTTGTCTGGGCCAGCGCCGGCTTTCCGTTCACCATCGACGATCCGCAATCCTTCGCCCGCCAGGGCGACGAACTGCTAAGCGAATACGAGGAAACGTGGCGCGCCCTCAATTCCGCCAACATCGCCGTCTACCCGGTCGACTTGAACGCGCTGGATTTCACTACCAGAAATCTGCCCAGCGCGAATTCCGGAATCACCTCTACTCAAATCAATAACATGAAAGGAATCAATGGACCCAGGTCGCCAATGAAGCTGCCTTACGACAAAGGTGCACAGCAACGATTGACCCTGCACGCCTTCGCCGATGCCACCGGCGGCCGAGCCTGCGTCACCGTCGACGAATTGGAAAAGTGCTTCGCTGAGGCCGTCGACGATTCGCGGTCCTACTATCTGCTCGCCTACTATCTCGCACGGGACACGCAACCAGGATGGCGCAAACTCAAAGTGAAAGTTCTGGGCGACGGCCTCCGCGTTCGGTACCGTAGCGGATTCTACGTCACGCCGAGAATCCAAGATTCTACCGAACTCCGGCGCAAACAACTCGTCGACGCGCTCGCATCGCCCGTTCAATACACCGGTTTGCGACTGACTGCCCGTCTCTTGCCGCCCTCCCAAAACCAACCTTCAACGTCCAGCGCTGGGAAAAAGAAGCCTGCGGAGTTCATGCTCGGGGTGATGGGCAATTCCATAACGATCGACCGCGAAAAGGGGAATGCCATCGACCTGGAGGTGATTACTCTCGCGTTAGACGGTAACCACAAGAGCGTTTCGACCACATCGCAGGCCATCGCGACTGGACTCAAGCCAGAAATGATGCAGAAAACCTTGCAAACCGGCCTCGGAATTCCCGAGAAGCTCGATCTCCCGCCCGGCAAGTATGAGGTGAAATTCGTCGTCCGAGACAACTCGAGTGGACTGCTTGGCACCGTGAGCGTCCCCATCGAACTAAAGTAGACGACGTTCTTGCTCGCATGCCGGAGGCGACGGCAAGCGCCAGCCACGGGATTTTCCAGTGTCGCCGTCTTCTTGGCATATGGCAACAACTCACAAAGGTCTGGCCCTTTGACTTTCGCGGTTCCATTCCGGGCGGAGGTGGAATTGGCGGGCTTTTACGCGATCATTTCAAGGAACGCAGGCCCGATTTCTCTGCGGCCAGACTGCGTGGCGGAGGGAAGTGGATTTGAACCTCCGGTAGGTTTTGAAGAGCCGTGAACGAATCGCCGCCTGTGTTAAGTTCCCGAAATCCCTCACAAAGGATTGCCCGTTCTATGCCACTCCTGGATTGTCGGCTAAGGCGGAGCATCTTCACCTTGATCTTGAAGCGGCGATTCTGGGAGCAATGGGTTCGCGGGGTTGGTGGAGGTTAATGTTGCGTGATTTTCCGGCGTTTGGGCGGAGCAAGGCTCGTCGAACAGATCGAAATCGCCGTCGCCTTCGACGGGAAGGCTCGCTGGCTCGGCGCTCCCCTCGCATTCAGGTGCGATCGCATTCGCTTGATCAGAAGACGGACCGCTTTCTGCTTTGTCCTCACCTGAAGATTCCTCTCCCACTTCGAACATTTCGGAAAGTTTGGCTTTCAAGCCGCCAGCCATCGCGTCCATGTCCTCGGGTTTGACCATTCCGGAGGAGTAGATCATCCTGAATTTTGCGTACAGGTCGATGGCCTTCAGATCACCTCCTGCTGCCTTGTTCACCAATTGCTGACCGATGACTTCCTCCGCCGTTATGTACTTGGGGCCATTCTTACCGCGGACTAGAACTTTCCGTCTCGCAGCCTTTTCGAGTATCTCTCCGAACCCAGGGGCTTTCCGTGGACGCCCGCTCGGGTTCCCGGAACGGCCCTTCTGAAACTGAAAGTCCTTGGGTGGTTTCCGATATCCAACACCACACGCATCATCCGCCACAGGTCGCCTCCGCAGGATTGAAGTACTGACCGGTGGAGGCGTGAATCGCTCGTTGGCCAGTTTGCCGTTCCCATCTCTTGACCGCCGTGTCGACATACAACGGATCAATCTCGATTCCGTAACAGACTCGGCCGACTTTTTCTGCCGCGAGGATGGTTGAACCAACGCCGCAGAAGCTGTCGAGAACGATATCGCCACGGGCCGAGCAGTCGAGGATCGCATCGGCAATCATCGCGACCGGCTTCACCGTCGGGTGAAGGGCTAACAGATTGCCGTCCTCTCCCTTTGACAGGGTATTCACGCCGGGATAGCGCCAAACATTCGTGCGGTTGCGCCCGAACCTCCCCAGTTGCACATGATTGCGATGCAGTGTGTTTCCTTTTCGGAAGACGAAGATCAACTCATGCTGGGAGCGATAGAAGGATCCCATTCCGCCATTGTCTTTCGTCCAGACGCAGAGATTGAGGAGCGTGTCATAGGCTTTCTTGCCGGCCAGCAAGACTTCGGCTGCATGACGCCAGTCCATGCAGATGAAGTGAACCGAGCCATCCGAGCTGTGGTTTTCGAGGTGTGCAAGTGCCTGATACAGGAAATCCGAAAACTCCCATTCGCTCATCTCCCCCGAAGCCATCGGAAATTCGGGATGGCGGATGGCTCCCTTGCCACAGACGTTGCCATCGATTCGGACGTTATAAGGAGGGTCGGCGAAGACGACATCAGCTTTCCGGCCATTCATGAGCCCGGAGTAGGTCGATTCGGCGAGTGCGTTGCCGCAGGCGAGACGATGATTTCCCAACAACCAGATGTCGCCAGACTTGGTAACCGCCGGACCAGAGACGATCTCTACCGGCTCTTCGTCTTGCTTTTCTTCTGCGGCTTCTTCGAGAATCAAATCGATTTCCGGGACCTCGAAGCCCGTGATTGTGACGTCGAACTCGAGGTCAACCGTGGTCAAATGCTGCAGCTCGATCGCGAGAATCGAGTTGTCCCAGTCCGCTTTCTCGGCCAGCCGGTTGTCGGCCAGGATGTAGGCCCGGATTTGGTCCTCATTAAGGTTCTCCAGGCATATGGTCGGAACGGTCTTCATTCCTAACAATTTCAGGGCGTCCACGCGACCGTGGCCGGCGATGATCATGCGCGAGCGATTGACAAGGACAGGATTAGTGAAGCCGAAGGTGCGGATGCTGTCGGCGATCTGACGAATCTGGCGTTTGGAATATCAGTGAGCTAACGCAGCTTTGCTTACTCCACTCTGGCTTGCTTCAGAATAGGGATCTCGGAATCGGCGTCTTTCCAGAGGGTAAGGAAATCTTTGTAAGCGGCGAGCGCCCGAGTGCGCGCGGCATCAGCCTCCGCTCCTTGCAATTTTCTCGATTCCAAGGCATTAGCCCGAGCCACTCCCAGATGCGCCAACGCTCCCGTCCAGCAATTCCACACCATGCCGCTATGATCGAGAATTTTTTGAAACTCTGCAGCGGCCGCGCTGCCTTGTCCGTCTGCCAGATACGCTTCTCCGCGTACATACGCCGGATAGAGGCAGGAGACATTGAGAACGAACATAATTTGCCCGAATTCTATGGGTGGAAGACTTTGGAGCGATTGAATTGCGGCGCTCGGATTCTTTCTGTCGATTGCCAGCTGCGCCCGCACCGCAGGGAGCCAGATCGATTGCATCTGTGTATCCAGCGGGAAGGCCTTGCCCAGGTCATCTGCCAAGGACTCGGCTCGCGCCGTATCGCCCGCCAAGGCAAATCCAAGCGCCGCTTCGCTCTCGACCGCCTGACTCGTGGGGGCTAGTTTCAGAGCCGCTGCCGCCAACTGTCGAGCCTCTGGAGCATAGCCATAAGCGGCCTCCCGCTGCGCCGCAATGGCCTGCCACACTGCCCCGTTTTCCTTCGCGTCGCCCCGTATGGCCGAGTCCACGGCTTGCCTGGTCAGTTCCCGCGCTTTGCCTAGATGACCGCTATAGGCCTCCGTGTCGGATGCAAATTCCAGCCCAAAGTTCTCCGTGTCGGCCCGCTTCGCGAACCTCTGTTGCTCTGCCGCCATCCCCGTCGTGTCTCCCGCGAAGAACGCCAGAGCATAAAGAGATTGGTGGAGGAGAACTGGATCGATATTTCTCGCCTGCGCCTCATGGATGACCTGCCGCGCCTCATCAAAGCGCTGCAATGCGAGGGAGAAATTCGCGAGATTGACATAGCAATTGGCGCGATAGATATCCTTATCGGAAGCGAGCGGCAGGTATTGCCTTGTCGTCTCCACCGCTTTGCCATACTGTCCCAGCTCGGCATAAACATTGCCCAAATTGAGATAAGCAGGCACCGCCGGATAGTCTTCCACTTCCTGCTCAAGGACTTTCGCTGCTTTATCCAGTTCCCCAGTTACACTCTGATAGTAATTGGACGCGATATCCAGTCTCTCGGGTTCGCTGGCATGCTCCCGCAACTGGAAAGCTTTGGTAAAGTAATCGCGCGCGCACAAACTCGCCGAGATTGTGATAGTGCATGCCCTCGCTAAGGTAAGCTGTGGCAAAATTCGGATCCAGCTCGATGGCGCGTTGAACATAAGGAAGCTCCTGGCGGAAAGGAAGACTATTGTCGTTGGCCTTGCTGTAGGCTTTCAAAGCTTCGAGCGAAGAGGTCGTAGCTTGCGCAAGCGGGACGTCATACTTCTGCACCGTGGCTAGTGATTCGCCTAACTCGCCGCGCAGTTTAGAGGCCGCTTCGCCGAGCGCGTCCAGGACCTTCTCCTTGGATGCCGCCGTCACTTGTTCCTCGGCGAGCGGGTCTCCGCTCACGCAGTTGACCGCCTTCAGGCCCAACACATACTGACTTCCCAGACTGGCAATGGATCCCGCCACATAAGCCTTGCTGCCGACCCGCTGGCAGAGCTCGCGGGTTTGCTCGGGCGTGAGCTTAGCGTCCGCCGGAAGCGCCATCAGTTTCAGTGTCTGAGTGAACTGGCGTCCCGGAAGCACGTTCAGAAAGGGCGATTGCCGCAGCGAAACATTGAGAGCCGTCTTAAGGGTGTCGTCGAAAACTGGATCGCCCGTGCTGTTGGCGAAATCGGCAAGGACAATGGTGTCCTTGTCGGTTAGTGGCTTGCTTCGATGCGTGCGATAGTAAAGACCGCCCGCGGCCAGCAAAGCCACCAGCAGGACGGGAACCGCAATTTTCCAGAGCTTCAGTCCCTGCGCCGCAGTCACTTCGGCCTCGGTTGTGCCCGAGGCGGCAGCGGAACGATCTACTTGAAATCGATCTCCTGGAAAATGATCTCCCGAAAGATCTGCTCGATCTGGCGTTAAGCTCGCTCGCATCGTTCCATTGGTGGGAGAATCCGTCGCGGTTATCACCGCCGTTTCTTCGGCGATCTCTTCCCCAGCCTCGTCGCCGGAACCAGCTGCCACAGATTCCTGGTGATTTCCGTTGGATGGAGTGAATGTGCCGACCTGCGCCTCGACCGCGGAATCTTCTGGATCGCACACGTCAACCTCAGCCACGAATCGATAGCCCATCCCCTTTACCGTCTCGATGTACTTGGGATCAGCCAGGTCGTCGCGCAGGGCGCTGCGCAGTTTTCTGATGGCGGTGTTTACACTATTCTGGGCATCGACAAACACATCCTTTCCCCAAAGATGTTCGGCGATGGCTTCCCGGCTGACCAGCGCTCCTTTGCTCTCCGCTAAAAAGAACAGGAGTTTCAGAGGGATGCGTTCCAGTTTCACCACACGACCCTCGCGGGTCAACTGGAAGCGTCGCGAGTCCAGCTCGAAGTTCCCGAATCGGGTGACCATAGGCGCGTCTTCTCGGGGGGCTAGATCACGAAGTCTTAAATAAAGGAGGGCGACAAAATCAGGCCCGGAATCCCCACTCGGCTTACCCAATCTCCACGGGACATTGCCGAACCGAACCTACAGAATGTTCCCCCCCACGATCTTGGGAAAGAATTGTAGCCGATTTCAGGGAACTTTTTCTACCAATAAGAATTGCTTGTCTTCCCCATCCCCTTTCGTCTCAATCAATTGCGGCTTCAGAAATCCGACAGATTAAAACAACAGAAGTTTCATTTTGCCTCCATTGACCGAGCCGCAGGAGAGTGCGAAGTTTCCTCGCGCAGGGGGCTTGTGGTCCTGCTGCCGAGCACTTTTGAAAATGAGCGAAACCGGGCCCACGTACGCCGTCGCCGACCACGTCAAGGTGGAAATCGGAGACGAGCGGCTATGGCTCCGGGTCAATCGATGCGACGACGACCGGCGGCTGGTGTTCGGCACGCTCGAAAGCGAGCCCAGCGGCGACTACGGCGGCAAGGTCGTCCGGGGATCGGAACTGGTGGTTAGTTTCTCGCAGATTCGAGAGTACGCAAAGCATGGCTTGGCCCCGTTTCAGCCTTTTTGAGGACATTTCGAGGAGAAACCCAGGAGATACTATGACCACTTCGACGCCGCGCACAACCACCTTTTCGACTTCCCACAGACTGACTGTATCTCCTTCCGGCTTGCGCTGCTGCGGCCGGTTCGGCTCGAAGCTTGCCGGGCGCGGGCTGGCCGCGTCCCTGCCCGTCTTTGTATTTGTCTTTATCTTTTTCGTCTTCGGCGCGGCCTTGCCTGGCTTGGCCCAGACGACCTGGACGGTGTCCGATACGTCCGATAATGCATCGGACCCGGGATCGCTGCGCTACGCGGTTAACAGTGCCCAAAATGGCGATACGATCGTCTTCAACCTGCCCAACCCCAGCACCATTACGCTGGTCAACGGCGGCCTCTACATCAACACAAGTGTCACCATTAACGGGCCGGGCCCCTCCGCGCTCTTTATCAGCGGAGTCGGGATGAACGGACCGCCGCAGAGCCAGGACAACGTCCTCTACTTAAACAACGCTAACGTAACGGTGAGTATCTCCGGCGTGACCATCGAGAATGGGTTTGAATTCGCCGGGGGCATCGTGAATGTTGGCACGCTGACGCTGACCAACAGTGCCGTGTCGGGCAACTCGGGCATCAACCAGAGCGGCGGCATATTGAATTTCGGCACTCTGGTGGTGGACAACAGCACTGTGTCGGGCAACACGGTCTACTCGCTCGGCGCATTCGAAACTTTCAGCGGCGGCATAAGTAACAGTGGCACGGCGATCGTGATCAACAGCAACGTGTCAGGAAACACGATTAACACGGATAATGTTAAAGAAGAACCCCAAGGGGGCGGTATCTTTAACAGTGGCACGATGACCGTGATCAATAGTACTGTGTCGGCCAACAGCGGCCTTATCGGCGGGGTTGTTCAGGGGTGTGGCGCGATCTACAACGCTGCCACGATGACGATTATCGGCAGTACCGTGTCGAACAATAACACAGGCGGGGCCATATGCAACGCGCAGTACTACGGGAACTCCCCTGTACTCACGGTGATCAACACCACGATGTTCGGAAATGCCTATGGCGCCATTTTCCCGCTCGCCGGCAAAGTAACTGTGAGTAACAGTACGATATTCGGCAACCAAGGACCCGGCATCTTCTTCCCCAACGGGACCCCTTTAACGCTGCGAGGCACGCTTTTGGCGGATAACCACGGCGAGGGGTTAGGCGACTGCGCCTCCCCGGTTGTATCCGAAGGCTACAACCTCGACGACGACGGCACTTGCGGCTTCAATCAGACCGGCGACCAGAGCGGCGTAACCAACGCTGCCAGCTTCCTGGGGACGTTGCAGAATAACGGCGGCCTCACCCAGACCATCGCGCTGCTCCCCGGCAGCACCGCCATTGATGCCATCCCGGCGAATGCGTGCACCGATGCGTCTGGCAATCCGGTCACCACCGACCAGCGCGGCATCGCCCGCCCGCAAGGCGCGGGTTGCGACATTGGCGCGTTTGAAGTGGCTACCGCCAACGTCTGCTCCGCCGGCCAGACCACGCCCGCGCCGTGTAGCTATGTTCAGACGCTGAACTTCTACCTCCCGCCCGGTGCCACGCTCGGCTCCAGTCCGGTGCAGATCGTCGCCCAGGGCTCAACCAGCGCCGATTTCACTTTGGTGAAGTCTGGCACCACCTGTACCAGCGGCCTGGCCGGTCCAGCCAGTTGTAACGTCAACCTCAAGTTCGCACCGGTCGCGCCTGGGTTGCGCGTGGGCGCAGTCAACCTGATCGGCTCTTCGGGCAGCCCCGTGGCGACCCAGTTGATCTCCGGCGTCGGCCAGGGGCCGGCGATCGCCTTCGGGCCGGGAACCCAGACGACAATAGGCAGCGGATGGAGTAACCCGTACGGCCTCGCGGTGGATGAAGCGGGCGACGTTTTCGTCGCGGACATAGGGAATAAACGCGTGGTCGAGATTCCGGCAGGAGGCGGCGCCCCAATCACGATCGGCAGCGGATTCAATCTCCCGGACGGGGTGGCGGTCGATGGAGCGGGCGACGTTTTCGTCGCAGATAACGGCAACGACCAAGTGGTCGAGGTTCCGGCCGGCTGCACCAGCGCCAGTTGCCAGACCACGGTGGGCAGCGGTCTGGGTCCTACGTCCGGAGTGGCGGTAGACGGAGCGGGCGATGTCTTCATCGCGGATTACACCAACCACCGCGTGGTGGAGGTTCCGGCCGGCTGCACCAGCAGCGTTTGCCAGACCACGGTGGGCAGCGGTCTGAATTCGCCGTTCACAGCGGCGGTAGACGGAGCGGGCGACGTTTTCATCTCGGATAACGGTAACGGCGACAACCGCGTGGTCGAGGTTCCGGCCGGCTGCACCAGCGCCAGTTGCCAGATCACGGTGGCCAGCGGTCTGGGTCTTGCGACCGGAGTGGCGGTAGACGCGGCGGGCGATGTCTTCATCGCGGATCTCATCAACAACCGCGTGGTGGAGGTTCCGGCGGGTTGCGCCGACGCCAGCTGCCAGAGCACGGTGGCCAGCGCGCCTGGGCCAACTGCAGTGACGGTGGACGCAGCGGGCGATGTCTTCATCATAGGGAACGGTACGGTGTTGGAGGTGAACCGCTCGCAGCCGCCCGCGCTGAGTTTCGCCAACACGGTTGTGGGCCAGACCAGCAGCGACAGCCCGCAAGCGCTCACCATCCAGAACGTCGGCAACCAGCCGCTGAACGCAGTGGCTCCGGGCCTGGTCGTCACCGGACCGAACTTCTTGCAAGTCGCGGGTTCGGGCACGCCCGCCGACTGCAGCGCCGGTTTTGCGCTGACGCCGGGAGCCAGTTGCAACCTGAGCATCAGTTTCGAGCCCCAAAACCCCGGCCCGCTCACCAGCACCGCTCTCTTCACCGACAACGCGCTCAACTTTAGCCCGTCGGCGAGCCAGAGCATCGCGCTGCGAGGTGCAGGCACCGGGGGCAGTCAGGTCATCACCTTCACGGTACCGGCCCCCGCCACCGCGAAAACCGGAGATATGTTCACGGTCGTGGCCACCGGCGGAGGCAGCGGCAACCCCGTGACCTTCTCAGTTGGCGCCGGATCAGTGTGCACCCTTTCGGGCGCCGCCACCTACACTATGACCAGCGACAACGGATCCTGCTATGTGGTCGCCAACCAGGCGGGCAACACCTACTACACGGCGGCCCCGCAGGTGACCGAGACCGTGATCGCGGTTAAGAAAGTTACCAAGGTTGCTCCCACCGTGACCTTCACCGGCGCACCTGCGAGCGCCGCATACCTGTCCACGTTCACCGTGACAACTACGCAGAACTCCGGCCTCACCCCGGTCATCCGGTCGTTGACCGCCAACGTATGTTCGGTGAGCGGCGGCGTGGTTACGATGAAGAAGGGTACGGGAACCTGTACCGTGAAAGCCTCGTGGCCGTCGGACGACTACTACTTCGCCGCGAGTCTCGAACAATCCACCACTGCCACTCTACTAGGCACGACCACAACGGTCACCAACGCCGTCGCTGAGACGGCGCACCCGCTGAAGGTGGAAGTGTACTTCACGGTAAGCAATGGGATGGCCCCAGTGACGGGCAATGTGACGGTGACGGCAGCGCCCGGCGGAGAGACCTGCACGGGATCAGTGACTATCGGCAGGTGCTTGCTGACGTTCACGGCCGCGGGGCCCGAGACGCTGACCGCGGTTTATGCGGGCAACGACGACGACAGCACCAGCGCGTCGAACTCGTACCCGCTGACGGTGCAATAGGAATCTGGCGCGGCTGGAGTTCTCCAGTTCACCATGGGTTCGCATAGATAGTGCAGAAGCGGCGAGTTAAAGAGTATAACTCGCCACTCTGCACGCACCGACGGCACCGACCCGCCGATCGTGTGTTGTTCAGACGCTTACTTTTGAACCACCTTGGCGGATCCTTGGCTAGCGGTGCGATCCAGAAGTAGGCCAAGCTTCGTCTTCGAAAAACGGCATGGCCGAAGATTCGGGGTGCTCAAGCTCTGCAACCAGGACGGCCAAACCTACCTCACCCTTATATAAGCTATAAGGGATTCTTGGTCCGGCAGTCTTCGCCATCATCTCTGTCTGTCTCACTGCGAGCCTGGCCATGGAGATTGCGTTGTCCAGCCAACCTGGATTGCCGGTCTGTTTGTAGAGAGTGAGCTGACTGTAGGCCTTCCCGGTGAGGCCGCAGCAGAGGGAAGGCCCCTCTTCCCGTGCGTGACGGACATCCTCGCCCGCGCCCTCGGCCAACAAAAGCCACTCAGGCTCTAGCAACAGGCGGTGTGCAAGGCTCCACAGGTGCACGAAGCCTGCGCTGCCGTTACACCAACCACCGAGTCTTGGGCTGTTGGGCCTCGTCTCGCATGGCCAAAAGACCCGTGATCCGCGCCTTTGAGCTTGGTCCGCCAGTTCTCTCAGTCTAGTTCGGACATTGTTCGGTGCCGGTACTTGCGCGGATCGCATCCAGCGAAGAGTGGCATAGAGATACCCTGCCCAGCCGTGAGCCATACCTAAATAGGTAGGGAAAGTTGGGTCTCCAATCGGACGCATTTTGTCGAACTGTTCCCACAAACCCGTCAGCAAGCTGTTACCTGCCTCGATGAGGCTCTTAGTGTTCACCGTTGTGTCCCAGCGAAACGCGTCCACCAATAAAGAGAGCGCCAGCAAGGTACTCGACCTGCCTAGAGTAATATCCGGATTCTCACACGCTTGACTTGAAAGCTTTAGAAAGCGCTCCGCAGCCGCAGATCGAGTCTGTACATCGCCAAAGCTGTGCGCGAGCAATGCCTGGACGCAGGCTATACCGCAAGGCGAGTGGTAAGGAGAGATACGGCCCACTGTTTCGGGAGTGATCTGGACATCCTGATGGTAGAAACCGGTGTCTTGTCCGATCTCACGTAATGCGCGATCAATCCAGCGTTCCGCCAAAGCGAACAACTGGGCGTCTTCGCGAGTGCACGCGATGCGAAACAACCCATATGCGATGCCTGCGGACCCAAACGTAAGCGAGGCGGTTGGGAACCTCAGTCCGCAGATCGGCAAGTCAATCGTGGGATCCGATAAGGAGTTGAGCGTCGAGTCCAGCCAGTCTGTGCGGCACCGATCCTGCGCACCTCGAACTGGGTCCCTAGCAAGTGCTCGCGAGTGTTCCGGCCCTTTCGACAGAAGGGCCAAGCGACTTGAAGCAGATCGAAACTCTGCCGCCATAGCAGCCATATCCGGAAATCTTGCAGAGGGTTCTTTGCGAAGAGCACGAAACAGAACTTCATTCAATGCATCAGCGCCACGAATGCCCCGTGACGACAGAGGAAGTGGAAGATGCTCCGCAATCTGGTGGAGCATCTCTTCCTTGCCATAGGTAAAATGCAAATAGTATTGGCCAGTCAACAAGAAGTAGATGAGTGCTGCTACAGAGTATTGCTCTCCGGCGCAACTCGACAACGGCAGCATCGAACCGGAGAGAACTGCTTGCGCGTATTCCGGTTCAAAGAAGAAACCCACGCCAGCGCGCGGCACCAACGCGAGTTCGAAATCATCGCCCTGGGAACGCGCCAGACCGTGATCAATAATTCGGACCTCTCCGTTTTCCATCACCAACAAGTTGTTGGCATGCACATCAGAATGGATCACGCCAAGGGTATGTAGCTTGGCATAGGCATCCGGGATCTCCGAACACAACGAGACAAGCTCCGGCGGAAGACGTTCCGAGTTCCTAAGATACGAATCAAAGAAGTGAAGCAGAAACGGGGTCTGGCTGCCTATGGCCGAAAGCAACAAGACCAGAATGTCAGGCTTGATCCGCTTCATCTCCGCACGCACGGCGATGCCAGTAGCATCAGGAGTGGCACAAGAAGGAAATCCAACTATTCCGAAACCTTCGTGGCCAATGTTTCGACTACCGCGATATTTTGCAGCAGGTCCGATGGCAAGCCGTGCCTCTCTTGCAAGTAGACCGGGCTGTTGTAGGTGACCCAGACCTTGCCGTGAGCATCTTCCCAAATCAAAATCTTTAGAGGAAGGTCGAGGGCGATACTGGGCGCCGCCAGCATCAGTGGCGTGCCCGCCTTGGGGCTTCCAAAGATCAACAGCTTGGTGGGAGGCATTTTCATTCCCACCTTCTCCGCCTCTCCGCTATGGTCAACCAGAGCGAACAGGGTAACTCCTTTCGCTTGCAGAATTCCCTTGAGCTTTTCCACCGTCTGGTCGACCGAGTGTTTGCTGGGAGTGTCGATGATCCCCTTGCCTCCGCTGGCCGTCATGAATGCCTCCTCATTTGCAGACTAAAGGTAGTATCGCCGCGTCGCCGATCAAGGGGATCGGATCGATACCATTGCTTCTGTAACATTGCTTTCAGGTGGGTGGTCTGTATAATTTTACTACTGAGGTCGTCGTGCGGAACCGGAATGCCTGGGGTATTCTTCCCGCTCACCGCAAGGCCATTTTTGGCTACATTATTTACAGGGCTCTTGATTGACAGGGCTCTTGGAAAGGAGGGGACCGATGTTAAAGCGGCCTCAAATTGCGTCGACATACGCATTCAAGTGCGCTCTCCTCTTTTTGGCGTGTGCCGTATTCACTTGGGGACTGCAGGCAAAACTCTCTCTTTACAAGTCCCGGCAATCTCCATCCACCGTCACTGTTGCCAAACTCTTGACGGAGAGGCGTTCCGCCCAGACGGTGGCTTTGCTTGAAAAGGCCCTCAAATTAGGTACGGCTCCGGAGACGTTGAAACTGATTCCGCTATTGGTTTTGGCCCAGGCGATTTTGTTTCTTACGTTCAGGTTTTACCAAGTTGAAATGAACTTCTGCAGATCTCACAGATGGAACTTCCACGATCCGCACCTCACGCAGCGTCCTCCTCCAGCCTTCTGTTAATCCCTCCACGGCGATATATTTACCGCAAACCCGGCCTATTCTCAAACATCGAACAGGATGTTGGTGATCGCCAGTCCATTTAAGCAATTGTGCGGTCGTCGATTCCAATCCCGAACTTGCGGGATTGAAAGTAAGGTGGCTCCATGCATCGTAAGCGAATCCTCTGGATCGCGGTGCTTCCCTGCCTTTTGTTGGCAGCTCTCTTCCTGATCGTTCGAAATCACTATGGCAAAGCTCCTGCCGAGCAACCGAGGGCGGCCGCGGTCGTCGCGGTCACGCGTGGCAATCTGGCCAGTTTCCTCACCGTTGCCGGTCAATTCCAGCCCTATCAGCAGGTGGATCTTCATGCCAAAGTCTCTGGATATATCCGCTGGATCAAAGTCGATATCGGCGACCGCGTTCGTCAGGGCGAAGTCCTGGCTCTGCTGGAAGTTCCAGAGCTGCAGAACCAAGTGGAGGGCGCTCAGGCTGAGGTCCGCCACAGCCAATCGGATATCACTCGCGCACAAAGCGAGGTCGTCAGCGCGGAGTCGACTTACTCCGCGGTGCACGCGGAGTACACCCGTCTGGAAGAAGCGTCCAAAGAAAGACCGGGACTGATCGCGGAACAGGAGTTGGACGACGCGCGAGCCAAAGACCAGCAAGCCGCGGCACAGGTCGGCGTCGCCAAGGCCTCGCTCGATGCCATGCAGCAACAACTCGGGGTTTCTCGCGCGACGCGCAGCAGGCTCGAAACGATGTCCAGATACGAGCAGATCATCGCCCCTTTTACAGGCGTGGTGACGAAGCGCTACGCCGATACCGGCTCGCTAATTCAAGCCGGACAGGACAACAACACGCAGACACTCCCCGTGGTACAAGTGGCCGAGAGCGACCTGCTCCGACTTCGCATGCCCGTGCCGGAGACCGACGTTCCCTGCATTCAGGTTGGTGGCGATGTGCAGGTGAAAGTCAACGCGACCGGGCACACATTTACGGGCAAGATCATCCGTTTCTCTCGCGCACTCGATACCAACACTCGAACCATGCTGACCGAGGTCGATGTCCCCAACCGTGATCTGAGTCTGAATCCAGGGATGTACGCGGACACGACGATTCAACTCCAGCAAAGGAATGACGCTCTTATTTTACCCGCACAGGCCGTGGTGCAGAGCGGCGATCAATCTTATGTGCTGGTAGTGGATGCGACGAACCATGTCGAGAAGCGCAATGTGACTCTCGGAATCCAAACCTCGAACCGCGTGGAGATTACCAGCGGCCTGCAGGCTGGGGACAACGTGATCGCCGCTGGACAGACCGGCTACCAGCCCGGGGAAGTTGTGTCCCCGCATGCGGCGTTCATTCCGACGGCGGCGCAGGAGGTAAGCGAGTAATGTCCTCTTTTGCCATCAAGCATCCATTCTTCATCCTAATGCTTTGTCTCATGGTGATCGTCGTGGGTGTTACCACAGTCGCGCGTATGCCCGTCGATCTTTTTCCGGAAATTAATATCCCGGTTGTCGTAGTCGCGACCTTCTACGCCGGCATGCCGCCGCAGCAGATTGAGGCGGATATCACAGATAGCTACGAGCGTTTCTTTACGCTGGGAAGCGGAATCAACCACATCGAGTCGCGATCGCTGCCCGGTGTGAGCCTGATCAAGATCTACTTTCAGCCTGGCACAGACGCGAACGCCGCGGTCAGCAATATCTCGAATCTCGCCATGGCGAATTTGCGGCGGCTTCCGCCGGGAACCCTGCCTCCGGTGGTGCTGAAGTTCGACGCTTCGAATCTTCCCGTGTGTCTGGTGACACTGGAAGGTCAGGGTCTCGACCAGACCCGGCTTAAAGATCTGGCGCAGTTTGCGGTGCGGAATCAAATCGCCAACGTTCCCGGCGCTTCGGTGCCGCAGCCTTACGGAGGCAAGTACCGGCAAATCCAGATTTATGTCGATCCGGTCAAACTTGAAGCTCACCAACTCTCGCTGATGGACGTGGTGCGCTCGGTGAATGAATCGAACTTGATTCTGCCCGCCGGCGACGTGCGCATCGGACCGAAGGACTACAACGTCTATGCCAATAGCCAGATTCCGGTGGTTGATGAAATCAATGCCATGCCGATCAAGACGGACAAACAGGACCATATGGGCGAGTCCGTATTCGTTGGCGATGTTGGGAAAGCGGTGGACTCAGGCCAGCTGCAATACAACATCGTCCGGGTCGACGGTCAGCATTCCGTCTACATTCCGATCTTAAAGCAGGGTGGGGGATCGAACACGATCAGTATTGTGAGCGGCATTCGAGAGGCCGTGAAACATCTGCTCGATATTCCGAAGACGCTGAAAACAGCGGTCGTCTTTGATCAATCCGTTTTTGTAAAGATCGCGGTGGAGAACGTGATCAACGAGGGCAGCATTGGCCTGTGCCTCACCGCGCTGATGATACTTCTCTTTCTCGGCAATCTCCGCGCGACGATTTCGGTACTGCTTTCGATCCCCATTTCGTGCCTCGCCGCCTTCATTGCGTTGAACCTGGGCGCAAGCACGATCAACACCATGGTGCTTGGCGGCATCGCGCTCGCCCTTTCCCGCTTGATCGACAACTCGGTGGTCGTTCTTGAGAACATCTTTCGTCACATGGAGTTAGGCGAGCCGGCGGTTGAAGCCGCCATCAATGGCGGCAAAGAGGTCCAGCTTGCCGTGCTCGCGGCTACGTGCAGCACAAGCATCGTCTTCTTTCCTGTCATTGTGCTGTCTGGTGTCAGCAAATATATCTTCAGCGCCCTGGCCCTCGCGGTCGTGTTGGCACTGTTTGCTTCTTATGCCGTCGCCATGACCGTCGTGCCACTTTTCTGCGCAAAGTTCATTCGTTTGGAACCTGAACACAGCAGCGCTCCTTACAGTACCCTAGGCGGCGCCGAGGAGGCGGTAAAGGAAGTCGAAGAGGAACAAAGAATAAAGCGTGTGAACATCTTTCGACGCATCGTCATCGGTTTCAATCAGCAATTCGAACGGCTGCAGAAGGCTTACGAAAAAGCTATCGCCGTGTGTCTGGATCGCCCCGTATGGATCGTATGCAGTTTCGCTGCTTTCGTGGTGTTGAGCTTCGCATTGTTTCCATTCCTTGGCGTAGCGTTCTTCCCGCGTACCGATCCGGGGCAATTTGTGGTCAATGCCAAAGTCCCGCCCGGAACTCGTCTTGAAGTGACTGATGAATATGTGAGCAAGATGGAGCAGGATATCCGCGATGTGGTGTCACCGCACGACATGAATATGATTGTGTCGAACATTGGCATTACGCCAGACCTTTCGGCCATCTATACCAGCAACTCCGGAATGCATACCGCCTTCATTCAAGTCAGTCTCAAGGAGGACCACAAGACCAGCAGCTTCTCGTACATGCAACGTGTGCGCGAGAGGTTGGCAAACGACTTTCCAGAAGTGAGCACTTATTTCCAGACCGGCGGATTAGTAGACGCCGTCGTCAACCAGGGGCAACCCGCTCCGATCGACATTCGAATCGGGGGCAGTGACTTGGATGAATCGTTTGCCGTCGCCAGGTCCGTTGCTGCGAGGGTCAGAGCATTGAGCTCGGTCAATGATGTGCTGATTCCGCAGGACCTCGACTATCCGGGGCTCGAACTCAATATCGATCGCGAACATGCCGCCCTGCTCGGCATATCGCCCGAGGCGGCGCTCGACAATGTCATCACGGCACTTACATCGGACACGATGATCGCCCCGAGTTTCTGGGTCGATCCGAAGACCGGCAACAATTATTTTCTCAGCGTGCAATATCCCGACAATCAAATTAAAACCCTCACCGACTTAAAGCAGATTCCGTTGCGCGCCCCCGGAGCCACAAGCACAACTCCGCTTGAGTCGCTAGCTTCTATCAAGCAGATCAATACTCCGACCGAGGTCGATCACTACCAACTGCGTCGCAGTTTCGACATCTACGTCATGCCGAAGCAGGAAGATCTCGGCCGCGTGAGCGCTCAGATCAAACACGTCCTTGATGGCATGCACCACTCTTCTCAGATCACCGTGTCCATGGGCGGAGCGATCTCTGACATGCGGAGTTCCTTCCAGAGTTTCGGCATCGGTCTCATCCTCGCGATCGTGCTGGTTTATCTCATCCTGATGGCGCAGTTCGCTTCGTTCTCCGATCCCTTCATCATCTTGCTGGCCATTCCTCCGGGGCTTTCGGGCGTCATCTTATTCCTGATGGTTACGGGCACGACGCTCAACGTCATGTCGCTCATGGGAGTCATCATGATGACTGGAATCGCCGTTTCCGACAGCATCCTTATCGTGGAATTCGTCGGCACGCTCCGCGCAAACGGTCGTCCCCTCAAGCAAGCTCTCGCGGAAGCCTGCGAAGTGCGTTTGCGTCCCATTCTGATGACCACACTAGCTACTGTTCTCGGCCTCATTCCAATGGCGCTCGCTCTGGAGCCCGGCAGCGAACAGTACGCGCCCCTGGCACGAGCAATTCTCGGGGGCTTGACCGTTTCCGGCATCGTAACTGTGTTTTTAGTGCCGACAGCGTACCTGCTGCTTCATCGCAAAGAGATTCGTGATGACGAAATCGAGCCCCGATCCGGTGAGGTGACTCATGCGTAACCGAAGTCTATTTTTGCCGCTCTGGCTTCTGCTGTGTCCGGTCGACATGCGCGCACAGGAGATCGTTCCGCAGCAGATCGAGCAGCTTCCAGATGCGCCACGGCTCCAGGCGCAGGCCCATCAGCCAACATCGACGTTAAATTCCGCGACAACGAATTTTGCGGACTCCCTTCGGCCAGACTCGACCGGAAAAACGCTTACGCGTCAACAGGCGGAGCAGTTAGCGCTCAAAAACAACCCACGAATCAGCGTCGCGACACTGCTCGCGTTGGCACAAAAGCAGGTCGTCCGCGAGACTCGCTCGGCGTTGCTTCCGACGCTGAGTGGCAATTTGACTGGCGTTGACGCTGAGGAAGCAAGCCGCATCTCGGCCGGGTCGCTTGACGCCTCCCGGCTTCTCTATCACGTGGGCGCTGGGGTTGACCTCAATCAGTTGATTACGGATTTTGGCCGCACGCGTAATTTGGTCGCTTCTTCATCCTTTCAGGCAAAAGCCTCCGAGCAACAATCTGAGGCGACGCGGGAGGACATCGTCCTCGCGGCGGACCTTGCCTTCTACAATGCTCTGGAGGCGCAGGCCACGCTACAGGTTGCGAAAAGCACCGTAAAGGCTCGTCAAGCGGTCGGTGATCAGGTCAATGCATTAACTGCGAGCAAGCTTAAGTCCACGCTCGACCAGAGTTTCGCGCAAGTCAATCTGTCGCAGGCCAAATTACTCGATCTCGATTCGCAGAACCAGTTCGATGCCGCAATGGCGAATCTCAATGAAGTGCTTGGAACCGCGAGCAACCAACAGTACCAACTGGTCGACGACCCGTCGCCTCCGCTGCCGGTCGCGCCTTCGGTAGATGCGATCATTGCTCTCGCGTTGCGACAGCGCCCCGATCTTCTTGCTCTCAAACTCAATCACGTGGCGGATGTACGCTTCAGCCAGGCGCAACATGAGCAACTACTCCCTACGATCTCGGGGTTAGGCACAGTCGGCATTACCCCTATCGGATCCAGCGCCTACTTCACCCCCAATTGGTATGGAGCGGCAGGCGTGAACGTCGGCATACCGATCTTCGACGGCTTCAAATTCCATGCCCAGGCCGCGGAAGCAGACCTGCGCGCCAAGGCGTCCGACGAGCAGAGCCGGGTGCTCATCAATCGCATCGTACGGGATGTCCGCACAGCCTGGCTGAGAGCGAATACTGCACAGCAGAAAATGAGTGTGACCGAGGAGCTCTTGCAAGAGGCCAACACCGCACTGGACCTGGCCGATACAAGGTATCGCCTGGGGCTAAGCTCGATTGTTGAGTTAAGTCAGGCCCAGTTACAACAAACACAGGCGCAGATCGCCGAGGCCAATGCCCGATTTGACTATGAAGCAGACCTTGCCGCATTGCGGTTTCAAAGTGGATCGCAGCCCTAGGTTGTAAAGAAGCATCCACACCAAGCCAGACACGAAGGCATTTGGTGGAAGGAGTGCCGATCTCGGACCTGCGTGACGAGTCGGGACTCCAGCCCCTCTCCCCGCTTCTCGGCGCTCCACACATTTCAAGCCCTCTGGGAATTCTGAAAAGCGCCCCCGCAAGAACGGCTTGCGGGGCTTGTGCTTCGCTAAAACTGGATCGTGGCGAGATCAGCCGATTCTCCGCGTCGTACACGTATGCAGCGCCGATGGCCGGGTTGCTGGTCATGTTCCCGGCAACATCATAACCGAAGCCGGAGAGCTGGTTGTTCGTTCCCGCCGAAGTGCTGAGTCCCTCGGTGTTGGTCTTGCCGATGACGCCGGAGCGGTTGATCAGATTTCCCCAGGCGTCGATCCCGGAGATCGCCGGTGCCACACCCCCGGATTGGTCGCCGTCGGCCCGAACGTCTCACCCCACTGGCTGCCCGTCTACATGCGCGGCGGAGATGGAACCCACGCCCAAGAGAACTTGTTCGTCGAGAGGCCCCTTCTCGAAGAACGCGAGAAGGGGCGCACCCGGCGAGAAATGGGGCACCCACAGTCTAAACGGTTAGAAGTCGGCCGCCCGCCGGTGGCCTCGAAAACCGCGGGACTTATCCGGCGCCCTTCGAAAGGTGCGAAAGGTAGTGTGCCCGAACAGCGCCCAGGTTAGCGCCCAAAGGACGGGCGCGAACCTGGGGCACCGTGCAAAAGACGAGTTACCCTTCTTCAGAGCAACAATTGAATCTTGTCAAACTGCTGAGCCCAACCAATGTTCAATAGGGCGTACGCGATGAGGGGAATGCCTACTTCTGTAACAGTGACTCTGGCCTTCCCCTCAGATTCACTGAATTCAACAATAACGGTGATCTCGTCAGGCCACCGCCCAGGAACCGATACTTGCGAGCCGGGAATTGTTTTCCCGTTCTCGTTAGAGAAAGACATCGTAGACACGATTTTCTTGTTTGCGATGACTTCCTTGAAGGTTCCGGTGTTCCAAAACATCCTTCCTTGCGAGGATTTCATCGCCCAAAGATAGCTGCCACCCTGTCGCACGTCGTTGCGGACGACGATTGCGGTGTAGCCCTTGGGCCCCCACCACTTCTTAATAGAATCCGCATCGTTCCAAACCCTCCATACGTCGGCTACAGAGGCGTTGAAGGTGCGTTCCATGCTGACGGTCGTGTGGAAATTCCATGCACCGAGGAACAACAGGGTCAACATCAATGTGATACCGCCCGATATTTTGTAAATCATGCTGAACCTCCCTATATTCGGCTTGACATTCGTCCCGAGCTGGTAAGGGCTAGATCATTCTTTCCAACCGAACGTAGCTGGCTTCCATGCCATGCTCCATACCCGTCGCGAGCATGGCCGCCCGCGTCTGGGCATCGGGGAGCGTCATTCGCATTGTCATCAAAGTGCCCTCTCCGTCGGCCGCGAACCTGGTTTCAATGTGGTTGTCCGGCGTAGGATCCGGCAGGTGCATTCGCTCGACGTGGACGATCCTGTTATAAGGCTCCAGTTCCAGAAACTCGCCGGTAATATGGAATCCACCGCCTTTGCCATTTGTCCACTCGTAACGGAATTTGCCTCCGGCCTTAGCCTCGTTGATGCATACGGGCATGGTCCATCCTTCCGGACCCAGCAACCATTTCTGGATTAATTTCGGATCGGTATGGGCGCGGTATACGGCTTCCGGAGGTGCAGCAAAGCGCCTGGTCACAATCACGTGAGTGTCTCCCTCGGTCTTCAGCGTCATCTTGTTCATCGTTTTCTCCCTTTCTTGTGGGTTTGCATCCCGGCCAGAACTTCGTCCAGCCGGTCGTAGTTTTGCTCAAGGGCCTTTCGCAACATCGCCAGCCACTGGTCTATCGCTTCAATACCGGCTTTTGCGAGACGACGAGGGCGCTTCGTACCCGCGACCCGGCGAACGATCAGGCCCGCGTCTTCGAGCACCTTCAGGTGCTGGGAGATTGCGGGTTGAGTCATCTCGAATGGCTTAGCCAGTTCGTTGACGCTGGCTTCCCCGTTGGCCAGACGAGCGAGAATCGACCGCCGCGTCGGGTCAGCCAAAGCAGAAAAAGTAGCATCGAGATTATACATAAGTACCAACTTATATAACTAACTGTTTATTGTCAAGCAAAAAATTCCGCCCCATCTTCGCTTGATCGCTATCGAGAAGTATGTCTACAGGCGGAATCCATCGAGCGCGCAGAGGCTCGGCCGCAAATCACGAGATAAGACATCACGCAGACCGAAGGCAAGGAACTCGCCACCCTCACGGAAGTCAGCGGCGACGTTAGCGTTCGGCGGTTCGCGCCGGCTCGTCGAAGGAGTAGACAACCTGGCCGAGTTGGGCGTCAATACTATTCAGGCAGCGAAGCAAACGGGCGTCCGCCGCATTGTTCGTTCGTCATTCATAGGAGCCAGCGAAACTGGGATCGCGCTCGGTCGCGACCATAAAGCTGTTGAGCAGGCCGTCGAAACAAGCGGCGTCCAGCACACGATACTTCGGCCGAATACTTTTATGCAGAGTTATGCAATGAATGCCGACAGTATGCGCCGCGATTCTGCCTTTTATATGCCGCAAGGCTCGGGTAGAGTCAGTCTTATTGATGTGGGAGATGTCTCCTCGGTTGCGTCAGCCGTACTTACGCAAGACGGCCATGAAAGCAGAGCATACGAATTGACGGGGCCGGAAGCGCTGTCGAATGACGGTGTCGCGGCAAAGCTATCCGCCGCTCTTGAGAAAAGGATCTCTGCATTGATGTGACTGCGAAACAGGCTGAGCAATCCATGTCGAGTGCAGGGCTTCCCCTTGGATGGTCAAGTCCCTTTTGGAATTGTTCGAATTCAGCAAGAGCGGTGCCGGGGAACGCATTTCAGACGATGCTGAGCTGATCCTGAATAGAAAGCCAACCTCATTTGCCAGTTTCGTCGGCCGCAACGTGAAGCTATTTCAATGATCTGAGAAGCAGCAACCAAATGTATCGCTTGAATTGCTGTGAAAAGGATGAACAATCTCGACGGTTGGTAGTGCCTCAGTTAACGAACTGAGGCACTACCCGACGGTTCTGTCATTTGGTGATAAAGCCTGGTTTGTCACGATACCCGGGCCACGCACTAACGGACTGCGATGGGACAATATGATTTAATGGGCGAGCGTGGACATTCCGCCTGCCAATATTAATCAAACAGAACCTTCAGGGGCGGAAGACTGCACCGCCTCGGTGGCGAAGGGTGCGGCGGTCGAAATGGAGCTCGGGCCGGAGAGCCGACTTCTGCCCGAAATGCTCGGTGAAGAGCTTTGGCAGGCGGCTGGTGCCGAGCCGATCGAGTTAAGCAAGGCGGAATTTGCCGAGGCGCTTGAAGCGATAGGAGCTAAGGACAATTTCGGTCTCGACCCGGGGAAGCAGCCCAACGGGCGGCAGCGAGAACTGTTCTGGCGGGCTCTGCATCTGCAGGAACTTGCCATAGCGCGCGGATGCGCCCTGGGGCGAGAGTCCGCGTGGCGGCGCTTTCTTGCGCAATATCGGGAACCGCTGACCAGGGCCGCGGTGGAGATGACCGGGTCGGTTGCGCTGGGCGAAGAGTTGGCGAGCGCGCTTTACTCGGAGCTATTCGGGCTGACGGAACGCGAAGGCAAGCGCTGGTCTCCGCTACTTCGATACTCGGGGCGAGGATCGTTGATGGGTTGGCTGCGCGCGATCCTGGCGCAACGGCGGGTGAACCAGTACAGGAAGATCGGCCGGGAAACCGAGCTGGGTGAGATCGAACCGGCGGCGCGAGTCTCCGAGCAGATTGAGCTCAAACAATTAGAGGATTTGCGGGCGGCGATCAAGATGACGCTGAGCGCGGCTTCCGCGGAAGAGCGCTTCGTGCTTTCCGCCTACTACCTTGACCAGCGTACCCTGCACGAAATAAGCCGCGTGCTTCGAGTTCATGAAGCAACAGTCAGCCGCAAACTCAAGCGCGCGACCGAGCATCTGCGAAAAGAGCTGCTGCGGACTCTGAGAGGACGTGGCCTGAGTCGGCGCGCGGCAGAGGAGGCGCTCGGGATCGATCCCAGGGATGTTGATATCAATCTGCGCAGGTTGCTGCAAGAATCTGCCGGCGGCCCGAACTCTAATAAGGAACGACAAGAGTGAACTGGAATTTTCAACTCGGAATACATCCTGACGCTGACCAGCTCAGTGTGTTCGTCGAGGGCGCAGCTACGTCGCGGGAGCACGAGCAGATGCTGGCGCACCTGGCCGAATGCGCGGAGTGCCGGAAGGCCGTATTTTTCATGCAACCGCACGAGGAAGCGCAACGAGCTGCGAGGACTCCAGTAAAAGGATGGATATTGGGGCGGCTCTTGCCGGTCGGGCTGCCCGCCGCGGCGCTGGCGTGTGGACTGGTTGCGGTGCTGATTTATCTTCGGCCCCATGGAGCCGCTCCTCCGGCCTCTCAACAGGTTGCGAGCTTACGAAAACCCGAAGTCATTCTCCCGCCAACGGCGATTGCGCCCAGTGCCGATTCAGAGATGGATCAACGATCCAGATTACCCAGAGGCGTCGCACCGGTGAACGATCTTTCAAGGCGGGATAACTTGAAATTGCCTACCGTGAATCTGCCCAGTTCAACGGGCAGGCAAGCGGCAGCAAGAGTTGCTGCTCCTGAGACGACTACGGCCAATCTTTCTGCCAACGCTCCGGTTGGGCATGCGGGGGGATCAGCGGGCGGTGTGATTGGCCGAATCTCGCCCGAATTGCCATTGAATGGCCGGAATTACGACAGGCTGGAAAATTTCGCGAAGCTGCAGCAAGTCCCGGCACCCCCGGTCGCACAGGGCGCGGCATCACAAAAT
>Ga0182030_10005854_pt1 | contig 26015 bp, 17 predicted proteins | sample 812S3MmetaG_FD_121299 | JGI IMG/M metagenome (GOLD analysis project Ga0182030, IMG submission 121299) | Permafrost microbial communities from Stordalen Mire, Sweden - 812S3M metaG (Illumina Assembly) | ecosystem: Environmental > Terrestrial > Soil > Wetlands > Permafrost | place: Sweden...
CTCGGAAACTCCAACCGCGCAAACGGCGACCAAGCAACTGACCATCACCGTCAACCCGCAGCTTTCAGTTACACCCATCACCCTGGCCGCCGGAACCGTGGGCACATCCTACAGCCAGACCTTGGCGGCGACGGGCGGGATCACGCCGTACTCATGGGCGGTGACGACGGGCAGCCTACCGGCGGGACTCAGCCTCAACGCCTCCACCGGAGCGATCACCGGCAAGCCCACTGGTCCGCAGGTTGGCGCAATCAGCTTCACGGTTACAGTAACGGATTCGGAGAGTCCGACCAAGACGGCGACTGCAAATCTGAGCATCACTATCAGCGCGCCGCCGTTGACCATAACCACCAACTCATTGTCCACGGGAGTACTCAACCAGTCCTACAGCCAGACTGTCCAGGCAACGGGCGGAGTTACTCCGTATACGTGGAGCATCAGTTCCGGCAGCTTGCCGGCGGGGCTCTCGATCAATGGTTCGACGGGTGCTATTACGGGTACGCCGACGGCCACGGGAACGTCAACGTTCACTGTCCAGGTCACCGACGTAGAGACGCCGACGGAGCAGACCGCCACGAAAAACCTGAGCATCACCATCAACAACAGCGCGCCTCTGCAAGTCACAACCACCAGTATGCCTGCGGGTGTAATCAACACTTCGTATACAAACGGCTTCCTGGCGGCAAGCGGTGGAATACAGCCTTATACCTGGAGCATCAGCAGTGGCAGCTTGCCTGCCGGCCTGACGCTCAACGCCAGCACGGGCCAGATTTCTGGTACCCCGAGTGCACAGGGCACATCCAGCTTCACCGCCAAGGTGACGGATTCCAGCACCCCGACGGAAAGCGCGACGGCCGGCCTGAGCATTACCATTAACGCTTCGCTCACAATCACGACGACATCGGTGCCGAACGGCAGCGTGGGCAACCAATACAACGCTACGGTCAATGCCAGTGGCGGACTAACTCCGTATAGCTGGAGCCTCACGAGCGGCAGCCTGCCGCCGGGACTCAACTTGAACAACAACAATAGCCTGGGTATCTCAGGACAGCCGACCACAACAGGAACTTATCCCTTCACGCTGCTAGTCACCGACAATCAAGGGGACACGGCCAGCCAAGGCTACACGATCGTTATTACCACCCAGCCGGTTGGCTACACAGTCTCGGGCACGGTAACTTACAGCGGCTCGAAAACTGGATGGACCTATCTGGAGCTGTACAGCAACAACTGCAACGGCTGCAACAACAACCTGGGTACCAGCATCTCCGAAGCGACACTAACCTCGACCGGGGCCTTTACCATCCACGGCGTGTTGCCCGGCACCTACACCTTGCAGGCGTTCATGGACAACCTCGGGTATGGTGCTGAGAACGCCTCCAACCCCACGGCCACCGTCGGGAATATTACTGTTACTAATGCCGGCGTGACCGGCGTGACCGTTGCGCTGGTCGATCCGGCGACCGTGACTATCAGTTCGTCTCCCACCTGGAAGAGTAACAACGGATTAGGCGCATTCAACGGGGGCGCGTTTGTCTCCTTCCAAACAATTAACAACAACAACGGCATCGAGATGCCTTCCTCCTACACAGTGGAATGGAGCACCAGTGCGTCCTGTAGCTCCTCCAATCCAAGCAAGAGTTTTCCGGCGATGGGCGGCAACAACCCTTGGATCGTGAACGGGCTCACAAATGGTACTACCTACTACTTCTGCGCCCGAGGCGTAGCTGGCAGTTCGACCGGCCCCTGGTCGGCACCTTCCAGCGGCATAACCATCGGCGCGCCCAGCGGCGGCAACGCCGTCTCCGGCAAGGTCACCTTTAGCGAGACAGCTAAAGGCCCGCTGTATGTAGGTTTTTACAACCAGAGCACGGGCGCGGTCTACGCCGATGTGGTGGGAAGCAAGACTAGCCCGCCGACAAGCCCGGCATCGTATTCGGTCAGCGTTCCCACTGGCTCCGATTACTACTTCTTCGGCGTCCTCGACCAGGGCAACTCCGGCCTCATCAGTGGTCCGGGACAAGTCTCCAATACAAACGGGCATAACAACACGCCGGTATCCATCACCGGCACCACGACCAACGAAAACCTGACCTTGCCCAACGCCAGCAGCATCGCCTACGTGATGACGCAGACCCAGGAACAGATAAGCCCGGGCGGCACTAACACGAATTACACGATCGGGTTCAACGTCAACGGTCTCCTCAAACTGCCGGTGGGCGTCGAGCTTGCCACCGGGCCTAATCCGGGAGCAGTCATCCCCGCCGACGTTGCTAATGGCAGCTTTGGCGGCAACTCTGACCAGTTCGGCTACTGGACCAGCCTTAATGGCGCCACACCGAACGTCGGCGATTCCTATACTCTGAACGTCACCTATAGCGATGCCACGTCTGAGGTCCTGACCGTCACCGTCGCCGCCGTGCTGAATAATGCCTTTGCTACTAGTCTTTCACCTCAAGGGACCGGCGTCAGCGTGACGCCTAACTTCAGTTGGACCGACCCCACTAATGCCAGCAGTTACACTTACCAATTCCAATTGTCGGATTCGAACAACAATACGATTTGGCAGATACCCAGCAACAACTCCAACTCGAACGGCTTCTCCAGTTCCATCACTTCCATTACCTGGGACGTCGATCCGACCAACTCAGGCGATTTGCCGAACGTATCTGCTTTGAACGGCAACTCGACGTACTACTGGCAGATGCAAACATCCGATACAAACGGCGACTCCGCGCAGGTGCAGGTGACCTTCCAGACGGCGGCAGCGCCGCTGACGCTACCCACAGCTGGCTCCCTGGGTAGCACTGTGGTCGGCCAGGGCTTCAGCGGAGCCATCAATGCCTCCGGCGGCGTAGGACCGAACTATACGTTCGCTGTAAACGGCGTCAGCGTTCCCACCGATGGCTCGCAAAATGTGATCGCGGACGGTATATGGGTTTCCAGTACGGGCGGCAACACGTTATCGATTGGCGGAACGCCCACCGCGGTTCAAACGGTGACATTAACTAATGTCACGGTCACAGACAGCGCTAGCAACACCGCCGGCCCGGACACCTATACGATCACCGTCAGTGCAGCATCGCCGCTCTCAATCGAAACGACGACGATGCCGGGCGCCACCGAGGGCTGGGCCTACAACAGCTACATAAAGGCTAACGGCGGAGTACAGCCTTATACCTGGAGCGTCACCAGCGGCAGCAGCAGTCTCAACGCCGTGAATCTCACCTTCAACGGCAGCCCCAGCAACAACCAAGGGAATGCGGAAATCTCCGGAACGCCAAGCGCCACCGGAACCCCAAGTTTCACGGTTCAAGTCACGGATAATGACGGGAACACAGCCAGCCAGCCTCTTACCATCGCCGTCACTGGCTGCACCAATAACAGTAAGCTCACAGGTAATTACGCCCTGTTACTGCAGGGCTGGACGGACAGCAGCGAAGGCGAGGTATTCGCCGGACTTGCTGGCAGCTTTGTGGCCAACGGCTCCGGCACCATTAGTAGTGGGGTTGCGGATTTCAACGACCCCTCCGATGGCTATACAGAGCTGACCTTCACAGGCACCTACTGTGTGGCTCCAAACAATCAGGGATTGATGACCTTTAACCCACCGAGCGGCAATCCTATGTTCCTGGCTTTCTCTTTGCAATCCAGCGGAAACGGCAACATCATCACCTATCAATCGGGCGACGGTTTCCAGGGATCCGGTGTGCTGCTCAAGCAGACCACCACGGCGTTCGCGCTTTCCAAGATCACCGGGCCTTACGCGATGGGACTGATCGGTGTTGACCAGAGCGGCAATCGCTTCGGAGTAGCTGGTGCATTTACGGCCAGTGGAACAGCCGACTGGACCAGCGGAGAGTTGGATGCTAACGACAATGGCAACATTAATGGCGGAAACGGCACCAGCAGTCCGATCAGCTTCAGCTCAAACGACGTCAGCACAGTTGACTCGACGACTGGGCGAGGCACGGTCGGTATTGACGTTTCGGGTGTTGGCACGCTGAACTTCGCCTACTATGAGGTCAACGCCACGCAACTGTTACTGGTCCAAACCGACGCAATCAGCGGACCGGGCGGCTCGCTGTTTACGGGTCAGATTCTCCAGCAAAGCGGCACGTTCACTGCCGCGTCACTCGACGGAGTTGGAGTGATGGAAGCGGAAGGGCTCGACACCGGTAGCTCGCCTGCTACGGCTGATGCGCAGGCCGGGTTTGTCACCACAAACGGTACATCGTCGATCTCCGTCACCCTAGACGACAACGACGGCGGTACGATGAGTTCTCAGACCTCTTCGGGAACCTATAGCGTCGCCCCAAACGGACGCGTGACAACGTCCTTTACCGGCGAAAACCACCCGCCGATCATCTACCTGACTGCCAAGAACCAGGCCATTTTGCTGGGGAGCAACGGCAAGGTGTCCTTTGGTACAATGACACCGCAGGTTGGGAGCAGCTTCACAGTCTCCTCTCTTGATGGAAATTATCTGGGCGGAAGCGAAGAGCCAACCAACTCGAACGTGAAGTCCAGCGTCATCCAGATCGACGCCGATGGAAACGGGAATCTTACCGGAACTCAGTACGAGGTCCAGAACTGCGGGAGCGGGTGCTGGCAGCCAGATAGCAGCGCCATTCCGGCGGGTTTGACGTATGCTCCTGCGTCCGGCGGGCCGGCGGGAAAATTTGACATAAACCAGGACGGCGTCCCACAAGTGTATCTCTATATGATCTCCACCACGCAGGCCGTCATCATGAACGTGGGATCAAGCAGTGGTGGCAGCTGCAACGACGGCTGCAACCCGTCGCTAACTGACTTCCACCAGTAAGAATAACGGTGCGAAATTGCGGATCGGTGCTTTCTCGCCGATCCGCTTTTGTTTGCGGCGCCACGTGTTCGCCTGAATCTCGCCGCCAGTTGTTTCTCCGCTCATGCATCGCCTGCCCAGCCTGCTAAACTCCCTATGGAAATTGATTAGGTCTCTGGGGTCCTCCGTGCACCCCGGTGTACCCCGTGTTTTCCGCTTTTTTGCGGATACTTAATCGGAGCTTCCTTAAAGCGAGGCATTCATGGCAATCGAACGAGTAGGAGTCATCGGAGCTGGGACCATGGGCAACGGTATCGCCCATGTGTTTGCGCGCGGCGGGTTCAACGTCGTCTTATGCGATGTCGAACAGCGCTTTCTGGATCGCGGTCTCGACACCATCGCAAAGAACCTCGATCGCGAAGTCGCCAAGAATAAGATCACTGCTGCCGACAAGGCCACCACGCTGGCCCGCATCGCATCCGTTCTCGATCGCGCGAAACTAGCCAGTTGCGATCTCGTCGTCGAAGCGGCCACCGAGAAATTCGAAATCAAATCCGAAATCTTCCGCGACCTCGACCGCATCGTGAAGCCCGAGGTTATCCTCGCCTCGAACACATCATCGATTTCGATCACAAAAATTGCCGCGCTCACCAAGCGCCCCGACAAAGTCATCGGCATGCATTTCTTCAATCCAGTCCCCGTGATGAAGCTGGTCGAAGTCATTCGCGGACTGGCAACTTCACAGGCCACATACGACGCCATCCGCGATCTCGCCATTCGGCTCGAAAAAACGCCAGTCGAAGTCAACGACGCACCCGGCTTCGTTTCCAATCGCGTCCTCATGCCGCTGCTCAACGAGGCCATGTTCGCGGTCATGGAAGGAGTCGCCACGCCGCAGGCTATCGACGAAGTTTTCAAACTCGGCATGGCACATCCCATGGGCCCGCTCACGCTGGCCGATTTCATAGGACTCGACGTTTGCCTCGACATCATGCGCGTTCTACACGACGGACTCGGCGATCCCAAATATCGTCCCTGTCCCTTGCTGGTAAAAATGGTCGATGCCGGCTGGCTAGGCCGCAAGAGCGGCCGCGGTTTCTACTCGTATTAGGGTGGTGTCGGTATGCACGAACTTCATCGCCAGTAGTTGGGCAGGTGGCCCAGTCTTGCGCTAGCGGAAATCATGAAAGAGGGCGACCCCATCCTGCGCGGCTTGTTGCGAAGGGTAGGAGGCAGACTAATCGCACCGCAGGCCTTGCGTTTTACGTAAAACCTGGTCCATGTGCCTCCTTCTCACACTCAGAAGAGTATGCACCATCAAATGCCGGGACAAACATCCAGACTCTTTCTCCGCGCCCCACGCAAGAGTGGAGGACTCTTATGCTGTTCGAGACGAGGCTAACCCCCGTCTCTACACGAGTTTCTCGGCAAACTGCGAAGACGTGCCTACCCAGGAACTCATCTAATCCTGCACCCGCTGCCTGCGCTCGCAACTTCCATTGACATCCAGCCATGCAAGCAAAGCACGGATGCTGGCCCGAGCCAGGGCGATGGAACAGTCGGCGGCGCCGTAGTAGATGTTGAGGGTATCGCCGTCCGGATCCGTGGTATAGCCGCAGGGAAACACAACGTCGTTAACGTCTCCATGACGCTCGTAGTCGGCCTCCGGCCCGAAGATCCACGAATCGCCTCGCAGGATGCATTTTTCCGGATTCTCAAGATCAAATAGGGCCACACCCAATCGATACAGGCAACCCGACGGTGTGTGCCGTACTCCGTGGTAGAGCGTGAGCCAGCCCTGGGAGGTTTCGATCGGCGGGGGCGACAACCCAATCTTGTTTGCATCCCACCATGCGCCTCGGCGCGCTTCCAACATGAGCCGGTGTCTGCCCCAATGCCGCAGATCCGGGGAATAGGAAATCCACATGTGCGAGCCGAGCGGTGTCATCGGCCGATGGATGAGCGCCCAGTAGCCGCCAATTCTTCGCGGAAAAAGTGCCGAGTCTTTGTCGTCGGGCGGCATGATAACCCCGTAGCGCTCGAAGGTGCGAAAGTCCTTGGTCAGAGCTAAAGACACGCCGGGACCACCGCGCGAAAAGGACGTAAAAGTGACGACATACTGTTGCAGTTCCGGAACGAAGGTGATGCGCGGATCCTCGATGCCCCAGATTTCTTCGGGATATTCCTTGGGTTTGGGGAGTAAAGTCGGTTCGGGATCAATCTGCCACCCATCCACGCCGTTCAGCGAGCGGGCAGCGCAAAGGTGAGACAGGCCACGCCGGTCTTCGACACGGCAGAGCAGCAGCGTTGAGCCGTCTTCCAGCATTGTCGCTCCGGCATTGAAGACGCTGTTGATTGGGTAGGGCCAGTGCTTGCCGGTAAGGATCGGGTTTGCCGGATGGCGAAGGAGCAGAGGCTCGTGACCAGTGATCATGGCAACGTTCATACGGCGTTCTCGCAAGAGAAAGAAATGACTTCAAAGCACATGTTCGGGGACCTCATTCTTGTTGCTGCTGAAGGTGACCAGTTCAGGACCTGAATGTGGGCCGTCGATTTCTCCGAGCAAGCGCATCTCGACTTGTGCCATCAGGAACGACAAGGTCGATTCCGCTCCCTGGTTTTCATTCACGCGTTCCGGGTGCAAACCGTCTCGGCAGCCACCGGTGGCGGGATCGTACAAGGGAATCTGCAAATCGTTGCTTCCCAGGAACCAGTTGAAGGCCGACCAAGCTTCCTTGCGCCAGTGATCGTCTCCCGTTGTGCGATAAGCCTCGAGACAAGCAGAAACCGCGCCGCTTGCCTCGACGGGTTGTTGATCGAAACGTGCGCGCACACCACCCTTCCGGTAAAAGCCTTGCGAACCGATGGGCACGAAGTGATCGTGCTCTTCACAACACTGGATTTCAGTAAGCCAATTCAGGCTTCCCAGACCAATGGACATCATTACCTGATTGGAGTTGCGACGGCCTGTCGCCAGTATCGCCTGGGCTAATCTGGCATTCGAGTAAGCCAGAATATCTTCGAACCAGAACCAGTCTGGCGATTGGTTCGCGTTGTAGAGTTGGACAAGCTTAGTGGCCAGGAGCAAACTTACTTTTTGAGCATCCCGGTCGCCTGGGAAAAAATTGAGATACTCGTCAATCCCCAACAGTGCAAAGGCCCAGGCGCGGGGACTGGTAAATGCCACCACTGCGGGAACGGCGAGCTCGAATAGATGACCGGCTGCGCCTCGGAGCGCCTGATCTCCCGAGCGTCCTAGGACCGTACCAAGTGCCCACAATGCGCGCCCATGGGAATCTTCCGATCCTTGAACTTCGTTCCACGTTCGCGCATAACTTAGGAAGTTTCTAAATCTCCCCTTGGCTGGATCAAACGCATGTCCCAGAAAAGCCAAATATCGCGACGCCATGCCGTCGATTGCGTGCGGCTCGGTTTCAAAAAGCTGCTCAAGGAGGATGGTCAGAATGAGCGCGCGCGCGTTATCGTCGGTGGTATACCCCTCGGCATAGTTGGGGACTGCAAAGGTCGCATGTTGAAGCAGCCCGGTGTCGTCCGTTAACCGGTGCAAGTGATCCAGGTTCAGCGCGGGCAGCTTATCGAAACTCTTCTCGACAGTTTCGTCCGCGAACATCACGCGAGGCTCCCGCATCCGGTCGCTGCGTGCACGCCCAAAACTTTCCATGTACCCCTGGGCGACTTTCTTCCAAACCATGTCGCGTGAATATAAGTAAGCGCGCTTGCGCATCGCGTGGCGTATCGCGGGAGTGTCTAGTAGCTCGACAGTCTTGCGTGCAATTGCCTCCGGATTCTGGAAGGGAACCAGTGCGCCACGGCCGTCGTCCAATAGCTCGATGGCATGCCAGTACGGCGTCGAGATGATGGCTTTGCCTGCACCGAGCGCATACGCAAGTGTCCCCGAGACTACCTGTTCCTCGTAGCGATAAGGAGTGATATAGATGTCTGCCGCGCTGATGAACTCGGCCATTTCCGCTGGACTCGCGAATCGGTTGTGAAAGATCACGTTCGATTCCACTCCGATTTCCCTTGCCAATGACTGCAAGTGTTCGCGATAGTGATCCCCTTCGCGGCGCAGAATGTGAGGATGGGTGGCGCCCGCAACGATGTAGACCACATTCTTGTGCTTCGACAAAATGTACGGCAGCGCCTGAATCACGTTTTCAATTCCCTTATTCGGCGAGAGCAGGCCGAACGTGACCAGAACGGCCTTCCCTTCGACGTCGAAACGATCTTTGTAGAAATTGGGATCGAGGAATGGCATGTCGGGAACGCCATGAGGAACCATATCGATCTTACGGCCCGGCACTTTGAATATTTCCTGGAGAAACTGGGAAGAAAGCGTGCTCATCACGATCAGACGGTCCGAGAGTGCGGCGATCTCCTCCATCACGCGCCGTTGGTCGGGATTCGGTTCGCGAAGAACCGTATGCAGCGTAGTGATGACAGGCATTTTGAGGCGCCGCAGAAAAGCCAGTATGTGGCCGCCCGCCGCGCCGCCAAAGATCCCATATTCGTGTTGCAAGCACACTAAATCGAAATTTGTGAAGTTAAGAAAGTCCGCGGCTTGCTCATAGGAGGAGACATCGTCCTGCGCCAGCGCCAGCCTCACCCGCTCCGGGTAGGCATATCCCGATTCCGTGTCGTTGATCGGGACCGCGAACAACTTGGCCGCCCCGCACTCAGTGGAGATCGCGTCGCACAAATCGGTGGTAAAAGTGGCAATCCCGCACTGCCGCGGGAGATAGTTGCCTACCACGGCAATTCGGCTCGGCAGCCCCGCTTGCGATTGCGGGCGAATGGGTTCCGAGGCCGCTTGACGGGATTGGCCCAGGCGTTCGTGGGCAAGTTCGATGGTGTGAGGCGAAGGTGCTCGTTCTATCGCTGGCATCAATAAGGTCCTTAAGAGGTATGGAGTGTTTCTCGCCTGGCGGCAGTTCTCCCTGAAACAAGTATTCGCTTCTTGCGGCAAAACAACTGATCAAAATTGATCAGAACTGGAATAGGAGAATCGTCTAACGTTTAACTGGGAAAAAGTCTTAGTTTCAATTCAGCATCCGATTCGGAGTGAATTTCCATGGCGCCAACGGTTGAAGTCGGCACGGTTTTGATCGGGGAGGAGTCGCCAGGCATGGCCTCGGTCCTGGCTCTGCAAAGTGAACCATACTTCGGGAATTGGAGTGTGGTGAAGGCGCTGAACGGCTCGACTCTGGACGACAAGATACGGGCAGCGCGGTGGAACTTTTTTTTTCTGGCGGACGAGGTTAAGACGATGTTTTTCGGCGCGATTGGAGCGAGCAAGATCGAGGGAGCATTGCGGAGAATTGCGCGCAAAGTCGAGCAGCAGGAATTTAATTGCCTGGAAGTGACCGGCATTGTGGCCAAACGTTTTCTTGGCGTGCCCTATGCAACGGTCTCCGCACATTCACGCCACATCCAACAGAGTTGCCAACTTGATGGCATCGAGAGCAGGCGCAATGATCGGCGAGCCGCCGAGTGAGCCAGAAGTTCATGGCGATTGACTACGATATTGGGAGAGGCGGAATCATTTGCTCACTAAAATCATAAAGTGGAGTGCGATCGTGGCCTTGATCGGAGGCGGGGTTGAGTACTCGGTTTTCTCCTATCGGCTCCTATCGCAGTTTGTGGTTGTGGCAGCGGCGGCGGTCGTACTCACGCAGGCGGCGAGGATGCGCCAGTACGTCTGGATGACTTTATTCCTGCTGGTCGTTTGTTTGTTCAATCCCGTTGTTCCAGTTCCGTTTTCCAGTTACATTTTTGGGGTTGTCAGCATTTTCGCCGTACTTCTTTTCTTCTTCTCACTGGAATTGTTGCAGCCGAAACGCAAGCTGTCGATCGCCTCTATCTCCAATCGCAGGCCTGGAAGCAAGTCGCTGTAACCTCAGACACAACCCAGAGCCATGATCCGGCAAAGCTCTGCGTTCAATTGCGTGCTCCTTACGCCTTCGGCCAGGCCCATCAAGCACCCCGTTTTGCCATCTCGATAAGGCCCCTTTTTCATCAGGTTAGCAAGTTATCCGAAGGTCATCTCAATTTCACCTGCATTGCGCGATTCGCGACTGTGCCGCGCCCTGTCACTGGTTTCAAGCCGTCCCGATTGGTGGCGATCGGGACCGCAGGATCCAAGTGAACGTGAGGGCAACGCGAACACCCCCGTTGCATTTGGGTGTTTGGGATTGTCGTGAGCGTGGGTTGTACTTGGGGGCGCGATTCCGGAGTCCATCTAAAAGAAAGATCTACGATGAAACCCGGTACGCAATTTGCGAGCGCCTAATGTTGGTGGCTATGCTCTTTGCAACCAACGGCTTCAAGAGTTACTTTCAAGATTTCCACTTGACAACTATTTAGTGATAACAGTACGCTTCCGCATCTGTGTGGGGCTACCGTCGATGTGGGATTAATTCGATTGGGGCATGAATCTAAAAAAACATCTTTTGAGACAGCCGTAAAAGGCTAACTCCGTGGGTCCTAGCCGATCTTACGGAAACGACTGAGCTGCCTTGGAAGCGAGAATCGAAAGACACGCCCGCCGGATGGAAGGGAGGAGAAATCATGGAATGGACCACTCCGCAGTTTGAGGAGATCAGCCTGAATTGCGAAATCAACTCGTACGCCAGCGCACAACTCTAAGCCGGTGCGCGAAGACCTTAACTCGGCCAGTACGGGCCGATAGCCACAATGAAATTGAAATTGCCGGAAATGCCAATCCCCCGGGCGGTTTCGGGACTTCTCCCTGAACAGGTTCGGGACCTATGCAGCCGCGTTAGTGCGGCCGCGGCGAGTTTTCCATGCGAAATTTGACGGTCGCGTTTCGATATCTCTGAATCGAGGAGAACAACACATGAAGCTTAAGGTATCTGTGGCACGCAGCAAGAATCAACACGAGACAAGAAGCGTTGCGCAAGCGCGCCGGTGGGCTCTCGCATTTGCGCTCGCAATCTTAGCGGTAACCCCACTCATGGCGCAAAATTGGCCGTCATTCGGCCACGATGCAACCAACACTGCAACAGTCTCGTCCAAAATAACTACCCGCAACGTTCATACTCTGAAACCGAAATGGACATTCACCACGGGTGGTGACGTGTCAGCCCGGGCAGCCGTGGTTAGCGGCATAGCGTATTTTCCGGATTGGGCCGGCAACATTTATGCTGTGAACGCCAGTACTGGCACTGCAGTCTGGTCGCACCAGCTTTCCGACTACGGCTTGGCAGCAGGCACCGTGTCCCGTACCAGCCCTGCAGTTTCGGGTGGCGTGGTTTACATTGGAACTCAGTACAACGCGACCGGCCCAACCGGCTGGCTTCTGGCCATCAACGCATCGACAGGGAATTTGGTCTGGAAGGTGCAACCGGATACTTCGAATTCTATTCCGGTAATCACTGCCTCACCCGTCGTATTCGACGGCGTCGTCTACGTAGGCATGACGTCAAACGAGGAATTCGTAGCGGCAGACCCGGCCTATCCATGCTGTAGCGTCATCGGCAGTCTGGTAGCGATCAAAGCCAAGAATGGCCAAAAGCTTTGGCAGACCTTCACTGCCCCCGCCGGATATAGCGGTGCCAATGTCTGGGGAAGTCATCCAGTCGTGGACAAGACCCGTGGACTTGTTTACATCGGAACCGGCAACAACTACCACATTCCGTTCGACCCCGTGTATCAGCAATGCATCACGAATGGCGGCACGGAAGCCAGTTGCCTGGAGCCTGGCGATCATGCCGACTCGATCATCGCTCTCAGCACAGCCACCGGCGCCATCCAATGGGCTACTCGTTTGATGAGCTGGAACCAGTCTGCATACGGCGTCACCGACGGCAGCGACTTCTGGAACGTGGGCTGCTTTGAGGGTCCTGGTACCAACTGTCCGCCGGCTCCTGTCGGCCCAGATTATGATTTTGGCTCCGGGCCGAATGAAATCACCTACCAAACGGCGTCAGGTCCGGCAACCATCATCGGAGCTGGACAAAAGAGCGGCATCTACTATGCTCTCGATCCCGACACTGGTGCCGTAATCTGGCAGACCCAGGTTGGCCCAGGATCCTCGCTTGGCGGCATAGAGTGGGGTTCTGCATCGGACGGCCAGCTGATCTATGTGGCTATCTCCAACCTCGATGGGATTCCTTATGCTGGCGGGAGCGCTGGTTCCTGGTCTGCGCTGGATCCGGCAACGGGAGCTATCGTCTGGCAGAAGGCGGACCCGAACGGCGCCGTTGACCTTGGTCCCCTGGCTGTGGCCAAGGGTGTGGTGTACGCGCCATCTATGGGAGGGCCGGCGTTTGGCGGAGGCTCGCCTGATACTGCCCCGACTATGTTTGGTCTGAATGCTGCTACTGGCGACGTTCTCTGGAGCTATGCAGCTGGCTCCTCTGTCATTGCCGGCGCCACCATCGCGGACGGATACGTCTTCTGGGGATCGGGCTACTCTCACCTCGGGATTCCCGGATTCACCGGAGGAAATAACCAGTTCTATATCTTCTCCCTGAATGGTCAATAGAACGCTGACCAAAGACTGACGAACCCTGGCAGATCCGCGGTCTGCAAGAAGGCCGCGGATCTGCTCGTTTAAAGCAGAACCCTATTCCGCCTTCCAATTTGGAGACCTGATGTTCCGGAAAACCCAGCTGGCCCACTGGCCGGTCGCGATCTCTTTGTGGCTGATGGCTACGGCCATTGCCATTTCAGCACAATCCACGCAAATCAAGGAGCAGCCGGGAAAAGGGCCGGCCAATAGTGCTCTCAGCGCAGCGGGAGTCAAGACTGGCCTGTTCGTTATCTCAGGAGGAGGCTGTAATTCTGTCCTGCGCTTGAGCGCCAATGGATTCATCCTCGTCGACGGTAAGCTTCCCGGCAACTATGAAGCGATTTTGGCAAAGGCGAGGAAAGTCTCATTCTCCGAACAGCCCGTACGGTTGCTGATCAACACCGATTATCACGAGAACCACACCGCAAATAATGCGCAGTTCATCGCGGCCGGCACGCAAGTTATGGCGCACGAAAACGTTAAACAGACCCTGGCGACCTACAACCCGCCAGGTGGAAAGATTGCGCTGCCGACCAGGACATACGACCACGACTTCACCGTAAAACTTGGCGGAGTCGAGGCGCAACTGATGCACTTCGGCAACGCCCATACCAATGGCGATACCGTGGTGTACTTCCCAAACTTGAAAGTGGTTGCGGTGGGCGACTTGTTCGCCTCTACGCCCGATCCCGATTTCGCCGCTGGCGGCAGCCTGGTGGGCTGGGGACCGGTGCTGGCGCAGATTCTAAAGCTGGATTTTGACGTTGCTGTACCCGGAACGGGACCGACGATTACCAGAGCCGACCTGGAAGCGTTCAAAACCAAAATCGATACCCTGGTTTCCCGTGCGAGCACTCTGGTAAAGAACGGCGTTCCCAAAGATCAGTTGATGGCACAACTCAAGACGGACGACCTTGGCTGGCAATTTAACTTTAGCGGTGAGCAGATCGAACGCTTCTACGCGGAGCTTTCTGACGCGAGATAGCTTGTGGTGAAACCGGTTTGAGATCCAGTAACAGTCTAGCGCCGGGTTTGCGCCAGCTAAGGGACCCGATACAGTATCGCCGGCCCTACGGGGGTGCGCTGGTATTTGTCGTCGAGGTTAATGGTCGTCTCTGCCCCACCCAGCACCAGATAGCCCCCACTCACCAGACTTTTGCGAATCTCTCCAAGGATTTTCTTTTTGGTTTCCACGTCGAAATAAATGAGCACATTGCGGCAAAGGACCACATCGAAGACGCCCAACCCGGCCATGCTTTGGCGAAGATCGAAGCGCTGGAACCGCGCCATCCTGCGAACCTCGTCCTTTAGCTGCCACTGCTGACCCTCGCGCGCGAAGTATTTGACCAGGCATGGCGCCGGCAGGCCGCGGTTGACTTCCAGTTGCATGTACTTGCCTTGCCGCGCACGTTCTAGTATCTGCTCGGAAAGATCGGTGCCCAATATCTCAATGTTCCAGGCGCCGAGCCCCATTTCGAGCAACATCATGGCCAGCGAATAAGCTTCCTGACCGGAAGAAGATGCCGCCGACCAGAAACGTAACCGCTTGCTGTCGGCGCGTAATTTTTGAAGCTCCGGGATCACCTGCGTCCGAAGCGCCTGGAATGGCGCCACGTCGCGGAAAAACAGAGTTTCGTTGGTCGTCATCGCCTCGACAACCTGCTTGCTCAGCGTCGGCACGGCTTCAGCGCGCATGCGCGCACAAAGGTCGTTCAACGAAGCCAGGCGTTCCTGCCGGACAATCGGAATCAGCCGGGACTCCAGCAGATAGTGTTTGTCGGAGTCGAGCACGATGCCAGACTGGGCGTAAACGTGTTTTTGCAGATAGGCGTAGTTTTCCGTTGTAATCGGACAGGACTCGGGCTTGTCCGTTCTTTCGACGATTCTTGCTGGGGCTGGAGTCGCCATTTTTCCTTAGTGGACCTGCCTGAGAATTTCTGGAACGACCGAATTCAAACTCACGACGGCATCGGCGAGGCCGGCCTCGGCCACCGCACCCGGCATGCCCCACACGGTGCTGGATTCGCGGTCCTGCGCGATGATGTAGGCCCCGTTTGCTTTCAGTTGCTCGGCGCCCCGCAAGCCGTCGTAACCCATGCCCGTGAGAACGATCCCGATCGTAGCTGCGCCGTAAACATCGCTCACCGAGCGAAACATGACATCGACTGCCGGACGGCAGGAATTCTCGGGAGGCGCTTGATCCAAGGTCACGTGAACGTTCAAACCCTTCTTTGCCAGCCGCATGTGATAGTTGCCGGGGGCTATCAAGACTTTGCCAGGTTCTACGAGAACCCCTTCCTTCGCTTCCGCAACCGGCAGCTGGCACCTGGTCTGCAGCCGCTCCGCCAGCAACTGTGTGAACAGCGGAGGCATGTGTTGCACGATCAGAATCGGCAGCGAAAAATCTTTGGGAAACAGTTTCATGATTTCGCCGAGCGCGGTAGGCCCGCCCGTGGAGACGCCAATCGCCACGATGCTCCGCGGTCTGCGCAGACCGGGTTGCCGCACTGAAGCCGGCTTCAAGATCGCGGGAACTGGTGCAGGGGCGGGCGCGGCTACGCGGTCTTCAACATCAAAAAACTGATGAATCTTAGGAACCAGCTCTTGTTGCAGACGCGCCATTGAACGGTCGAGCGAGCCTTCATTGGAGGGCTTCGTGACGTAGTCGTTGGCGCCGAGCAAAAGAGCATCCAAGGTGGTGGAAGCACCGCGCTCGGTGAGCGTGCTGAACATGATCACGCAAAGATTCGGATACTGCTGTCGAATGTAGCGGAGAGTGTCCAGGCCATCCATGACAGGCATCTCGACGTCGAGCGTCACGACGTCGGGGTTGACTTGAGGAATCCTCTGCAGCGCAATGGCTCCGTCGGCCGCCGTGCCGACAACTTCGAGCACAGGGTCCTGTTCCAGGGCGTGTTTGATCAGTCGGCGCATGACCACCGAGTCATCCACCACCAGCACGCGGATCTTTTGTCCCTGCCGGATGACCGGCCGAGTCCGTCCTGAAGCGGCTAATGCTGTCTTTCCAGCTGCCATAGGCTCTATTGCAACACTCCGAGTAACCGCAACTTGTCCTGGATGATGTCGGGGGTAAACGGCTTCATCACATATTCATTGGCGCCGGCTTCCAGCGCCTGACTCATCTGCTCGATTTGTGTTTCGGTGGTTACCATCATGACTTGCACCGATGCATAACGGGCGTCGGCACGGAGCTTCTGAACGAACTCCAGGCCGTTCATTTCCGGCATGTTCCAGTCCGCCAGAACCAGGGAAACGTTGGGGAACTCTTTCTCCAGCACTTCCAGGCCTTCGCGGCCATTGCCGGCTTGGCATATTTCAAAGCCGCATCCGGAGAGCATCCTGCCAAGGATCATCCGGATCGCGCGAGAATCGTCTACTACAAGTGCCTTTGCCATATGTGATGCTCACAAGTTGGTTGGATCTGTGTTTCTGGCCACCACTGCATCTGAGAAGTGAAGGGGCGGAGCGACGCGCGCCCCGCCCTACACCACCCGTTAGGCTTACAGTCCAGCCGCAGATGCCGCTGCTCTGTTGTGCGTTACGTGCTTCGCGTCCTCTTGCAATTTGAACTGAGAAACCAACATCTGCAGTTGCGTGGACATTTCGGCCAGAGAGCGCCCGGCCTTCAGCAGGTCATTGGCGCCCGTGGTAGTTTCCTGGGCGGCCTGGGCCACACCGGAAATGTTTTTGGCGATCTCCGATGTGCCTTTGGCGGCTTCAGTAACGTTGCGGCCGATTTCATTCGTGGTTGAGGTCTGCTCTTCCACCGCCGATGCTATCGTGTTGGAGATATCGTTGACTTGGTTGATGATTCCGCTGATCTCTCCGATCGCCTGCACGGCAGCCTTGGTATCGCCCTGGATGGCCTCGATTTTCTGGCCAATTTCCTCGGTTGCCCGAGCAGTTTCCTTGGCCAGTTCCTTCACTTCGTTGGCGACCACCGCGAAGCCCTTGCCCGCTTCGCCGGCGCGCGCCGCTTCAATCGTGGCATTCAGTGCGAGCAGATTGGTCTGTTGTGCGATGGAGGTGATCACCTTGATCACTTTGCCGATTTCGGCGCTCGACTCGCCCAGTTTGGAGATTGTGGTGTTGGTGCCGTGAGCCACTTCGACCGCATTCTTGGCTACGCGCGCGGCCTCGTTGGCGCTCTTGGAAATCTCGCGGATGGAAGCCAACATTTCTTCCGAGCCGGTGGCAACCACGCTGACGTTTTTGGACACTTCCTCGCTGGCCGCTGAAACTACGTTAGCCTGTGTGGCAGTCTCCTCCGCATTTCCGGACAGTTGCTGACTGGTTGCGTTCAACTCTTCGGAAGAACTGGCCAGGGATTGCGCGTTAACCGCTATCGACGCCATGCTGGAACAAAGCGCCTCGGTCATTGCATTGATGTCGTTCTTGATATCGGCGTGATCGCCCTGGTAGGCGCCAGTGACCTTGGCAGTAAGGTCGCCGGCGGCGATCTTCTTCAGAACGGCTCCGGCCTCCTGAACAGGTCCAATCACGGCGTCGAGTGTCTCGTTCACGCCTTCGACGATCTTGCGGTAGTCGCCTGCGTGCTTTGAACCATCGGCCCGGGTCGAGAGCTTGCCTTCCACCGCAGCCTTGGACAGCATGACGGCGTCGGCGACGAGCGCGTTCACTGCGTTGATGCACGCGTTCAGGTTGTTCTTGATTACATTGAAGTCGCCGTTGTAGTTGTCGGTGATCGTCGCGGGGATATTGCCTTTGCTGATCTTGTCGACATAGTCGGCTGAAACTATCAACGGTCCAATGACAGCGTCGAGCGTTTGATTCACACCTTCGACGATCTTGTGGTAGTCGCCAGCGTGCTTTGACGCATCGGCCCGGGTCGAGAGCTTGCCTTCCACCGCGGCGTGCGACAGCATGACGGCGTCGGCAACCAGCGCGTTCACCGCGTCGATGCACATGTTCAGGTTGTTCTTGATTACGTTGAAATCGCCGTTGTAGTTGTCGGTGATCTTCGGAGGGATGTTGCCCTTGCTGATTTTGTCGACGTAGTCGGCTGAAACGTTCAACGGTCCAATGACAGCATCGAGTGTCTGGTTTACACCTTCGACGATCTTGCGGTAGTCGCCAGCGTGTTTTGAGGCATCGGCCCGGGTCGAGAGCTTGCCTTCCACCGCAGCCTGCGACAGCATGGCGGCGTCGGCAACCAGTGCCGCAATGCTCTGCTGCATAACGGTCAGCGACGGGACCAGTTCGTCTTTGTCGGAGCGTCGGCCCACCTTTTGATACTCCGCCAGATCTTCCAGATTTCCTTGCGCGACCTTCTTGCAGGTGCTCATCAAGTGCTTGACTCGTGCCTGCACGCCATTGATGGCGCGCGCAACGTCCGCGAAAATTCCGACGTATTTCCCTTCCACCTCGACCGTGTAGTCATTGACGCTCATCTTCTGCAGGACGACGTTGGCCTCCTGCAGCCCCGCCAGTCCATCGATGCACGCGTTCAGATTGTTCTTGATAAGGTTGAAGTCGCCGTTGTAGTTGTCGGAAATCTTGGCCGGGATTTCGCCCTTGCTGATTTTGTCGACGTAGTCGGCGGCAACATTCAACGGGCCGATGACAGCATCCAGCGTCTCGTTGACTCCCCGAACCACCTCGCGGTAGTCGCCCTGATGGCGGTTTAGATCCGCCCGTGTAGCCAATTTGCCTTCCACCGCCGCCTTCGACAGCATCATCGCGTCGGTCATCATCGCGTTGAGAGCCATCTTCTGAGCGGTGATATCACTCGCGTACTTAACGACCTTGAATGGCTTACCGTTCAGATCGAAGATCGGGTTATACGAAGCCTGGATCCAGACTTCCTTCCCTCCCTTGCCGATGCGCTTGAAATCTTGAAAGAAGTACTCGCCGCGGTTTAACTTGGCCCAGAACTCTTTGTACTCGGGGCTCTGACGATAAGATTCCTCCACGAACATGCTGTGGTGTTTGCCCTTGATTTCGTCCAGGGTATAGCCCAGTGCTTTCAGGAAGTTCTCGTTAGCCGTAATGACCGTTCCGTCCATGTTGAACCCGATCACCGCTTGCGACTTGCCGATGGAACTGATCTGCCCTTGGTAGTCGGCATTCTTCAGCTTCATCTCGGTTACGTCGGTTGCATACTTCACCACCTTGAACGGCTTGCCGTCGACGTCCAGGATGGGGTTATAGGAAGCCTGAATCCAGACTTCCTTTCCACCTTTGCCAATGCGCTTGAATTCGTCCGCCACATATTCGCCGCGGTTCAGCTTTGCCCAGAATTCCTTGTAAGCGGCGCTCTGGCGATAGGCTTCGTCAACGAACAAGCTGTGGTGCTTGCCCTTGATTTCGTCGAGCGTGTAGCCCAGTAGGTGCAGGAAATTGTCGTTCGCGTGGATTACCGTGCCGTCCAGATTGAATTCAATCACGGCTTGCGACTCGCTAATAGCCTTAATCTGCCCCTCGAAATCGTTATCCCGAAGTTTTTGTTGGGTTACATCTGTAGCTAACTGCATGATCTGGTAGATCTTTCCGGTTGCATCCGGAATCGGGTAGTAAGTGCAGGCAAGCCAGAGTTCCTTATTTCCTTTGCCAAGCCGCCTGTATTGACTTGTCTGAGCGATGCCTGCTTCGAGCTTCGACCACAGGTCCGCATTCTCTGTGCTTTTGCGATCCTTCTCCGGCACGAACATGCTGTGACTCTTGCCGAGAATGTCTTCGCCCGCATACCCCGTGAGCTCCAGGAACAGGTCATTCGCTCGCGTTACCGTGCCGTTAACATCGAACTCGATACAAGGGCGAGAGCTGAAGATCGTCTGGATCGACTGCTGCAACCGGAATTTCTCGGTGACGATGTCCCACGCAGCCATATAGCCCGACACTTCGCCGTTTCCATCGAGGATGGCGTGTGCTGTCAACTCCATTCTCTCCGTGCCAAGTAGAAACATGCCATAGTGTGGGAGCTTCAAACCCTGAGTCAGGATCGCCCTTATTCGGGCCGGATCCTTGTGAAAGCTATCGATGGATTTTCCCACGACCTCGTTGGCTTTGAATGGCAGCAGGTGCTCGACTTTCTTGAGCGTCTCGAGCGACGACTGGTTCATGTAACGGATGACGAAATTCTTGTCCGCGTACATCACGTTCGCCGGAGACTTTTCCAGTAACTGTTGGTAAAGTTGCCCAAAATCCATTGATTGTTGTGAAGCGGCGGCCGCCGCCTTCCCCCTCGTGCTCTGCATTGATTCAAGCTCCTTTGATCAATTTCGATTTTTTATCAATTGCCTTAATTTCGACGAAGTTCAAGCCACTTCCAGCCCGGTCGCAAGCGACCGTTCCGTGTTCAAAACCAGCAACAGGCGTCCGTCCAACTTGTAGACGCCTTGGACCATTTCTTTTTGTTGCCGCGACATATTCTGCGGAGCCGGTTCGTAGGACTCGTCGGTGACTTCGATCACGTCTCCTATGTCATCCACTAGCAGGCTGACCGGGCCATCGGCAGTGCGAACCACGACGTTCATCGGCAGTTGACCGGTGGCGCGATCCGGCATGCCAAGGCAGCGTCGAAGATCGACAGCGGTCACAATTTGACCGCGCAAGTTGATCAGCCCGCTTACTACGTTCGAAGCCAGCGGGACGCGGGTCATCGGCAAATGCCGTATGACTTCCTGCACGCTCTGAATCTCGACGCCAAGCAGCAGGTGATCCAGATAGAAAGAGCAGAATTGCAGACTGTTTGCCATGATTAGTTGGTAGCCTTTGCCAGGTTCATTTCGTTCTGCGGCTGATTCATGAAGGAAATCCCCGTCGATTGCAGGATGGCTGGAATATCAATCAGCTCGGTTACCTGGCCGTTGATGACCGCGGAGTAGAGAATTCCCGGACGGCTGGCGGGATACTTTAGTTCAGCCGCGTCCTCCACGATGTCCACAATGCGTTCCACCATCAACCCCACCCTGTGCCCGTCCTGGTTGCACACCACAACCTGTAAACGCGCTGAATCCTCGGAAAAAACTTCTCGAGCGCGCCGCCGCTCGCGTTTTTCTTCCACCGCCAGTTCAAGATCGATCAGCGGCAGAATTTCTCCTCTGTACTGCGCCACCCATTGCGTTCCGGCCTGTTCGATTTGAGAAACCGGCAGTTCCTCCAGCCGCGCGACGCGGTCGAGGGGAACAGCCATGCGTGCTTCACTGGGGCCGGCAAACACCAGAAACGTTTTCTTGTCGGTGGTGGTCTTTTTTAATTCTTCAGTCTGCTCCGCCATGGAACGGTCCCGAATCTCATTGATCACCCCGGCCCGCTGGGCCAGGCCAAGCACGTCCAGAATGAGAGCAATCCTTCCGTCGCCCATGATGCTGGCGCCCGCATAACAGTTCAGACCCTTCAGTTGTTGGCCCAGCGGCTTGACCACGATCTCCTGCGTATCGCTGATGCCGTCCACCACCAGGCCGAATTGATGGTTCTCCGCCTGTAAGACGACAATGTTCACCACGTCCGCTTGCTCGCCTTGTTCCGTGACCTGCAGGACCCGGTTGAGATAAACCAGCGGCAAGAGCTTCCCGCGGCGGCGGTACACTGGCGTGCCGTGTATGTTCTCGATCTGACGGCGCGCTGCTTCACCTTCCAGACGAATCAGTTCCAACAAGCTGCCCTGCGGAATCACGAAGCGTTCTTTCGCAGCGGCGCCATCCGCCTGCGCTGCCCGTAATGTCACAACCAGCCCGGGAATAATCGCAAGCGTCAGCGGAATCTTGATGCGTATCGTCGTGCCTTCGCCGACCGCGGACGAGAGGTCGACACTGCCGCCGATCTTTTCCACGTTGGTCTTGACCACATCCATGCCAACGCCGCGTCCTGAAATGCTGGTTACCGTTTCCGCCGTGGACAAGGCGGGTAGGAAAACAAGGTTCATCACTTCCCGTTCGCTAAGGTGGGCTAGTTGTTCGGCGCGGATCAACCCTTTGCTGAGCGCTTTGGCCTTAATTTTCTCCGCATCGATGCCCGCCCCATCGTCGGAAATCTCGATGATGACGTGCCCGCCCTCATGAAAGGCGCGCAATGAGAGCCGGCCTTGCGGGTTCTTGCCCCGCTGAGCCCGAACGTCGGGCATTTCGATGCCGTGGTCGCAGGAATTGCGCACGATGTGGGTTAGCGGATCCTTAATGGCCTCGATGATGGTCTTGTCGAGTTCGGTCTCGGCCCCATCCATTTCGATTTGAATTTTCTTTCCGCAAGAAGAAGCCAAATCCCGGACAACCCGCGGCAACTTATCCCACACCACGCCGATCGGCTGCATGCGGGTCTTCATCACGCTTTCCTGCAGTTCGGTGGTGATGAGATTCAGTCTTTGCGATGTCGTCGTCAGAGCGGAATCCTGCGAGGCAACTACTTGCAGAATCTGATTGCGGGCTAGGACAAGTTCCCCGACCAGATTCATCAGCTTGTCAAGCAGCGTGACATCCACTCGGATAGTGGAATCGCTCAGCGCCGAGGTTCGAGATGCAGATGCGGCCGGCTCCTGCTCCTTGTGCGCAATCTCGTTGTTGGTCGTCGTCTCGCTCGCGGCCGACGAAACCTCAGCCGGCGGACGATTGGCTGGAACAGGCTGGCTGGAGACCGTCGCCTGCGAAAGGGCAGCCGCATCTTTACTTACCGGATTTACCGGCTGACTGGCAGGTGAGGCGCTGGCGGCCGCGGCGGAGGCTAATGATCCGCACGCCTTATGGACCGCGGTAAGCCGCTCGCGAAGCTCCTGGTAAACGTCCTGCCCCTCCGCGCCATTCGACTCGATGGCGGTGAGGACTGCCTTCACGGCGTCCACCGTTTCCAGAATCAGAGAAACGATCTCCGGCGTCAGCTCCCGCTGCTTGTCGCGGACCTGGCTGAGAATGTTCTCGGCGATATGCGTGATGGAGCCGAGGATGGAAAACCCGAAGAAGCCGGATGTGCCTTTGATGGTGTGAATCGTACGAAAGATGCTGGCAATCAGCTTCTCGTCGCCAGGCTGCTGTTCCAATTCAACCAGCTCACGATCGAGCTTGGCGAGATTCTCATTGCTTTCGATCAGAAACTCTCGGACTGCTTCGTCGTCCTGCATGCATCTCCTTCGGACAGAAGTTCGGCTGGCTCAGCGACTGAGTAACGGACGGCTCGTGCAAACTGTTTGCCAAATCCAGGGCGAGGATCGCCAACACGGCATTCATTTCGCGTGCTTTCCGCGCAGTGCGGCACTGTGGGCTGCCGGATTGGTTACGTTGGTTTACTCGCCCGGGGCGGAGAGGAACTCTTGTTAGAGGCGGAATAGAGGGACGGCGACCGAGAGCGGTCAGGGTTAGAGTTCAGTTAGAGAAATGCGCAACCAGACACGGCTCGCTTCTCCGACCCTGAAGATTTGCAGTGTAAGTACCGATATAGTCTGCGCCGAGTTGTTTGTCGGCACCAGGAGATCGCGAGGATGTCCACGCCAATGCAGGCGGCATATCAGACAGCGGTAGATGAGGCTGTGACAAGTCTGTTTCACACCATGCTAGCGACCGATGTCGTTCCAGCCGAACCGAAGGACACGCATCAGGAGACGGTCACTGCGCTGATCGGATTTGGCGGGAACTGGAGAGGCGCGTTTGAGTTCGAATGCGGCCGTCCGGAGGCGCTCGTTTTCGCGCGCCGCTTCATGCAGGCCGAAGATCTGACCGAATTCAACGAAGACGTCCGCGACACAGTGGGGGAACTAGCCAATGTCATCGCGGGGAACCTGAAATCGGTTTTGCCTTCCGGACTCACGATGAGCGCCCCGACCATCATCGAAGGCAAGGACTACAAAATCAGGGTCTGCGGTGGAAAACTCCTTGGCAGCGCGACTTTTTCGACCGATGCAGGTTGTTTCACGGTCCGGTTAATTGAAGACCCCAAGTAAGCGAGGATTCGACCATGAATATCTTGATCGTGGATGACAGCAAGGCAATGCGCATGATCGTGCGCCGGACTCTGCGCGAAGCGGGGTATGCAGGTCATGAATTGAAAGAGGCCGGAAACGGAGTTGGCGCGCTCGAAGCGATCAAATCCGAGAGCTTTGACCTGATCCTCAGCGATTGGAACATGCCAGAGATGAGTGGCCTGGAATTGCTGCAGAAACTCAAGAACGACGGCACCCAGGTGAAATTCGGCTTTGTGACTTCGGAGTCGTCGGCCGAGATGAAAGTGAAAGCGATTGAGGAGGGCGCTCTGTTCCTGATCACCAAGCCCTTCACGGCGGAGACTTTCCGCAGCGCGCTGCAACCAATCTTGAATTGCTGACCAAGAGGAACGCACGTCGGTACCAGACCTCGCAGGCCGGCACACGGGACGTAAATGTGACTCACACAATCGTAGACCTCGCAGATGCATTCAACAAACTGCCGACGCTGCTGCGGCACACTCTAAACCGCGACGTGACCTGCGAAAAGATCGCGCCGTTCACCATCCCCGATGCTCAACCCAGCGTCACGGCGACCTACGAAAGTAATGAGGGCGACGTGCTCGCGGTTTGCGTTTGCGACTTGGAGTTTGCCGCAAATTCAGGAGGGGCGCTGTCGATGATCCCACTCGGCGGGGTCAAAGAGTCCATTACCGCCAAGAAATTGGATTCTTCGCTCGCCGATAATTTTCAGGAAATCCTGAACATCTTTGGTTCCTTATTCGCCGCGGAGGGAATCCCACACGTGAAACTCGGACGCGTCTATTTTAGTCAGCGCGAGCGGCCCGAAAATGTCGCAAAGCTCATATCCGCCCCGGCTGCACGTAAGGACATGAAAGTCTCGACCTCGGGATATGGAGCGGGCCGGGTATCGTTCTTCGCATGCGCAAGGGAACTCAAGGTCGGATCGCCCGTGTGATTCTATTTGGTTCTCCTTTAACGCGGGAAACCGCAGGAGTTTCGTCTGGGTCATCTAGCCATTCACTTTGATTCCGGAGCAGGGCTGTGATTCCCCTTATTCCAGTCGGCGAGAATCAGATCGCAGGCGGTTTTGATCTTGTCTCTGAGGCTGCCTTTCGCGCGGGTTCCGAGCACGTCGCCTTCCTTGTTGTCGACTTCGATCCTATTGTCGCAACCAAAGCCATGCTCGATATGGTTAAGAATCACCCTGTAGTCGGCTTTCTCGCCTGTGGCGATGACCGTCGCATGTGAGCACTGCTTCTGGAAGTCGTTCGTCAACTGAATCGTCAGCTCCGTTGTCGGGTCGCGGTGCGAATTCCAAGAACAAGCAGTGCTTGCACAGGCCAGATAGACTCTGGGCTGGTCTTGTGCCGACGCAACCGCCGCCAGCAAGATCAAGAATGCAAGGGGTGATTTCATTGCTCCATCCCGGAGACCATAGCCGAGTACCACTAAAGAAAGCATAAGTGCTCCGTCAGGAGACTGCCTGTAACGCTCATCACGGTGCTGTGTGCGCGATTCGCCGGCATCCCGCCATCGAAAGCCATCCCGCTTTCGCCGCACAAAACTGCCAGCAAAGGCAAGAGCAGTGCCGCACCGGGACATTCGCCCAAATAAAAATGCGGCCCAGGTTGCCCTGGGCCGCTTTTGTTAGCTTACTTAACCAGCAGACTCGTTAGTTGTTCACCGTCTGCGTGAACCCAGCCGAGGTGCTGCCGTTGTTGTTAGCGTCGCCACCGTAGGTTCCC
>Ga0182030_10005856_pt1 | contig 26014 bp, 21 predicted proteins | sample 812S3MmetaG_FD_121299 | JGI IMG/M metagenome (GOLD analysis project Ga0182030, IMG submission 121299) | Permafrost microbial communities from Stordalen Mire, Sweden - 812S3M metaG (Illumina Assembly) | ecosystem: Environmental > Terrestrial > Soil > Wetlands > Permafrost | place: Sweden...
AGGCGTCGCGAAAAAGGCGGTGCGCGAAGGCCGTGCCCGGACCCTCCACCGCGGCGCAGCGGGCGTGGAGCAGGGATTCGACGTTGTGCAGATCGAGCACGGTTCGGCGGCAGGCGGGCGCGACCTGTTCCCAGTAGGGCGCGCACCAGGAATGCTCGATGACGCCGACGCCGTAGCGCATGCCGCCGATGGCTTGCTCCACCGCGCGCTGGAAACCCGAGAAACGGTCGACCAGTGGCGGGACACCGCGGACCAGGCGAACGGCATTGCGGACGGCGCGCGCCGTCGGGCCGCGGCCGGTAGGGGGCAAGGGGATCACCGATACGCGGCGCGCCAGTCCGGCGGGCAAGTGTGCGGCCGGGGCGGGATCTCCGGGCTGGCGGAAGAGAATGAGGTCGACGGGGCGCGTCCGGGCGAGGTATTGGATGAGCGAGGCGGTCCGCAGGGCGCCGCCGCCCACCAACGGGTAGGGAGCTTCGGGGGACAGCACGAGAGCCGGTTCAGGGGACACTTACGATCTCCCGGGCGAGCACTTTGTTGGCCGCCGATGAACGCGGATAAACGCCGATGGGAAAACTGCGTCTGGTCCATTGATTGCCGCCACGCCGTACCAGTTCGCCATGACCGCTCCCTTACGGTCGCGGCTCAGAATCGGGTTTCGGCGCGAGGGGCGGATTCCGGCAGGTGACAGGCACTTAGTTGCCAAAGCGCCTCCGGGCTTCGTCGTAAACTTCGCGGGTCAAACGGGCGGTGCGCTCCCAGGAAAACTCGCGGGCGCGCGCCAGGGAGAGCGCGCTACGCTCGGCGGCCCACCCCGGCTGTTCCATTGCCTGGCGCATGGCGCTCGCGAGGGCGTCGACATCGTCGGCATAAACCGCCGCGCCGCCAGCCGCTTCGGCGACGGCGCTGGAAGCGATCACGCCCGTGCCGCACTGCATGGCCTCCAGCACCGGCAGGCCGAAGCCTTCATATAAAGAAGGGCAAACCAGGGCCAGCGCGCCGGAGTACAGTTCCGGGAGCTTGTCATCGGGGACTTCGCCGGTGAGGCGCAGACCCGGCTCCTCGGCGATGGCGGGCGCGTCGGCGCGCCGCCGCCCGGCCAGCACCAGATCGATGGCGTGATGCCGCCGGACTTCGCGCCAGGCGTCCACCAGGATCAGGAGATTCTTGCGCGGCTCCAGGGTCCCCACGAAAAGAAAGTAGGGCGCGGTTCCGGGCGGCGGATCGACTCTGTGGAACCACGGCGCGGGAGCTTCCGGGATGGCCACCACGCGATCGGGATCGAGGCGGAAATGCTCGATGGCCTGCTTCCGCACGGCGTCCCCAGGGGTGACGATCATGGTGGCGACGCCCAGGTCCAACAGCAGCGGGGTGCGGTGGCGCACGCGGTCGGCGGCGTGCTGCCAGCGGGGGTCCATCCAAGGGGAAAGGTCGTGCAGCGTGAGCACGCTGGGGCGGCGGGGAATGTAGGGCACGGCGAAATCCGGCCCGTGTACCAGGTCCGCGCCGAGGCGGCGCATCTCGCGATCGAGGCCCCAGATCCACCAGCGGCGCTCGGCGGCGTTACGCGGGCCGCCTCCACGCTTGAGATTGGCGGGAGCGTTCTCCGGCATGCGAAAGGGCTGATCGGAAACCAGGAAGAACTCGTCGGCGGGAAAACAGCGAGCCAGCGCCAGGCTCAGCTCGCCGGTGTAACGCGCCAGGCCGCCGCTCGACAGGCCCAGCGACGCGGCTTCAATGGCCACTCGCATGGAGGAACTATCCGCTCACGGTCTGCCGGTGGCCATAGTTCTTTTCGTAGTAGGCGCGATAGGCGCCGCTGCGCACGCGCTCGGTCCACGGCGCGTTGGCGCGGTACCACTCGATGGTGCGGGCCAGGCCGGTCTCGAAATCCACGAGCGGCTGCCACGCGGTTTCGCGCATCAGCTTTTGGCTGGAGAGAGCGTAGCGGCGGTCGTGGCCCGGACGGTCGGTAACGTATTGAATCAGGCTCTCGGGCTTGCCGGTGAGGGCCAGCACCTGGCGCACCACGTCGAGATTCGGCAGGGAGCGGTTGCCGCCGATGTTATAAATCTCGCCGTCGCGGCCGCCGCGCAACACCGCCAGGATGCCGCGGCAATGGTCGTCGACATACAGCCAGTCGCGCACCTGTTGGCCATCGCCGTATACCGGGAGGGTGCGGTCTTCGAAGGCGTTGGCGATCATCAGGGGGATGAGTTTTTCGGGAAACTGGTACGGCCCGTAGTTATTCGACGCGCGGGTAATTAACACCGGCATTTTATAAGTGACGAAATAGGATCGCGCCAGCAGGTCGGAGCCGGCTTTGGACGCCGAGTACGGGCTGCTGGGGTTCAGAGGATAACTTTCGCCGGCTTCGAGCGGCGCTGGGAGGCTGCCGTAGACTTCGTCGGTGGAAATGTGCACGAAACGCGGGCAACGGCTCTTTCGCGCCGCTTCGAGCAGGGTAAACGTGCCGCGCAGGTTGGCTTGAATCACCGGCTCGGGCGAGAGGATGCTGCGGTCGACGTGCGATTCGGCGGCGAAATGGACGATGGCGTCCGGGGTCTCTTCGGCCAGCAGGGAAGCCACCAGCGCCTGGTCGCAGATATCGCCCTCGACGAAGCGGTAGCGCGGATCGTTTTCGATGGCAGTCAGATTCTCCAGGTTTCCGGCGTAAGTCAACTTATCCAGGTTGACTACGCGCATATCCGTTTCGCCAATGGCCATACGGACGAAAGCCGATCCTATGAATCCGGCGCCGCCGGTAACGAGAATTTTCACAAACGTTCCGCCTTTATTTCATTAGCCACGCATTAACACGAATGCACACGAATAAGATTGATATTCATCCGTGTTCCTGCGTGGCTCTACTTCTTCTGCGTTTCCCAGTCGTAATGGATCGACGCATCGTCGTACGGCAGGCGCCCTTCGTCCTTGGGGTTGTAGAACTGGTCGGTCATATAGACCAGCAAGGCGTCCTGATTGCCGACGATTTTGTAACCGTGCGCCACGCCCGGCGGAATCAGCACCTGCCAGGGCCGCATGGGGCCCAGGTACAGGGTATTGCGGGCGCCGAAAGTGGGCGAGCCGAGCCGCAGGTCGGCCAGCGCCACCTGGAAGAGTCCCGTGACGGGCGTCCAACAATCGGTCTGGTGGAGGTGGAAATGAAATGCCTTGATGGCGCCGCGGTAATTCATGGCCGCCGACACCTGGCTGCGCTCGGGCGGGAACCCGGCGGCCAATCCATGGCCGATGCGCTGCACTTCCAGAAAGAATCCGCGGTCGTCGGGATACACGGAGAACGGCTGCAGGCGCACGCCGGCGATCAGGTCGGGGGAATCCACGCGGCCGATTACCGCGCCGATGCCCTTGGGATTCTCGGGATACGCGAGCCGCAACTCGCCGGCGGAGGCGATGATCCGCGCGGCCGCCTGGGAAGCAGATTCGGCGGCCATCAGGCGGGCACCACGCCTTCCCTGGCGGTGACCGACTGGGCCACCAGGTTGGCGGCGCGCAGCAGGGAATCGAACGTGCCGGCGTCGGTCCACCAACCTTCCAGGTACGAAAACGTCATATTGCCTTCGCGGATGTAAGCATTGTTGACGTCGGTGATCTCCAGTTCTCCGCGGCGCGAGGGCACCAGCGTGTGGATCTTATCGAACACCGAAGCGTCATACATGTAGATGCCCGTGACGGCGTAGTTCGATTTCGGCCGGTTGGGTTTCTCTTCTATCCCCACCACCTTGCCGCCGGAGACTTCGGCCACGCCGAACCGCTCCGCGTCGGGCACTTCCTTGAGCAGGATGTGGGCGCCCGATTCCTGCGCTTCAAACGTCTCGGCGGCCTGGCGGATATCGCGCTCGATGATGTTATCGCCCAGCACCACGCAAATCTTCTGCCCGTCGGCGAAATGTTGCGCCAATCCCAGCGCGTCGGCGATTCCGCCTTCGCCCTCCTGGTAGGTATAGTTAATGTGCTTCAACCCGAATTCCTTGCCATTGGCGAGGAGGCGCAGAAAATCGCCCGAATTCCGGCCGCCCGTGACGATCATGATATCGCGGATGCCGGCATCCACCAGCGTCTGGATCGGGTAGTAAATCATGGGCCGGTCGTAGATCGGCAGCAGATGTTTGTTGGTGATTTTGGTCAGCGGAAACAGCCTGCTTCCGGTTCCGCCCGCGAGCACGATTCCCTTCATAATCCTTCATCATACAATAGCGGCCTGACGGCCCGGCAAAACCGGTTAGAATACCCTTACATGACGCATTACGACTGGAACCGGATTACGCCCGTGGCAATGACCCCGATGATCACCCGCAAGGCGATCCACAGCGGGAGCATGACCATCGCGCGGCTGGAGCTGCAGAAGGACGCGGTGGTCGCCGAGCACAGCCATCACAACGAGCAGATCACCATGGTGGAGCGCGGGGCGCTGCAGTTCGCCATCGAGGGCGGCCAGCAGGTGGTTCGCGGCGGCGAGTCGCTGGTGATTCCTCCGCACGTGCCGCACGGCGTGGTGGCGCTCGAAGACAGCGTGGTGGTGGACGTTTTCTCGCCCCCGCGCGACGACTGGCCGCGCTAGGCTCAAGAAATGGTAGCGTGGCGCCCCCTTGCTGGCAATCGCGCTTGCGCCGCGGGACGGATTGGCCGAATCGAAAACATGGACACAGGTGAAAGCAGGGTGAAGGTACAGTCGCGTGGGCGGATAGGCGGCGGCGTTCGTTGGGCGCTGCTGGCCGCCGGGTTCACGGCGATGGCGGTGGCGCAGGTCAACGGGGCCGACGTCACCAGGCGCCTGGACGCGCTGGAAAAAGCGGCCAGGGCGGCGCAGATGTCCGGCGACAACGCCTGGATGCTGACCTGCTCGGCGCTGGTGCTGATGATGACGGCCCCCGGCCTGGCGCTATTCTATTGCGGCCTGGTGCGCCGCAAGAACGTGCTCTCCACCATGATGCATGGCTTCGCCCTGATGGGGGTGGTGACCATCCTGTGGGCGGTGGCGGGCTACAGCCTGACGTTTTCCGAAGGATCGCCGTTTGTGGGAGGGCTGCGCTATCTGTTCCTGCACGGCGTGGGCGCAGACCCCAACCCCGATTACGCGGCGACCATTCCGCAGCAGACTTTCATGGTGTACCAGTTGATGTTCGCGATCATCACTCCGGCCCTGATCTGCGGGGCGTTCGCCGAGCGCATGCGGTTTTCGGCCATGCTGCTGTTCATGACCCTGTGGATGTTCCTGGTGTACTTCCCGATGGCGCACATGGTGTGGGGCAAAGGCGGCTTCCTGAATGGAACTGGCGGCCGGTTCCCGGCTTGGGATTTCGCGGGAGGCACGGTGGTGCACATCACCTCGGGCGTTTCCGCGCTGGTCTGCGCGCTCTACCTGGGCAAGCGCACCGGGTATCCGCACGAATCGATGCGGCCTCACAACCTGGTGCTGAGCGTGATTGGCGCGGGCATGTTGTGGGTGGGATGGTTCGGCTTCAACGCCGGCAGCGCTCTGAGCGCCGGACCGCTGGCGACGAGCGCCTTTGTGGCCACGCAGTTCGGGGCGGCGGCCGCGGCGCTGGCCTGGCTGTTCGTGGAATGGTGGGTCAGCGGAAAGCCGAGCGTGCTGGGCGCCATCTCGGGGGCGGTGGCGGGACTGGTGGCGATCACGCCGGCGTCGGGCTTCGTCCAGCCGATGGCGGCGATCTTCATCGGCGCGGCGGCGGGAGTGGTCTGCTACCTGATGGTGAGCAAGGTGAAGCGCAAGTTCGGCTACGACGATGCGCTCGACGCCTTCGGAGTCCACGGCGCCGGCGGGACGCTGGGCGCGCTGTTGACGGGCGTTTTCGCCACCAGGGCGGTCAACGATCTGCGGTCGGGCAAGGCGATGGGGTGGGTGGACGGCGATGGCGGCCAGGTGGTGAACCAGGCGATCGCGGTGGCGATTTCGTGGGTGCTGGCGATTGTCGGGACGCTGGTTATTTTGAAGATCTGCGATGCGGTGCTGGGGGTGCGCGTGGACGCCAATCAGGAGACCGAAGGGCTGGATTTGAGCATGCACGGCGAAGATGGGTATAACTTCGAAGGGTAAGCTATAGTTAGTTCATGGCGCGCAAGCGCCCGGCGCCTCCTCCCCCCCGTCTGGCGGCTCCCCGGGCAATCGGCGGCGTTTGGGAGTCAGGGGCCACGTGGGCCGTTCTCTTTTGCGCCACCCTGATAGCATACAGTCCGGCACTCCTGGGAGGTCTGCTCTGGGACGATGCCGGCCATTTGACCGCACCCGCATTACAATCCTTCCGCGGCCTCTGGCGAATCTGGTTCGAACTCGGCGCCACCCAGCAATATTACCCGCTGTTGCACACCGCCTTCTGGGTGGAACACCGCATCTGGGGGGACTCCGTGCTGGGGTACCATTTGACCAACGTGGCGCTGCACACCACCGCGGCCTTCCTGGTCATCCTGATTGTGCGGCGCCTTTCGCTGCCGGGGGCGTGGCTGGCGGGATTCATTTTCGCCCTTCACCCGGTTTGCGTGGAAGCGGTGGCCTGGATCTCCGAGCAGAAAAGCACTCTTTCCGCTGTGTTCTATCTGGCATCGGCCCTCACTTACCTGCGTTTCGACCAGACGCGCCGTAAGTCGCGCTATCTTCTGGCGCTGGGCCTATTTGTCCTGGCGCTGCTGAGTAAGACGGTGACGGCCACCTTGCCGGCCGTGCTGCTGGCGCTTTTCTGGTGGATGCGCGGCCGCCTTGAGTGGCGCCGCGACGTGCTCCCGCTGGCGCCGTGGTTCGTACTGGCTGTGCCGGCCGGGCTTCTCACCGCATGGGTGGAAAGGCAATTTATCGGGGCGCAGGGCGCCGCATATGCGCTCACCATCCCGCAGCGCTTCCTGCTGGCCGGCCGCGTGCCGTGGTTCTACGCCGGCAAGCTGCTCTGGCCGTTCGACCTGATGTTTTCGTACCCGCGGTGGAAGATTGACAGCGGCGAGTGGTGGCAATATCTCTTCCCGGCGGGGTTGGTGGCGCTGGCGGCGGGTTTTGGGCTGCTGGCGCGGAGAAACCGCGGGCCGCTGGCCGCCTTACTGATTTTCGCAGGCACGCTCTTTCCGGTGTTAGGCTTCCTGAACGTGTTCCCTTTCCGGTACTCCTATGTCGCCGACCATTTCCAGTACCTGGCAAGCCTGGCAATCATCGTTCCGGTAACATCCGCGCTGACTCTCGCGGCCGGGCGGGTCTCCCTGAATAAGACGGCGGCCGCCGCACTTTGTGCCCTTCTGGCTGGTGCGCTGGGGCTGTTGACCTGGCGGCAGAGCGGCATCTACACCGACCAGGAGACGCTCTACCGCGAGACTATCGCCCGGAACCCCGGTAGCGCTTTCGCCCACAACAACCTGGGGACGGTGCTTTTCCTGACGCCCGGGCGCCTGGCGGACGCGATCGCGGAATTCCAGACGGCGTTGCGCCTTCAGCCCGACAGCCCGGAAGTCCACGAGAGCCTGGGAAACGCCATGGCGGCCACGCCCGGGCGATTGCCGGACGCCATCGCGGAATATCGGGCGGCTCTGCGGTTGAGACCCGATTTCGCGGATGCGCACGATAACCTGGGTATCGCCCTGTCACGCATGCCCGGACGGTTGCCGGAGGCCATCGCCGAGTATCGCGAGGCGCTGCGGATCAAGCCCGATTTCGCCGAAGCCCATAGCAACCTGGGAAACGCCTTCGCGCAGATTCCCGAACGGCTTGCGGAAGCGATTGCGGAATACCAGGCGGCGTTGCGTATTGCGCCCGAACTTGCGGCGGTGCACTTCAACCTGGGCAACACCCTGATGCGAATCCATGGCCGGATTTTCGACGCGATCGCGGAGTACCGAGCGGCCCTGCGGGTCGATTCCAACCTGGTGGAAGCGCACAATAATCTGGGATATGCGTTGGCGCAGATCCCCGGCCACAGGTCGGAGGCAATCGCCGAATGCGCCGAAGCGTTGCGCCTCAGGCCCGATTTCGAACCCGCACGGCAACTGATGGCGCAACTTCAGGCGGCGCCGGACCGGTAGGATGCATTTCTCATCGGACCTTGTGTGTTGCTTTGTGGCGCCGGCTCTCAAGCCGACGCATGGACCGGGAGCCGGTACCACAGCATGTCTCGGCAGGAGTGCCGAGACGGCAGCCTAAGAGGCGCCTAAGAGGCTGCGCCACGAGCAGCTTGCGCAGTGCCGGTTGAAAGGCGATGAGAAATCCGGGGTAGGATGGCGCCGTGCCCGGCTATTCGATATCCCACGGACGGAAGCGATGCTGGTGCTCGGCCATGTCGACGCGCTTGCCGCGAAAGCGCACGCCTTCCATCTCCAGGCGGGTGCGCTGCTCCAGGCCGGCTTCGTGCTTCAGCTTGATTTCGCCGCCCGCGCCCACCACGCGTTGCCACGGCAGCGAACCGCCGGCGCCGCGCAGCAACTGCGCCACCTGGCGATGGTACAGCGGATAGCCCGCCGCGGCCGCCACTTGCGAGTAGGTGGCGACTTTGCCGCGCGGAATCTGGCGGATGGTCTTACGAATCGCGGCGTCGCGCGCGGCGCTCTTGGGAGCGCGCAGCAGGCGGCGCGCCGCTTCGCGGGCTGTCAGTTGGCGCCTCATGGCAGTTCGCGGTAGCGGAAACAATCGATGGCGTGGTCGTTGACCATCCCGGTGGCCTGCATGAAGGCATAGCAGATGGTAGACCCGGTGAACTTAAAGCCGCGACGCGCCAGGTCCTTGCTCATGGCGTCGGATTGCGCTGTGCGGGCGGGAAGAATCTCGTCCGCGCGCCGGCAATTGCGCACCGGCCGGCCCTCCACGAATCCCCAGATGTAGCGGTCGAAGCTGCCGAAATCCTTCTTCACCGCGAGGAACGCTTGCGCATTGGCCACGGCGGAGGCGATCTTCAAGCGGTTGCGCACGATGCCGGCGTCGGCCATCAGGGCGGCGACCTTGGCGTCGTCGTAGAGCGCCACTTTGCGGGCGTCGAAGCGGTCGAAAGCCTGCCGGTAGGCGGCGCGCTTTTTGAGAATCGTGATCCAGCTCAAGCCGGCCTGCGCGCCTTCCAGGATGAGGAACTCGAACAGGCGCCGGTCGTCATGCACTGGCACGCCCCATTGGCTATCGTGATAGGCCACCGAAAGCTCATCGCGCGCCCAGGCGCAGCGCGGCTTATTGGCAGGGGGCGGCATGCAGCAGTTCCTTGTCGAGCCGGAGCGCGTAACAGCCGGCCGTCTTGACGTTTTCGAGCGTCAGCCCGTTCCACAGCAGGTCGGCGGGGATCCAGTCGGCGGGAATCGTGACGCGCATTTCCGTAACCGAGCGGCTGATGAGGACGATCTGGTGATACTCCGGCAGGAACTCGGCCTTCACGCGCGCGCTGACTACCGACTCGCGCCGCGGAACCACGAGGCGGGTTTCCACGCGGATGCGATCCTTGCCGCGAGCGACCATCACCACCGCCGCGCGGGTGGCGTCGGCCTTCTCCAGGATCTGGACCAACTGGCGGGCATTGTCGATCGGCTTGCCATCGAGCGCCACCAAACGGTCGCCCACCTTGAGCGGCCCGTTGTACTTCTCCGGCAGAAAGGCCACGGTTACGCCGGGGCCCGGGTCGTTCAACCGGTAGCCGAAGCCGCCGAGATCGAGCGCGGCTCCGGAATCCGCCGGGATCAGCGTCATGGGCAGCACATCGTTGCGCTCGGCGGCGTCGAACTTGGTGGGCTGGACCCAGTAGCAGCTCGCGAAGGTGGGCGAGTTGGTTTCGCAATCCACGGTCAGCGGGAACTCGTCGCGCACGTGGGCCGAGAGCCACTTCAGAATGGCTTCGTTGGTGAGCCCGCTGGAGGAACGCCACTCGATGTTGAGCCCGGCGTATTTGAGGCGGGCGGCGTAATCGGCGTCGTTCGCGCCGGAACTGGCCCACAGCACCGGGGTATGGGTGAAGTTGACGGCGAAGACGCGATTAGTGTCGATGGCGTTCTTGGGCGACCCGCCCAGCGCGATGCCGGCCGCCCAGCGGTCGGGGATGCGCGCGATGGCGTAGAAGACCAGGGCGGCCGCATCGCCGCGTCCGGCCACGTAGATACGGCTGGGATCGGCCGTGCCGGCCTAGACGGCCTCTTCCACTTTGAGCGCCAGGGCCTGCACGCGCTTGTCGATATTGGCGTCGGGTTCGAGCGGCGCGGAGACGATCTGCCAGCCCCCCGGGGCGGTCAGGCTCTGCCACTGCGCGGCATCCGTCGCGTCCACCAGGGCGATGGTGGGGGCGGGCTTGTTCGGCTGCGCCGGTTGCGCCGGTTGCGCCCAGGCGAGCCCGCCGGCCAGAATGCTAGTGGCGCAGACGATCGCGGATCTTCTTGACCAGTTTTTCGATATCATCCGTTTTCTTGAGGGTGTCCATGGAAAGCACGAAGGGGTCGTTCTTTTCGAGATTGGCCTGCAACCCTTTGGCCATTTCCACCAGGCGCCCGGCGTCTTTGATGTTCGCCGCGCGCTCTGCCTTGAGGATTTCGTCCTTTTGCGATTTGCCGCTCGGAAGCTTGACATCCTCCTGAGGTTGAGCCGGGGGAAACTGCGTGTCCTGCGACAAGGCCACCGCCGATACGGCTGCCAACAACAAAAGGAGCGCCCCGCGCAACGTTCTGAGCTTCATGGGTGGACCTGCTGTCTATGATAGCCAAACAAGCGTACCGGGTGGCTTGCCGGCAGAGACGTTGCCCGGCGTGCTCGGCAGACTGAAGAGTCTGCGCCACATCGGTGACTGAGAACTTATTTTTGCGTGGTCGCTTAACGGCTTACTGCCCGCCCCCGCCCGCCGCGCCACCGGTAGCCGGCGGACGCTGCTGCGTCGCGGGCGGCGTCGCCTCGATCAGCCGCGTGGGCGCCATCACGTAGGCTGAGACCAGGCTCGGATTGCCATCCTTATCGATAGCGCGGACCCCGATCACCACGTCGTCAATCGACATATCGGGCAGGGTGTACTCGGTCACGTTGCCGACGTAGATTTCGCGCTGCCACAGCGGGGCCGTAGTGTCGCGAATCAGGATGGCGTAGCCGGCGAGATCGGGCTCGGGATTCGGCATAGTCCAGCGCGCCACCGCATCGTAGCCTTTGCCGCGAGTCAGGCCCGGTCCCGGAGGGCCGCCCCGTCCGCCGCGGCCACCGGCTCCCCGGCCGCCCTGTCCGCCGCCAGCCGCGGGCGGCGTTCCCGCATTGGCTGTGGCGCCCGCGCGCCTGCCGCCGCCATCCGCACCCGCGCCGCGCGCCCCGCGCGCTCCGCCCATGGGCCGGGACACCGTCGGAGGCTTGGGCGCAAGCGCCAGCGTGGCCAGCACCGCCGCGTTCATCTTGGCCACGCGCGTGGTGTAGGGCACCGACGCGTTGGCGAAGGTATCGGTCGCGGTGTGCTGATTGGCGTAATTCTCGCTCGGGGTGGTCAGCCGCACGGCGGCGAAGCCCTCCGCCACGAACGAACTGTGGTCGCCGCCGCGGCCAAAGCGATCGTGCCGGAAGATCAGGTCCACCGTCATCGACGGCATATAGCGCTCGGCAATCTCCTTGGTATAGCGCGCCAGCGAGCGCGACGGCGAATCCTCGGGACCTTCGGAAAAGACGCGCACGTGATTGTTGGCTGACATGCCGTTGCCGGAAACGTCGCTGCCGATGATATCGTTATTGAGCACGCCCTCGATCTGCATTTTGTCTTCCTTGGCCTTGGCGGCGTAGGCCTTGCTGCCGTTCAGCCCGATCTCCTCGGCGGCGAACGTCACGAAGACGATGCTCTTGTCGAAAGTGTACTGGCTCATGACGCGCGCCAGTTCCATGGTGGCCGCCGTCCCGCTGGCGTCATCGGCCACGCCGGGGGCCAGCGGATCGGTATCGGCGGCCGAAGCGGGCCCGGTGTCATCGGTGCGCACGGGCGAGTTGGGCGCGCGTCGCGCGGCGATGGAATCGTAGTGGCCGGAAACGATCACGTAGCGGTCCTTATCGATGGTTCCCGGCAGCACGGCCACCACGTTGACCAGGTCGAGTTCCTTGGGCGTACGCTGGCTCTTGGGCACGGTGAACGGCTGCAGGCTCACTTCCAGGCGCGGGCTGTAGCTCTTGAACTCGCTTTCAATCCACTTGGCAGCGCCGCCGATGCCGTGCGCCGGGTTGTCCTGTTCCGATGCCACGTAGCGCGTGCCGAAATCCCCCAACTTCTTCATGATCGCCCCGATGCGTTCCTCGGAGACTTCGTCCACGATCTTCTTGACCGCGGGGTTGAGCTGCGTGGTGGGCGGTTGCGCCAGGCCCTGCACGGCGCAATAGCAGGCGGCGATCACTGAGAGGCGAAGGCTGGCTGAAGGCATTAGAGACTGGTTCCTCTTTTGAAAATGCAGGTCTAGTGTATCAGTTGGCGCGCGCCGGCGGCCGGAGGTTTCACTGAGGGTCAGCGAACCTGCTTTTCTCACGGCCGGGCGCCGAGGGGGAGTCTCCGCGCGGCAGGCGCGAGTGCCCAATGCCGCTACGCGCACGTTGACGAACTGGTTGGGGCCGCGAGCCTGTGCACCCTCCCCCTGCAAGCGAGCGCGCCACGATATAGCATAGAACATATCACCATGCGACCCTACCGTTTTTCCCCGCACGCCGCGCTGCTTCTGGCATTAACGCTGGCGCCGGTGCTGTCCGCCGCCGAACCATTCCAGGATCCCAAGCTGCCCCTCGAACAGAGAGTCGATAACCTGATCTCGCTGCTCACACTGGACGAGAAGATCGCCATGTTGGGGCAAACCGAGCCGGCCATCCCGCGCCTGGGCATCAAGTCGTTTACGTATTTCACCGAAGGGCTGCACGGCTTGGGCTGGGTGCGCGGCGGCGCCGTCACCGCGACCACCTTCCCCCAATCGGTAGGGCTGGGCGAAACCTGGGACCCGGAAATCCTGCGCCAGGCCGGCGCCGTGGAGGGCTACGAAACTCGCGTCTATGCCAACAAACCGAACCCGCGCGCGGGACTCGCGGTGCGCGCCCCCAACACTGACCTCGCCCGCGACCCGCGATGGGGACGCAGCGAAGAGTCGTATGGGGAAGACCCCTACCTGGTGGGCACGCTCTCGGTGGGGTATATCAAGGGCCTGCAGGGGGACAATCCCAAATACCTGCTCACCGCCTCCACCATGAAGCATTTCCTGGCCAACAGCAACGAAGATGGACGCACCAGTTCGTCCTCCGATTTCGACGAGAGGAACCTGCGCGAATACTACCTGGCGCCGTTTCAAATGGGCATCGAGCAAGGCAACGCACAGTCGTTCATGGCATCGTACAACGCCGTGAACAAGATCCCCGACACGGTGTCGCCGTTCATCCGCGACATCGTGGAGGGGGAATGGAAGTTCGATGGCGCAGTCACTACCGATGCCGGCTCGCTCCCCAACCTGTACCGGCAATTCCACTACTATCCGGACGCCACCACCGCGGTGGCCGGGTGCGTGAAGGCGGGAATATCGGTGTTCCTGGATCAATACGCCACGCCCCTGAAAGACGCTCTGGCAAAGAACCTGGTCACCGAGAGCGATATCGAGCGCGACATCCGGGGCAACATCCGGGTGCGCATCCGGCTGGGCGATTTCGATCCGCCGGAACTGGTGCCCTACACTAAGATCTCCGGCGACGAGGAGCCCTGGTTCGGCGAGAAGAATAAAGCGCTGGTGCGCAAGGTCACCGATGAATCCATCGTCCTGCTGAAGAATGCCGATAACCTCCTGCCGCTCGACAAGAGCAAGCTGCACTCCATCGCGGTGATCGGGCCGTACGGAGATACCGTGTTGGAGGATTGGTACGCCGGGATTCCGCCGTATACCGTAACGCCGCTCGAAGGCATCCGCAATAAGGTGGGTCCGGGCGTGCGCGTGCGCTACATCCCGGACAACTCCGCCAACAGCAGTGCGGCGAACCTGGCGAGGGAGTCCGATGTGGCCATCGTCTTCGTGGGCAATCATCCCACCTGCAACGCGCCGTTCGGGCGGTGCGCGCTGCCCAGCGAAGGCAAAGAAGCGGTCGACCGCAAGGCCATCGACCTCGACCAGGCGCAGCTTCAGCTTGTCCAGCGCGTGCGCGCCGCGAACCCCAAGACCATCGTGGTGCTGATCTCCAGCTTCCCGTATGCCATCACCGCCATTCAGGACAGCGTTCCGGCCATTCTGCACATGGCCCACTCCAGCCAGGAGGAAGGCAACGCGGTGGCCGACGTCCTGTTCGGCGACTACAACCCCGCGGGCCGCCTGGTCACTACCTGGGTCAAGTCGCTGAGCGACCTGCCCGACATGATGGACTACAACATCCGCGACGGCCGCACCTACATGTATTTCAAGGGGCAGCCTCTGTATCCCTTCGGATTCGGCCTGAGCTACACCACGTTCGAGTACTCCAACCTGCGGGTTTCGTCCGATAGCCTCACCGGCACGGGCGAGATCGCCGTCAGCGTGGATATCAAGAACACGGGCGCGCGCGCCGGTGACGAGGTGGTCGAGATGTACGTCAAGCATCTCGATTCGGCGGTGGAAATGCCGCTCAAGCAATTGCGCGGCTTCGAGCGCATCGGTTTGCAGCCTAACGAGACGCGGACCGTCCGCCTTCCTCTGAAGGGGAACGAACTGACATACTGGGATGCCGCCAAACACAGCTTCGTAGTGGAACCCGGGAAGGTCAGCATCATGGTGGGCGGATCTTCGGCCGACGTGCGGCTCGAAAAGACGATTGCAGTGACGCCGTAGGGCCTATCGCTTTCCTGACGGCCGCGGCCCGATCTCGGTGCGTGCGTTTCCGGGCGGCTACCGCTTCGCCAGCGCATCCAACAAAAATCCTCACCGGGCGAGTCCCCGTCGGGCGTGCTTCGACAAAAGGCCGTCTATCGCCCACTACCTCCGTCTTTCTGCTCGATGCTCGGACGACGGCTCGGGACCAATCCAGAAAACCCAAGGAGAAACGATTCTCTATGGCCAGTGTCGCCAGGTGAGGGACCTAAAGGGACTCCGTGATGCGGCCACGGAGCGTCAGGCTAAAGTCAAGATATAATCGATCAACGCGTCATGATGCTGACGGCTGGCACTCGTCTCGGACCCTATGAGATCCTTACGCCGCTCGGCGAGGGCGGGATGGGTGTGGTCTATAAGGCCAACGACACGCGCCTGGGCCGCACCGTGGCGCTTAAGTTCGTCAAGGCCGAGTTCAATCAACGCTGGGAGCGCGAAGCCCGCGCCATCGCCGCTCTCAACCATCCCCACATCGCCACGCTCTACGACGTCGGCGACCACGAAGGCTCGCCGTACCTCGCGATGGAGTACGTTCAGGGCGCGCCACTGAAGGGGCCGTATCCGGTGAAAGAAGTAATCGAGTACGGCATCCAGATGGCGGACGCGCTGGCTGCGGCGCACGCCGCGGGAATCGTGCACCGGGACCTCAAGCCCGGCAACATTCTGGTGACGGAAAAAGGTTCGGTGAAGGTGCTGGATTTCGGCTTGGCTAAGCTCGCCGAGAAGTCCGTGGATGGCGCCACGGCGGCGACGCAGACGATGGCCATCGCGGGGACGCCGGGATACATCGCGCCGGAGCAATTGAACGGCAAACCGGCGGATGCGCGCAGCGACATTTTCGCGTTCGGCTGCATCCTGTACGAGCTGGTGAGCGGGATTCGGGCTTTTCCCGGCGAGACGATGGGGGCGGCTTTAGCGTCCACGGCGCTGGCGGAGCCAAAGCCGCTGGAGAGCGCGCCGGCGGCGCTTGAGGAGCTCATAGGCCGATGTTTGCGCAAGGACCCGGAACGGCGATTGCAGCATATGGCCGATGCGCGGGTGATGCTGGAGGATCTCCGCTATGGCGCGGCGCCCGACGGCCGGCCGGCGGAACACGCCGGCGCGACTCTCGCGCAGTCCCGTCGCGGCGCCCTTGGCTGGATCGCCGCGGTGCTGGCGAGCATCGCCGCGGTTTCCTTCGCTGCCCTTTACTTACGCCAGAAGCCCGCGGAACTGCCGGTGATGCGCTTCACGATCGGGACGCCGGAGAAGACCGCGCTCTCGACAACCGCCAACGGCCCAGCGCCCGCTTTGGTTTCTCCGAACGGGAGACGCATCGCCTTCAGCGCCACCGCGGCCGACAGCAAGTCCCAAATCTGGGTGCGCACGCTCGACACGCTGGCGTCGCAGGCGCTTCCCGGAACGGAGGGCGGAACACCGGAGTTCTGGTCGCCAGATAGCCGCAGCATCGGCTTCACCGAGGGCGGCGAGCTGCAAAGGATCGACCTGGCAGGCGGAACGCCATACACACTCGCGGACGCGCCGGGATTTCGCGGCGGCTCCTGGGGCGCGGGCGGCGTCATCGTGTTCGCGCCGGAATCGACCGGCGCCCTCATGCGGGTGACGGCTTCCGGAGGGGCGCCCACACCCGCTACGAAGCTTGAGGACGGAAGCCGGAATACCCATCGGTACCCCTGGTTCTTGCCCGACGGCCGCCACTTCCTGTTCGGAGCGGGCGCGAGCGGCGGGCGAGGCGAGCGCGAGTCCATTCGCATCGGCTCCGTCGATTCGCTTGAGAGCAAGCCTTTATTGGCGGCCGACTCCAACGCCATCTACGCTCAGGGCTACGTGCTGTTCCTGCGGGATACCACGCTGATGGCGCAGCCGTTTAACGCCAAACGCCTGGCGCTCAGCGGCGAGGCCGCTCCGCTGGCGGAACAGGTTCAACACATGTTCGCCGTGCGATCCACGTTATTAGGTCTCTTTTCCGCCTCCGCGACGGGGCTGCTGACGTACCAGACCGGCGGAGGATCGGGAAGCCAGCAGCTCGCGTGGATGTATCGGAACGGCAAGCGCCTGGTCGCCATAGGAGATCCAGCCAACCTGGGGAGAGTGCAACTTTCTCCGGACCAGAACCGCGCGGCGGTAGCCGTGACCGAGGGAAACAACACCGACATCTGGATCTACGACCTGGTTCGTAACCTTCGCACGCGCTTCACGTTCGACCCGGCGGTGGATCGGGAAGCCGTCTGGTCGCCGGACGGGCGGACGCTGGTGTTCAGCTCGAATCGCCAGGGGCACTACGACCTCTACCGCAAGTCTTCGGATGGAACCGGGGCCGAAGAATTGGTTTACTCGGATGGGCTGGATAAGTACCCGACCAGTTGGTCGCCGGATGGCAGGTTCCTTCTGTACTGGACTTGCTGCGACCCCAAGAATGGGTTCGAAACCTGGGTTCTTCCCATGCCATCCGGAGCCAAGCCGTTCCCGCTGCTGCAAGCGGCCTTCAATGAATGGAACGCGCAGTTTTCGCCCGATGGGCGATGGGTGGCCTATCAATCGCGGGGATCCGAACAAGGCGAGATCTACGTGGTTCCTTTCGGTCCCGCGGGAGGAATACCAGGTGGGAAGCGGCAGGTTTCGGGCGAGGGGGCGGCGCTTCCCCGCTGGCGGCGCGATGGCAAGGAACTCTTTTACGTGGCCTCCGACGGGAAACTGATGGCGGTGGGAGTAGGCGGCAAGCGCGGAGTTTTCGAATTCGGCCCGGTGAAGGCTTTATTTGGGCCGCTGCGCCTCCAGGGGTACTTCTACGATGCCGCCGCCGACGGCCAGCGCTTCCTGATCGTAGCTCCAGCCGAACAGCGCACGGACACCGCGCCTATCACCGTGGTGCAGAACTGGACCGCGGGGCTGAAGAAATAAGGGGGCCGCCCGCGCTGGGCGGATCTTCGGCCGACGTGCGGCTGGAAAAGACGATTGCGGTGACGCCGTAGGCCCTATCGCTTCCTGACGGTCGCGGCCCGATATCGGCGCGTGCGTTTCCGGGCGCCTATCGCCTATTATTAGCCAGCGCGTCCAACAAAATCTTCACCGGGCGAGTTCCCGCCAGCAGCACTTCGGCACTGCCGAGACGTGCGCGTGCGTTTCCGGGCGCCTATCGCTTATTATTAGCAAGCACGTCCAACAAGATTTTCACCGGGCGAGTCCCCGCCAACAGCACTTCCGCGTTGGGGCGTTGCATCCGCGTCAACTCGCGCGTCCGTGTGGACACCCAGCCCGGCCGGACCCGCTTGCCGGAGCCGAGATAGCTCAGAATATCGAGGCCCATCGCGCCCAGCGTGGAGAGGTCCTTCGAAAGCGGCTTCACTTCCTCCAGCAGGGCGTTGTCCTGCGCGGTTGCCTGGAAGTGGACATCGTTGGCGGCCCACACCGAGAACGCCGCGCGCAGCGTCGCCAGGTCGGCCGGATCGGCGCGCCGCGCGGTGGCCACTTTGCGGGCTAGCAGTTCCAGATGGCGCACGGTTTCGCTCTCCGGACGCGCCGCGTCCACGAAGCGATTCAGCGGAGTCCCGGTATCTTTGGCGCGCCGTCCAGTGCCCAGCCCGCGCGCTTCCGAAGCGTCGGCCAGGACGCGCAGCGGCTCCACGGGGCGCGCCCCGGCCAGCCGGCCGAGCATCTCGCCGTAGCTCGCACGGTGCGTCACGCCGGTCCACTCCAGCAGGCGGCTGACCGCTTCGAGCCGGGCGTACATGGAGTCGACATCGGTCAACTCGCGGGGCGACCAGAAGCGCTCGGCGATGGCCGCGGTGCGCGGCCAGACGCGCGAATCCACCGTCTCCGCGTCCACCAGTTCGGACCACATGCAGGCTTCGCCGCCCAGAATGTGCGCCGCCTGCTCGGGCGTGAGTTGCGCCGCCGGACCGGCCAGCGGGTCGACCGCGTAGTGGTACGCGGCCGGCCGTACGTGGTCCAGATAGTAGCCGGCCGAGAGGATTCCGCGATAGCCCTTGGTGGCGGCGTCGGCCAGCGAATCGGCCCCGCGCCAGGATTGAATCACGGCATCCCGCGGCAGATCGGGGCCGAGGATTTCGTCCCACCCGACCATGTTCTTGCGGTGCCGCTGCAGGATCTTCAGCACGCGCTGGTTGAAATACGTCTGCAGCGCCAGCGTGTCTTTCAGGTCGTGCGCCTTGGCGAAGGCCTGCACCTGCTCGGACTGGCTCCACGCCTTGCCGTTGACCTCGTCGCCGCCCACGTGAAAAAACGGGTCGGGGAAAAGGCCGGCCATCTCCCCGATGAAGCCATCGAGGAAGGTGTAGATCGCTTCGCGGGTGGGGTCGAGCACCGGGTCGAACACACCGAAGTGGCGTCCGATCTCGAACGGGCCCGCGCCGGCGGCCAGCTCGGGATATCCAACCAGCCAGCTTAAGGTGTGGCCGGGAATGTCGAACTCCGGGACCACGCGGATGCCGCGGGCGGCTGCGTAGGCCACCACTTCGCGCATCTGGTCCTGCGTATAGTAATTGCCGTCCGACCCGGATTGCTGCAGCTTGGGATAGAGCTTGCTCTCGGCGCGGAAGCCCTGGTCGTCGGAAAGGTGCCAGTGAAATACGTTGAGCTTCACGGCGGCCATGGCGTCGAGATTGCGCTCGATCACCGCGAGGGGCAGAAAATGGCGCGAGCAATCGAGCATCAATCCGCGCCAGGGGAAGCGCGGCTGGTCGGCGATGTGGGCCGCGGGCGCCTGGAAGCCCCCGGGTCCGGGCTGGACCAGTTGCAGAAAGGTCTCCAACCCGTGCAACGCGCCGGACACCGAGGACGCCTGGAGGTTCGCGCCCGATGGGGTGACGTCCAACTGGTAACTCTCGTCCTCGCCCAACACCGGAGAGGCGGTGCACGGCGCGCAGGCGATGCGCAGGGTCGAGGCGGCGCCCGCGGGCGAGGGAAAAATGCCGGTCTGAAGGGCCACGCGCGCCAGGAAGCGCTTCACTGCGGGCGCCAGGCGGGCGTTGGTATCCGCCGCGACTCCGAAGGTGGCGTCGATGGGAAGCGCGCCGGCGGCGAGGTCCATCTTGGCGGGCATGGGCATCAGGGCGGGCGCGGCCGCATGGGCCATCCCGGCAGCGCCGAGGATGGTGAGCCAGAACATAGGTCGAAGCATCGACTATAGTGTAAAAGATGTCGCTGACACTCTGGCTGATACGCCACGGGGAAACCGCATGGAGCCTTTCGGGCGCGCACACCGGGCGGACGGATCTGCCGCTCACCGAGGCGGGCCGCGAAAACGCCGCCGCCGTAGGCCGCTGGCTGGCCGGCCGGAAGTTCTCGCTGGTTCTCTCGAGCCCGCTCGCGCGGGCGCGCGAGACCTGCCGGTTGGCGGGCTATGGCGATGCCGCCCAGGTGGACGCCAACTTGTGCGAGTGGGACTACGGCGACTACGAAGGCCGCACCACCGCCGAGATCCGCAAGCAATCGCCCGGCTGGTCGCTATGGACCGACGGTCCGCTGCACGGCGAGACGGTAGCGCAGGTGGGAGCGCGCGCGGATGCCGTGCTGGCGCGGGTTTCCGAGGTCGAGGGCGACGTGGCGCTGTTCGCGCATGGCCACCTTCTGCGCATTCTCACGGCGCGCTGGCTGGGTCTTGCGCCGGACTGCGGACGCTTGTTCGCGCTGGCCACCGCGACGGTTAGTACCCTCGGGCACGAGCACGAAACCCGCGTGATTTCACAATGGAATTTGCCGGCTGGGGCGTGAGCACTCCGTGACAAGGGCCAAAACAGGCATGGCCACGGATGAACACGGATAAACACGGATAAGACAAACCCGCGACAAAGCCGCGTAACTTTTTCGCCATTCCGCAGTATAAAGATCATGCCGACCGTACTGCGGGACCTCCAGTATTCCCTGCGCACGCTTCGTAAATCGCCGCTGTTTACTTCCGTGGCGCTGCTGTCGCTGGCTCTCGGGATCGGCGCCAATGTGGCGATTTTTACGTTGGTGAATCAACTCATTCTGCAATTGCTGCCGGTGAGCCATCCGGAGCAGCTCGTGCTGCTGACCGCGCGCGGCCAACACTACGGCAGCAACACCGGCCGCAATTCGCTTTCCTATCCGATGTATCAGGACTTTCGCGACAAGAACCAGGTCTTCGGCGGCCTCTTCTGCCGTTACGGCAACACCTATAGCGTCGGCTTCAACGGCCGCACGGAACTGGTGGCGGGCGAAGACGTGTCGGGCAATTATTTTTCGGTGCTCGGCGTAGGCGCGGCGGTGGGCCGCGTGTTTACCGCCGCGGACGACGTGGTGGAGGGCGGCCATCCGCTGGCCGTTCTGAGCTACGCCTACTGGAAAACGCGCTTCGCCGGCGATCGCGGCGTCATCGGCAAGAATATCGTGGTCAACGGCTATCCTCTGACCATCGTGGGGGTGAGCCGGGCGGGCTTCGACGGCGTCGAGCCGGGCTATTCGCCGCAAATCCGCGTCCCCATGGCCATGCATGACGATCTGCCCAAATCGCCGTTCCCGGAATTGAAAAACCGGCGGCGCCGCTTCGTGCAAGTGTTCGGCCGGCTGAAGCCGGGCGTCACGCTGGAAGCAGCCAAAGCCGGATTGCAGCCGCTGTTCCACCAGATGCTGCGGATGGAAGTGCAAATGCCCGAGTTTGCCAAGACCACCGAATACACCAGGCAACGATTCCTGGCGATGTCGATGGACGTGCTGCCCGCTTCCAAGGGGCGCTCGCAATTGCGCGAGCAGTTTTCGAAGCCGCTCGTGGCGCTGATGGGCATCGTCGCGGTGGTGCTGCTGATCGCCTGTTCCAACCTGGCGAATCTGCTGATCGCGCGGGCTTCCGGGCGCCAGAGAGAGGTCGCCATCCGCCTCGCCTTGGGCGCCACGCGGGGGCGGTTGATCGGCCAATTGCTGGTGGAAAGCGTGATACTGGCGACCGCGGGCGGCGCGCTCGGTCTCGGGCTGGCGATCTTTATGGACAAGGCTTTGCTCGCCTTTCTGCCGGAGAACCTTGCGGTGCTGAGCGTCTCCACCCGCCCGGACGCCACGGTGCTGGGATTCGCGCTGGCAGTTTCACTGCTCACCGGCCTGATTTTCGGGCTGATGCCCGCGCTCGAAGCCACCCGCCCGCAACTGGCGTCGACATTGAAGGAGCAAGCCGGCGCGGTGGCAGGCGGCACGGCGGTGCTGCTGCGCAAGGGACTGGTGGTGGCCCAGGTGGCGCTCTCGCTGCTGCTGCTCATCGGCGCAGGGCTCTTTGTGCAAAGTCTGAAGAACCTGAAAGAGCTGAACCCCGGCTTCCGAACCGCGAACCTGGTGAGCTTCGCCGTGGAGCCAACCCTGGGCGGTGAGACCAAGGAGTGGTCCCTGGATTACTACCGGCGCCTCAGTGAGCGAATCCAGGCGCTCCCTGGAATCGCTTCGTCGGCTTTCGCCGTGGCGCCGGTGCTGGACGACAATGAGTGGGACAACACCATCGCGGTGGAAGGCTACACGGCGAAGGTTGGCGAGTACGTCGATCCCCACATGCAGTTCTGTTCCCCGGGCTTCTTCCAGACTCTGCGGATTCCCATTCTGGCGGGGCGCGACTTCCGGCTGGAGGACGACGCGGCCGCTCCCAAAGTGGGGATCGTGAACCAGAAATTCGCGCACAAGTATTTCGCCAACGTCAACCCCGTTGGGATGCACGTGGGAATGGGCGGGAATCCGGGAACCAAACTCGATGTCGAGATTGTGGGAGTGGTGGGCGACACGAAATACGAAACCATGCGGGACCAAGTACCCTACGAGTTGTATGTGCCCTACACGCAGGTGCCGTGGGTAAACGGGATGACCGCCTATCTGCGCACTGCGGCGGACCCGGCCAGCCTGTTCCCCAGCCTGCGGAAGGTCTTGACGGAACTCGATCCGAGCGTTCCGTTCTACCGCATGCATACGCTCGATCGACAGGTGGAGAATTCGCTGATTACCGAGCGGTTGCTGGCCACGCTATCCGGCGGTTTCGGCCTGCTGGCCACGCTGCTGGCGGCCATGGGGCTATACGGTGTGATGGCCTTCATGGTGGCGCGGCGCACGCGCGAGATCGGCATTCGCATGGTGCTGGGGGCGAGCGGAGGGTCGGTGGTGTGGCTGGTGATGCGCGAAGTGATGCTGCTGGTGGGCATCGGCGTAGCCATCGGGCTGCCGGCGGCGCTGGGACTTACGCGACTGGTGCAGGCGCAATTATTCGGCGTGGCGCCGGGCGATGGTCTGACGCTGTGCCTGGCCGCCGTCGGCATCGCCGCCGTCGCGTTGCTCTCCGGCTATCTTCCGGCGCGCAGAGCTACGGGAATCGATCCCATGCGCGCGCTGCATTGGGAGTAAGGAGTTGTGGCGTGGACGCCCGGCCCGTAAGTAGTCCAGTCCCCCGGAGCGTGCGGGCTTCTGTCGCGAAACTCAAGTCAAAGGACAAAGACCGCTTGCTCACGCGCGCGGCTCGGTAACACTGCGTTGATTCCAGGAGATTTGTTACAGAGCCGCGACTGCGACAGAAGCTAATACCTCGTCCGGTCCTCTTTGACGGCCCACTCGGCGAAGGGCCGGGCGGCGGCAGCGTTTCCCACGTGGATCATGGGAATGCCGCGCTCGCCCGGCGGCGCGGCAATCTGGCGGTAGATGAAGGAATCGTCGAAGCCGGCGGCGCTGGCTTCAGCTTGCGTGGCGGCAAAAAAAACCCGCGCCGGCCGCGCCCAATAGAGGGCCGCCAGACACATGGGGCAGGGCTCGCAGGATGTGTAAACGTCGCAACCGGTCAGTTGGAATTCTCCGAGCACGCGGCAGGCCTCGCGAATGGCCACCATCTCGGCGTGCGCCGTGGGATCGTTGGTGCGCGTCACCTGGTTGGTTCCGGTGGCGATGACCACTCCGTCCTTCACCACCAGGGCGGCGAAGGGGCCGCCATCCCGGCGGACGTTTTCCACCGCCAGATCGATCACCTGCCTGATCAGAGAATCGTCCAACCCGCACCTGTTGCCAATTGTAAAGGAAACCCGCGCTCTATGGCTGAACGAGGCCCGCGCGGATGGCGTAGCGCACCATGCTGGCGGTCTCGTGAACGCCCAGTTTCTCCAGGATGCGGCTGCGGTGCGAATCGGCCGTTTTGTAGCTGATGCCTAATCGCGCGGCAGCCTCTTTGGTGGATTTGCCTTCGGCGATCAGCACCAGCACCTGCCGCTCGCGTTCGGTCAGGGCAAAGACCAGGCGCACCGATTCTTCGTCGGGGGTGAAGATGCCGCGCTTGCGGTCGGTGATGTCCGTGACCGTTCCCAGGTATCCGGCAAACGACCCGTTGAGACGATTGAGAGGAGTGCCGTTGTCTTCCACCCAGGTGTAGCTGCGGTCGCCGCGTTGCAGCCGATACTGTACGTGGAACGGCTGGCGGCTGGTGAATGACTTGATATACGTCTCGATGCACAGGTTGCGGTCATCGGGGTGCAAACCGTCGGTCCATCCGCTGCCGATTTCCTGTTCCGGCGTGCGCCCGCGGAACTCCAGCCACGCCCGGTTCACGAAATTGCGCATGGCGTCGATGCCCGAAGACCAGATGGGGAACGGCGCGGAATCGGCAAGTTGCCGGAACTGCCGGTCTTCTTCCCCCTGTAGCCGGTCGGCCTGTGCTTCCAGCTCGGCGATCCGCTGGCGGAGTGCTGCTACTTCCTCGAATTGATGTCCCGGAGCCATGTTGAATCCAACCTGAACCAAGATAATAGGATAGCGGATCGCCGGGGTAAAGTACCAAAATGGTGGCAGGCCAGCTTGACAAATCCCGAATTACGCGGTAACCGTTTGAAGCAACTGGCTTTTTTGGAACTTCCCGAGATCCTTCTGGGAACTATGATTAAAGGTAGCATGGCGCATTACTCGTCTCAAACCGATGACGAACTCTTGTTCCGCCTGCGAAACGGGGATGAACAGGCGTTTGCGGTGCTCTACCGGCGCCGCCATGGCGCCATCTACCGCTTTGCCATGCACATGAGCGGATCCCCGGCGGCCGCGGAGGATATCACGCAGGAAGTATTTCTGGCGTTGCTGCGCCAGGAGTGCGGCTACGACCGGGAACGCGGCACGCTTTCGGGATACTTGTTCGGGATTGCGCGCAAGCTGGTGCTGCGGAACCTGGAACGGGGGCGGTCGGACGTGCCCCTGGAAACGGACACCGACGAAATGGCGCCCCGCGAACTGGCGGTGATTGACGATCCGCTGGCGGGGCTGACGCGGCACGAAGCCATCGAGGGGTTGCGGCGCGCGGTGCAGGCGTTGCCGCGGCGCTACCGCGAAGTGGTGGTGCTGTGCGACCTGGAGGAACTGGATTACGCGGAAACGGCCGTGGTCTTGGGCTGTCCCATCGGCACGGTGCGCTCCCGCATGCATCGGGCGCGCGCTTTGCTGCTCGAAAAACTGAACCAGGACCGCAAACCCCGGCTGGCGGTGGATGCCTGGAAGCCAATGAGGTGCGCAATATGAATTGTCTGGAGTTTTGGAACAATCTACCCCTGGGAGGACGCGACCTAACGGAGGAGCAGGCCGGCCATCTGGCGGAGTGCGGCACGTGCGCCGCGCAGTGGAGGCCGCACCGGTCGCTGGCGGCCGGTCTGCAATCGATGGGGCAGGAGTGGCGCAAATTGCAGGCTCCGCCGCGCTTGGAGGCGGGCCTCACGGCTGCGTTCCGCTCGCAGGCCGGCTTCCAGGTTCGCCGCTCGATGGGGCACTCGTGGTGGACGCCGGTGTTCGCCTGGACCACCACCGCCGCCGCCATGCTCGCCTTGGCGGTGGTATTGATTCGCGGCTACCAGCCGGCGCCCGCGCGGCCCGGCACCGTCGCCGCTCCCCGCCACACGGCCCAACCCCTGATGCAGACGGCCGTGGCGGCAAGCGATGCCGATTCCGATGACGATGCCTCGGTGTTAGGCGACGGTTTCATTCGCCTGCCGAATGCGCCGCGCATCGGACCGAACGAGGATTACAACCTGGTGCGGGTGGAAGTGCCGGGCTCCGCCATGATCGCCATGGGAGTCTCGGTGGGTGAGGATCGCGCCACGGAAACCGTAGTGGCGGATGTGGCGCTTGGCCCGGATGGCACGGCGCGCGCGGTGCGCCTGGTATCCGACGGCGGGACGTTTTAGGAGTAGCGGAAATGACGCGAATTCTGTTGGTTGGCCTTCTGGCCTTGGCTGGGGGTGTGCAAGCCCAGCCGCAA
>Ga0182030_10005858_pt1 | contig 26014 bp, 28 predicted proteins | sample 812S3MmetaG_FD_121299 | JGI IMG/M metagenome (GOLD analysis project Ga0182030, IMG submission 121299) | Permafrost microbial communities from Stordalen Mire, Sweden - 812S3M metaG (Illumina Assembly) | ecosystem: Environmental > Terrestrial > Soil > Wetlands > Permafrost | place: Sweden...
GCCTCGGTCTCCACGACCGCGCCGCGCGCGGTGTTGATAAGGTACGCGCCTTTTTTAATCAGTGAAATGTTTTGCCGGTTTATAAGATGATGCGTGTGCTCGTTGTAGGGGACATGGAGCGTGACGATGTCTGCTTGCGCAAGCAACTCCTCGAGCGTTGCATAGGTAAAATTATTTTCTTTTGCGAGCTCATCATCGCGATGCGCGTCAAACACAAGCGCCTTCATGCCAAAGCCATTGGCGATTTTTACCACGTAGATGCCGATGTGCCCGCATCCGACGACTCCTATGGTCTTGCCTTGCAAATCAAAGCCCGTGAGCCTCTCTTGCGAAAATGAGCCGGTTTCCGAAACCTGCTCGTGCGCCTCGCACACGCGGCGCGACAGCGCCAAGATGAGTGCAAACGCAAACTCCGCCACGGTATTGACGCCGTAGGAGGGGACACTTGCCACCGCGATACCGCGCTTTTTGGCCTCTACTAAATCGATATGGTCAAAGCCGGTTGAGCGCGTGGCAATGAGTTTGAGTTTTGGATATGTATCAAATACGGGAGCGTCAACATGGCCGTTAACAAAGGTGCAAAGCATCTCAGCCTCCGGGTCGCCTGCGTTGTCTTGTACCGTGCCGAGTTTAAAAACAATATCCAACCCCGGCAACTTGTCTTTTATGTAAGCCTCCTCCCAAGCTTCCTGTCCAAAATATACGAGTTTCATATACACAGAGTACTCCTCTGGTGGGGCAGGGAGCAAAAACTTATCCCCAATCCCCGCGGCGACTCCACGGATTTTTGCAGTACGCACTTCATTGACAATATATACAGTGTATATATACTGTATATATGACCAGTAAAGTAATATTCAACATAGACAGCTCCCTTAAAAATGCGGCCATGAAAAAGGCGCAAAAAGAGGGGTTGACCTTGAGCGCGGTGCTTACTATGACCACGCGCGCTTTTGTCGACAACACCATCAAGGTTGGCGTGTTTGAGCGCGAGCTCGGGCAAGCCCTTGGAGAGATGCGCCAGGGCAAGAAAGTGCCTGCGGCCGAGGTGTACAAAAAGCTCGGCATCAACTAACGTAGGGCATGCCCATTTTTTATGTGCCAACAGCTATTGCCCAGCTTGGCGCGTTGCCTAAAGCCGCCCAAGTGCGGATAAAAAAGAAGTTGGATTTTTATGCCAAGCAAGAAGACCCTCTCCATTTTGCAAAACATCTGGTAGGGTACGACGCGTACCGTTTCCGCATCGGAGAGTATCGCGTCATCTTTGCGCTTGAGCAGAGAGCTCTCTGCATCCTTATGATAGTCAAACGCGATGAGGCGTATAGCGAGCTTTAAAATATCAAGGACGGTCCTTGCTGTGATTGTGTGAGGTCTATACTTGCAAAGTGCTGTCCACCCATATACCTTGCACGCACTGGGCGGGGGGGGGTAGACTAGAGGCTGTATTTAGCAATTTATTAGTTACTCTATATTTAATGCTTAAAAAACACATAGGTGCGGGTGTATTAGCTCTCGGGCTCCTGTTCTCCGTAGGATTTGTGGCACCGCCGGCTCAAGCGGCAGGGCTCACTTCCACCCAAGTTTCAGCCATTCTTTCGCTCCTTTCCTCCTTCGGTGCCGACCAAGGCACTATTAGTAGTGTGTCTGCTGCATTAGGTGGCTCAACTACCGCCGGTGTGTCCTGCAGCTCCTTTGCTGATGTTCACTACGGTGACTTTGACAACGACTCAGGCGGCAGGGTGTCGCAGTTGCAGACGTTCCTCGGTATTGCATCTAACACCTTTGGTTTTGGCACCTATGGTAAAAAAACTCAAGCCGCGTGGAATGCCCAATGCGGCGGGACAACATCAACTCAAAATTCTTCCACTGGCCTCACTGTTTCATCAAACTATGGTGCTGCACCGTTGACCGTTACATTCTCCAACTTGCCGGTTACTGCCGCAGAAGAAAATCTCAACTTTGGTGACGGACAGTCAACTTCCAATGGCGCAACCGGATATTGGCCGAGTGGTGGTGTCGTTCATACGTATACGACTCCCGGAACCTACACAGTGACTCTCTTAGGAGAAATGTCGGAAGGACAGCTGGGGAGTGCAACAATCACTGTCACAGGTAGCAACTCAACTCAATCGTCTGCTATGCCGACTTGTACGCTGACACCAAGTGCCTATACTCCAAGCTTGTACACCTCCGTACCGGGACAGATTTATGTCAAGTTAAACTCAAGTGTTACCTTCACTTGGGCAAGTCAAAACGCAACTTCGGGTATGTGGAGCTCGGGTGACAAAGCGGGAACAAGTGGCTCAACTACATTCAACAACCTCACGCAATCTACCAATAACTACAGTATTACTTTTACCGGTCCTGGGGGTAGCACAACCTGTGGTGCAACAATCTACGTTGACCTCAAGGGATAATATAGTCTAAAGGAATCAAAAACACCGCCTTTTTGGGGCGGTGTTTTTGTTTATGCATTAACATCCGACTTCACTTGGCGGACTTCTTTTTTTAACATTTTACCCTCTTTGTCTACTTGGTAGAGCACGACCGCGCCAAAGAGCATCTCCACCTCGCGCGCCTGCTCATGCGGTATCGACTCCATGTATATAGTGAGCGCGCGGAGTGCATTGCCGTGCGAGACCACGAGCACGTTATGCCCGGCGGCAAGCAGCGGCACAATGTTGCTGCAATAAAACGGCACGACGCGCTCGTAGACCATCTTTAATGTCTCGCCGTTTGGCACCGGACAGTCCCAGTTGCGGCGTATGTTATCAAACGCCTCTTTGCCGATAGCCTTTTCCATCTCCCACTTGTTTTTGCCGGTGTAGTCGCCGTAGTCGCGCTCGTCGAGCGCATGCGTATACTCGGCCGGCACATGATATTGCTCGAGCTCGTTGAGCATGCACGAGAGAGTCTCGATGGAGCGCACCTGCATCGAGGCAAAGACGTTGTCGATGCGCGTGCCTTTTAACAGCGCGCCCATCTCTTTTGATTTTTCAAATCCGTACTCGGTGAGATGCACGTCGCGCGTGCCGGTCCACATGCCTTTTTTGTTCCACTCCGACTCGTGGTGCCGCGCAATGATAAGAGTACCGGGTAAGGTCATAGCAAATGAAATGCGCGCTCTCCGCGATGTTTTTCCGCCTCAACCACAATGCGCTCCATCATGGCTACAGCCTCAGTGGGGTAATGTCCCGACGCCGACTCCTCCGAGAGCATCACCGCGTCAGCGCCGTCCATGATGGCCGCCTCAACATCGGTAACCTCCGCGCGCGTGGGCTCCTTGTGCTCGGTCATCGAGAGCATCATTTGCGTTGCAACGATTACCGGCTTTCCCGCGGCGTTGGCTGCTGTGACGAGCATTTTTTGTACAAAAGGGATGTCCTCGAGCGGCACCTCGCTGCCCAAGTCGCCGCGGGCCACCATGATGCCGTCGGCTGCCGCGACAATTTCGTCGATATGCTCCACTGCCACTTGGCGCTCTATTTTTGCGATAATTTTTTGCGTACCGCCGTGCTTTGCGATAACCGCGCGCAACGCCTCTACATCGGCCGCGCCTCCCACAAACGAGAGCGCAAAATACTCAACCTTTTCCTCAATGCACACCTCCACTTGTGCCTCCTCCTCGGGTGTTAAGAGCGGTGCGGCCGGGTCGTAGGTGTGGCCAACTTTTTCGGCAATGCGGCGCGCAGGAAGATCGGCCAAAATAATAGGCGTGGCCCTACCGCACGCGGCGGCACCGTCGCGCGCGGCGCGTATCTGATTTTCGGCCTCGGCTCTGTCGGGTATCCAGGCAAAGTTGAGCCGTGCAACGTCCATGCCCGCCGCGCTCATTGCGCAAAGCGTGTCTGCGGTTTTAGAAGAGGGGCCGATGGTGGCGACTATTTGTGCGCGTGAGCTCATATCTTTTTCTTATATATTACATTTAAACAAAAGAAAACATAAATTTTGTGAGCGCTGCGAGCTGCCAAGGGGAGCAAAATTTATGTTTTCTTTTGTTTTTATTTTTTTAATGTTTTCTCTATCTCCATCAACCTATTATATTTGCACACGCGCTCGCCGCGTGCGAGCGAGCCGCTCTTTATTAGCGGGCAGCTAAGCCCCACCGCGAGGTCGGCAATGAAGGTATCGGTTGTTTCGCCCGAGCGGTGCGAGGCAAACGGCTTCCAGCCTTGTTTTTTGGTAAGCATCACGGCCTCAATCGCTTCGGTGATGGTGCCAATTTGGTTGGGTTTTATCAGCACCGCATTAACGGCATTTTTTTCGATAGCGGTTTGTATTCTTTTTATGTTAGTTACCAGCAAATCATCGCCGACAATTATCGTTTTGCCGCCCATCGCTGCGGTGAGTACCACAAAACCGTCCCAATCATCCTCGGCGAGGCCGTCTTCGATAAGCATGAGAGGGAAGCGGGCTGCCAACACTTGATACCACGCAATCATTTCACCGCTCGGGAGTATTTTTTCCTCGCCGTTAATCTTGAGATGATACGCGCCGTCGACGTAAAAGCTCGAGGCCGCCGCGTCGATACCGATGTGCACTTGCGCTGTGGTGTAGCCCGCTTGTTGTATCGCCGCAACCATGAGCTCGAGCGCCTCCTCGTTGGAGTGGAGCTTGGGTGCAAAGCCGCCTTCGTCGCCAACGCCCACGCTATAGCCTTTTTGCTTTAAAATATCTTTAAGCGTGTGGAGAATCTCCGAGCCGACACGCACCTTCTCGGCAAAACTCTCAAACGCAATCGGCGCCAGCATAAACTCTTGTATGTCGAGGCCGCTGTCCGCGTGTTTGCCGCCGTTGATGATGTTAAACATCGGCTGGGGCAGGGCAAAAGCGGTATTGCCGGCCAAACTCCCGAGGTGTTGATAGAGCGGCATGTTTTTTTCTTGTGCAGAGGCCCTCGCAAATGCCAAAGAGACACCGAGCAGTGCGTTGGCGCCGAGCCGCGACTTGTTGGGAGTGCCATCGAGCTCTAGTAAAAAAGCATCTAGTTGTGCTTGTGTAAACTCTTTGCCAACCACATTTTTGTTTATTTCATCATTAACATGCTCAACCGCCTTGAGCACGCCACGGCCTTTGTAGCGGCCAGCGTCGTTGTCGCGCAACTCCAAAGCCTCGTGGCTGCCGGTGCTAGCCCCGGAGGGTACCGAGGCAGTGGCAGAGGTGCCTTCGAGGCCGAGAGTGACCTCAAGGGTAGGCTCGCCCCGAGAGTCCAAAATTTCCCGAGCCAAAAGTGTGCGTATAATCTTCATGCGGTGTAAAATGCCTTGCTACTACTATACACCTGCCGGGCACTCTTTACCCATCTTCGGATGTGTTTTCGCGTCTCTTGTGCACACACTTTTTTGTTCACATCCCTCAAACTGCGAGTACTATAGATAGGCAGTTATTAGTCTAAAAATTAGCTCCTTATGCCCAAGCCCCTAGCCGCCATTTCCAGCGTTATTAAGCGAGACGGCTCGACTGCCTCGTTTGATATAAAGAAAATCGAAACCGCTGTCGAAAAGGCTATGAAGGCGGCCGGCGAGTTTAAAGAGGGCGGCCCAAAGAGCGTGGCCGATGGCGTGGTTAAGGCGCTTGAGCGCGAGGCCGCGATAGAAAAAGACTTTGTGCCCACGGTTGAGGGCGTGCAGGACATCGTAGAGCAACAACTCATCTTCAAAAAGTTTTCCGCTACCGCAAAAGCCTATATCTTGTACCGCGAAAAGCACGCCGAGATGCGCGCATTTGCCACCGCAACCTCGCTTGGCTTGGTGGACAACTACCTAAGCGAGCTCGACTGGCAGGTAAAAGAAAACAGCAACATGGGTTACTCGCTTCAGGGGATGAACAACTATATCTTTTCCGAAGTGAGCAAAACATACTGGCTCAACAAAGTGTATCCAAAAAATATCCGCGATGCATACGAGCACGGCGACATGCACATCCACGACCTCGGCACGCTCTCGGTGTATTGCGTGGGTTGGGACTTGCAAGATTTGCTCATGGAGGGCTTCCGCGGCGTTGCCGACAAAATAGAGTCGGGGCCGGCAAAACATTTGCGCACCGCGCTGGGGCAGATGGTCAACTTTATGTATACGCTCCAAGGCGAGGCGGCAGGCGCCATCGCGTTTTCCAACTTTGACACGCTGCTCGCGCCGTTTATCCGCTACGACAAACTCACACAAGCTGAGGTTAAGCAGGCGCTCCAGGAGTTTATCTTTAACATGAACGTCCCCACGCGCGTGGGCTTTCAAACGCCGTTCTCAAACATCACGCTCGACCTCACTCCATCGCCCAACTTTAAAGATATGCCGGTAGTTATCGGCGGCAAGCCCCAAAAAGAAAAGTACGGCGAGTTTCAAAAGGAGATGGATATGCTCAACAAGGCCTTTTTTGCCGTGATGGGCGAGGGCGATGCGGCCGGCCGCGTGTTTACTTTCCCGATCCCGACCGTCAACGTCACCAAAGACTTCGACTGGGACAACCCCAACCTCGCGGGCCTTTGGGAGATAACCGCCAAATATGGCATCCCGTACTTTAGCAACTTTGTTAACTCGGACATGAAGCCGGAGGACACGCGCTCCATGTGTTGCCGCTTGCGGCTCGACTTAAGCGCGCTCGATAGGCGCGGCGGCGGCCTCTTTGGCGCGAACGCCTTGACCGGCTCGGTGGGGGTTGTCACCATCAACATGCCGCGGCTCGGCTATGTCGCCAAGCACAAAGCGGCGGGGGATGCTAAAGCAGCCAAAGAGCTGTTTTACGCGATGCTGGCCGAAAAAATGGACATCGCAAGAGAGAGCCTTGAGATAAAGCGCAAGATGTTGGAGAAGTTTACCGATGCCAACCTCTATCCGTACACCAAGTTTTATCTGCGCAAAATTAAAGAGGCAACCGGCTCATATTGGGAAAATCATTTTTCGACTATTGGCTTGTTTGGCCTCAACGAAGCGGCGCTCAATTTGCTTGGTGTTAACCTTGGCACCGAGGAGGGTCAGACGTTTGCGGCCGAGACGCTCGATTTTATGCGCAACCGGCTTGTTGACTACCAAAAAGAAAGCGGCAATCTCTACAACCTTGAGGCAACGCCTGCCGAAGGCCTTTCGTACCGGTTCCCCAGCAGAGACCGCAAGCAATTCCCCGACATTATTGTGGCCAATGAGGAGCAGTCTCACCATGGCGCGCAACCGTTTTACACCAACTCCTCGCACTTGCCGGTCAACTATACCGATGACATCATCGAAGCGCTCAACATCCAAGACAATCTGCAAACCAAATACACCGGCGGCACGGTCATGCACCTCTTCCTCGGCGAGCGCATAGCCGACCCGCGTGCGATACCTGCGTTGGTCAAAAAAATCTGCGAAAATTACAAGTTGCCGTACTTTACGATTACGCCGACCTTTAGCGTTTGTAGCTCGCATGGCTATATCGCGGGCGAACATCAAGAGTGTTCCACCTGCGGTCGCGCATGCGAGGTATACTCGCGCATCGTGGGGTACTTGCGCCCGCTCAGCCAATGGCACACCGCCAAGCAAGCCGAGTTTGCCGTACGCGCAACCTACAATCCGGAGAGTGTCGCCGCATCCACACCTCACAAAGCCGTGCTCACTACCTAGCCTATGGTGTTTGGCGGGGTAGAAAAGTTTACGCTCATTGACTATCCCGGGAAGATTGCATGCATGGTGTATACCATCGGATGCAATTTTCGATGTCCCTATTGTCACAACCCGGAGTTGGTAGACGAGACGACCGACGTGCATATTGCCGAGCGCGAGCTGTATGATTTTTTGGACACCCGCAAAGGGATGCTCGACGGTGTGGTTATTACCGGCGGCGAGCCCACGATGCACGACGATCTGCCGCGTGTCATGCGGGAGATAAAAAGCCGCGGGTTTTTGGTAAAGCTCGACTCCAACGGCACGCGCCCCGAGATGCTCCGGCAGGTTATTAAAGACGGCCTCGTCGACTACATTGCCATGGACATCAAGTCGCCGTTGGCAAAATATACCGGCACGGTAGCGAGGCCGGTCGATGTTGAGGCGATACGCGAGAGTGTTAAACTCCTCATGACCTCGGGCATTGCATACGAGTTTAGGACCACGGTGGTTAAAGCCCAGCTCACACCGGATGATATCGAGCAGATAGGCAGAGAGATACAAGGGGCAAAGGAGTATGTACTCCAAAAATTTATCCCGACAAAGATATTAAATCCGCAGTTTAAACGCAAGGTCAGCTATAGCGACGAAGAGTTTGTACAGTTGCAAGCCATGCTTGCCCATTATGTCGACCAATGCCACATCAGATAAACACTCCGGCGGGGGAGAGAGAAAGCCTGTGTATCTCGACTACGCCGCAACCACGCCAACCGACCCTCGAGTGCTCGAGGTAATGCTGCCGTACTTTGACGCACGCTACGGCAACGCCTCTTCTATGTATGCAAGCGGGCGTCGCGCGGCAGGAGCTATTAGCTATGCACGCGGAACGTTGGCGCGGATACTTGGCTCAGAGCCCGAAGAGATTTTGTTTACCGGCTCGGGTACCGAGTCGGACAATCTCGCTATACTCGGCGTCGCCCGCGCCAACGAGGCGTTTGGGAAACATGTAATTGTCTCGGCTATCGAGCACAAAGCGGTGCTCGAGTCGGCTAAAGAGCTCGAGCGCGAGGGGTTTGAGGTGAGCATTGCACCGGTCCATGCCAACGGGCTTATTGACTTGGATGCGTTTGAAAAACTTTTGCGCAACGACACCATTCTCGTTTCGATAATGTACGCCAACAACGAGGTTGGCACTATCGAGCCTATTGCACAGATTGCCGCGATTATAAAAAAGCATCGAGGTCAAAAAAACTTTCCGCTCTTCCACACCGATGCGTGCCAAGCGGCCGGTTTGTTGCCGCTCAATGTCCAAAAACTCGGCGTCGATTTGATGACATTAAACGGCTCAAAAATATATGGCCCCAAAGGTATTGGCTTGTTGTATAAAAAGAAGGGCGTTTTACTCCTGCCCATTATCGTGGGCGGCGAGCAGGAGCGCGGGCTCCGCGCCGGTACCGAGAGCGTGCCGCTCATTGTGGGGCTTGCCGAGGCGCTCTCATTGGCGGAGGCTTTTCGCGATGACGAAGCCGCGCGGCAGACCGAGCTCCGCGATTATTTTATTGCCGAGGTGCGCAAAAAAATCCCCGGGGCGTTCTTAAACGGGCACGAGCATGAGCGCCTCCCTAACAACGCGCACTTTTCCTTCCCAGACATCGAGGGTGAGTCTATACTGCTTATGCTCGACCAAGCGGGCGTGGAGGTGTCGACCGGCTCGGCATGCTCGGCACTCGACCTCAAGCCGTCGTATGTGCTCTTAGCGCTCGGACAAAGCGCCGAGCTTGCACACGGGAGCGTGCGGTTTACCCTCGGGCGGCACACCACTAAAGAAGACATCGACTACGTACTCTCGGTCTTGCCCGGCATTGTCGCGCGTTTAAGCTCGGTGTCGGCGCTCACTGCAACAATATGAAACAAGAAAAAGAAATTGCAAAAGTAATAACTAAAGCGCCCACATGCGATGTCGAAGCGTGGGTGTACAGCGACATTGTTAAAGATCATTTTTTTAATCCGCGCAATTTGCTGCTCGACGAAAAAAACTATGTAGCCGACGGCATTGGCGTGGTGGGGAGTCCGGCATGCGGCGACTTAATGGCTCTGTGGATTAAAGTTGTGGATGGGCGCATTAATGAGTGCAAGTGGCGCACGTTTGGATGCGCGTCGGCCATTGCCTCAACCTCGATGCTCTCAGTAATGGCAACCGAGGAGGGCGGCATGACGCTTGCGCGTGCAAAAAAAGTTACGCCCGAGGCAATCATCGAGCGGCTTGGAGGCCTCCCGGACCGCAAATATCATTGCTCGGTGCTGGGGCATCTTGCGTTGCGGGAGGCTATACAAGACTACGAAGCGAGTGTAAAGAGTGCATGATTGGGGAAGATAAAAAAAAGTATACGGTCACAAAAACGATACCCGAAGCTCCCGGTGTCGTGAGCTTAGAGCTTTCGTGTGACACCCTTCGAAGCCTTGGCGAAGTAGGGCCTTTATATATACCGGGGCAATTTATCACCGTGTACTTGCCTGAGCTAGGCACGCCGGAGGGAAAAGCCTACAGTATTTCGAGTGCGCTGGGCGAGCCTTTGCGCATTACGGTTGAGGAACGCGGCCAGTTTTCGCGCCATTTATGTGCGCTCAAACCCAGTGGCTCGTTTTTTGCATCAGAGCCCGGCGGATATTTTTATAGCGAGTCGGACACCAGCACGCTCGTGATGCTGGCTGCCGGCATCGGTGTCGCGCCGTTTAGGAGTGTGATACTCGAGAACCTCAAAAAAAATCCCGCGCGGCGCATCGTGCTGTTGTATAGCAGCCGCACGATGCAAAATATTGTGTTTCGCAGAGAGTTAGAGGAGCTTGCGGCCAAGCACGAAGCGTTTGAAGTGCATCATTTTATTACGCGAGAAGAAAATTTGCCGGAGGGAGTCACAAAAGGCAGGATGTCTGCCGAGGCGATACTTAAAGCGGTGGGGGATGCACCCGACCCGGAGTTTTTTATCTGCGGCTCAATATCATTTGTAAGAGATATGTGGAAAGGCCTTAAACTAGCCGGCGTTGAGGAAGAGCGTTTATATACCGAAGCCTTTTTCGCGCAATAAAATCCGACTCGACTTTTTCGAGCAAAGTGGTATCGTTTTGCCGGATTTAACGCGGGAGAGGCCGGTGGACAAGTTGGGTATCGCCATCTTTGTTTTCTTAGCGGGAGGAGGGGCATTGTTTGGGGCTGGCATTAGCGCCCCTTATAGCAGACGCACCTTGATAGCGTGGGGAGTTGTTGCCATGGCGGCGGGTGCCGGATTTCTCTTCTTCGCCAAATAAACTCCTCGGCCACAGTGGCCACACAATCACGAGCGCGAGCTTCACGGCCCGCGCTTTTTTAATATAAAAAACCCGGATGCTTTTGGCATCCGGGTTGGGGTTTACTTACAACTTCACTGCGCTCCACATAACGTCTTCGACATCGGCCAGGGTATGGCCGTGCTTTTTGAGTTCGTCCTGATAGAGCCACCAGAACGCCAGCACACCCTGGAACACCACCATGGGGATGCCGTTGAGCACCTTCATGCCGTGCTCGCGCGCTTCTGCGAGCATCGGTGTTTCGGTCTTCCTAATGCGGATGTCCGAGACGATCAATGTCGGTTTTGCTTGGCTAAGCAACTCATCCGTCTGCTTCCGATTTTTTTCGATGGAGTCGGGAGTTACCGGGAGGAGCATGTCGCCGAGCGGCGAGTACTCGTCGAGTGGCGAGTTTGCGTCGTCGACAACCGACACTATCGCATCTTGGGTCGGAAGCACTGTGGGGATAAGCAAACGCTCGCCTCCCACAGCCACCTCGCGGCCGGTGTATGCGTTGATAGCGTCGGCCAACTCCTCGGCCTTGCTCACGGTCCTGTTGAGGATAGTGAGAAGGGCTCCTTGTTGCGCAAGCGCAAACGCGATAGCGCGGCCGGAGCCTCCGGCACCAAGCATAAGTACCTTGGCGCCTTTAAGGCTTTGCCGTTGCGCTCCAAACATCTCGCTTAGGCTGCGCGCAAAACCAAGGCCGTCGGTATTGTCTCCTTCAAGTTTCCCGTTCGGGAGTTTCCGTATAATGTTGACGGCGCCCATCGCTTTCGCGAGCGGCGTCAACTCGTCGAGGTAGGGGATAACAGCCTCTTTGAAGCCGATCCCCGCACCGCCGCCGCGGTAGCGCGGGTCGTTTCGAAACGTTTGTATGATAAGACCAACTTGTGTCGGGTCGGCCACCACCATGCAGTTGTGGTCCGGCATGCCAAACTTGGCGCATGCCGCATTCCACATCTGCGCCGTTTTTGCCGGATAGTTTTCGGCAATAAGCGGCATGGTAACCGGAGAGTCATCATCGACGTACCGCCAATTTTCAGGCGGTAGCGAAGCGACCTTCAGGGTGCCTCCGCGCATTAGTTCGCTTATGGTCATGTCGTGCTCCATATTTAGAGGTACGAGAATTTGATGACGCTTACGGGCTCGGTGCCCTCGATGAGGCGTTCGTCAAAGAACGAAAGGTCTCGTTGGACCTCGGTAGGGCTCTGGTACACGATAGTGTTGCGTAAGTCGTCCGATGTCAACTCCCGGAGAGGCCGGATCGAAAATGGTTCGATGCGGACGGTCCGGCTGAGATGTTCGGTACCAACATCGTCGAGCACCCGCAATACTGCAATATCCCCTTCGGTATACCCCTTTGGGTGGTCGCCGTTGCGGGTTCCCAGGCGGGGAGTGGCGGTAATTTTGCCCCCTTCAACGAGTTTTAAAAGAACGTCCAGAGATACCAAGGAGCTTGGCCGAAGCCAAATTTCCGGATGGGTTTTGTGGTTGTTTGTACTTGTGAGTGCCATGGTATGTTCCTCGTATCGCTGTTTCTATACATGATACGCCAAGTGGGCCCAATTGTTTCATTAAGGCGGAGCAGCGTATACTTTACCGCATGGCCAGTGGGGAAGATAACAGGAGCGACGAAGCGCTGGCTGCCTTGGTACAAGGAAATAATCAGGAGGCCCTCGGTGTATTAATGGACAGATACCAGGCAAAACTCATGCGGTATGGCAGGCGGTTTTTGGCGCAGGATGCCGATATTGCGGATGCGGTGCAAGATGTCTTTATAAAAGCATATGAAAATATCCAAAGCTTTGATGCGACCAGGAGATTTTCGCCATGGATCTACCGCATCGCCCACAACACCTTTGTGAACGAGCTCCGGCGCAAAAGCCGCGAGCCGCTCTTGTATATCGACCTCGATACCATCCTTGCGCATCCTTCCTATGAGTTTGATCCGGCAGCGGAGGAGGAGCGCACGGAGATGAAGGCGCTTATGGACAAAGGGCTGAGTGCACTCTCGCCGGCATATAAAGAGGTTATCATTTTGTATTATGTTGAAGACCAGAGTTACCAGGAGATTTCCGAGATTCTCGAGGTTCCTTTAGGCACGGTTGGTGTGAGGTTGCGCCGCGCGCGCGAAGCGCTTAAAAAATATGTTGAAGGAAACTGATATCAAAGAAAGGGTGTTTGCAAAAATCCGTACCGGAGAGGCTTTGATGCACCCAAGGATTTATTTTGTCGCACGCATTATTTTACTGGCGGCCGTTGCCGTTATCACGCTCGCGCTTGCCATGCTGGTGCTCAGTTTTGCCTTTTTTAGCATCCATGAGAGCGGCGAACAATTTTTGCTCGGCTTCGGACAGCGCGGTTTTGTGGCTTTTATCATGCTCTTTCCGTGGTTGCCGTTGTTGCTCACGCTGCTTTTGGTGCTGCTGCTCGATTATCTGCTGCGCTATTTTAAATTTGGGTATCGGATATCTATCCTCGAAGTTTTTTTAGTTGCGCTCGCGGTGGTGGTTGGCGCAGGGATACTCATTAACGTGACGCCGCTGCACGCAACACTCCTCAATAGTGCCGACCATGACAACCTGCCGATTATCGGCCCGCTCTATGAGCAGCTCCATGACTCACACCAGGCTGCAGGTGTATATCGGGGCGATATTTCTTCGATACAAGGCACCGAGTTTGTCATTGCACATAACGATAACGACAAAGATACCGACGACGGCACGTGGACTGTTCTTGCACCCGCCGGATTTGACATGACGACCCTACGCGTTGGCGAGCCGGTATATGTGGCCGGCAGGATGATTTTGGGAGTGGTAAACGCCTATGGCGTGCACGAGCTCACCGTGGACAGAAACTGAAATAAATTGTTCTCCTCGGGGTATTAATAGGTGTGCTATGAAAGAAACGCGAATCATCATGGGGATGCCGGTTACGGTTGTTATTGCCGATGCGTCGGCAACGCGCGACGCGTTGGAAAAAATATTTGATTTCATGATTGCAACAGATGAGCGGTTTAGCACCTATAAAAGTACGAGCGAAATCTCGCGGATTAATAGCGGCGACATTAAAGAAGGGGAGTATAGCCCCGAGATGCGCGAAATTTTTGCGCTTGCCGAACAGACAAAGCAGGAAACAAACGGCTACTTCGACATTGCCAAAGCGGACGGCTCGCTTGACCCCTCGGGTGTAGTCAAGGGCCGGGCCATACAGCGTGCGGCCGGGCTTCTCACTCAAAGCGGGTACACCAATTTTTATGTCGATGCCGGCGGCGATATACAGTCGCGCGGCGTCAACGAGCAGGGTGATGCGTGGAGCATTGGTATACGCAACCCGTTTAATCATCATGAGATAGTAAAGGTTATTTATCCGCAGGGCGCGGGCGTCGCGACATCGGGCACCTATATCCGCGGGCAGCACATCTATAACCCGCACATGCGCGAAAAGGAGTTGCACGACATGGTGAGCCTCAGCGTTGTGGCCCCCAATGTACTTGAGGCCGATCGCTTTGCCACTGCCGCGTTTGCGATGGGGAAGGAGGGTATCAATTTTATCGAACAGCTGCCGGGTTTTGAAGGGTATGCGATAGATCCCTTAGGCAGAGCGACGATGACCAGCGGTTTTAATAGGTATACTAAATCGGCATGACCACTCCGCAACTTATAACCTATGCCCGCCAACAACTTGCCGGCGGCATTGCAAAGGAAGTTATTACAAAAAATCTGGCTCAAAACGGATGGTCATCGCAGGATATTGCGGATACTTTTGCAGCGCTCTCCGCTGGGGCGCCCGTGGCCGCCGCGCCGGTTGTGTATCAAAAAGCAAAACAGCCCTCTTTTGCCGGACGGCGGGTGCTTATTTCATCGGCGCTTGTGGTAGCCTCGGCTATGTATGCGTTTTTTCAATATTCGGCGAGCGCAGAGCAGCCGGTAGTTGTAACTTCAAACTCCACCTCAACCTCGGCTCCGGCGCAAAACTCGAGCGGCTCGGTTGCAGTCACTGTGGGTCAAACGCCTGTCACTGTACCTCCTCCTCAAAAAACACCGGCTCCAACCAAGGCGCCTGCTCCGACGCCAACACCTGCACCAACGCCTACGCCCGCTCCGGCTACAAAACCGGCAGGCCAGTATGCCGACGGCACGTACACAGGCAGCGCTGCAGACGCATATTATGGAACCGTGCAGGTAAAAGCGGTTATACAAAACGGCGCACTTTCCGACGTGCAATTTTTACAATATCCCAGCGACAGGAGCACCTCGCGCCGCATCAACAGCCAGGCAATGCCCACGCTCATCAGCGAGGCGCTACAAGTGCAAAGCGCCAATGTCGACATCGTGTCGGGCGCCACGGACACCAGCCAGGCGTTTCAACAGTCGCTCGGCTCGGCGCTCGCGTTGGCAAAAAACTAATACATATTTATGAAATTTATAGACAATCTCTTAAATCGAATCACCATGTACCGCTTGGTGCTGTACTATCTGTTGGCGCTCCTCGGCGCGGCGGTAGTTTTTGGCTTTGTCGGCCTCTTGCCGTATCACCCGGAGACGCTTGCATTTTCGACCTTGCTCATCGTGGGAGTATGTTGGATTACCAACACCATTTTTGCAAAAGCGTTTGGAGCAGCAACCAACGTGGAGTCGGTGTATATCACCGCACTTATCCTCGCGCTCATTATTACGCCGGTTGTCTCAACCGATTATGCCGGAGTTGGATTTCTTATCTTTGCATCTGCATGGGCGATGGCGTCAAAATATATTTTTGCTATCGGCAAAAAACATATTTTTAACCCGGCCGCTTTTGGTGTGGCACTCGCGGCTATTGCCATTAATCAGTCGGCCACCTGGTGGGTAGGGGGCAATGTGATATTGTTGCCGATCGTATTTTTTGGCGGCCTGCTTATTGTGCGCAAAATCCATCGCTTCGATTTGGTGTGGAGTTTTGTGCTCGTGGCGCTGGCCACCGTCATCCTCACCGCCAGTTCGGGCGACTATCTGACGCCGATTACGCAGACGCTGCTCCACTCGCCGTTCTTTTTCCTTGCGTTTGTCATGCTCACCGAGCCGCTTACGATGCCGCCCAACTGGTGGCTGCGTGTCATGTACGGCACGATAGTCGGTTTTTTGTTTGCTCCCAATATTCATATCGGCTCGTTTTATCTGACGCCGGAGATTGCGCTTTTGGTCGGAAATATATTTGCCTATGGGGTGAGTCCTAAGGGGCGTTTTATGCTCACGCTTGTCGAAAAAAATAAACTGGCAACCGGCGTGCTCGAGTTTGTGTTTGCATCAGACCGGCCGTTTTCCTTCCGGCCCGGACAATATCTTGAGTGGACGCTCGGGCATCGCTTTGCCGACAATAGAGGCAACCGCCGGTACTTTACCATCGCTTCCTCGCCGACTGAAAACACCGTGCGCATGGGCGTAAAGTTTTATGAGCCGGCGAGCACGTTTAAACGGGCGCTCGGCATGATGAAGCTAAACGAGACTATATCCGCCTCACATCTCGCGGGAGACTTTGTGTTGCCAAAAGATCCCAAGAAAAAACTGGTGTTTATCGCGGGCGGCATCGGCGTGACGCCGTTTCGCAGCATGGCGCAATATCTCATCGACAAAAAAGAGACGCGCTCTGCGGTGCTCCTGTACTCCAACAAAACAGCCGCAGAGGTTGCCTACAAAGATGTGTTTGATAGCGCGGCAGCAGTGGGGCTCAAGACTATCTATGCGCTCAGCAACGAGCCGGCCCCCGTACCGGGCATGTACAACGGCTCTATAGACGGCGCGTTGATTGCGCATGAGGTACCCGACTACCAAGAGCGCACGTTTTATATCTCGGGCTCGCACGGCATGGTTGATGCGTTTAAAAAAACGCTGCATGACATGGGTGTCCCGCGCTGGCGAGTCAAATCCGACTACTTCCCCGGTTTCGCGTAGCATCTTTTATGTCTGTAGTATGATAGGCACATATGGCGCATCACCCTCATCACGAACTCCACCACATTGGCGCTGAGTCCAAACTAAATTGGCTGCGCGCCGCGGTGTTGGGCGCCAACGACGGCGTCGTGTCGGTTGCTTCGATAGTGGTTGGTGTTGCCGCCGCCACCAACTCCGCCGGTTTTATTTTAACGGCGGGCGTTGCTGGCCTCGTGGCCGGTGCGCTCTCCATGGCGGTGGGCGAGTATGTGTCGGTGAGTACGCAGCGTGATACGGAAAAGGCTTTGCTCGCAAAAGAGCGGTATGAACTTGAGCACGAGCCCGAGGCAGAGCTTGAGGAACTCACGGGGCTCTATCGTGCAAAGGGCTTAACACAAGAGACCGCACATCAAGTTGCCAAAGAGCTCACGGCGCACGATGTGTTTGCCGCGCATATCGACGCGGAGTTGCATATAGACCCAAATAACCTCGTTAACCCGTGGCAGGCTGCCTTTGCCTCGGCCGCGTCATTTTTTTGCGGCGCTATCATACCGCTCGTGGTAGTAATGCTGCCTCCCGCCGCAGTGCGGATCCCGGTTACCTTTGTGGCGGTCTTGTTTGTGCTCATCATTACTGGCATTTTGAGCGCCCAAGCCGGAGGAGCCAACAAAAAAGCCGCCGTCATTCGAGTGGTGCTCGGCGGCATCATTGCCATGGCGGTGACCTTTGGCATAGGCAAACTCTTTGGTGTGGTGGGGATATAAATTGTTAAATTAATACAGCAAAAGAAAATATAAATTTTGCTCCCCTTGGCAGCTCGCAGCGCTCACAAAATTTACATTTTCTTTTGCTTTTATATTGCAGAAGTAGTTTTTGCTACGATTGTGCGAGGGCGACGAGGCGCACCTCGGCGGCTCCTGCGGTTTTGAGTGCGCGTTTTGCTTCGACAAACGTGGCACCGGTGGTGGTGACATCGTCTACCACAATGCACATGTGGCCTTTAACCTGCTCAGGATATTTTACGAGCATCGAATTTTTTACATTTTTTAGTCGCTCGCTCCGCTCAAGCCCTTGTTGAGTTTTGGTGTTTTTAATGCGAACTAATACATGTGGCGCGTAGGAAAAACCCTCCACAAAAATAGTCTGGCCCGCCGCTCTGGTTTCAGAGCGGACGGGAGACCCGAGGACTTTTTTGGGGAGGGTTTTTCCGGAGAGTATCTTTAAAGCTGATTCACACAAAAGTTCGGTTTGATTGTGGCCACGCTGTTTGCGCCTTGCCTCGTGCATTGGCATCGGTATCAACAGCATTGTGCCGATATGTTCCTCGGCCTCGGCCAAAAGCAGGTCGGCCAGATACGCGCCCGCAAGCTCGCGGGCGCGCGAACGCGCGCGGTACTTTAACTCCCACACGAGCGCGCGCACCGCGCGCTCGTGATAGGGGAGCGTGCCGTCGTAGCGCGCAAGTGCTTGCAGTTTTTCGAGCGTGAGTTCCTCAAGCTCCCGCTCTGTCTCGCGCGGCGGCGCAAAAAGCCCCGCTAAAAAGTAAAAAACCCGGTAAATAGTTTTTTGCATATATATAAGTGGTATACTTTATGTAACGATATGGATTTTAAAGTCCCGTCTTTTTCGTCGCTGTTTAAACAAGAAGCCAAAAGCGTCATCGGCGTCGATATTGGCTCCTCATCCATTAAAGTGGTGCAGCTGCGCCGCGAGCATGGCCGCGTGATACTCGAAACGTACGGCGCCATCGCGCTTGGCCCCTATGCGGGCGTTGAGATAGGCCGCGCCACCGCGCTCCCCGCCGAGAAGATAAGCGAGGCGCTCAAGGATGTTATCCGCGAGGCCAACGTCACGACCGCCGACGCCGCCATATCCATACCATATTCTTCGAGCTTAGTCTCTATCATCAAATTGCCCGCCTCGGTTGAGAAGCAGCTTGCGCAGGTGGTGCCCATTGAGGCGCGCAAGTATATCCCGGTGCCCATCAACGAGGTGTTGCTCGACTGGTTTGTCGTCTCGGGCGGCAAAGGGAGCCAACCGTCGCCCGATGGCAAGATGGAGGTGCTCCTCGTGGCGATACACAACCAAACTATTGCAAAGTTCCGCTCCATCGCGAGCGAGGCGACTCTTGCCGCGGCATTTTTTGAAATAGAGGTGTTTAGCGCGGTGCGCGCCAGCCTCGACCATGGCATTGCGCCGGTCGCAGTGGTGGACATGGGCGCCGCCACAACCAAGTTTTATGTCGTTGAGCGCGGGCTCATACACGAGAGCCACATCATTAATCATGGCGCACAAGATTTAACGCTTGCCGCATCGCGCGCGCTTGGGCTGACCGTAGTGCAGGCCGAGGAGCATAAACGAAAGTTTGGTCTTGCCGATACGCTCAAAGACTCGTTGGAGCTCTCGCTCAACCCGCTGCTTAGTGAACTCTCGCGCACGGCGAGCGCGTACGAGCAGCGTGTAAATCAAACCTTGAGCGCCATGGTGTTTACCGGCGGCGGCGCGACGCTCAAAGGCCTCAAAGAGTTTGCACAGCAAAAAATCCAAACTGAGCTGCGCCTCTCCGACCCGTTTGGCAAAACGCAGGCACCCGCGTTTCTCGAAAAAATCCTTAAAGAGGCCGGCCCGGAGTTTAGCGTGGCAGTAGGTTTGGCACTGCGCCGCTTGCAAGAGCTTGGATAACTAACCGTACGCTATGTATATAAAAGATATTGTTGAAAAGATGCTCGGCGTGCGCATAGTGCGGCCGCAAGGCGTTGTCGTGCTCCTTGAGCAGGTACATTTGCACCGCTTTCTCAAGGAGTTTGCTGTCGACTGCGTGTTTGATGTGGGCGCCAACGAAGGGCAGTATGCCGAAATGTTGCGCACGCACGCCGGTTACAAAGGACACATTGTTTCTTTTGAGCCGATACCCGCTCTTGCCGCACTATTGCGCAAAAAAGCTGCGCACGACCCGCTGTGGCATATCGAGGAGGTTGCACTCGGCGCAAACGCCGGCAAAGCCACCTTTAATGTCATGCAAAAAAGCGCGTTTAGCTCTCTGCACGCGCCAACACAGAGCGAAGTTGGCCTGTTTACCAACGCCAACAAAGTAACCGAGCAAATTTCGGTTACGATAGCAACGTTACCGGAAATGTTTGCAAAATATCAAAAAGAACTTGGATTTAAACGGCCGTTTTTAAAGATGGACACGCAAGGGCACGACCTCGAGATTGCGCGCGGGGCGGGGGAGACACTCAAACAGTTTGTGGGGCTGCAAAGCGAGCTTTCAATAAAGAGGATTTACGAAGACACCTCCGACTACCGCGTGGTGCTCGACTACTTTGCCTCGCAAGGCTTTGAGTTAAGCGCCTTTGTCCCCAACAATCAAGGCAACTTCCCGCAGTTGATAGAAATAGACTGCATCATGTACAACAAAAAGTTTTATGATTGATATCTTTACGCGCTCGACCCTCAATCCTATTCTCCAGCCTGAGGGAAGTGAATGGTGGAAAATTTATAATCCGGGAGCCATACTCGACAAAAAGGGAATGGCTCATCTTTTCCCGCGCGTGATGAAAAAGGAAGAAGACTGGAACTCAAGAATTGCTCACGCGGTCTCTCAAGATGGTGAGCATTTTGTTTGGGATAAAGAGCCCATACTCGTGCGCAGCGGAAAAGATGAGTTGCGGGGGCTTGAGGACCCGCGCGTCACGCTCATCGGCGATACGTATTTTATGACTTTTGCAGTGTATGATGGCAAAAAAGTAGCGCTGCATAGTGCAACTGCAAAAATTCTAGAGGGCCCATGGGAGAGGCAAGGTCCGATGGTCCCCGATTTTGACTTTTTTAAAAATGGCGGACGCATGGTGCGTTGGGAAAAAGGGAAGCCTGTTGAAAAAACTGTATCCAAACGAGGTTCCCATTGGTCAAAATCGGGCGCGCTCTTTTCTGAACGTATTGATGGAAAATATTTACTGGTCTTCGGAGAGTTTTATATGTGGCTGGCTACTTCCTCTGATGGAAAAAAGTATAAAGTAGAATCAGAACCTCTTTTGAAACCGCGCAAGGGCACTTCCTATTTTGATAATACTTTCATTGAAACAGGTCCGCCACCCATACTTACCGAAAAAGGATGGCTGTTGCTGTACCATGGCATTGATGAAGCGTTTCGTTACCAGCTTGGCTTTGTATTGTTGGATAAAAATGACCCGCGAAAGATACTCTATCGCTCCGATGAACCTATCTTTGGTCCTAAAGAGAAGTACGAGGTTGGAGATGCACTAATTGATGTCATGAAAGGTGGCGTGAGCGCCTTGAGTAAGTTAAGTGATGACGAGCTCAAGACCTTTTACAAAAAAGCTCGCGACGAGAACGTGATGCCTCAAGTAACTTTTTGCCCCGGCGTTGTGGTGAAAGAGGGTGTGCTATGGCTTTACTATGGCGCGGGCGACACATCGATATGTACCGCATGGGCCCCCTTGAAACTATTCTCAAACTTGTATCCTAAATGCAACACAAAACGGATGCCGAAAATCTGAGGTTAGTCTGACTAACCTCAGGGGGCACTATGATATATCATAGTGCCCGGTAGGCTAGTGGACACGGCGTGTCTGCTGGCTTGCGTTACGTACACATAGGTGTACAATAGATATATGACTACTGCCGCTTTCCAAAAAGTGCATAAAAGCGTTGATGTCAGCGACTTTCGCGCCGCTATGGCTTCTCACTTGGCCAAGGCAAAATACGCGCCGCTGGTTGTCTCGGCTCGCAGGGGAGGCGACTCCTTCGTAGTGCTCTCGGTAGATGCCTACAACAAGCTCGTGGAAACCTGGGAAGATGAACAGGACTCCAAAGAGCTTGCCCGTCTTGTCCGCTTGAATAAAGGTAAAAAACTAGTACCATGGGAGCGCATAAAAGCGCGCTATGTATAGTATATTTTTAACTTCTACGGCAGTTCGAAATTTAGACAAAATCCCACGGGAAGAACAAAGGAGAATTGCTCGTGTACTTGAGACAAAATTTAAACCGGATCCTTTTTCACATAATTTAGACATTAAGAAATTAGAAAAGCCAGAAGTTGGCTATAGGCTCAGGGTGGGCGACTACAGAGTTTCTTATACCATCGACACCGGGAAAAGAATTGTAACAATTTATAGAATTAAGCATCGTAAAGACGCATATCGATAGTGTGTATAGCTCTACGCTTGCTAATATTTGTACTATATACTAAAGCTACATGGATCCTCAGGTTCAGTCATCATTTATACCTAAAAAGTCGCTCGACATTTCCGCTTCGCGGCATGAGAGCTCTTTTGGGCTCCTGTTTCTCATTGCGCTGTTTGTCTTTATTACCTCGCTGGTCGCCGCAGGCGGCTCATTTGCGTACACGCAATACCTAAATAGTCAGATAGCTTCAAAAAGCCAGTCGCTCACGCTTGCCGAGGGGGCTTTTGACCCGGGCACCATACAAGACCTGATACGTCTCGACAGCCGGCTTACCCAATCAAAAACGCTGCTTGCCAACCATGTGGTTGTGTCGAGTGTGTTTGCGTTGCTGTCACAACAGACGCTTGCCAACGTATCATTTAGTAATTTTGATTACACCTTAAATCCGGACGGCACCGCCAAGATAGATATGATAGGCACCGCCGGCAGTTTTGCCACGGTGGCTTTGCAGTCCGACCAGTTTGGCGGCAGCAAGTTGCTCAAAAACGTGGTCTTTTCCGATATCACCGTTGGCGCTAACGGCACCATTGGGTTCTCGGTAAGTGCAGACATCGACCCCTCGGTACTTTCGTATGCAAACTCCCTCGGCACTATTTCCGCCGCCTCTGTTCCCATGACAAGCGCTTCCTCCACACCTATGGTTGGCACCAGCACGCCGCCCACACAATAAGATATGAGACTTTTTATCCCATCGGTACTTGTGATTGCAGCTATCGGCCTCTTTGTCGTGTATACCAATCCAACATACCAAGCTACCAAAGTACTCCAAGCGCAGGCAAGCTCCTACGACGACGCACTTACCAAGTCGCAGCAACTTAGGGCCATACGCGACCAGCTCCTCAGCAAGCGCAACACCTTTTCGGCGGATGATGTGCAAAAATTGCAGGAGGTGCTCCCCGACAATGTCGACAACATCCGCTTTATCATAGACATCAACAATATTGCGGCGCGCCACAACATATCGCTCAGCAATGTGCAGCTCGGGACTCTCGGCGGCACTGCGGCCGCACAGCCCGGTGTTGCCGCCGCCACAGACGGGAGTGCGGTTGGCTCTGTCGACATAGGCTTTACCATCACCGCATCGTACAGCGACATGCTCTCCTTCCTCGGAGATTTGGAGCATAGCGTGCGCCTTATCGATGTCGAGAAGCTCAGCTTTGTGGCCCCCGCAAGCGGCGATACCACCGACTACACCTTTACCATCAGGACCTATTGGCTCCATTAGTTCAACTACAATATATATATGGACTTTTTGAAACAAAATAAAATGGCGATAGGGGGCATCATAGTCGTGTTGCTCGCGGGCTATGTGTACTTTGCCTATTTTGCGGGCTCATCGGCGCCGACGCTCTCCTCCAGCGACACCGCCAACACCGCACTTTCGCAAAATTTGCTCGTGACGCTCCAAAATTTGCAAACGATAAAACTCGACGACAGCATCTTTTCCGATCCGGCGTTTATCTCGCTCACCGACTTTGGCGTCACCATCTCGCCCGAGGCAGTGGGGAACCCCGATCCGTTTTTGCCGCTCACCGGGACCGCGGCCGCCTCGGGCAACTCGTCATCAATAAAACTCCCGCCGGGCACGCACTAAGTCTAAACAATAAAAAATTGCGGTACGAAAAATAAGGTTGGTGAGTCTATCGCGCCTCTCCCCCTTGCATGAGATATGTTCTAAACGCTAACTGGATTGATATATCAATCCAGTAAAAAATTCGTGGCATCGCCACGGATTTTAAAATATCGGGTTTGTGATATAATAGCAGCCATGGAAGCGAAAATCACACTCACCAAAGGTACCTATCAACGGCTTGAAAGGCAGGCTGCTGCATGGCGCCATGCTATAGGAAGCTCCAGCCGTGGAGCTGTATTTAATGCTGTCCGCGATAACCATGGAGAGGGTATAGAGGCAGGTATACTTGCCGAGAAATTGCGGGCGCTCATTGCGGGCGAGCGCTAAGCACATGGACAGTATAGACAAACTCTTGGTACGGATACCCAAGAAGCACCGCCTCCAACTATTGGAGGCGCTTGAGTTTTTAAGCGACCCTTCTGAACGCGAGATACTCAAGCCCGAAAAACTGACCGGCAGTAAAAAGCTTTTTCGCGTTAGGGTAGGAAATTATCGCATTATATTTCATACCGATGAACGCAATTGTGCTATCGTGGATGACATCCGACTTCGAAATGAATCTACGTACCGCAATTTGTAGCAAGCCTGTTGATAGGTGATATTTTTTGTGAAATGCACGATATACTATAGGTAATGAATCTGCTCCAACTACTCAGCGACAGCGGCGTTGTCGACGCAAAGGCTTTGCCGGAGATAGAAGCGCAGCTTGCAAAACCGGATGCCGACCCGGAGGCGGTGCTGCAAAAAAACGGCGTCACGCTGCAACAGATACTTAAAGCAAAGGGCGACTACTACGGCATACCCACGCGCGAGCTGGCCGACAAACCGGTTGCGTTTGAAACGCTCCGCTTCGTGCCCGAGGAGAGTGCCCGGCACTATCGCCTGGCGCCGCTCGGGGTTGTGGACGGCGCGCTTGAGGTGGGCATTACCGACCCCGACAACATGGAGGCGCGCGACGCGCTTACCTTTATCTCGGCAAAGGTGGGCATGCCGTATAAAATTTTTCTCATTACCGAAACCGATTTTTCAAAACTGCTCCAGCAATATAAAGGTCTCTCGGGCGAGGTGGGCAAAGCGCTCGGCGACTTTGAGACCGACACCGTCGTAGACGAAAAAAAGGGCGACCAAGGCAAACATCGTATCTCGTTCGATGAAAACGAGGTAACCGAGACCGAGGCCGAGGCAATCACCGAAGATGCGCCGGTTACCAAAATTGTGGCAACCATCTTGCGCCACGCAAGCGAGCAGCGCGCATCCGATATCCACATCGAGCCGATGGTTGACCAAACGCGCGTGCGCTTCCGCATCGACGGCGTTCTCATTACCAACATTACGCTGCCCTCTAAGGTGCACAGCGCCGTGGTGGCGCGCATCAAAGTGCTTTCCAACATGCGTCTCGACGAAAAACGCAAACCGCAAGACGGTCGCTTTAGTGCGCGCGTGGGCGGCAATAAGGTCGACTTCCGCGTCTCAACCTTCCCAACCTACTACGGCGAGAAGGTGGTGATGCGTATTTTAGGCAGTGCCGCGCTTGAGCTTAAGCTCGAATCCTTTGGCCTCTCGGCGCGCAACCTCGAGATGATACGCACCGCGATAAAAAAACCATACGGCATGGTGCTCATCTCGGGGCCTACCGGCTCCGGTAAATCAACCACGCTCTACTCGATACTCAACGAGGTTGATAGAGAAAAGCAAAACGTGCTCTCTCTCGAGGATCCGGTTGAGTACACCATCCCCGGCGTCTCGCAAAGCCAAGTCCGGCCCGAAATAGGCTATACGTTTGCCAACGGCTTGCGCACCACGCTCCGCCAGGACCCCAACATCATCATGGTGGGTGAGATCCGCGACGCCGAGACCGCCAATCTGGCGGTGCAAGCGGCGCTCACCGGCCACTTGGTGCTTAGCACCATCCACACCAACAACTCCATCGGCATCGTGCCGCGCCTCCTCGACATGGGCGTTGAGCCGTACCTTATCCCGCCGGTGTTGATCCTTGGCATGGCGCAACGTCTCGTGCGCACGCTCTGCCCGGGCGGCGGCAAAAAAGTAAAAGTAGAGGAGAGCATGGCGGCGATGCTTAAAGATCAGTTTGCCGACTTGCCGCCCGAGTACCAAAAAGAAGTGCCGTCGCTCAATGAGATTTATCTTAAAAACCCCACCGCCGACTGTCCGGCCGGCACGCGCGGCCGCACCGGCGTGTTTGAGATATTTGAAATGACCACCGACCTCGAGCACGCCATACTTGCGAGCAAACCGGAGGACGACATGTACGCCATTGTGCGCCAGCACGGCATGCTCACCATGAAAGAGGATGCTATCATTAAAGCAACGCAGGGCGTTATTCCGTTTGAAGAAGTTAACAC
>Ga0182030_10005859_pt1 | contig 26013 bp, 27 predicted proteins | sample 812S3MmetaG_FD_121299 | JGI IMG/M metagenome (GOLD analysis project Ga0182030, IMG submission 121299) | Permafrost microbial communities from Stordalen Mire, Sweden - 812S3M metaG (Illumina Assembly) | ecosystem: Environmental > Terrestrial > Soil > Wetlands > Permafrost | place: Sweden...
AGCAGCATACAATCGTGGTGAGGACAAAATGAAGGAGAATTACTCGATTACGATTTCGGCACCGATGACTAGCGGTATGCCACAAACTCCTAGAACCCCCGGGCTATTTCCAAAGAGACCGAATAGTATGGATAAAGTCAAATGGGCGTACACGAAAGTCGCCTTGTTGTTCGCGGTCTCTATCCTCATCACCTGGGTCCCTGCGAGCGTGAATCGTGTCTACGGACTTCGCTATCCCTCGAACCCTAGTTTCGTATTGAATATTGGATCGGCGCTCGTCCTTCCGTTGCAGGGGTTTTGGAACACGGTCATTTATTTCACGACGAGCTTGACTATTTGCAAGGGTGTGATTGCCAGGTTTAAGAGTAGGAAGGGTGATGGGGACGGATTTAGGAGGTTGGAGTTGGCGAGAAGGGGGAGGAGGGGTATGGGGAAGGAGAGTGATAGTACGGTTGAGTTGAGCACGAGTAGGAGTTTGACTTCACGGGGGGAATCATTTTGAGGTCATGGATATATAAAATCTGCATCAGGAACGGCCTAGATGAAAGATTCAATTCCTGTACATACACTAGAGAGTCGTGGGATTATACCGGAGATTGAAGCACGATATACAGTAGCTAGTTCTAGGGAATTCTCAGCTGTCACGGTCACTTCTTTAGGTCTGCTTCTTACTCCACTTCGAAAACGAAGTACGATGTCCTGCGTAACACTGAACTGAAAATAAGATGGGAAACGGTTCGTACCGTCTTACCATCCATTACAGCCGCATGCAATGGATGTGTAACCCCCCTTTCCATGTCCAAGCGCCAGCGATATATATTAAGCTTACGAAGTGCCGTCCGTGTAACCACACCTCCATACCACACCTCCGAAGCAACCCTACCTTGTAAGGTTGCAATGCAGCCCCTAATCCTACCTTCTTCTTCCACCTTGTAGTTGCGAATCCGTTTGTTTAAAGTTGGAGATGGCTTTACCGCGGTGTTATGTGGTGATTTCTGCAATGTTATGCATGTGCAAACGGATAATGACAATGACTAGGGTACCAGATTCGGTCCGTGTTCGGGTGCCTGAACCTAGACCTTTTCTTGGGCCTGGGCTTGAACATGGATCGGAGATGGGGTAAGGATAGAAATAACGGATATTGATAGGATTCTTGTACGGGGGAGCATTTCTAGGATCCCAGGTTGGGGGCTGGGGTGTAAACGGAGACGAAGAAACTTTGGAAAATGAAGGGGTGCGTTTGATGTAATCACATGAATTGTAGTGGTAGGGTTTAATGTGATTTGAGGTTGTGGTCGCATGTTTCGGTTTGTTTCGAGGCCTCCGTATTAATATATATTGACCAGTGAAACATCGATCGACTGTGATGAGAAGGGCATGAAGAGCGGTGGATTATTAAATGTGAGGTGCGGTGGCATTGCTGAATAACGTGCAGAACAACATGCAGTAAGATATCACAGCCTTCCTTTTGCCTGCACTTGCTAGACAGTCTCACTTCTCACATCAAGTCGACCACTCATCAACATCATAGGTTTCAAAATACTTTTCTCCCACGATATGCCGCACTGTATGCGACCAAAACCGGACCTCTCTCTTCCGTCAATGCTGTTTCTTCCCATCTGCCGCCATCACCCCGTCAGCTCTAGGAATGGTAGGCCCTGGCTCATTCGTTGACTATCCACAAAACAACTCGGCCCTAGCTGTAGAGCTGAAAGAGCCTTTGATATTTGAACACGATGCTCAAATCCAACCCTAAACGCTACCGATCAGCTGAGGGGGAAATGTTGTTTATGTTTACAATACAGACTGGACGCTATTTTCACTTATGCCATTTTTCCTGACACATTACTCGGTACCAACGCAGAGGCAAGGATAGCCAATCCACCGCCGATCGCGAACCCACTTTGTATATCTCCAGTCTTGAGAGACCAGCCAAGGCCGAAGGACACGGAAAGAAATACCAGCACAAAGCGCAAAGCGTCGAGACGATGCCCATCGAACCCCTCCTCCACTTCCAATCCATACCCAACGCATGTTGAGCTAGTGGCACATAATTGGCCATCAATCTTGTGTATCACGCGTTGCAGGATCAAAGTCGACCCAACAAGAGCTGAAGGATCTTGGTAGAAGTCGACGAATGCGTTTGAGTTTAATGTTTGAGGTAGGCCTGCGGTGCTAGAACTCCTGAATGTGGTATCTGTAGGCCGATAGCTGGATTCCATAGCACTAGGAGGATACTCGGGCTTGCCGAGGATCTGGACGCGGTCGTCTGGGAATAGTTCAAACTATCGAGAACTATAGTCAGTTATGAAGCTCTTGAAACAATTGTATATCCATAAGATCATCCCACCTTGACATAATGAATACCGACAACCCGCCAAAGACCACACCAGGTCAGAAGTCCAAACCAGCTGTAAAACTGGCGTCGAGTTGCAAGGTTCCTCAATGCTTTGAAGAACAATAAGTCGCTATGGCACTGCTTGGCAGGTATCTGAATTAGACGCGGCAAAGGTGCTGAACCGTCGTACACACAGATTGGTATGACTTCGGTGAGGTTTCCAGCATCGTCATCTTCCTCCCGGGATCCAGGGTTCTTTATTGGATCCTCATTCTCATCAGGATCGTCCCCCTTTTCCCTCGGTATCCAGGCCCTCCACTGCCATAGTCGCCCGGACTTTCGAGATTTCTTACTGGCTTTAATCTCATCATCTGTTGCCTGTGCCTCTGGATCGGGACTTTCCGACTTGTTTGCACCATCAACTGGGTCTGTATTCTGGCTGCCCTCTTCTAGTGTACGCCTTCGTGAATCGGTCAAGATTGTCAGACAATAGCTATGTGGCCAGGTTTGTGATGTGTCGCGATCCGCTTGAGAAGTGTATAGGCGATAGATCGAGTAGATTATTGGTAAGGTATTTGTCAGAAAGATGATTACCCTCATAAGATTCTTCCTGGTGAAAGCGTCGATCACTAACACGAGTAAAATCGGCGGCCCAAATATCATGGTGAGGCGCAGATAGTCTATCCGCTCCTCAAAGTGCAATCCCCATCCAGTGACCTCTTTCTTCCCATCTACGACTAACTTTCGGTGTAGCTTTTTCGGTATCCTGTCAAGGATCCAAGAAGGGGCTATTTGAGAGTGATGCTGGTAGTAGTGCTCCAGGATTACCTCAGGTGGAGGAGGGTGTGCTGTCAATGCTCGACCACATGGCTCGTAATTATCCTTCTCGCTCTCCGGTGGAAACCCGCTAGACCAAATGGCAGACTTTGGAAGAAGTTCGAACTACAAGACTGCTTAGCACGCTGCTTTATACTTAGTGATCACAAAAACTTACTTGAACATATTTGAATCGAGCTATAGTGCAGAAATTAGGTAAAAGATTTAGCCATCTGAGCCTAGCTTGTCGATATTCCTTGCGCAGCTCTTTGAAAAATTCACCATCCTCTGTGACAGAGTTCCTGTCGAATTGCCACAATTTGTGCTTAGTGGTTCCAGTGCTGAAATGTACTAGAACATATGATCGTGGGGTTGACGCGGCTTCATTTGGGTGGTGTAAAGCAGAGGAAGCGAGTTTTCGATTGTCCGAGCCACTATCAACACAAATGTTTGTGTTTTTAGATGGATTATTCGATGTGGATTCATCAGGTTCTGGTTCATCTGGGGGTTCGAGCTCGGAGTAACGATGGCCATGCGCTGAGACAGCAGCAACTATATATGCTTCCTTGAACAATTTTGAAAGCTTTTTCTGAACTAGATTTGCAAAATCATTGGTGTATCGAATGAGGGGATGACCTTGTTTTCTATTCAGCTGCAAGAAGTCAGACGTAATGTTGCTATACTCGCTGTTAGAGTTGGCATTATCGTGCGCGGCAGAAAGCTGAAGCAATACGCTGTCGCCCGTTTTGTTGCTAGAGGAGCAGAAGCTGCTTCTGAAAGCTACGAGATAAAGAGGATGCTGCTTAACCTCGTGAATTTCTTGCAGCCACATATAAAGCATGGTCTTCGATTATGAGAGAAATCAAGAAGAATTTTGAAAGAGACTGTAAAAAGGATTACCTACAGTATAAAATGGAAACTCTTTCGGCGAGGCAATGGACAACAAAGAAACAATGCCTCTTAATCTATGGCTGGGCGAATTTTGAGAGTGGGCGTCGGCATGATGCAGATCGACTAGGCATTGCCACCTTCACCCCAGCCACCTCATAGCCGCGTAACAGTGCAGCAACATAGCCACGCCACGACTTCAAAATGACGAAAGTTGGAGTGATCAGGCTGGGAGCCTGATTCTCGAATGATTCTCCTGAAGACTCTCCATATTTATAATTTCCCTCTTACACAGCCTTAATCCGGGGCAAGATTCGCCCATCCATAATCTTGCAAGTCAGCAAGGCTCTTGGAACATGGTTTCTTTTCTTCCTTTCTCTAATAGGCGGATGAAGGGAGATTCTTGAATTTTGTGTTGCAGATCACAACTGTTGTTGCACAAACGTGCGCACCTTTTGACGACCCGAACTCTCCATTTTGCCATAGAAAGGCGTTGTATTTTGTCTTGGCCATCGCATATCAAGTCTTTCAACAACAAGGCCCACGCGATTAAGTCACCACGATTATAAGATTCCAGAACGTAGAACAATCTCTGAGATCTCTCGAGTGAAGCAAGGATAAGAACAATGCCTCCTTCACGATCTTGGTGAAATAGAATGAAGAACGTATACTATAATGGCAAATATTTCAAGTCTACTTGTCGCAATGCAAGAGGGAGGGCATTTTGTATGTTTCAGGTTCGTGTGGAAGGCGCGGCCACTTGGCATTGAACAAGACAGCGCACATTTGGCACTGGAATGCCATACTCAAGTGAATGTAACATTAAGAAAACAGAATAATGACTAATGACGTTTCACAAAGGAGGACCAGATGCAAGCAAAGTGGTAGTTGCAAACTTGCAAGAACTTGACCCACTCCCAAAACGAGAAAAATTGCAAGTCGAACGATAGGAAAGCAGAATAAAACCTCAATCAACATCACCATCATATGACAAGTCCGTAGAGAACGGTGGATCCGACCCAGGATAGGTGATACCGATATTTTGCGTCAACTTCTCTAGGAAGGAGCACCGGACGGTACTTCCGTCATTGATCTCAGGGAAGTGAAACTTGCAGGACTTCCTGGGACGACAAAGTATTGCAATTCAAAATGTTGAACCTCTCTGAGCCTTTGGAGAAATCTTGTCTGCAGCTTCAAACTACACAGTTTTTGAAAATTTGGAATGTTTGGATGTGATGTGCTATTGAAAACCGTCTATGCAGCCTGCATAGGCCCATATCATACAGCTCTATTCATCTGAGCCTTTGAACTACCTTTTATCACTTGATCTCATCTTATGCCATCATCTTCAGCAATACTTCTAATATGATAATTCACGTTTATCATCTCACCACCTGTCAGGACCAAAGTGACCTCCTGGCGAGACAGACTTATAAGGACAAGCCTGCCAATCACAACCTTGCTTGTATATCTCCGTACCCCACCATTTGAACCCACTCATCCATCCAGGAAACACAAACCCGAAGAACACAACCACAAGTCCAAATGCTAGACCGGAATCCAGTGCCGCGCTTAGGGTCATGGTATACTTGGCCCACCATGCAGTAGCTCTTCTTCTGATCACATAATTGAAGATGTAGCATACTACTGCCCAAACTGAGAAGTTCAAGCCTGTAGCGGGAGGAATCCAACTGAGACTGCCGAATAGGACAGGGAGGTTGATCTTTCTCACGATGTTCTTCTTCCTATTGCGAGCATATAACCAGAGCAAAATTGGTCCAATGGCTCCGATTGGGAAACACCATACGAGGACGTGATAGATTGCATTCGGACCAAAGAATTCCTTCGGACCCACAACTCCCCAGAGTATGCTTCCGTTGAAGTGAACGCGAGCAAGGGGGCAAGTGAAGCCATTGATAGCTTCTGGTGTGCAGATGTTAGGAACATTGGCAAACATCCAATTTAAAACAGCGATTTGGGTGACGGAAGAGACTATGGTGGCAACCATTTGGACGTTAAAAAGTAGTCGCGGTGGTATCTTCATGTAGTGCCCCAGTTTCAGATCGGCCGAGAATTTGATACCCTGCGCTGATGAAATATAGCCGTAGGTGGTGAACACCATGTTTGCGACAGGGCGGCCAGGGAAAACGGCACCACAGACTAGTTGGCAGATTAGATAGATACTACTGTGTTGATTTGTGATAGCCATGACGATGCCAATTGGGATGAACAGAATCGTGCATATTCCTAGGGCGAGCAGAACCCCATACCAGGGCAAGTGTACTGGGTAGCTGCGGAGACATTAGCATGAGACTGAAGTAAGCAAAGGGACATTCATACTATTCACAAACAAATATCGCAACGGCAGTCATGCTTATGAACGTCAGAAGGTACCAACTAATTGGCGCATCTTTGTATCTCTTCATCAATCGATTGTGGACATCTTCTTGACTGATAATATTATCCATGTGAGAATCGCTTCTTTCCAGCCGTAGCCTTCTGCCATTCCAGTTGGGTCCTGGGGATATCCCCGAACTCGCTCCATTGTGACCAGATAGCGGTTCATAAGAGGCTTTGCTTTCGCCCTCAACTTCTTTTAAAGATCTTTTCCACTGTTTCCAGATATCTTTACCATGCCAACAAGTAGTATGAGATAGAAGGGAGGCAAGTGCTGCGAATTGTAATCCATAGCTCAAAACATATGTGATAGGTAAATACACCCGGCTGTAGTTAAGGTAAGCTTCTTTGTCAAATACGAAGTCTGGAGTCAAAATTTTGGTAACATTGTAAATGCTGCCCGTGTTGTCGAAAACCGAGGAGGATAAAATCGGCATATAAGAAGAGTCAAACACGTTTGTGTAGTATGCAATGGGAGCAATGATCCACATGACGAGCACGAGACCTCCCACCACATTCATAGCCGCCCAGAAGGGAGTCAAAAGTGGAGAGCCGATATACGCTATTTGAGCCCAATCAAAAGTCACAGGAAAAAGACCCAGACCAGAGGCCACTCCAAACAAATTTGCGATGATCACATTCTTTGGCGCGAACCACGTAATAACGCTGAAATAGCTCAAAGCTGGCATGAGGAGGCCTGGTAGGAAGTAGAACAGGAAAGCGGATAGCCAGACGATGAAGAAAAACTTCCATCTAGATATCTTCCATCCATTCGCGATCGTATTCTCCTCCTTATGCAAAGTTGTAAACATAGCTGCAGACATCAACGTTCCGGGCCAGATCATCCCCCCAGGTCGAACAAGAAATCGCCTGGCAAGGCCTGCGAAGGTGTAGCCTAAGATCTGAGTTGAGAGGGTAAGGAGGAGCTGGTAGGTAATGCTGGCTTTCTGGTTGTAAAACTGGGTCTGCTCAACGATAACATCTGTGGCAAACGCAAACCCGAAGGAGACATTGCTACTGATATAAACACAACTATGCTCTTTCTCATTCCATTTTCCTTGAGCGAGCCACAATCTAAAACGGCGGGATATACTTGTTGGATGTTTTGCTGAAGAGCTTGTGTCTTCATTTGTTTGACTTTCATTTGATTCGAAACTTGTGATGGCTCTGTCACCGTCTGTAAACTCTTCTTCCGGGTCATCGCTCCGTTTGAGCAATTGGTCCCAGATAAGCCCCAGAGGATGAACTAGTAAAAGCGCAATAACTGGCGTAATAGAAACACTTGGGTATCGTAGAGAAAAGAAAAGATTCGTTGAAGATCCGAGTATGGCAAATAACAACGACAGTGCCCACATTCGCGGGGTATTAATGGACAATAAAGTATTGTCAACGGCGGATACAGAAGCTCGAACTTGAGGATATGGAGAATTATCTGGCGGATCTTCATCGGCGTCGGTCGAGGGATTGTCGGTGTCGGTAGAGGTGTCATCTCCAGTCACGGCTCCTTCTAGGTCTTCCTCGGATGAAATGGGCTTTCCTTTGCTACTGGTGGATCCCTCGTCGCCCTCAGCGTTGGGAATAGGTATTCCACCAACACTGAACCTCCCTTCCAACCCAAAGTCATCACCGATTTCTTGTCCGTCCTCGCCATTCCCTCTGCTAGACCGACTTGTACGTTTCCGAGTATTCGAGTTTCTTCTGCGCGTGCTCGCGTGGGAGGATAGTCCAGAGTTTGACCGTGTATGTTTAGAGCTCCTGCCTGTACTGGAACTGACAGCATGCCTTAGTCCAGATGCCCTATTCTTCCTTCTATCCCTCCTTCTCACATCATCATTGTCTTCCTCATCACTATTCTCTGTCGATGCCCCAACTGGAGCCGCTCCATACGAGCCTGTGCCAAACCCCGGTGACGACCGCAGAAGAAGCGGAGCTTTAGACATTAGACCTAAAATTGTTTGGATAGGGTTTATATATTGTGTGCCGGTCGAGGTTTTCGTTGTTTGAACGGCATCGTCGTCGCTGGAGGCGTCTTCACGATGTTGTCGAAGGAGGGCGGCGTCAGATTCAGGGTCGAGCTCCTCGTCGGAATATTGGCGGAAAGGTCGGCTGTACGGCGATGAAGAGAGAGAAGAGAGAGGTATATCTCTTTGTGCTATGTTATTGTGGGCATTAGTGGGCATTTGGATGTTGTCCACCGCCAGGTGACAGCGAATCTTTCGCAGGAACCGGTCATATGCAACTAACGATCAATGTGCCCCGCCAAGACTGGAATTATTCCCTCGCACGGGAGGGCTCGAGTAATGAACACCTTCCTATGCGGTGACCTGATCAATTAGATCTTTGTAAAGATCGACCATTTGTGCTCGGTTTTACGAGTCAAAATCGAACCAGATGTCACTTGTGGCGCCCTATGCGGATTCATATTGGATGATAGCACAAGCTCTAACTGCTTCTCGCATCTCGCACGTCAATGACACATTAGTGGGGATCAACCCGCCTTATCTGATCCGCAGATTACGAGAAAACTGTCGTAAGACATGGGGGCACCATGAGGCCTCGTCTTTCTTTGCATCTCAATGGTACATATACATTTTCGCCTGGATATAAACTTGAGAGCCGTATCATGGTGCAAGAGCATCAGGTAGACATATCACAGCCATAATTATGCCTACGAACACCTGTACTCCAAACGCCAAACGCCATATGCTATCATTCACTTTTAGTGCCCTTCCTAAAAAGTAAGGGTCCTTTGCTTCCGATCAGTGCATTGAAGCTATCGAAGCTAGGAGTACGAACCCAAGATTTGCAGACTCTTCTTAGGCCCGCGCCTGTTATTTTAGAAGTATCCGTAACACATCGATAAGCTATATTAAGTACTCAAATTCGATTACAAGCTGCATTTCTTAGAGACGTTGTTTGTGAAAAAGCAAGCTCTAGTCTAAAGCATGCCTTAAGGTACCTTAGGTAGGTTGGCTGTCAAGCGACTACCACTTCTAGAGCCTTCGATAGACCAGCGATTCCACCCCAATCGTTTTGCCCAAGAAACCAACGCTACCTTAAGACCATAACGTGGGTCTCGACATCTACAGATTCTCATCATCGTCTGATATTAAATAGAAGGCCCTAAATCCGTGTTATTGCAGTAGCTCATCAGATACTAGTTTCCCCACACTCAAATGCAATTGGGACCTTCACTTTACCGGACTAAGCAGACTTAGCCATCGGCCCTGGCCAAAGTTGGTATCGGCATGCGGGACGGCCTAAGAAGAGGTGCAATGGCCTTTCTGATTACGTTCCTAGTGAGAAAATTGAATTGCAGGCTCACTTTGAGCTCGGCAGAGCTCGTCATTATTGGAGAAGGATTGAATATAATATTCCTTTCCCATTTCCTAACTTCTGGTCTAACAAGAAGACCTCAGCTGGTCAGTACTCGCTGAGTTATTTTCATAGATCCACCAAAAAGTGTCTGGACTCTGCCATTTTATAACCAATGCGCATGGCTGCATTTTTTCCCTTGTCGCCAGAAGGCTGTCCTTATATATAGTCTGTGTTCTATGTTACGAATTTGGCAATAATTTGATCGTACAAGGGACGTTGGTCCAACGTCTAAGATTCCAGGACAGGAGTGCTTGCGGCTGATCAGTCTGTCAATCACATTTAAGCAGCAAAACCACAATCTCAAGTCTCCCTCCACATCATTATCCCTTCTATCGTGTTTCCTTTTGGTCATTTCATCCCTCAGTATTATGAAGCAGCAAATCTTGCTCGCAGCCTTGGCCATTCTCGTCGCATTCACTCTTGCCCGGCCAGTGCCTAGAAGCTGTCAACTGCAAAGATGGTTACTGGACCACTTACTGAGATGCTGGTGCGCAATAAGTGTGTCCAGTATTTTGCATCATGTGCAGTACCGGACTAAAGCGTGCCAGAAAACTTGCCGAAGGGTACCAAGTGGCGCCAGATCTGGTGAATATGATCGCAGGAACGAGGGCACCAAGAACTGGTGTTGCCGTCTGTGAGATTTGATTCACCATTTCAAATCAGCTTCGTCTGACACTCGCAGTATCCTGTTCAGACCCCCGTCTCAATTCATATACCCTCTTGGGTATTGACCCTAACCTGAGTAAGTTCCTAAGTTTTGCTACATTTTTCGAGATAACCAATAGAGCTAATCCAAGACAGAGGCTACAATGACTCGAAATGCTGGTGATAGAGTGATGGATTCCATCAGAACGCTCACCACCCTCCAGACTATCGGGCAACCAAGAACCATAATTGTAATGCATCGAACCGGTATGCAATCTTTCCAAACAATTTGATATCGACTTGCTGACAAGTTGTAGATTGTGGGCTGAACCATTTTCATAATAATGGTATCAGGAAGGCTCTCATTGAATTAGCGCTAGAGGAGAAGGCTTCGATTGAGACAATAAAGTTTGGTGAGATTACAGGTGGAAAAAATAGACTTCATCCTTCAGAATTTCGTGCTGAGAAGCCGATGTAGTTCCACTGAAGAGATCATCAGAGAGGATCTTGCCATTCTCAAGGCCTCGCCACTTATCAAAAAGACCACATAGCTAATTGGACTTGCACTGGACATCAATACTGGAATCTTAGCCTGGGTTGAGTGACTTGGTGAACGATTGAGATTGTAAGATTGAAAATATGAGTGTCGTTAAAATGGAAGTCTTGAAGAATAATAGTGGGAAGGACCTCTCCTTTCAATAGTTTAATATGATATATCTACAAAGAATGCACAGATTTCCGTCGAGCGTAGGATTTTCAACCATAAAACAAACGTGAGTTCCAGCCTAGAGAAAATATAGTGATCAATCACAACAAAAACGTCAAGAAACCCAACACCGCGGTCGCGGGTAAGATATAGAAATTGAGCGTCAATGGCGCCGCAGCGCTGGAGAATGTAGAAGGTGTAGAAGATGGCACAGATGCTGCTGAGTAAGTCGTATTACCGAGCTGAGTAGTTGTGTAGGATGGCTTTACTGTTGTAAAAGATGAAGGTAGAGAGGTGGTTGTGGTTACGGCACCTGCGGCGATAATAGTTGATTGAGAGGAGGATAAAGAGGTTGGTGGGGTGGTAGGACACTTGGTTTTCGTCTTTGTTATTGTTGTAGTATTGACTAATGTCTGGGTATACTTGTTAGTTCTTATCGCTTAGTACCTTATGAAGAAGTGGCTCATACCGTCGTGGTAAATGATGAGGACTGTGAGGAAGCAGCAGGAGCTTGAGTGAAACTACTTGGCACAATATCTGTGGTAGGGACAGTTGTTGAACTGGCTGAGGTCTCCTGAAAATCAGCGCCGGGAAAAGACGTTGTCGCAGTTGCAGTCGTTGAAGATGCGGAAGATGACGAGGCAGCAACTGGAATCGACGTTGAGACCTGAGCTGCAGCAACTACGGCGGCCACAGACGATGAGGATACCACCGATGGTGCTGAAGAAGCTCCAGAAGAAGCGGCAGCCTCAGATGATCCTAATGCAAAATTGCCCGAGGCAGTCACAGACGAGCCACTGCTAACTTGTACACTATTCACAATCACCACATCTCCATCAATACTAGTGACCTTCACATCAACAGTTGTTGTTCCAAAGCCTAGCGAGTTTTCAAAAAAATTGTAAGTCTGCCTTGCCGTTGCCACCCAGGTGCTTCCTCCGTCCGTGCTAACCTCTAATTTCTCGACCGCTTTATTGGCATTGACGACTTGCATGCTAAACCAGTACGCGGAAACGCCTTCTTTGTTGTGTAGTTGTAGGGCAGAGGTAATAGGGCAATTGACGTAGTCCCATGTCACATCAATGACACCTTTTGAGGGATCGGCGAGCTTGGCAAATGCGTCGGGAAAGAGATCAAGGTGGTTTGTACCACAACCCGGGCACTCATCAACGATCTGAAGAGGTCAGATTTACACACGAAGGTTAGTCAGACCTACTTACCATAGCCGTGAGGGTATTTCCAGATGGGCCGGTGACAGCTACGCACGCCCCACAGTTTCCCGAATCAGCCCAGTTAGAGTCTGATAGTGCGGTACCCAATATTCCTGAAGGCAGCGTGTAAGTTGAAAATGAGCAAGCGCCACCAGCAAGATTTCCTCCGTAGAATGTAGCCCTGTTTTCGGGGTTAGGAATTGCAGGAAGGACCAGATCGTGGGGGTTATGCAGGATGTGAGAGGTTGCGGAAAGAGGTAGGTACTAGGGGTACAGGTACATACTCTCCAGAGAGGCTCCTTGAACTCAAGAGAGCACCATTGGCCAACGTCAAGCAAGCTGACGCAAGAAATGTAGCGGTAAAATACATGTTGAAATCGAAAATTTTGTAAAGACCGTGATAAATGAATGGACGAAGACTAAAGCTTCTTGATCTGAAGATGATGAAGAGAGGAAAGAAAGAAAATGGAAGGTTTTAAGATCAAATCAAAATGAATAGAAAAGAAGAGAAATTGAGGCTCCCCAATTTAATGTATTTGACACTCGTCAAAGCTGTGAGGCGTAGAATTTCCTGTCTGTGGCCAAGGAAAAATCTTGAAGAAGTGGAAACATGTGAGGCGTTGGAGATGCCCCTGGAATTAAACAAAATTAGACAACGGCTTGCTATCGCCGAGAATAACTCAACCATCATGATGGAGCGCGGCACAGTTCTTTTTCTAAGAAGAGCCTATGAATATTGCATCTTTATGTGAAGGGTTGATTTATTTACAAGAGAGAAATTCTCTGGTGTTGTCGATTGTTCTTGCTGGATGAAAGTTCATCGCGCCTAAATTGGCGGGCCTGGACCCTTGACAGCCTATGGCCCACGTGATGCCCCTGCAAGATCTTCATCTGACAGTTGGTTGGAATCATGTGTGTGGAGGCGCAGTAGCTCCAATGTGCTTGCATTCCGCTGTGGACAATGTTTCACAGAAGTCGTCGCACGTCGGTAAGTCTTGATCTCTCTCTATGATACTTTTCATTCAGTACTCCCTTTCTAGCCATCGAAATGAGTACGTCAGAGCTCTTCAAATGGCGACGACCTGAGTCTGCTGGAGAAGCTGTGGATATGTTTCGCAAGGCTGTCTGTGTAGGCCCTATTGTCTGGTGTTATAGAATGTACGACGACCACTGTGCATCAAAGTTCCGCAGGCCGCCTGGTGTCCACGAATTGGCCAGGCGAGCGAGAGGTGAAGCTCCTATGGCACCTCTACCAAAAATGCGGAAGAGAAGCCTTACCAACCCTTTGCCTGCATTGGAATCCATACAAAGCATCTCAAACAGCGTACGACGATCCCGACAACGTACCGATCCGCAACTAAAGTCGTCTTTTCTGAACAAGCTTCCGTTCGAGATCCGGCAGATGATTTACGAGGAAGTTCTTGCTGGTGGAGATGGTAACGTGGTTCACATATTACGGAAGAACGGAAGGCTAGGCCATTGGCGCTGTAGGATGCAGCATGGATTAGAGTTGTGCGATTCAAAAGGACGACGTTGCGTTGAAGGCTGGCTATCATATAAGACGAAGGTCTGGGATTTGGATAAGAATGGCAGAATTGATTTGATAACGGATGAAGGGCTCGTCCCTCTCCTTCGAACGTGTCGAATGATGTGAGTATTTCTCGCCCTGATCTCACACTGACAGCAAAATTGACACGCAGAAAGATATTCCGAAGCCATCAAAGTCGTGTATTCGAAGAATGTATTCCATTTCTATGACCCTGGGGATATTCGGTATTTTAGTCGAGCTATCCTTCCTGAACGGCTGAACAGCGTACACTCGATCATGATGGATTGGGAAAGAACTTTCAGTATATTCAACCCTTACAATGCGGTTCCCAAACAAGATAATGAAGAATGGAAGGCTTGGAGAGAGACATGGGCGATAATTGCTAGGATGGAGGGCTTGCAAGAAGTTCGGGTCATGTTGAAAAAGCATAAGTTTTTGGTGGCAAAAGTTCGACGATTAAAGATGTGCCAGCCTATGATGGAGATCAAAGGGCTGAAGACTTTCGAGGTTATCGTTCCCGTGGACGATACCGGAGATTGGAGCTTTGCTGTAAACGCTCCTTTCAAAATTGTGAGGGGACATGATAGATCTGCATGGTGAGGACTTCTCCCAAGACGAGTAGTCACGATATTGCTATGTGAGATGGAACTGCAGTTTCAAGTCACCACACTTGTTTGAGGCAGCTGAATATTTTCTAGACTTTACGATTTCTCTGCATACTATTTCTGACGTTATCTGAACAGAGTGAGCAAGGACGGCATTTGAATGTGGGGAAATCATAGAAGATTTGAAATAGTGACATTAATTGCAAGCTTTTCTCTAGAAATCAGGAAAAAAGGATTATGTCAGTCGCAGGTCTCTTCCGAGAGGGTCAAAACAGGAGAGGCGTGGTTGGATAATTTTTCTGACGCTGCAGCACGTGCATTCAACAAGGTCTCCAGTTTCCAAGTGGGCTCGGGGATTCCGTGGTATTCCTCTTGACAACGTTTTCATTTGTACTGTTGACCTTTGTCGAGCAAGCTCTAGCGAAGGGATTTACTTAATTTTGAAGACAAAGACTTTTCTCTTCAAACATCCTGTGGAGCAAATAGTTTGGAAATACCGTATATTCAGCGGCACAAAGGTTATAACGTCCATCTTATACCATCCTTATCTTTGTCTTTCAATATGGTCGTCGTTAGGTACCCCATATCTTACATCCACATTCACATCGCCTCTGCGCCTAGCTGGTCCGAGGGTACTGTAGAATTCTTGCTGTATTGAATGACGAACGATTCGAAGGCTATCCCCATGAAGGTCCTCTAGGAGATGCTATTTAGAGCGCTTTGGTTACGTGAAAGCTTGATGCCTCGCCACCTTTGAAAACGAAACTTACGTGTGCGGATGCTCGAGTCATAAGCATCTAACCAAACTGTTATAAAAGACAAACAGAAGTAGATATTCGGACGGAGGCAGGTATTCTTGGCATTTGAAGGATTAGTCTCAGAACTACTTACATCTAAACAGTAGACCTCCCCATTAGTTCCTCGAGGTAACTTCGTCTCGCTCCGAAGTCATCGAGTCGAGGTATTTCCATTTGATCAGCTTCTTCAACTTTGATCTAAGAGATTAGTCATCAGCTCCGTGTAAGCTACCACCTTAGAAAAGAACCCCTGAAAAGCTTGTATCGATTATCCGTCGCAAGGGTGCAACGGGACGAGCCCCTTTGAGTCTCCTAGCGGTACCAAAATACATTGTTTGCATCCCATATCGACAATAGGCTATTGTGAATCTTGAATCCCCAATATCTGTTATCTTCTAGTTACACTTTAGAGGGTTAAAGGCGCATTTTTTCTAATTGTGTCTTATGATCGCCTTGTGGAAATTGGTTGGTGCCGGTAATCCTTGCTTAGAAGTGCTACTATTATAGTAATGTTGAGGCTCTGCGAGTGCTTACCTGTAAAAGCTAGGGATCACTAGATTTCTGACTCAATGTGAGGAATTGCTTCACCGAGCTTAGAATGTGACATCTAAATTACATACATACATAATAGTTAGAGTATAGCTGATCAACGCACTATAGTCCGGATTACGTTACTTGAATGCCTCAACAGTCTGCTTAATCCCTGATAGGATCTTCAGCTCAGACTTCTGTTGTCATATGCAGATCATTTTCCCTGCCTACTCTAGTTTCATCTGGGAGCTCATGCTTCTTCTAGCCCTTGCCTCCAGAAGAACCGAGGATGGGATGACAGAGTACTGCCAGTCTAACCCAAACGTGACAACTGCTTGCTTGTGCATCCTCACTTGTCTCTGCACGATCATGTAACACGCAGCCTGGACTATGTGGGCATTTGAGTCTCAAGGGGAGATTGACAGAATGAAAAAATATCCCATTCTGTATAAACTGCACCATATCCACTATGTGAGAAGAAACACAGCACTTTAATCAGCATATGCTCCTAGCACGCCTGGCTCTGCTGGTCTAAATTACGAGTGTACAAAAAGGATTGTATTTCTCTTCTTCTCTTTTGCGGCTTGTATGTCTCGAGTCCTAGGGTCTTGTACATCTATAGAGGTTCGGAAAGAATGGAGGGCTTTCTCAACAGAAGAACAAGCAGCATGGGTATGTATTCTAACACATTCTAGCTCTCATCTCTCAGTCTCATCAAAGTCCCATAATAAGCATTGCTAATTCTTTCCGCAGATTGATGCGGTTAAAGTCAAACTTCCTCCCTACTTGACAGCACTGGCCCTTTACTTACAGCCCATAGTGCATGGCAGAGCTTCCCCACAATGAATGCCTCGTTGCTACTGGCGGAGACTTTGCAGACTTCGCCAATATAACTAGTGACAGCTCTTTTTACGATGACTATGTCTACACTCATTCCGATCTTAACCCAACGATTCATTTCACAGGTATTTGAATACCCATTTAGGTCAAATGATATAACTATTCTAGTGCTGAAAATTACAACAGGTCTATTCCTACCCTTCCACCGTTTCTTCGTCTAGTCTTACACCCAAACGCTAAAAAACAGCTGCGGGTACGCAGGAGCTGCACCATACTGGGACTGGACAATCGGTACCACCCCCACCCCGCCCCAAAAGCCTTCCCCCTTCAGAATCTTCTAACAAACACGAGACTCGTCGAACGTCGAACAAAGCGCAATCTGGTCCGACGACTCTACTTCGGGCCTAGGGCAAGCCGTCGGCCTCTCCACCAATGACTTCGTCCTCGGCACCGGAGGTTTCTCCTCAAACTTCATCCTCGCATACCCTGCTACCCACAGCTTACGACGTAATTTCACCCTCCAACCCTGGAGTGCCTTCACAGAGAGCGCATTTTTCACGGAACCAAACTTAGATGCGAATGCAACTTTTACGCCCGAGGTCATTGATCAATTGATTGTGAATTATACGGGGGATTATAAGGGATTCCAGGTATATATGGAAGGATTCGAGGGTCCTCACGGAGCTGTCCACGAAATCCTAGGCGGGCAAGTTCCCCTCCCCACATCTAATACCAACTGACTAACATCTAAACCAGCGACCTAGCAGGATACTGCCCCGAAAACGCCAACGCTTACTGTTTCGCCAACGAGCCCAGTCCCACATTCTCCGCCAATGAACCACTATTCTGGATGCATCACGCGATGGTTGATCGCGTATGGTGGTTATGGCAGAAGAACAATTCTGCTAACGCGGATGCGTTTTATGGTGGGAGTGTCCAGAATTTGACCTATTATAATGAGTTTCCGAACGGTGGGCCGCCGTGGTTGAGTACGGAGTCGGTGCTGCCTACTGATGGGATTTTGCCTGAGGGGGTGACGATTGGGGATATGTTGAGTACGGAGGGGGATTATTTGTGTTATACTTATGCTAGCTGAAATCTGGCATTGGGGGGACATAATTGAAAGTCGAAGGCGATAATGGCATGATTTTTCCCTCAAGAAAGCTGGAGATTGAAATAGTACATGTTGTACCGAATTTCTCCTCACTCAGCATCTCCACACCTAAGTTTCCAGACCCATCGGCAACCTCACCGTATACAAAAGCCAGAGAATATTTGTTGAACATAGATGTCGAAGACGAAGTCTTGGGGGGTGAAGAAAAAAGATCTTACTTATCTTAGAATAGACTTCTTCACAGCTGTCTAGATATGTCTGCGCCACATGTAGACGTTGCGGCTAAATACGCTCGACACCGATAGCCCTATGAGCGGGGGTGTTATAGTGGGGTAGCACAGCACGGGCTTGATCCCCTGTAGCCAATGAACACCCAGGCTTCTGCCAAACACCCAATAATGTCCCTGTCACCGTGGGTTGTGATCATTGGTACAATCCATCACTTGTGATGTTGACTGTTGACAGCTCTAAATATTACATCCTCAGCGTCAACTCGGCTCTCAATTCAATTCTCAAATATTCTGAGCACCCGAGTTGTAGTTGCATTTGCATCTTTCTGTCTCAAACTCTATCAAAGTTCAACTCGCGATGTCTTCAGACACCCGTGGCCAGGCTGCTCCGTATGAGCACCCATATCTCCAAAGATTTATTCCCAACGATGTATATCAAACTTTATCCTTTATTTGCGAGAAGAGGTCGAGACTGATGAATCATAGGAGAATCCGGAGGATGAGCGAATCACAATCCTACCTCGTAAGTTGAATATACCTTTGCCCATGCCATGCTTATATTCAAGTAGACCCTCCTGAAGCTCTATATGGCAGCGATCTTCCAGCAGCTCAAGCTGAAGACGAAGGCAATACCATTGTTCCGGCAAGTTTCCTCGACAATTTAGATGGACCGGACCCATTTCCACCGAACACTGCCACTCCCTCCGACTGGCAAATATTCAAACAGCACTACAAAAGTTTGGATAAGGAGCAGAGAAAGATGTTATGGACGGAAATTAATGAAAGGCGGAAAAAGGGACAAGCTGTGTTCTGGGGCGAGATCAAGGACTCACTCAGAAAGTAACTTGACAAGAACGAGAGGAAGAGGATGAAGGAGGAGAAGAGGAACGAGAAAGAAAAATATAAGAAATTGAACGAAGACTTCAAAAGGTGGGGTTAGCTGATGGATTATAAGAGGTCGAGACAGACCACCTTAAGAGCACGTTTGCCCAAATGCAAAACTTCTATTAACGTAGAAGAGAACCCCTTGAGCATAATCCAGCTGATTCATTAGCGTGGTCAGGACTCAGGGCTCAGCTCAAGTTAGAGTATCGACTGCTCTGGTCTAAAGGCTGCAATTAAATTTATTGTGATCTGAATTTGTTGCAGACTTTAGTGACAACAGCGGTATTTCAGGAAAGAACGTGTTGGTGAGCCCTTCCCCGGTAACACCAAATATACCTGACGGTTCCTTTTTCAATAACACCCATCAAAAACTTTAGAATACTACTTCTGAAAGCAATTGTCATCTACAACCAAAACTCTTCGGCTTTAAGAAGGTTATCCGTGCGTCTTTGATATTGCTCATGCTCTTCAATATTCCAAGTTAGTTGCGCGACTTCACCCAACACCCCCCCCTAAATCCACGTATCATGTATCCCACCTCCAATATCTTCGTCATCCCAGAGCCCTTAGTCCTTCTCTGAGCAACCATCTCAATCCTACTTCAATTTCTTATTTCGTATTACAGCTATTTGACTGTTCAAACGACTATATCAAGTTCGAAAGCATTAATATTGCTATGCCCCATCACTGCGGGAAACCAATAGCGCAAAAGCAAAGGCCCAAGTCCAGAAGCAGCATTGACTTGTGGATATGAGATTGCTCTGGAGTGAATCTACTGGATCGCCTGTTTCGCTTCAATCCAACTACTCCTGACACCATGAACGATAATATGATCCGAGAGCAGTGAATTCACTTTCCCGGTTCTGGATATCCCCACGCACAAAATCCTTCGATTGTATTCCTCGTCGCACTTTCATATCTACAGATCTAAATCGGCCAGAGTCATGCCTTCTAAAACGTGCGCAGCTTGCGGCAGAAGGGAGAGTCAATACAATGAGCAATTTAACCTCTACTCTCATTGCTCGAGATGCTTTCTCGTTCTGTACTGCTCAAGCACTTGCCATGAGAATGATTTGAAGTACGTATTTCTCGTTATCACCCCGCAGAAAGGATCCAAAATTGTGGCTCAAATCAGAATATCTGACTGCGATTCAGGGCCCACAATGGCAGCTGCCCCGCCCCTCTTCCCGAGCCAAAAGAAGACGAGGATAAGGAGCGGAAATCAGAAGACGACAAGACCGTTATCCAAGAGCAATTCGAACAATTCGACGATGCAAGTTCCGATTCTGGAATTCTCTGGATGAAGGTGCCCGCCAAAAAGGTAAATTCCAAAATCCGTACCACATTATTCAAATCATTTACACTGGATCACCAGACCCAAAACACCGTGACGTTCACCTTCACCAGCGAAAGCCAAGAAGCTAGAACCTTCCGCGACGTAGCCCTCCAAGACCTCACCATTACCACCCCCTATCCCCATCCAACCGACACTTTCCTCTGCTACCTCTCGAAACCTGTTCTATTCACCTGCCTAATCGACTGTTTCCGCTTCCACACCCTGCACAACTGCCGTGCTGGCATCACCAATGACAACTCCCTCGACGACCCTTTCCCAGAATTTCAGAAAATGTTGGATTTGGCGGAGAAGAGAGGTGGGATCTTGCCAAGCTATTGGGATGACGAGGTTAGGAGGGAGTGTGAGGAGAGAGCCGGGGACGGCGCGTATCCGAGTATTTGGTCAGGTTTGGGAGAAGGGGATTTGGCCATTGATTACGAGGATGAATTGATTGAGGTTATGTTGGGCTTGGTTGGAGAGAGAATTTGGGGCGGTGGCGAGATGGAGGGAATGGAGGCTTGGGAAGGTGCGGAATTCGAGGACAGTGCAATCGCTGTTGATTTTTATGCTGGCTTTGATGAAGACGGTGTGCGTGGAAGGGCTAGATACAGACGAAGCTGGATTTTGTGAGTTTGGGCAGGCTTCTACCTTAGGTCTTCGATAAATGGTGGTCACCGGGACGTGGAAAGGTGTCAATATAGAAGGCGGGTAGATATTAGCGGGTAGATATTAGCATTATAGCGAGCGAGCGAGCCTGACAGACCTCTGTACGTAGCCATAGACAACTCGGTCGCTAAGACGCGCCAACCTTCTCATCCAACATCCTTGCCATTTCCGCTTCCTCGTCCTCCACCTCTACACTCCCATTCCCATTACCATGCCCCAACGTCCTCCCCATCTTCCCCAACTCACCCCTCACATCCCCCCTCCCAATCATCCCCTTCCCACCCCACCTCTCCCTCTCCCTCTCTACCAACCCCTCCAAACTCCCTATTCCCACAACCAAAAACCCAAGTTCTTCCCTCTCACAATCAAACACTTCCCACCATTCCACATCCGGTAGCTTAACCCCCTTATCCCTAGCCGCCAAATACACAGCCGCAGTAGCCAACGCGCAAGGCTGATGCGTCAAATACAGCATCTGTGGACTCAGTAACGCGGTATTCAAATACTCCACTGCTCGCCTCCCTACCTCCTTCCCTTTCTTACCCTCAGAAAACACATCTAGTGTTTGTAAATACGTAATTGCCAATGGATGCGGGAGTGCAACATGGGTGTTAAATCCCAATGCGTTGAGAACCTGGCCTTCGATGTGTAAGATGCGGTTTCGGGTGGAGATGTAGGTTGATTCGGAGAGGTAGTATGTTTCTGGGTCGTCTGGGAGGGGGGAGGAGGAGAGTGTGGAGCATGGGGAAAGTAGGTAGGCGTAGACATTGGTTATGCTGCGGAGGGAGCGGGGGGACGAGGAGACTTTGGCGGTTGTGTACAGGATGGCTGCTGAGATGTCCTGTGTTTCTATTAGCTTCGTAAGAGGTAGGATTCGGGGAAGGGAGGTACGCTGAATTCATGTTGCATTAGGTCATCCACGACCCAGTATCGGAAGAGGAGGACATTGGCTTGGGCTGTGATGTCTTGGGGAAGTTGAAGTAGGATTCCGGCTGCTTGGGTGAGGCGAGCGGTGTAGAAACGGATGCTGTCTTGGAGCTCGGTTGGGAGAGCATTAATAGAGCTCTTTTGGTATAATTGGTCTGGTGTTGCGAGGGGATTTGAGAGGTGCGACATGTTTGCTGTTCGTGGATGTTCAATTTGTTGCCGTCGCCAAATTTTGAGGTGAGGTTTGGTAGCCTTGCGCTAACGGACCCCTTTTCAGCGAAGTAATAAAGTCACCTCGGGATTAAACATGAAAGGTGGACAGAGCAGATCTTTAATTGCAGTAGTAACGAAGAGAATTCTGATTCTCTGGGTATCAAGACTAAATTGCACTCTAGTAAAATAATCCTACACCGTGAAGAGTTTTCCCGTCCAGCAAATCCATGAGCACATTGCCCTCCTAAACTCCGTTCCATGTAACTTCCTTTCAAGCAAATCTCATGAATCTGGTCCCATTCTAGTAACGCCTGTCGCCTCGTGCATCTCTTCTATCGCCCCTGTAACTATCATAGTTTCTCTCAGATCCGCCATAACCTCCACGATATCCTCCCCTACCACCTCCTCGGGGCGGTCCTCTGTGGCCTTGAGGAGGTCGAATGCCAGAAAATATCTCTGGGCCACGATCCACCAACTTATCTCCATCCTCGAAAGTGTATCGATGGATATCAGCACTACCAGCGCCTGCTCGGTAATCTTTGGAAGTTGAGCGGTCCATCTCGTCAAGTCGTTCCTCAGCCAAGGCCTTGTCCACTGGCATCCAATACAAGAGTGGCTTTGCTTGTGTAGACTTGAAGAGCTCCCCAAGGGGTTTCATATCGGTAACGGGTTTAGGAGGATGCGTCTGAGCACGTGGTCCAGATGGTGCTCCTTCGATGCCCCTAGGTAGTACTTGCGCTTGAGGGTGAACTGGAGTTGAAATCGATGGTTGTCGAGCAGATTGTGGTCGATTTGGTATATTTGTTGCCTCTTGGAGATGAACGCTAACGTGACGGTCCTCGTCCGTATTGTAAACGACCTCCCATTTCTTTGCCATCCCACGTCCACCGGCCTTCGTGGATTCCTCTTCATCGGTCCACGTATTGACCTTTTCAAGGGGAATAAAATCGACCCAGAGTGGCTTACGAGTTCGTTCGTCTGGCCAGATGCGATCATGTAATGCTGATCGGACACGTGCAGCAGCCGAAACGTTTGCAAATGAGACAAAGGCGTGAGTGCGAATCGGATCAAGATAGAAGTCTAAGATAATGTCTGGGTCAACGTCACCTCCAGGTGGGGTAGCGAGGGTTGCGAGGTGGGTTTTCAGTTGAGTAGGGTTGAGAGGCCGCATAAAGTCACGAATATATAGAGCTGGGGTTGCGGGATGCAGAGCGGGAGAAACAGTGCGATCGGTTTCGACTTCTGCCTCAAAGGCAGATTCGTGAGACTTAGACTTTTCCATGGCAGGAGCGTGTGCTGGATTGAATAAACTTTTGAATCGGGAGTCGCGGGGCCGGGAAGGAGAAGAGTCGTCGATAGCACTGTCGTGCGGTTTGCCCACAGCACCATCAATATCCATTCGCGAATCTTCAACCACAACATTTTCTTTGCTAGTATCGATGATCGTCGGACCTGGCTCAACACCTTCTCCCGACGGTGCCACTTCCTTAGATTCCGCATTTATTGCAGCAGCATCTACTGCGTTATGCTTCTCAACCCAAGCAGAATCTTCTTCTGATGTCATCACTACATCCTTTCCCTCTTCAATCTCATTGCTTTGACGAGCTCGCTTTCTTGCAGCATCTGAAGAAGATATTGGGGGGCTCTGTGACCTTCGCTTCCGCTTTTGTCGATCTTCAAGGGCTTCTTGCGGCTCGACGGAGGGTAGCGCTGATCCGTGAGCATCAATTTGGGAAGGAGGATTCGAGGAGGCGGTCGATTCTACAGGCTGCGTATCCAAAGATAAGGCTTCAGCCGCAGTAGTCGTGGGAACGGTATCTTGATTCGTAGACTCGGGATATGATTCGGATAAGTTTTGAGGAGCTCCTGCGAGGAGTTCTGCGCTCAAATCGGAAGAGGGTTGGATTGGTGAGATCGTATCAGGAGAAGTGGCTGCATCTTCATGGCCCTGAATCGTATTTTCACTTTCTGACTCCCCGTCACCTCCCTCTTCAGCAGCTGTGAGTCGAGCAACAAGGGCAGGCTTAACACCAGTTTGAAGGAGACCGCGCTTTTTGAGCTCAGCTCTTAGGTCAACGACCTTCAATTTGTTCCAGTCAGTCATCTTGTGTTGTCATTAAGCAAATAGAGCAATCGCGCATTGTTGAAGGAGGGCCGGATTCGAGATGAAGAGAGTATTGAAAGGCCTTGTTTGCTATTCAGATTGAAGGATGCATCAAACATATTTCTTAACGCGTCACGATTCACGTCGGCAAATCTGCGGTAAATCAAGATTGGAAATCTTGGCGTAAGAAGTTAGGAAGGCCTTATTAGAAGGGCCAACTACAAGTGTTTTACAACTACTTCATATATTACAACCAGGGACATCCATAGAAGCAATATGTTCCAAAAAAAAAAGTCAAGAACTATTTGAACAAAAAAACATTCTGGTCATGTGACTGGATGGAAAGGGGCCAGCCGATCGAGACCATTCCCCACTCGCTATCCTAACTGCATTTGTTTTCATCTTGCTACCTTATCTCGCTAGGGTTGGACGTGGAACTGCCTCTTGGGGGGTTTTCCTGAAATATGATGGAAAGGTTCTGAAACCCGGCATGGGAAGGCCCAGGTTTATACTCCTGCATGACTCCACAAAATCCTCCCAACTCCAGTCACAGAGAGGCGTTTTGGGGGTATATATCAATATCATTCTGCCGCAGACCTGCAGAGGCCTTCTGTCAGGCAATATGAGCCTTTGGGATTGTTGTGCAGACTGAACGTCGCACGACGTTTACGATAAGGTGGTACGGGTTTTGGAGTTCAGCCCGGGCATACTTGGAGGAAGGCTCATGAGAAGAAGCTGAGGGGAAAGATTTTGAGGCTATCTTCAAGCCTTTGGGACTCCGAAAAGTAGAGACTAATGGCCAGATATCAATAGTCTAATCATTGTATAAGTTCTGCTGACCTATCAACCTTTGTTCGAGGTTTTCGACTTCCTGACTATGCGGCCTAGCTTCGGGGGCTAAGAAAGGCTTCCTGTCAGCCACACGGCCCAGAGAAAGATCTCCAGAGAGGAACCAATCAATTTTATTCACCCACAACTCACAAAAAGGTTCTGCGCCGCTTCCAGAAGTCACACCCCAGAACCCGGCAGGTCGTTATCTTCGTTTGTCCCGCCTTTTGCTTTTCCTGACTGATTCTTGCAGGACAAGGCTCCACAAAACAGGCTTTCTATTCCCACTTCATATGCGAAACTGATAGGTGAGACGTTGTGCCCGGCAGCCCAGAATGCGGGCGCACCAGGACGCACCAGGGCGTGCAAAAAATGGAATATATCCCAAGCATGCGCCCTCAGGGTTTTCTTTCTCCATTATTGTGGGCTTCCCCATTATTTTCACTACACATCATATCCCTCCCTGGTACACCATATCTGGGAATTTGGGTCTTCCCCAGTCCTGTTTCACCATGCTTTCGTTACTAATCGAATCTTGGACTTGGTACTCAGTGGCGTGCCTGATCCTCATTGCAAGATTGTACGATTCGAGATCCAGCCTGCTCGCGCAAGGACTGAGCTAATTATTGTGTGTCTAGCTCCTCGCGATGGTTACAATTAGGATCAATAAAACGCTTTCAAACCGAAGACTATGTCATGATGGTTGTCTTTGTGAGTATACCATACAATCCAAATGGGACAATGGCCTGATTCTTCTTCAAGGGTTTCTATACCACTCTAGTGACGGTTATGAATATCGTTGCTCATCTCGATACGAATCTAATGATGCCCGATGATATCCCTCGCCTCACTCCAGACTCTATCAAGTCACGAATCCATGGCAGCAAGCTCGTTTTGGTCGTCGAGCAGTCAATGATAGCAACTACATGGGGCTGCAAAATATGCTTGCTATTGATGTATAACAAGTTGACCTTTGGCCTTAAACAACAACTAGCTGTCAAGGTCATTG